>QMCE01001263.1_pt1 | contig 33732 bp, 19 predicted proteins | sample 1821851 | NCBI WGS metagenome assembly QMCE01 (sample SAMN09453174, study PRJNA476694) | Termite gut metagenome, whole genome shotgun sequencing project. | isolation source: worker | host: Odontotermes sp. | place: South Africa:Pretoria | collected 2016-01-28 | reverse complement strand
GTCAGTATTGCCATTAAGGAGCTGTTGTCGGCGTTGCGCTCGGTGATTTCTTTCCATTTTTTTTCGATAAGCAGCGGAATATCTTCCCGATGTTCACGCAACGACGGCAACATCAAAATACCCGAGGAAAGTTCCGTGAGCAGTTTTGCATCGAACGCACCTTCGGCGGCAAGGTTGCCCAAAGGGTCGCTGCTGGTGCAGATCAAGGTGATATCAAATTTGGCAAAACGAGGTAGGAGAAAAAGTAATCCTTTTTGTTCGGCGCGGGAAAGTTGGCCGATTTCGGGAAAATAAAGAACGCCGTCGCGCGCTTCTTCGAGTAGAGAAAGCGGTTGGCCTGCAAGACGCTCATGGGAAACCTTAACCCAAGGTACTTGCGGCTGCTGCAAAGACCGGGCTACGGTTTCATGACCGGCACCGTGTTCGCCCAAGATCAGGATCGGGTTGCGCGCACGGGTCAAGCGGGTTAAACCCTGTTCCAGCGCATGTATGGCGGCGCTTCGCCCGATTTGCGCCAAGGAAACACTGAGATCGGATTGTGCCGATGCGCTTTTTAATGCTCGCCGGACGGTAATTAACAATTTTTCCAAACCAATCGGCTTTTCCAGAAAATCAAACGCGCCGATACGGGTTGCGCCTACGGCGGTTTCAATGGTAGCGTGGCCAGACATCATTACGACAGGCATTGTCAGTAAACCATTGTTCGACCATTCGCGAAGCAGCGTCACGCCATCGGTGTCCGGCATCCAAATATCGAGCAATACCAACGACGGTGTTTTCTGAAGGCGATATTGCCGCGCCTCCCGCGCGTTCTCCGCCAAAATAACCCGATAACCCTCGTCGGCCAGAATTTCCGAGAGCAATTCGCGGATACCCGCTTCGTCGTCAACAATTAAAATTTCGTGAATATGTGCAGAAACCATGGTTAATATTCTACTCCAAGCTATTTTTCATTGGCAGTTGTTTTGGAAAGCAGGAAAGTCAGCGTGATGCTGCTGCCGTGCGGCTTGTGATTTCCGATCACGATGCGTCCTTCGTGTTCCTCGATAATTTTTTTCACAATGGCCAGCCCCAACCCGGTTCCTTTGGTTTTGGTCGTCACATAAGGCTCGAAGGCACGCCGTAAAATCTCTTCGGAAAATCCGGGGCCGTTGTCGGCAAAAACGACCACAACGTCCTGATGATTGACGTGTAATGAAATATCATACAACGGTTTCGGGTTGTCTGCCTGAGCGTCAATGGCGTTTTGCATCAGGTTGTGAAAAATTTGCCGTAGGCGAACGGGTTCGCCATGGATAATAATCGGTTTGTCCGGCAAGGCCAGATGAATCTGCGCGCGTAAATGACCATATAAGCCAAGCACTTCTTTGAGCAGTGCGACCAGATCGACATCCGTCATCCGCCCTTGCTGCGACTGTTTGGCGTAAATAGTAAAATCATCAACCATGTGTTTCATGGCGTTTACTTGGGAAACAATCGTTTGTGTCCCGCGTTCGAGAAAATCGCGCTCGTTCTCGGGCAATTTCTCGGCAAGTTTTATCGCCAAACGTTCCGCGGACAACTGAATCGGGGTAAGCGGGTTTTTGATTTCGTGCGCAAGTCGCCGCGCGACTTCGCTCCATGCTGCGTCACGCTGCGCTTGCGCAATAACGGTAATGTCATCGAAAACGATCACATGGCTGACCGGTGGCCCGATCAGTCGTGATCCGCGAATAAGAAAAGAGCGGAGCGTTTGATGGATCGGGATATTGATTTCCTGGTGCCATTCTCCGGTTGTTTCCAAATTCTGGGCAACGGCAGCGATAAACGGCGTCAGATCGGGAGCCCGCTCCGGCCACCGAGGCAAAGGGAGCGCGTCAAGATCGGGAAAAGATGTTTGCAAAAGAACGGCGGCACTTTGATTAACGGTACGCAAATATTGGTTTTCGTCAAAAACCAAAACCCCGGAAGAAAGATTGCCCAGAACGCTTTCCAGATAAGCGCGAGTGGTTTCCAATGCCTGATGACTGCGTTCACGTTCTTGTCGCGCCTGCTCCAGCTGGGTCGTCATGGCATTGAACGATTGGGTTAACGAGCCCATCTCATCACTCGAAGCAACCGGCTGGCGTACGCTGAAATCCCCTTCGGCAACAGCGCGGGTGCTCGCCGCGAGCAGACCAAGCGGCGCGGCAAAACGCTCGGCAAGGACGACGGCAATCCCAAGCGAAACGGTCAGCGTCAGCAAAAGTGCTATCGTCAGCGTTAACATGTAGAGTCGTTTGACGCTTTGGCGGGAAAAAGAAATTTCTTTGTAATCACTCCAGCCGTGCTGTACGGTTTCTATATCGTGTGCCAGCGTTTCGGGAACCTTATCGATCACCTGAAGATAACGAAGCGAATCATATAAATCGCCAAAATCAACGGGCAGGATAACACGCAGCCGCAAACCGCTTTCATCCTGATCAATGGAAGTATGCATGGACTGCGTGCGCAGCTGCCAAAGAATTTCCCGAGATGGCGGTTCCGGAACGAATAACGAAGGACGAACGCCGCCGACTGCGATCAGCGTACCGGCGGAAGTAAACAAGGCGGCCTCATCTATCGCGACCTGTTCGGCGACACGGTTCAAAATCGTGCCGTAATGCGTTGGCGAATCGCGAAAAGCGGCGGCAATGCGCTGGCTCTTGGCAATGGTGTCGTTAAGGCGAGCGTTAAGAGTGCTGCGGCTGACGTTCATGCCGCCGTCAAGCGCGCGGTCCACGCGAACGTCAAACCAGCTTTCCACACTGCGACCGATAAACTGTACCGATACCGCGTAGACCAAAACACCGGGCAGCAGCGCGACCAATGAGCAGATCAACGTTAAACGAACGGCGAGTTTTGATCCGAAAATACCTTGTTGGCGGGAACGCCATAATTTATAAATTTGACGGCCGACCACCGCCATCAAAATGAAAATCAGAACAGCATTGAGAACAAGCAATGGTAAATAATATCGTTCAAAAAGCAACGTATTTGCCGAAGCGCTGGCAAGCAGAAAAAAGGCAATGGTGGCCAAGCAGGAAAAAAACAATAAACTCCAACGCTTTTTTCGAGCGCTTTTCCAGAGCATCATGGTGTGAACTCCAGCGAAAGCCATTCCGACGCCAATCTCCATTCTTGTGACGCCAACGTGTTTAAACGAAACGGAGACGGTAGGCGCTCATGGTCGAAGCGCAGGCGAATTTCGAAAGTATAGCGTTCTCCGGGGCGAAGGTCGCTGATCGAAAAAAGCGGACGGGAAGAAACGCGCCCGACCAGTTTTTCCACTTCTTCCAGAGTTGTAACGTCGATGGACAACAGCCCGGAAGACAGCTGGTATTTTTGCGTTAACGGTTGATACGAAATACGGAAAACCGTTTCGCCATCGACCAACTTTTTGTCAAACCAATACCAACGCGATTGTGTGACTTTCCATTCGAGCACGAAATAAAGCGGAATGCCGCGCAATAACGCGTCAATTTGTCCGGAGGAAAAAACCAATGCGTAGTCGGCACTGAATACGGCGGTATTTTCATTGATACGCAGTTCGGCATTCTGGCAAGGGATCGCATTGGCAAGCGCGGAGGAAAACGAAATAAAAAAAAGCCAGCCGGCGCAAAACCGAAAAAGAAAAAAAAGGCGGAATCCGGCAAAAAGGTTTTTCATTATTGTCTAGCGTTTTTCTATCATTGCGTAATATAAACCATCCTGGTTGGCTTGCGTGTCGTCGCTATTGGGGAAAAGCTGGCCGCCGGTGTGCGGCAGAGGTTCGGGAAAATGAACAGGCCTCCTCCGCGCGTCCGGATGCTGTGCGCAAAACGAGGCGATGACGCGTTCGTTTTCCGCATGAAACAATGAACAGGTTGCGTAAAGCAGGTATCCGCCCGGGGTAAGCAGCGACCACAACGCCGACAAAATAGCGGATTGCGTTTGCGCAAAATGGGAAATATCCGCGGCACGCCGCAACCACTTTACGTCCGGATGGCGGCGTACGACGCCGGATGCCGAACACGGTACATCGGCGAGAATACGGTCAAACAAAAGCCCGTCCCACCACCCGTTCGGCGAAGAGGCGTCGCCCACAACGCAAGCAACATTAGGCGCGTCCAGTTTCAACCGCGCCAAATTTTCTTGGACGCGGGTTAAGCGGGCACTGTCATTATCCAGCGCGGTCAGGCTCAGATCGGCAATCTCCAGAAGATGCGCGGTTTTTCCTCCGGGAGCGGCGCAGGCGTCGAGAACGCGCATACCGTTGTGAACATCGAGCAGAAAAGCAGCTTGCTGCGCCGCCAGATCCTGCACGCTGAATTCGCCCTCGATAAAACCGGGAAGTGTCGCAACATCTTGCGCTTTTTCCAATAAAAGACCAGACTGTCCGACGAGCTTTGCCGCGATACCGTTATCGGTCAAGCGCCGCAACAGTGCGGCCGGTGTCGTCACGCGTTGATTGACGCGCAAGGTCAATGGCGGGCGCTGATTGCCCTCATCAAGCAACGACTGCCAACGATCCGGGTATTCGTGTTGCAGGCGCCGGATCCACCAGGGACGGTACGAAAAACGGGCGGCAAAAGACGATGCTTGCGCTTGGGCGGTCAGCGTTTCTTGTTCGCGTAGAAAACGGCGTAAAACCGCGTTGGAAAAAGACGCACTTTTCGGTGCTATTTTTTTGGTGGCGTCGACCGCCTGGTTGACGACGGCAAACGACGGCTGGCGCGTGTGCTGCAACTGATAGAGTGCGATGGCCAGCAAATAACGTAACAAGGGCGGCGAAACGGGTTTATTACTGAGCAAATCGATTTGGGCCGACAACAGGCCCCAGTGGCGTAATGTTCCATACGCCAGTTCCTGAACAAAGCCGCGTATGGTTGCCGGCAGCGAAACGTGATATCGCGCCAGCGCGTTGGGCAAAGTTTTGCCGTGAAAGACGTCTTGAACAACCTGAGCGGCAAGATATTGCGAAGCGTGCATGCGGCAAGGATACCTGTTTCAGGTTCCGGGGTACAGCCGGAGGGAAACAGATTGTCGCGAACGGTTTTGCGGCGACTCGAATGTTCAAGACATGATGGCGCGGGTACAATAACAAACATTGCTTTTTTTCTTAGAAAAGGATCGTTCCCATGGCTCTTGTTTCCATGCGTCAGCTTCTTGATCACGCCGCCGAGCATCAGTATGGCATTCCCGCGTTTAACGTCAATAATCTTGAGCAGGTGCAGGCAATTATGGTCGCTGCCAGCGCCACCGACAGCCCGGTGATCATGCAAGCCTCGGCTGGCGCGCGCAAATATGCCGGAGAGGCTTTTTTGCGCGAATTGATTGCGGCGGCAGTGGAAAGCTATCCGGAAATACCGGTCGTGATGCATCAAGACCACGGACAATCGCCTGCCATATGTTTGGGTGCGATGCGCGCCGGCTTTTCCAGCGTGATGATGGACGGGTCGTTGAAAGAAGACGGGAAGACCGTGGCGGACTTTGCCTACAACGTTGAGGTTACGCGCAAGGTTGTCGAGATGGCGCACGCAATCGGGGTAACTGTCGAAGGTGAGCTGGGTTGTTTGGGGTCGCTGGAAACAATGCAGGGCGACAAAGAAGACGGGCACGGGGCGGAAGGGAAATTGTCACGCGAAGCATTGTTAACCGATCCGGCGCAAGCGGCGGATTTTGTCAAGGCCACACAAGTCGATGCGCTGGCGATTGCCATCGGCACGTCGCACGGTGCGTATAAATTTTCGCGTAAGCCAACCGGTGATATTTTGGCAATTGAACGAATCAAGGATATTCACGCCAAAATTCCAAATACGCATCTTGTCATGCACGGTTCGTCGTCGGTGCCGCAGGAATACCTCGAAGAAATTCGTCGATACGGCGGCGACATGAAAGAAACATATGGTGTGCCCGTTGAGGAAATTCAGCAAGGCATTCGCTATGGTGTGCGCAAAATCAATATTGATACCGATATTCGTCTGGCGATGACTGCCGCGATCCGCCGGTTTTTGGTGGAAAACCCGTCGAAATTTGATCCGCGTGAATATTTGAAACCGGCGCGCGAGGCAGCGTCGGCGCTGTGCAAAAAACGCTACGAGCAATTCGGTTGTGTCGGTATGGCATCAAGGATCAAACCGGTTTTACTCGATAAAATGGCGGAGAAATATAAAAAAGGCGAATTGGCACAAATTGCCTGTTAAGCAAGAACTATTTCGGAAACAGAGGAAAAAATCATGCACCTGTTCAGCTATCACAATCCGACCACGATATTTTTTGGCAAAGGACAAATCATTGCCATTCGTCAGGCAATTCCCGAGCATTACAAAGTTCTGGTGCTGTATGGCGGCGGCAGTGTCAAGAAAAACAGCGTACTTGATCAAGTCCGCGCCGCATTGAATAAACATACGTTTCTCGAATACGGGGGAATAGAGCCGAATCCGACATATGAAAATCTGATGGGGGCCGTTGAGCTGGCGCGTCGCGAAGGATTGGATTACGTGCTTGCCGTAGGCGGCGGCTCGGTTGCTGACGGGGCGAAATTCATCGCGGCGGCGGTGCCGTTTGCCGACGCCGACGCGTGGGACATTGTCGAAAAACACGCGCCGATCAGCAAAGCGCTGCCGTTGGCATGTGTGCTGACGCTGCCGGGAACCGGCTCGGAAAGCAACAGCGGCGCGGTAATTTCGCATGCGAAGAAAGGCGTGAAAATACCTTTTTCAAACGCGCTGCTTTTTCCGAAATTTGCAGTGCTTGATCCGACGACAACGTTTACTCTGCCCGCGCGCCAGATCGGCAACGGCGTTGTCGATGCATTCGTCCATATTCTCGAGCAGTACGTAACCGCGCCCGAGCAGGCGATGGTGCAGGATCGTTATGCCGAAGCGTTGTTGCGGACGTTGATTGATGCTGGGCCGCAAACGTTGCAGCACCCGCTTGATTACGAAGCGCGTGCCAATTTCATGTGGGCGGCCAATCAGGCGTTGAACGGCTTGATCGGCGCGGGCGTCATGCACGATTGGAGTACGCACGCGATAGGCCATGAGCTGACCGCGCTTTACGGAGTCGATCACGGGCAATCGCTGGCTGCGATCCAAACGCAAAGCTGGCAAGTACGCCGAAAAGCGAAGCGCGCCAAACTGCTGCAATATGCGGAGCGCGTCTGGCATTTACCGTTGGTGGATGAAGAAAGCGCAATCGATCAAGCCATCGAAAAAACGACCGTGTTTTTTGAGACCATGGGGTTAAAAAGCAACTTGAAAAACCTTGGTGTAAGCCAGGAAGCGGCGACACTGATCTCGCAGCGTTTTCAGGAACACGGGCAAACCGCGCTCGGCGAGCGTGGTGATGTAACACCGGCGGTGGTTCGGGAAATATTGACGTTGAGCCTTCAATAAGAGGAAAAACGCCCGCAACAAAATCAACAAAAACGGGTAACATGGCGAGCTGGCCGAAATGCCGCGGCAGTCGCGCGGGTCTTGGCGGCCAACAGGCAAGGAGAAATCATGAATTTTTTTACCGATAAAGACGCTGCCGGGTTCCCGTTGCGCGGGAAATATGGCGAATTTGGCGGCAGCTATTTGCCGGAGTCGCTGGTGCCCGTCATTGAGGAAATAGCGACCGTTTATGAAACGTGCCGTCGTGATCCAGCCTTCTATGCCGAGCTTGATGATTTGCTGAAAAATTATGTCGGTCGCCCTTCGGCATTGACCGAAGCAAAAAACTTTACGCGCAAAATCGGCGGTGCCCGCATTTTTCTCAAACGCGAAGATTTGAATCATACCGGTGCGCACAAAATCAATAATTGCCTTGGGCAGGCGCTGATCGCCAAACGCATGGGCAAGAAGAAACTGATTGCCGAAACGGGCGCGGGTATGCACGGTGTCGCAACGGCAACAGTCGCCGCATTATTGGGCATGGAGTGCGACATTTATATGGGCGAAGTGGATATTGCTCGCCAGGCGCCGAACGTATTGCGAATGAAAGCGTTGGGTGCGCGAGTTGTTTCTGTTGCCGCCGGACAGAAAACGCTCAAAGAGGCGGTGGATGCCGCGCTCGAGGAGCTGATTCGTGATCCATCGTTGTTTTATTTGATCGGCTCGGCGGTCGGGCCACACCCTTATCCGACGATGGTGCAGGATTTTCAGAGCGTGATCGGCCGCGAAGCGCGTGCGCAAATGTTGGAGCGTACCGGCGCATTGCCGCAGGCGGTGATTGCCTGCGTCGGCGGCGGCAGTAACGCGATCGGCGTTTTTACGGCATTTCTTGAAGATAAAAACGTGCGTTTGATCGGTGTTGAGCCGGCCGGATCAAGTCTGGAGTATGGAAAACATGCGGCAACGTTGACGATCGGCGCGCCGGGCGTTTTGCACGGTTATCGCAGTTATGTGTTGACCGATGTTAAAGGCGAGGCGGCAGAGGTTTATTCCATCGCGTCCGGCTTAGATTATCCATCGGTCGGTCCGGCGCATGCGATGTTGCACGATAACAAGCGTGGTGAATATATCCATGCCGGCGATGAAGAGGCATTGGCGGCGTTCAAGCTGTTGTGCCATACCGAAGGAATCATTCCGGCGCTCGAAAGTGCACACGCGCTGGCTGGCGCCATGAAAATCGCGCCGACGCTATCGCCTGAAGGAACCGTTTTGGTCAATCTTTCCGGGCGCGGCGACAAGGATATGGAAACGATAGCAAAGCTCGGCATTATCGGTTGATCGATGACAATAGCGGAAGACGTTGCTTTGGCCGGTCTCTTGGGATCGGCCTTTTTGTCGGCAACGGTTCTGCCCGGTAATTCCGAAGCGGCGCTTGCCGCGACCATCGCTTTTTATCCCGGGCGCGTCGTCGCGGCGGTTTTTATCGCCACGCTTGGCAATACGCTGGGCGGGATGACATCCTATGTGCTCGGTCGTTTTTTCTCGAAGAAAGTGACCCGGCCGGTTCCGGCGATGATCAGACGCTACGGCGTCTGGGCATTATTGTTTTCATGGCTGCCGGTGATCGGCGACGCGCTGTGCGTTGCTGCCGGTGTTTTGCGTCATACGTGGTGGCAGGCGATGGCCATCATGGCGATTGGAAAGATGATGCGTTATCTTGCCGTTGTTGCCGGTTGGCAAAATCTGATGGCGTCTTGAGTATTGAGGCAATGGCACTCATAGCGGATGAAGAAAACGATTGGGCAAATGGATCAAGGGTTATATCCTTGCTCATGCCGCGCAGCCAGGTGATCTGGCGCTTCGCCAGTTGTCGGGTAGCCGCGATGCTTTTGGCGCGCATGGTGGAAAAATCGTCTTTACCATCGAGATAATGCCAGATTTGCCGATAGCCGACCGAACGCATCGACGACATTTCCGGCGTTAACAAATAATGCGCGCGTAAATGGCGTACTTCGTCGATGAGGCCATCTTCGAGCATCCGATCAAAACGCCGTTCAATCTGTGTGTGCAGCAGTTTTCGGTCTTCCGGCAACAGCGCGATGTGAAAATATTTACTCGATATTTCTGTTTCGTGCCGGCGTTTTCCCTGAAGCGCGGAAAGCGGTATTCCCGTAATATGCCAAACTTCCAACGCGCGTTGAATGCGCTGGGCGTCAGTCGGTTTCAAGCGGGCGGCGGTTTGGGCGTCGATTTTTGCCAACGCCTGATGCAGCGCCGGCCAGCCCAACGCGTTTGCGCGCGCATCGATTTCCGTGCGAATTTTCGGATTGGCCGGCGGCAGATCGCTTAATCCTTCCAGCAATGCCTTGATGTAAAGCATGGTGCCGCCGACCAGGATCGGCAAGTGATGACGGTTGAGAATGCCGCCAATCGCGTCGCGGGCGTCGCGAACAAACTGTGCCACCGAATATGTTTCCGTAGGATCGACAAGATCAAGCAAGTGATGCGGAACGGCGGCACGGGTCGCGGCATCGGGTTTGGCGGTGCCGATATTCATATCGCGGTACACCTGCGCGGAATCAACGCTGATGATTTCACCTCCATATCGCTCGGCAATGCGTTGCGCCGGAGATGAGAAGAAGAAACGATTTTTCAGTCATGCAGAGAGATCCGTTAAAAACGGGGTTGCCCACACTATATCAATAAACGATATTTTTGATGTGTCGCTGCCATCGTCCGCCGGGAAGCGCTATGACCGCGCCGGAAAGCTCAAGCTCAGTCAATGTTGCCGACAGCGATTCCGCGGTCAGCGAAGAGCGTGTCATCAGTACATCGAAATCGACCGGCTCATAGCCAAGTGCGGCAAGTATGGGATGCTCATTTGCCGATGGCAAAACAGGGGGGGCGTCGGGACTTGTCTTTTTGGCGGTTTTTTTCGCTAACGGTTTTTGAGGACGGGTTTGCGCCAGCGCCAACGTTATTTGTGTTTGGGAGCATAAAGAGGGCAATTCATCCAAAATATCTTGCGCGGTTTCGACAAGCTTGGCGCCTTCCCGGATCAATTTGTGGCAGCCTTTGGAAAACGGCGAATGGATCGAACCGGGAACGGCGAACACCTCGCGCCCCTGATCGGCGGCAAGCCGCGCCGTGATTAACGAACCGGAAGACAGTGTTGCTTCGACCACCAGCACACCTTGCGCTAAGCCGCTGATAATACGATTGCGGCGCGGAAAATTTTCGCGTAACGGCGGGGTACCGGGCAAGAATTCGCTGATCATGCCGCCTTGTTCGGCAATGCGATGCGCCAGATCGCGATGCTGTGCCGGGTAAATCCGATCGGGTCCGGTGCCGATGACGGCAAGCGTACCGCCGCAGCCAAGCAGCCCGCCTTCGTGCGCCGCGGCGTCGATGCCAAGCGCCATGCCGGAAACGATGGTAACACCGGCATGCGCCAGGGTTTCGGCAAAAGCCCGGGCATGTTCCAATCCTTGCGGTGTTGCATTGCGGCTGCCGACGATCGCCAGCGCCGGCGCATTCAATAAAGCGCGGTTGCCGACAAAAAACAAGATAGGCGGCGCGTTATCCAGTGAAAACAGCGCTTGCGGATAATCGGGATCGGCCCAGGTGATCAGTGTGTGCCCGTCTTCTTCCAGCCAACACGCCGCTTTTTCGAGTAACGCGGGATCAGGGTCTTTCAGTAAATAACGCGATTTTGCTTCAGGGACGAGCGCAGCAAGCTGCGCCTTGGGTGCGTCGAGTACTGCTTGCGCGGAACCGAACGCGCGCAACAGGCGGGCGAGTTGTGTCGCGGTCAATCCCAAAAGCGCCAACGCCACCCAGGCTTGCGCTTGCGTGGCGTTGTCAGACATTGAACGGAAAAAGTTACGGGTTGCGAACGATATCGCCTACTTTTGCCGGGCTGGTCATGTTAAGCAGCATCGCATACGACGCATTGTCGAAGGCGCGGAACACGAACAGCAAGCCGATGCGCTCATCCGGTACGTCGATCATGTTTTGTTTGACAAACACGGTGGTATTGTCGAAACCCTTGATGATCTGTTCTTGCGAAGTGTTCGGGCGCGGATCGGGAATCGGCGCGATTTGACGGTAGATCGCCAGAACGTGACCGGCTTCAACGCCTTGGCGCGTGCCCTGATCGAGCGTGACGATATCGGTGCGCCCCATTTCGGCGGAGCCGTGTTGCGAATTTACAATATACGCCTCGACGGGTTGTTCGGGCGCGTGCGGCGCGTAATTGACGGTCAATTCTTTGGGCATCGGCACAAGGCGGTCGCCGATCCCGATTTCTTCGCGAACGCTGACAATACGTACCGTGCTGGCCTCGTTCTCGTGCGAACCGAAGCGCTCAACTTCGGCGGTGCCGAGGTAACGATATTCCGTGCCGATTTGGTTGCCTTTGATGTCGCGCACAGCTTGCCCCGGACGGAATATGTTCCAACGCGTGCCTTCGTTGGCATCAAGCCCGATCACATAAACCAAATCGTTATTGCCGCGCAGGATGCGGTCGCGCTCGCGGCCTTCGACAATCACCGCGGCTTTCGATAACGCTTGTTGTTCGGCGATGAAAGAGCGTGTTAAAAACGGCTCAATGTCACCAGGCGGAATGCTGGGAATGGCTTCGTGCGGTAACGCGGAAGAACGAACCATCGGCGACAAACGCTCAATTGACAGCCGCGCTTTGCCGTCGACGAACGACAGATTGATCACATCGCCCGGATAAATCAGATGCGGGTTTTTGATCTGCGCCTTGTTCAGGTTCCAGATTTCCGGCCAGCGCCAAGGTTTGTCGAGAAAACGTCCGGCGATGTCCCAGAGCGTATCGCCTTTCTTGACGGTGTATGTGCCAGGGGCATCGGCACGAACGGTGAGTGCGTCTTCTTGCGTTTGCGCAAAGGCGCCCAATGAAAAACAGAAAGCCACAAAAAACGCGGCCATTTTTCCAAGCGTGATAAACTTCTGACACATATCAAAACCCTTCCACGTACGGGAAAATAATATAATTTTGAGAATAAACTACCACAAAATAAAGACTTGCAAAGCATTTTGCATGGAAAATCTTAAAATTTTTATTTAGGAGTGTTGTAATGGCTCTGCTTCCGATACTTGAGTATCCCGACCCAAGGCTCAAAACGGTTGCCCAACCCGTAACGGAAATCACGGAAAAAGTCAGCCGGTTGATCCGCGATATGGCAGAAACCATGTATGCGGCGCCGGGGATCGGGTTGGCGGCAACGCAGGTCGATGTTCATCTGCGGGTGATCGTGATCGATATTTCCGAAACCAAGAACGATCTTTTGGTATTGGTCAATCCGGAAATCCTGGCGGCGTCGGGAGAAATTTACGGTGAAGAAGGTTGTTTGTCCGTGCCAAGCTATTACGACCAGATCAAACGTGCGGAAAAAATCACGGTGCGCATATTGACGGAAACCGGCGAAACACGTGAGTTTGAAGCGGAGGGGCTTTTATCGGTATGTATTCAGCACGAAATGGATCATCTGCGCGGCATCCTTTTTGTGGATTATTTGTCGAAGCTTAAGCGATCGCGCATCGCCAAGAAGCTGAAAAAGCAACGACAGATGACGATGTGACGAAATCGTTCATTGAAGGAGAAAAAGAGATGCGGATAGGATTTGCCGGAACGCCGGAGTTTGCCGCGACGGTGATGTCTGCCGTTATCTCCGCCGGATATACGGTGAGGTTAGCGCTTACTCAGTCGGATAAAAAGCAGGGCAGAGGGATGAGACTGACGCCTTCGCCGGTGAAACAGTTGGCGCAGGCGCACGATATTCCGGTCTTAACGCCGGCAACGCTAAAAAAAGAAGAAACACGGCAGCCGATCATCGCGCAACCGCTGGATGTATTGCTGGTCGCGGCATATGGATTGATTTTGCCCCAGGAAATACTCGACTGGCCGCGCTTTGGCTGCCTCAATGTTCACGCTTCATTATTGCCGCGCTGGCGGGGTGCGGCACCGATTCAGCACGCGATTCTGGCGGGCGATATGGAAACAGGCGTGACGCTGATGCAGGTTGACGCCGGATTGGACAGCGGCGGCATGATTGATTGCTTGAAAACGCCGATTGATGCGAATGATACCGGCGGCACGCTTCACGATCGTCTGGCGGATCTCGGCGGAAAAATAGCGGTATCGGGTTTGCGGATGTTGGAACAAAACGGGCGACTAGACGCGACGCCGCAGTCAGAAGAGGGGGTTACCTATGCGAACAAGATTGAGCGGCATCACGGGAAAATCGATTGGCAACAGGATGGGGTAATCATTGAACGGATGGTTCGCGCGCTTAATCCGTATCCAACGGCGTTTACGGAACGGAGCGGCACACCGATCAAAATCTGGCGCGCACAATATTTACCGCGAAATACGGTTGAAACAGCAGGGACTGTCTGCGCGTGCCATCAAGAGGGAATTGATGTTGCTTGCGGACAAGGGATGCTTCGTATTCTGGAGTTGCAACCACAAAACGGGAAGCGAATGACCGTGACCGCATACCTTTCCGGGCACAGGTTATCTATCGGCGATATTTTTGATTGAAACAATAAAACACGGGCATTTGCGAGAGCGAAATATAAGGTGAAGCGCACCACAAAAACAAAACGTGTTGCAAAAATATTGACACAAAGTTCCAAGTAAATGAAAATGCCCAAGATGTGCTGTAAGATTTTCTGGCAGAGTAAATTGAAAAAACGGAGACTGTATGCGGCTGAATACGTTTACTGATTACTGTTTACGCGTTTTGGTTTACCTCGCAGTTAAAAAGGAGCATTTGACGACACGTCATGAAATTGCTTCCGCTTATAAAATCTCCGACAATCATTTAATGAAAGTCGTCAACTTTCTTGCACGAGCCGGCTACATCGAAACGGTACGCGGTAAAAATGGCGGAATGCGGTTGGCGCATACGCCGGAAAAAATCTCTATCGGAAAAGTGGTGCATGATTGCGAAGCGAATATTCCGCTTGTGATGTGCTTCTCGGACCCAAAAGAAACAAAAAAAGAAAAATGTTGTCTTAGTGGGCAATGCGAGCTGCAAGGTATTTTGCAAAAGGGCGTTGCCGCAATGTACCAAACGTTAAATCAATATATGCTCGCAGATGTGATTGCCGATCATGACGTTATGCGGCAGCGTCTGGGCATCTAGCCGAAGCCGAAGTTTACGGCGCAATCACAACGAAAAAACCGCCTAATAAAAGAGCAAGGTTGTTTTTGGTCGTAAGCATGCGGGCCGCGCGCTCCAAATAGATCATTTGTTTTCTTCAATACGCGCGATCAGGCTGTTCTCGGAGATTATGTCGCCTTCACGTACCAGGATTTCACGGACGACGCCATCGCGCGGCATCGGGATGTCAAGTGCGACTTTATTGGTTTCGAGCACGATCAGCGTATCGTCGCGACGGGCAAAGTCGCCGACCGCAACGCAAACTTCGCTAACGATTAACTCGCCCGCGCAGTTGCCGCATGTTTCCCAACAGATCGGCGGCTGGGGAAGAAAGATATCGATCATGGTTTTTTCGTTGGGACGCGACGGCGCATTATCCTTGTTTTTTTGACGTTGACAAAGCGCAAAAGTTTTGTCGGAAACCAACGGCACCGAAAGCATTCGGCAAATATTGGCGCTTACCGTTTTTCAAAAGCGCTTTGTAAAAATCGCGATAATGTTTTTTCGTGCGTAGGTGGTCGCAATATATTGAAAAATAAAGGAAATCGTGCTTTTAAGGGAAAAGTCATGTTATGACGCAGGGTTTTCCCCATAATGCGCGCGCAGTTTTTGTTTTTGACAAGTTGTTTTATGATCCTTTACGTAGACACAATCTTTTCTGAACTTTATCTCGCCCAACCGGCTTTATAAGTTCTGCCTTAAGCGCCGCGCCGCGTACGATGCCGACGACGCTTTTCTCAAGCTGCACCCGCAGCGCGACTTGTTATTAATTGAATCAAAGCAGTTGTGATCTGCCGTTTTGCGTTAAACGCTTGAGCGTTGACGGTGATCGCTGGCTTTGCGAGGAGAAAATGATGCACCAGAGCAACGGCCAAGAACTCTCATTTATCGAGACTTTCGGCGCTGCCGAGAAAGAAATATTGACGGATGAGTCGGTCGCTTTTTTGACGGAACTGGTCGTGCGTTTTACCGAAAAGCGCAACGAGTTGCTCAAAGAGCGCGCTGTTTGGCAAGAGAAAATTGACGGTGGTATGCTGCCGGATTTTTTGCCGGAAACCAAGGCAATCCGTGAAGGCGACTGGACAATCCGTGGCATTCCCGATGATTTGCTGGATCGCCGGGTAGAAATTACCGGCCCGGTGGATCGCAAAATGATTATCAACGCCTTGAATGCAAACGTAAAAGTGTTCATGGCGGATTTTGAGGATTCTCTCGCGCCGGAATGGCATAAAGTCGTGGACGGGCAAATTAATCTGCGCGACGCGGTAAACGGCACGATCGGTTTTACCGGAGAAAACGGCAAGGAGTATAAGCTCAATCCGAATCCGGCGGTTTTGATTTGCCGCGTGCGCGGTCTGCATTTGCCTGAAAAACATGTGCTGTGGAAGAACGCGGCGATTCCCGGTGCGCTTTTTGATTTCGCGCTTTATTTTCATCACAATTACCAGCGCTTGCTGAAAAAAGGCAGCGGGCCGTATTTTTATCTGCCCAAGTTGCAATCGTATCAGGAGGCTGCCTGGTGGAACGATGTGTTCTGCTATACGGAAGACCGTTATGGTTTGCCGCGCGGCACCATCAAGGCGACAATTCTGATCGAGACACTGCCGGCCGTGTTCCAGATGAACGAAATCCTGCATGCGCTCAAAGATCATATTGTGGCGTTAAATTGCGGACGCTGGGATTACATTTTCAGCTATATCAAAACGTTGAAAAATCACGCAGACCGTGTGTTGCCGGATCGGCAAGTTGTCACGATGAACAAGCCGTTCCTCAACGCGTATTCGCGTTTGCTGATCAAGACCTGCCATCGCCGCAAGGCAATGGCAATGGGCGGTATGGCGGCGTTTATCCCAAGCAAGGATGCCAAACTCAATGAAGAAGTACTTAAAAAAATCCGCGCCGACAAACTGCTGGAAACCGGCAATGGTCACGATGGCACTTGGATCGCGCATCCGGGGCTGGCCGATACCGCGATGGAGGTATTCAACAAGGCATTGGGTACGCGTCAAAACCAGCTCGATGTTTTGCGCGAACAAGATGCGCCGATCACGGCAAAAGAATTGCTGGAGCCGTGCGAGGGTGAGCGCACCGAAGCGGGCATGCGCACCAATCTTCGTATTGCGGTGCAATATATCGAAGCGTGGATTTCCGGCAATGGCTGTGTGCCGATTTATAACCTGATGGAAGACGCGGCAACGGCGGAAATTTCCCGAGCTTCAATCTGGCAATGGTTGCACCACGGAAAAAGCTTGAACAATGGCAAAAAAGTCACCAAAGAATTGTTCGACGCTTTCTTGAAAGAAGAACTACTTGTCGTCCGGCAGGAGCTTGGCGATGAGCGTTTCGACAGCGGGCGATTCGACGAAGCCGCAAAGTTATTGGCAAAGATTACTACAGCGGACGGGTTGATCGACTTCCTGACGCTTCCCGGCTATGACTATTTGGCGTAACTGATATCATTAAACACGTTATTAAAGGAGACCATCATGACGACTCGTGCTCAAAAAATCGCACAATTGGAAAAAGACTGGAAAGAAAATCCGCGCTGGAAAGGAATCAAGAGAACGTACAGCGCCGCGGATGTAATTGCGTTGCGCGGTTCGGTCAATCCTGAGTGGACATTGGCGCGCCGTGGCGCGGAAAAATTGTGGCGGCTGGTCAACGGCGAAGCGCGCAAGGGCTATGTGAATTGCCTGGGTGCGCTGACCGGTGGCCAGGCGTTGCAACAGGCCAAGGCGGGCGTTGAAGCGATTTATCTGTCCGGTTGGCAAGTCGCGGCCGACGGTAACCTTGCCAGCACCATGTATCCCGACCAATCGCTTTATCCGGCAAACTCCGTACCGGCAATGGTGGCGCGAATCAATAACTCGTTTCGCCGCGCCGATCAAATCCAATGCGCAAACGGCATCGATCCGGGCAGCCCGAAATATATCGATCATTTCCTGCCGATCGTCGCAGATGCCGAGGCCGGTTTCGGCGGTGTGCTCAATGCATTTGAGCTGATGAAAGCGATGATTGAGGCCGGCGCTGCCGGTGTTCATTTCGAAGATCAATTGGCGTCGGTGAAAAAATGCGGCCACATGGGCGGTAAAGTGCTGGTGCCGACGCAGGAAGCGATTCAAAAACTGATTTCGGCACGGCTTGCCGCCGACGTGTCGGATGTACCGACGTTAGTGGTTGCGCGTACCGATGCCGATGCGGCCGATCTTTTGACAACCGATTGCGATGCGTACGATAGGGAGTTCATTGTCGGCGAGAGAACCGTTGAAGGCTTTTACCGTACTCGCGCCGGTATTGACCAGGCGATCAGTCGCGGTTTGGCGTATGCCGAATACGCCGATATGGTGTGGTGCGAAACGTCGACGCCGGATCTTGCCGCGGCGAAAAAATTTGCCGACGCATTGCACGCGAAATATCCTGGCAAACTCTTGGCGTACAACTGCTCGCCGTCGTTCAACTGGAAAAAGAATCTCGACGATAAAACCATTGCGTCTTTCCAGGACGACCTCTCGAAGATGGGCTACAAATATCAGTTCATCACATTGGCGGGCATCCACAGCATGTGGTACAACATGTTCGATCTCGCGCACGCTTACGCGCGCGGTGAAGGCATGAAGCATTATGTTGAGAAAGTGCAACAACCGGAATTTGCCTCGGCGGATCGCGGCTACACTTTTGTCGCGCATCAACAAGAGGTCGGCACGGGCTACTTCGACAAAGTGACCACCGTGGTTCAGGGCGGCGTTTCATCCGTCACGGCGCTGACCGGTTCGACGGAAGAGGCGCAATTCTGATCGCCGCTTTTTAAAGCACTGATGACGGGGCCCTTGCGCGTAGCGACAGGCCCCGTTTTATCTTTTAAAATCAAAATATCGGCGGGGTGAAGAAAGTCCTATGATGACCCAGGATATGGCACAACTGGTGGCGCAAACGGTATTGCAGGGCTTTGATGCGCAGTATGGCCGCTTTCTGGAAATCACCTCCGGCGCGCAGCAGCGTTTCGAACAGGCGGCGTGGCAGGAAGTGCAAGATGCGATGAAAAAGCGCATCAACCTTTACGACCATCATGTTGCCCTTTCGGTGGAGCTGATCACCCGTATGGTTGGCGATGAAGGGCACAATCCGGATTTTCTATCGCGGGTTAAAGACCACTATACAAATTTGTTGCCGGATTATCCGCGTTTTGAAATTGCGGAAAGTTTTTTTAACTCAGTCTATTGCCGATTGTTTCAGCATCGCAATATGCTTCCGGACAAGATGTTTGTGCAGACATCACAACCGCACCGCGCGCACCCGAATCCGCGTCCGTTGGCGCGCATTTTCCCCTTGGAGGGCGGCGTTGAAGAACAATTGGACGCCATCCTGCGCCATGCGCCGTTTCGGCTGCCGTGGGAGGATCTGGCGCGTGACATTAAAGATGTTCATCAATATTTGCTCAAAACTTTTGGCGATGAAGAACTGAAAGAAGGTGTTCTCGAAATCTACAACGAACTTTTTTTTCGCAATAAAGCGGCATGGATGGTCGGGAAATTACGCTTAAAAGAAAGTGTCCATCCTTTCTTGCTTCCGATCCACCGCAGTGAAAAAGGCGAGCTTTATATCGACACTTGCCTGACCCGATACAGCGAAGCCAGCATCGTATTCGGTTTTAACCGAGCATATTTCATGGTGTATGCGTCGCTGCCGATGGCGTTGGTCGAATGGCTGCGTGAAATATTGCCGGGAAAAAGCACCAGCGATTTATATTCGGCGATTGGCTGCCAAAAACACGGTAAAACGGAATACTATCGGGAATATCTTAACCATGTTGAAAGCACCAGAGAACCTTTTATCGTTGCGCCGGGTATTAAAGGCATGGTCATGCTGGTGTTTACGATGCCAACGTACAACCGTGTTTTCAAGGTGATCAAAGACCGTTTTGCGCCACAAAAAAACATGAGTGAAGCGCATGTGCGCGCTTGCTATAAATTGGTGAAAGAGCACGACCGTGTCGGCCGTATGGCGGATACGCAGGAATACGAAAACTTTGCGATCGATAAAAACAGGGTCAGTCCCGACCTGATGGAAGAGTTGTTGCGTGAGGCTTCAGAAAAAATAGAAGATCTTGGCGAGCAAATCGTTATCAAACATCTTTATATCGAGCGACGCATGACGCCTCTTAATATTTATATAGAAACGGCGACCGAGCAACAGAAACACGATGTGGTGGAAGAGTACGGTAACGCCATAAAAAATCTTGCCAGCGCCAATATTTTTCCCGGCGATATGTTGCTGAAGAACTTCGGCGTGACGCAAAACGGGCGCGTCGTATTTTACGATTACGACGAGATTTCACATATGACGGAAATGAATTTTCGCGAGATTCCGCCGCCGCGCGCCGCCGCGCTATCCGGAAGATGAGCTTTCCAGCGAGCCGTGGTACAGCGTTGCCGAAAAAGACGTGTTTCCGGAAGAGTTTCGCAGTTTTCTTTATAGCGATCCCGGTTTGCGTAAAATGTTTGAAGAAACGCACGGCGATTTATACAAAGCCGAATATTGGCGGCAATTGCAGCGGCGCATTCTCGACGGCGAAATTGAGGATGTTTTTGCTTACCGCAAAAAGCAACGCTTTCGTCAGCGCTGAAAAATCAAAGGCGTTCTCCTGAAATTGTCAGAATCCCAGGAGGAGATTGAAATAAAAGCGAAACCTTTCTTTTTCGATGAAAGAAGGGCTGTTCAGGGATTTTCCAAGAATCATTTCCGACCATCCCCACTTGGTGATAAAACGGGTGCCGATGCCTGTTCCCGATAAATAATTATGTTTTTTGTCGGCAATATATTCGACGCCGCCGACATCGAAGAAAACATAAGGGTCAATACGTACCGTATTGAAAAGAGAGAAACCCTGAGCCCAAGACAATTCGCTTCGCGATAAAAAACCGCGGTCGCCGCCCAATACCGAATCGGGAAACCCCCGAACGCTGGACGCGCCGCCGATGAAAAATTGCTCCGATGAGAATAAGGCGGCATTGGTCCATTGCCCCGACAAAGTTTCCTTTAGCGCCACGCCTTTCCATGGAAGCATGAATGAGCCGGAAAAATCCACTTTCCCAAATTGAGCATGCGCAGACTCTTTTGGGATGTTGCCTTGGTCGCGGTTTGCGCTAAGCCAAGGCAGCCCTCTGACGTAGCCGACATCAAACCCGCCCTGCCCAATGTTTTCGAGGAAAGGGAAACGGTAAAACTGATTGAGCCCCAAGCGCACGACACTCAATTTTTGCGGCGTGAGCGCCGCGCCGTTGATTTCACGAAAGGCCTTGCGATAACTGAAAGAGAGGTCGAGCGCCGTTTTTGAAATCTGGTTTCGCGACAATAAGTAATTCCATGAAAAACCGTAGTTTTCGGTGACGCTGTACATTAAAGCCATTTCACCCACGAGATTTTGCGTTTCAGACCAGGTTGCCAGCAGGGAAAACGTGCTGTGCCCGAAAGGGATGGAAAAAGAGGCATTAAAAGCGTTGGTGTCCAAGCTGCCGGTGTATCCCAGGTTCCACGAATCCATGAGGTTTAAAACATTTCCGAAATCGAAACCTGCCCGATATCGCGTTGTTCCCGTGCTGGGGGCGCCTTGATTATCGCCGCCAAAATAGTAGTACGCGGCACTTCCGGAAATATTGGTGATTTTAACGATAGAGCCGCCCGGGGTTTTTCCCGGCTCGATTTTCATGCTGGCATTGTTTCTGCGCAGACGGTTCAATTGATCAATGCCCTGCTCAAGATTCCTCAGGTTCAGAACATCGTTCTCCTTGAAAGGAAAAGACAATTTAACGCCGATAGGGGCCTCGGAGAGCGGCGCGTCATTGTATAAGATGGCTTCGATTTTCCCGGGGATAAAAGTAATTTGCAGTGTCCCGTTGTTCAAATTTTGTCCGCCGACATAAGCGCGCGTTGTGATGAACCCCTCTTCAACCAGCGCCTGATTCAAATTCAAGAGCAAATGGTTGATTCGGTTGACGCCGAGCCGCTTATTCAAAAAAGGCCGAACGATTTTTGAAAAAAGGCGGTTGTTAAAGGAGAAATCACCGATTTTTTCTATTTTCTCGATCAAAAAAGTTGGTTCGGGATCTTCAATATCCATGGGATCCTTACCGAGATCGGGGATGGTTGCCTCGGGCAATGCCAAAGATTCGGACCTTTGCTCGACGATTCCCTGGCGTTCACTTTGTCTTTGTTCGCGAAAAATCTGGTCGCCGACATCCTGATGAGTGGTTGCCGGAGCGGGGAGCGGCGCGGTTTGCGCCAGGGCGGTTTCCACAGAAGAAAGCAGAATGGCCGCCCAAAAGAAAAAACGTCGAACCATAATCGTCCCGGGCTATCGCCACCACCATGAGGTGATGCCGAGATGGCTTTCAAGCATTGCCGTTTCCCGTGAAGGCGAACGAATCGTCACGACATTCCCTTCGACAGTATTTGCCTGAAAGGCGCCCCCTTCGACGATGCCCTCACCGGACAACCGGATCGTCCCTTCGGGTGTTTCGAAAACGCCACCCCTATCCATAACATAAACCTGGCCCCAGGCGTCGCCGAAAAACGCCTTGATGCCTCTGTTTCTGTTTAAGGCGAAATAAACCTTATCTGCTTGGGCCAGTATGGAGGGGGCATCGAGAACGATGTCGGATGTAGCAAATACAAAGCCGCCAATATTTTCAATATGATTCTGAGCGGAAACGGACAAAGCGCCATCGACGTTAAGTTGCCCGCCGACAAGATTGACATCGGCTTCGGCGGTTCTTCGGCAAAAGAAAAGGTGGCAGTGGCTGCGATAAAAAACCCTTCCGACGGAGACGGCCTGGTTCGAAAAAGTATCCTGAGCGACGATGCTGAGATTGCCCTGGTTAACGTTAATCAAGCCGCCGATATTTTGAACATTGCGCGCCTGAATTTCAGTGCCGCTATTGGAAATCAGATAAGCAAGGGCGGAGGGGTTTTCCAGAGCGCCGAAGTCGAGCGAATAACCACGGTCCCGCGAAGGCCAGCCGAACCAATTGTGGTCACGGTTGTTCCATGAGGTGTCTTCGGCGCCGCTGACATGGCGAGATTCGTTAACGATGTCATTGGTGGCGGTCATCCGTAAAAAAGCGTTCGAAATAATCCGGCTATTGGAGTTTCTGATAGAGTCGGCCTGAATGGAGATATCGCCCGCAGACGCAAAAACAATAGCGCCGGTTTCCGAATCGGAAAGGCCGTGATTCTCAAAAGAGCCGCCGGCGGTAATTTCGATTGCCGGTAAACTTTCCGGATCCGAGGTCGATTCGGCGCCTGCCTGCATGCTTCCCTGATTCAAAATATTGCCCGACGCTTCGAGCGTCAGACGTCCATAGGCGGATAATTGGGCATCGCTGCCTTCCTGGGAAAAATGGCGCGCGGCAATCGACATGTTATTTGCCGCCGAGAAAGTACCTCTCTGCACGACATCTCCCGCGGAAGAAAGGGAAAAGTTTCCCATAGACGCTTGGAGAATTCCCGAATTTTGTACGCCGGCGCCCTCGTCGGTGACGACAAGCTCGACTCTTCCCGAAGAGATATTTCCGTTGACGGAAACGTCAATGGCAAAATCCCGGCTCTGCCCGCCGCCGCTGTAATAAACCCAAGGCGTTAAATTGTCCGTGGGAGAAACGGCCGTATCGAACAACGCTTCGGAAGAACCCGCGATCAGGCGGACGGCGGCGGTCGGAGAGCTCCAGTCGTTGCTGACGGAACCGGCGATTCGGATTTGCTTGGCGATTAATTCGAGCCGAACAAGAGTTGCGGCGAGCCCATTTGGGCCGATATCAATCGTTCCCGAGTTTGTGTTGACATTGACGTACCTGTGAAGGGCGCCGTTATTGTCAATATCTCTTAAGGAAATGCGGCCGGTCGTCAGCGCGACGCTGCCAAAATTAACAAAGCTCCCACCATTGACGGCAATCCCGTTTTGGTTGGCAAAAATCAAGTTAGTGCGCGGACCGTCGACATCGATTTGGCCTTCGATTCGTGACGGGTTGGCGGAAAAGACTTCGGCCACGATGGTTCTGGCGTTGGCGGCGCCATTAAGAAAAGTTGCGCCATTGTTACCGACATCAAATTGAGAAAAAGCATTATAAGAAACATCCCGACTGGGAGGGGCAATCGTAATATTGGCATGTCCCGAAGGCAGCGTTTCGACAGACGTCGCGGTATTTCCCTGAGGCTTGATATCGTTCGCAAATACAACAGGGCTGGCGATAATAAAAAATAGAAAGGATATTAATACCCGGAGTGTTTTAGTTTGATGCATACTTGGCCTTGAGCAAAAAAGAGCGATATCTTTATAACCTGTTTGATATATAAGCAAGTGATCATTTTAACCAGCGATAAATTGAGGCTTAAATGAAACAGAAGTTTCCGGTTCGAGGCGAAGGATACCATCAAAGGGCGGTCTCCAGACGATTTCATTGCGACCTGCTGACGAAGTTTTCGTCGCGTTTCCTGACACTTTTTTTGGCGTTTCTTTTGGCGCTGGGACCGTCGCAGCCGGTCTGGATCAATATCGGTGGGGCCGGATTTCCCGCTTTTCAGCACAAGCAGGCGCGGGCGCAAACGCCGCCGGTTACCGGCGTGCCCCGAGGGATCATCAGCGACCCCCGCGCGCCGATCCAGTTCCAACCCAATATTGGCAATACGAGTACCGGGATTCCATCCATTAATATCGTTACACCCGACGATCACGGCTTATCGCATAACCGATACGACCAATTCAATACCGGCCCGGAAGGAGCCGTGCTGAACAACAGCACACAAGGCGGGCGCACCTTTTTGGGCGGCACGGTAACGGGCAACCCATTCCTGTCCGCCAGCGGCCCGGCACAAATCATATTGAACGAAGTCACCGGAGGCTCGGCAAGCAACCTGCTTGGCACACTGGAGGTTTTCGGCGCGCCCGCTTCTCTGATTCTGGCCAACCCGTATGGCGTTACCTGCAACGGTTGCGGCGTCATCAACACACCACATTTCACGTTGAGTACCGGCGTTCCCTTCTGGTCCGATACGGCAAACGCGCTGGCCTATACCGTCGACGGCGGGCGAGTCAATATTTTTGGCCGCGGGCTGGAAGGCACCGTCGGCCGGCTCGACATCCTGGCGGGCAATATCCGGGTTGATGCGCCTTTAAGAGCGCACTACCTCAACGAAGATCTGGCGTGGATCCGTCTTCTGGCCGGTCGGCAAACCCTGATCGCTCGGGGAGGCGATTACCGGATACAAGCCGCGGCCACCGAAAGCGGGACAGGAATAGCCATTGACGCAACCGCGTTGGGGGCGATGAGCTCGGGGCGCATCCAGATCATTTCCAACGACCAGGGGTTGGGCGTCAACCTGCGGGGCAACATTGCGGCGTCCCAGAGCGACGTTCAGATCGCCTCGGCGGGTGCGCTGCACACCGCAAGCATTACTGCCAGAAACGATATTCGCCTGGATGCGTCGGGCAACCTGAACGTTTCCGGCGCGGTTCAGGCGGGTAACGATTTTCGGGCCGAATCCGGGCAAGGAAGCGTTTTATTGAACGGCGACATCAACGTTGCCCGCGATACGACGCTTATCGCGCGGCAGGATGTGCGGCTTGGCGGCGACACCGAAATCGGCGGCGGGCTGGATATTCACGCGGGCGCTGTCGCCCAGGTAGTGGCCCAGGGGCACGTTGCTCGGATATATGGCGATACCGCCATCGATGCCGCCCATATCGCGCAGCAGGGCGAGCTTACAAGCGGCGGCTCGATTCAAATGAATGCGCAGGAAATCCTGACGCAGGGAACGACAAGCGCCGGCGGCGATATCAGCCTTGAGGCAAACCAGATTCATCTCGACGGCGGTACCGTTGCGGGCGGGCATATCGGAATCGTCGGCACCGAAGTCGATCTTAACGGCGCGCTGTCGGCGGGCGGCGGTACCGATATTTCGGCGGACAACCTGAACCTTGGGGCTCCCGGAGAAACCCTCAATATCGGTGGCGATTTCCACCTGAACGTCAATAACGACCTGAACGTTCCGGGAGAGCTGAACGTCAGCGGCAACGCCTCATTCAATACGGCGAACAACGCTTTTTTTGCCGACAGGGTACAGACGGGCGGCTCCTTTGGCATTAACGCCCCCGGACGTATCGATCTTTTAGGCGACGTTATCGCCGGAGGTACGGTCAACCTGATTGCCGGCGGCGATCTTGCGGCGCAAAGCATTTATTCGGGAGGCGGTTTTCTGGCCAGCGGCCAAAACCTCCGTTTTGCCGGCGATATACTCGCGGGCGGCGACACCGCCATTACCGCGGCGCTGCTGGATTTTCAAAACGTGGGGTCGGGGGGCAACCTTTCCTTGAATGTGGCGCAAGGCGGCGTCCAGAGCGCGGGAAGCGTATTGGCCAACGGCAATCTCGAGATCCATTCGGCGCAAGCCATCGACCTGGGCGCGGCAAGCGCGGGCGGCAATGCGCTTCTTCAAGCGCAGCAAGGCGATATCCGTCTGGCGTCGGATTTTCAGGCGGGCGGCAACGCCGAACTGACAACGTCGGGTGTGCTGCAACTCCAAAGCGTTCTGGCGGGCGGCGACCTTTATCTTCAGGCGGCGACCGGGGGCATCATCGCCAACGACGTGATTGCCAACGGACGCGCGGATATCCAATCGGCACAAGCGATTTCCCTTGCGGGGAATCTCGGCGCCGGAGGCGATTTGACGCTGCAAACGCCCGCAACCGTCCAAATCGGCGCCGATGTCTGGTCGGGCGGACAGCAGCTCAATCTCGCCGGCGACGCCCTTGATATTGCCGGCGATATTCTGGCGGCCGGTGATGTCCGTCTTGAAAGCGCGGCGGGCGATATTCTCGTCGGGACGGGCGCATCCGGCGGCGGCGTTGCGGCTGGCGGCCAGATCGACATCGACGCCGCCCGGGCGCTTGACGTCGCGGGCGACGTCAACGCGGCACAACAAGTTTCGTTAACCGCGCAAAACGGCGCCATGCACATCGATGGCGGGCTTTACGCGAGGCAAGACGCCCAGCTGCAAACAACAGACGATCTGACGATCGGCGGCGAGATTGCCGTCGGCGGAATGTATGCGAGCCACAGCGGTGGCGACACGCAAATCGGCGGCGACGTCCAATTCGAACAAGGCACCTTGCAAAGCGACGGTGCTCTTTTAATCGGCGGAGCGCTGTCCTCCAACGAGGACCTGGCCTTGAGCGCCGCTCGGGACATCGATATTGCGGGCGCTGTCGGCGTCGTCGGCGCGCTGACGGCGACGAGCGCCGAGGGAAACCTTTCTTTCGACGGCGGCGTTCTGGTTAACGGCGATGCCGACCTGACCGCCGAACGGGCGCTGACGTTGGGCGGCGAGAGCATTTTCCTTGGCGCCGCCAACCTGACGGCGCGTACCGGCGCGATGAATAACGAAGGATTACTGTACGCGGGGCAAGGCCTTGTGTTGGCTGCGGGCGGTATTTTCAGCAACGAAGGCGAAATTTTGGTCGAAGGCGATTTCGACCTGACCGCCGGAGGGCTTGCCAGCAACCTGATTCGGGAAGGCGGCATCTCGACGACGGGAACGTTTGACGCCATGATCGGCGGTGCGGCCAATATCGGCGCGCGCGGCGTTGTTTCCGGATCCGGCAACATCAACCTGCAGGCGGCTTCCGCCAATAACGCCGGGACGATTGCCGCCGGCGATACCCTGACTTTTTCCGGCGCGATGACCAACACCGGAACGCTGACGGCCACCCATGCCGTCAACGGTTCGGGCAACGTCGATAACAGCGGCACCATTCACAGCGTCAACGTCCAGTTGGGCGGCGGCAACAACCGGGGAATCCTTGCGGCGGAGCAGACCTTGACCTTGAACGGGCGCTGGGACAACAGCGGACACATGTCCGCCACCGACATCGACATCAGCGGCGGCCTGGGCAACAGCGGCGGTGTCGAAGCCGCCGATACGCTGACCATCAACGGCGGCACGCTGACCAACTCCGGAAACCTTATCGGCGGCCAAACCGAGATCAATGTCGGCAGCGCTGAAAACAGCGGGACGCTGGTCGGCCAGAGCGCCTTATCCATTTTCACCACACACGGCCTCGTCAACAGCCTTGATGAACGGCAGCAATGCGCGAAAAACTATTGCGACCCGGATCATCCGCAACCCGACGACTTCAAGTATTACCAGCAAAGCGGCACCATCGTGACTTCCGGCGTGTTGACGCTGGGCGGCGGCGATGTTGACAATCGCGGCACCATTCAGGCCGGCAGCTTGCGCGCCAATTTGACCGGCGCTTTCAACAACACGCGAAGTGCCAACGACCTTTACGCGGTCAACAATTACGGTAATGCGCCCGAAGACGCCGCGCCCAACACCGGCATCATCCATGTCGCGGGCGACATGAGCGTCAATGCGACGGGCTTTGCCAACAACGGCGGCGTTATCCAGGCGGGCGGCGCGCTCAACGCGCAAACCGGCGGCGCTTTTACCAATGTCCGGTCGGGTGAATTTGCCCCGAGTATTTTTGCCGACAGCGTTGATGTCCGGGCGGCGAGGATCGTCAACGAGGGCACGCTGATCGCGACGAACGGCGACGCGATGTTAAGGGCGACATCGGGCGGCGTGACCAATGCCGATAATGCCGTCATCGGCGCCGGGCAAAACGTGACCATCAGCGCCACCGGCGCCGTAGCCAACGGCAACAACGCGGCCATCCTTGCCGATAGCGATATTTCCATCACCGGAAGCGGCATTCGCAACGCGGGCGCGTTATTTCAGCTGAGCGCGACCGCGGACGCCACCGGGCCGCAAAACATTACCTTGAACGCCGGTTCCGGCGCGTTCATCAATACGGGCGTCGGCAGCGTGACCGCCGGCAATATGCTGACCATTAACGCGGCGAGCTACCAAAATACCGGCGCCGCCAACTCCGTTGCCTCATTCGGCGACGCGACATTGAACGCGGCATACAACATTTACAGCGGCGACATCGTGGCGCAAAACGCGCTGACGCTGAGCGCGGCGATAACGCTGGGGCTGCATGAGACCTGGACCAACGCTTCGGGCGAAGTGCATCTTAACGGGGGGCTGACCAACCGCGGCGGCACCGTATATTTGCCGGGAATGGTCTATGGCGACATTGCCAACTATGCCGTAGCGCACTGGGAAGAGGGCGACGATACCTTAAGGTCGATTTACGGCGCCGCTTGCCCGCTGGCTTTTGCCGATTGCCATGTTGCCTCCTATCAGGCAATCGACAGCGGCGACCGCGGCACGCTGTTTTTGGGCGGGCTTGTCGGCAGCCTGCTCAACGTTTCCGGCAATTCCTCGGTCGGCTACGGCTCGGCCGATTACACCGGCCGCTATCTGCCGCTCGACATCGTCTGGGAAGCCGTCGACCCGGAAACCGAGACGATCGTGACCGCAACCACCCAGGTCAACGATCCGCGCGGCCCGCAGCTCGTTTCCGGCGGCGCGCTCGAATTGACGCTGACCACGCCGACCATCGCCGGGATTATCCAGGGCGATATCCTGACCATCAACGCAGACGACCTGACCATCGGCAGCGCCGATACGGCCAACGCGGAAAACGCCGCCGAATTGGCCCGCCAACTTACCACGCCGGAAGAAGTGCTCCTCGACACGGTTATTGTGGTGGAAAAAGAGATCGACCCCATCAGGGCGGGCATCGAAACGGAGGCAAATCTGGTTGACGCGCCCGAAGCGGGAAGCGGCGCGGGCGACAACCGGCAGCAAGCCATCGACCAGGTGGCGCAGCAGTTGCCGGGCATGGAAGAGCTGTTCCCTTCCGGCCTCGATAGCGCCTTATCGGCAACCGGCAACAGCCCGGCGGAGGTTGGCAGCCTGCCCGTATGGAACGATTTGACCGGCCCCAACGGGTCGGTGAGTGCCAACGACCTCGTCCTCAACATTTCCGGCAACCTGACCAACTACGGCTATCTTGAAGGCCGCGATTATCTGGAAATCAACGCCGCCGGAGGCTTCGACAACTGGCAATCGGCCATCGCCAGCCTGGGGCCGATCGTTATTCGCGGCGCGTACCTGAACAACGAAGATGCGACCATCCTTTCCAAAGGCGACGATGGCGGCATTTACATCGACGTCGCGGGCGACATCACCAACCGCAACAGCGTCATGAACGGCAAAGGCAGCCTGACCATTTTCGGCGGCGGCAATCTCCTCAATGAATCGAGCCTGCTTGCCGGCAGCAGCGTCGTGGTCGATATCCAGGGCAATATCGCGCACAGGACCGCCGAAGGCGGCGCTTTGGCGCAAATCGAAAGCACCAAAGGCATTGTCGGTATCCACGCGGGCGGCGATCTCGCCGTGGACAACGCGCGGCTGGCGTCGGCGCAGGGGCTTTACGTCGATGCCGAAACCATCAGCGTCGGGGCCGACAGGCCGCTGCCGCCGCGCGCCGCCGAACCGTCGCCGGACGGCGATGACGGCGCCTCCGAAAAAGACCCTTCATCCGGCGCGCCCGCCTACGCGCACATACAGGCCGGCGGCGACATGCAGCTGACCTCGCGCGGCGACGCCGCCTACCGCGGCGTCGATATGATTGCCGGCGGAAGCATCGGCCTTTTGGCTGGCGGCAACCTCGATATTGAGGCGGTTGCCAATGAAAGGGATATCGGCGACGGAAGAATCGATGTGACGCGCCAAGGCGGCGACATCAAGGCCGGCGGCGATATCGTGATGGCGGCCGGCGATAACGCGCTGGCCCGAAGCGCCCGGGACACCACCGCCCATACCGGCGGCAGCGTTACCTTAACCGGCGTGACGGCGCAGGCGGGCGCCGATCCCGAAAGCACCGCCGCGGGCGACATCACCATTCATGCCCAAGACAACGTCACCATCCGGGCGTTCAAGGAAGTCAACACCGAAACCGGCAGAGAAACGAGGCTGATCGATTTGAGTACCGGCCTTGAAGTCACGGCCGAAGAAGTTGCCGCATCCTACAACGTTTGGGATATGGAACAATGGCACGAACAACATCCCGACAAGCCCGAAGGGCCGCAACCCATCGACACCCAGACCTGGACGACGAAAACCGACAACCGCGGCGAAACGCTGGTCGGCGGCCTGTCCGGCAACAACATTGCCATCAGCGCCCGGGACGGCGATGTGACATTAAGCGGCATCGACATCGAGGCCGAAGGCGCTGCCGCCATCCGCGCTGCCGGCGCGGTTCGCCTTGAAAAAGAAACCGTCGACGCGGTCGGCCATTTTGAAGAAAACCGCGGCATGGGGCGATCAATTCAGGATGTCGGCATCCATCAGGAAAGAGGCGTCAACATCGAAACCGGCAGCGGCCTTGCCATTACCGGCCAGAGCATTCTTGCCGAAGGCGGCAGCATGGGCGGCGGCGCAGGCGATGTGACTCTGGTCGCCGAAGGCGACATCTCCCTTCTGGCCACCCGCAGCCATATCGAAATCGACACGCGCCAAGGCGGGCGGCACGAAAACAGCTACGACGAAACCATTCAGGGCACCGACATTTTCGCGCAGGGCGATGTCAGGATCCTCGCAGGCATTGACGCCGCCGGAGGCGCTACCGGCGATGGCAAGCTCCGGCTCGAATCGACGCTGATTTCGGCCGGGCTCAAGCCGGAAAAACCGGCCGAGCCGGATGATGGCTCCCCCGACCCGGGCAAATCCGAAGGCGCTGCGCCCGACACGCCGCCGAGAGGCCAGGTTCTTCTGGCGGCGGGCGGTGGCGTCGACATTACCGGCGTCGGCGAGCGCCATGTCGCAACGGAACACGAAAAAACCGAGAGCCGGGGCTTTTTGGGGTTAAGCCGCAGCCGCACGGAAAAATACGGCGTCGAAGACCATACCTATTTCGTCGGCAGCAACATCGTCGGCAGCAACGTCGATGTTGTTTCCGGCCAAGGCATCGACATCACAGGCAGCCAGGTGGTTGCCGAAAACAACATCAACCTTTCCGCCGAAGACGACATCAACATCGCGGCGGCCACCAACACCCATTATTCCAGCTACGACAGCAGGACAAGCCGCTCGGGAATCTTCGGCAACGGCGGCCTCTCCATCACCATCGGCAGCCGCCACACGCACAGCAGCTACCTTTCCGAAGGGACGACGCAAAGCCAGGCGCGCAGCACGGTAGGCGCCATCGGCGGCAACGTTGCCATTGTTTCCGAGCGGGACGTTGCCGTGACCGGCAGCGATATTTTTGCCGGGGTTGCCGAAGGGGCGGATCCGGGCATCACCGGCAACATCGCCATCAGGGGCGAAAACATCGCCATCACCCCCGGGCAAGACCAATTCCACATCGAAGAACGCTACCAAAGCCGCCAAAGCGGATTGACCCTCGCCATTACCGGTACGCCGCTCGACTGGATTCGCAACCTCCAGGACGCCTCCCGAAACGACAACCCCGTGCGGGGCGCCTCGCAGATTGCCGGAGAAGGCATTGCGATGCTTCTGGACATTCCGCGCCTGGCCATCTCCTTCGGCAGCAGCAGCAGCGACTACCGATCCACGAGCGACATCCTGACCCAATCCGGCAGCACGCTCACCGCGGGGAGCAACCTGGCCTTGATCGCCACCGGCCATCAAGGCGACGATGGCGCCATCGAAGGCGGCGACATCCTGATCCAGGGCAGCCACCTCTCCGGGCAAGGCGCAGTGCTGCTTGAAGCCCAGCGCGACGTCACCATAGAAGCCGCGGTCAACCGCGAAAGCCACAGCGCCTCCTATGAAAACAGCCATACCAGCATTTACCTCGGCATGCCGAGCGCCGGCGACATCGTCCGCGCGACCACCGGCGGCCCCGATTACGGACGCACCAACAACGGCGTGCAAGCCGCCTTCCCGGTCAGCCACGGCGACGGCCACGGCCACAGCCGAAGCTCGGCGACCACCCTTGAAGCGAGCACCATCATGGGCGGGATCGTCGGCATCACCGCCGCCACCGGCGACATCAACATCCTGGGCTCCGGCATACTCGGCCGGGGCGATGTTGCGCTCACCGCAACAGAAGGCGCCATCACCGTCGCGGCGGGCAGCCAATCCAGCGAATTCCACAGCGAAGACCACTACCGCGGCTGGGGCGATTTGGGCAGCAACGCCACCGGCGACACCACCGGCACCGGCTTTACCGTCGGCTACACCGACAGCCACAACGAACAAAGCAGCGTCAGCGTCGTCCAAAACGACACCCGCAGCCAAATCATCAGCACCGACGGCGCCGTGAGCCTTGCCGCCCGCCAAGACCTCACCATCATCGGCAGCGACATCGCCTCCGGCCAGGACAAGCCCACCAGCTTGACCGGCGCCAACGTGTACCTCCTTCCCGGCGTCGACCACTACCAACAAGACACCAGCCAACAAAGCAGCCAATACGGCGTTACCCTCGCTCTGACCGGCGCCGTCGTCTCCGCGGCTCAGGCCCTCGAATCCTCCGCCAACCGCGTCTATGCCAACCACCAAAACGGCGGTCGCCACGACGCCCGGATCGACGCCCTCTACGGCGCGCAAATGGCTTATGCCGGCTACGACCTCTACAACAGCGCCACCGCGCTGGGCGGCAGCATTGCCAGCGACGCCGGGCAAGCCGGTGCGGGCGATCCTCTTATCCGCGTGACCGTCAGCCTGGGCGGCAGCACCAGCAGCAGCGAGACCCACCACACCCAGGAAACCGTCCAGGGCAGCACCGTCCATTCCGGCGGCGACCTCATCATCCGCGCCCACGGCGATGCCGACGGCAACGGCGGCGACATCGTCGCCCTGGGCGCCCAGATGAGCGGAAACGACGTCAGCCTCGACGCCCATCGCGACATCCTTTTAGGCAGCGCCGAAGGCTTCACCCAGGAAATCAGCCGCCACCAAAATAGCGGCGGCGGCGTTGGCGTCGGCTTCGGCATCGGCGGCAACCAAACCGGCTTCACCATCGAAATAAGCGGCCACCATGGCGAAGGGCAAGCCCAGGGCAACGCCACCACCCACCAACAAACCCGCATTGAAGCCGCCGGCACCGCCACCCTCCACTCCGGTCGCGACACCACCCTGGCCGGCGCCCAAGTTGCGGGCGAGGCCATCCGTGCCGATGTTGGCAGAAACCTCACCATCACCAGCGTCCAAGACACCGCGACCTACGAATCCGACCAACAAAACGTCGGGGTGGG
>QMCE01000189.1_pt1 | contig 33766 bp, 31 predicted proteins | sample 1821851 | NCBI WGS metagenome assembly QMCE01 (sample SAMN09453174, study PRJNA476694) | Termite gut metagenome, whole genome shotgun sequencing project. | isolation source: worker | host: Odontotermes sp. | place: South Africa:Pretoria | collected 2016-01-28 | reverse complement strand
GTATTGGAATTCTCCGCCCGGAAAGTGGGGCTGAATGTGTAGACACGGGTGAGCGCGGAGGCGTAAGTTTCCGCCTCAAGCTGTCCTGATACGGTAAGGAACGCTTTTTTTGCGAAAAAATCATGATGGAAGTTGACGTCCTGCCCTTCATGCACAAGCCGCTCCATATCGAAGGTCGTTACCTGAAACAGAGAACCAGCGCCTTCCGCGTCGTTTGTCGTGATAATAGGTGTATGCACATACTGGAAAGACCGCGCTTGGAAAAAGGCATGCACGGCGCAGGACAGCGCGTTCCGCATACGGAATACCGCGCCAAAGGTATTTGTGCGCGGGCGCAGGTGGGCTATTTCCCTCAGATACTCGAAAGAATGACGTTTCTTTTGAAGCGGATAAGTGTCCGAGGGCGAATCCCCGACGAGCCGTATCTCCTGCGCTGCGACTTCAGCTTTCTGCCCAGATGCAGGTGAAGGCAAAAGCATGCCCGTGATTTCAACGGCTGATCCCGTACAGAGCTTGTCAAGGTCCCTGTCAACTGCCGCCGTAGGAACACTTGCATTTCCCATTCGGTCAAAAATACACTGTATGCCGGAAAGGCAAGAGCCGTCGTTCACTTCCACAAACACAAGATTTTTGAGGTCACGCTTTGTCCGCACCCAGCCACGGACCGTTACCGCCTGCCCCTGTGCGTCCTGTTTTAATATGTCTTTTATAAGAGCAAACATATAATACAGTATAGCGAGTTTTCCACTGCACCTCAAGACGTTTTTTTGTTTTGCAAAACCAGCCACTTGACAAAACCGAAAAAACTCGTATACTGAAAAACTATCAAGCGGCTGTCGTATAACGGCTATTACCCCAGCCTTCCAAGCTGGAGACGTGGGTTCGACTCCCATCAGCCGCTGAATGAAAAATGCTGTCGACCGCTGTTCTTTTCCTAATCCTTACACCTTATCCAGCGCCGTCATTTCCAGTGTGGCAAAATAATCCTCTGGCGTTTCCTTGCGCCTGATTTGTAAAACTGACCCGTCAGTACGCAGAAGCAGCTCGCCGCAGCGCAGCTTGCCGTTATAATTAAAGCCCATAGCGCGTCCATGCGCGCCCGCGTCATGAATGACAATCAAATCGCCGGTTTGTTCCCCAGTCTCAATCTGCGGCAGAAGCCGCTGAATGGCGAACTTGTCGTTGTTTTCGCACAAGCCGCCAACCACGTCGTAGGTATGCGTGAGAGGCGCATCCTCCTTGCCCGCGACCGTAATGTGGTGATAGGCGCTGCTATAGAGAGCGGGGCGCATAAGGTCTGCCATACAGGCGTCAAGTCCAATATATTCGCGGTAAATGCTCTTGCGGTGAATGGCGCGGGCGACGAGCCATCCGTAGGGACCCGTGATTTCCCTACCCCATTCTATGTGTATGCCAAGCGGATCAAGTCCCGACGGAACGATGATCTCGTCGTAGGCTTGTTTTATACCGCGCCCCAGCGCCTCAACATCAACGGCTTCTTGATCCGGCTTGTAGGGGATGCCCACACCGCCGCCCAAGTTCACAAATTCGATCTTAACGCCGGTTTCCCGCGCAATCTCGACCGCGATTTCAAACTGCATGCGCGCCGTCTCTATATGATAGTCAAGACTCAGCTCATTTGACGCGACCATTGTGTGCAGGGCAAAGCGTTTCGCCCCTTTCGCTTTGAGCAGCCGGAATCCTTCGATAATCTGCGCCTGTGTGAACCCGTATTTCGCCTCTTCCGGCTTGCCGATAATGGCGTTACCCTCTTTGAGCGGTCCTGGATTGTAGCGGCACGAGACAAGAGCAGGAATTTCCGCGTATTTTTCAAGAAATTCTATGTGGGTAAAATCATCCAGATTAATGACCGCACCGAGTTCAATAGCTTTTTTATATTCGGCGATAGGCGTTTCGTTTGAGGAAAACATTATATCCTCATTCTTTATTCCCGCCATATCCGCTAAAAGCAGTTCCGTGAGGCTCGAACAATCCGCGCCGAAACCCGCTTTTGCCAGTATTTTCAAAATGACTGGATTAGGGAGCGCTTTTACAGCAAAATGCTCTTTGAACGAGGGAAACGCCGAAAACGCCTTCTTTACCCGCTCCGCGTTCTCCAAAATAGCCCGCTCGTCATAGATATAAAAGGGCGTGGGGTATGTTTTTGCAATATTTTCCAGTTCCGCCTTGCTCATCGAACATGTTTTGTTGTTATGCATGAGACGCCTCCTAATACAATTTCCACATACAATATATGCTTCGCGGAACACGCTTTGCAAAATGCGGAGAAAAAAAATACGGCGCGTCAAGAGGTTTTAATCCCCTGATACACGCCTATATGCCTTATTTTATAGCCGCTATGATTTCAGCCATCACCTTGTCGGTATCTTCATAGGGAACCTGACAGGTGCCGACCTGCGTATGACCTCCGCCGCCGTATTTCAGCATAAGACTGCCCACATCAACGGTCGCGGTCTTGTTGACTATACTGTAGCCCACAGTGATGACAGTGTTGACCTTTTGTTTACCGTCAACCGTCCATACCGAGATATTCTGATCCGGGAAAAGCGTATACAGCACAAAACGGTTGCCCGCCGGAATTTCGGACACACCGCGCCAGTCCACGACAATGGCGTTGCCTTCGGTCTTGGCGTGTTTCTTTACAGTCTCGATGAAACGGGCATTCTGCTCAAAATACACTTCAACGCGCTCTTTCACATCGGGCATCTCCAAAATTTCGCTTATAGACTTGGAAAGCGCCGCTTCGGAGGCGAGTTTTTTCATCAAATCGAAATTACTGATGGTAAAATTCCTGATTCTGCCCAAACCGGTGCGGGGATCAGCGATGAATCCAAGCAGTACCCAGTCTGTGGGATTGAGGATTTCCTCCGAAGTAAGATCAGCGGAATCCATTTTGTCGGCGTATTTTATCATTTCGCTGAATTTACCGAGTTTCGCGTCCCCTCCGTAGTACTCGTAGATGACGCGGGCGCAGGACGGCGCTTTTTTCGATACACCCTCAAAATGAATATCTTTTCCAAGCCGCTCGGTTTCGCTGGAATGGTGGTCGAACCACAACTTACAGCCTTTGATGTAAGGGACGTTCGCAACGATGTCGTTGTCGGTCGCTTCAACAAGCCCATCCTGTATATCCTTAGGATGCACAAATTTCCACTCGTCAATAATCCCCAACGCCCGAAGCAGAGTCCCGCAGGCGAGTCCGTCAAAGTCAGACCTTGTTATGAAACGCATGGTCACAATCTCCTTTCTGCCAATTTATATTTTTTAGTATACGATTAAATGTTTTTTTTGTAAATGGGGCGGAGTATTTCAACTCGCAAAAAGGCGCGCCTTTCATTTCGCAAGACCGAACCGCAGCTTCTGCTCAATAACGCGGGACGCTGCTTCTTCAAGCCGTTCCCGGCTGATGTCGCCGTTTTTGAGCGCGTTCAACCAACCGCGTCCGTCTCGCGTATACCGGACGCGGCGACCGCGCCCATAGAAAAGTCGTCGGCTATGACAACGCCGTCAAAGCCCAGTTCCCCGCGCAGCCAGTCTTCTATGACAAGCGGCGAAAGACTGCCGTTACGTTCCTCGTCCCACGCCTTCACAATTGCATGAGAAATCATAATGGCGGACAGTTCCTCACCATGAGAATTCGTACTGCGATGATTCGCGCCGCTTATCAGCCCGGCAAAAGGGCGAGACATAGCGGACAGTTCGGTGGCGTTTGCATTTATGACAGGAAGAGACTCATGAGGATCGACCGCCGCGTTTCCCGGAAAATGCTTCACCACGCAGGCGACGCCCGCCCTTCCCATGCCGGTAATGAACGCGACGCAGGCTTTTTCCACAAAAAGGGGATCGCTGCCATACGAGCGGGTGCCGAGGAAGGCGGCGTTTTCCGCGTTGAGGATTTCCGCCACGGGTGCAAGGTTCATTGTAACGCCCATACCGTGTATCTCCCGCCCTGACCGAAACGCGGCATCCTCGATTTCCTTGAGCGTCCGCGCCTCACCAACAGCAAGTGCCTGCCAACGAAAGGATTCCGCCGAAGGCAGCCGCTGTACGTCCGGAGCAAACCGGTGGACGTTGCCGCCTTCATGATCCACGGCGATAAAAGGCGCGACGCTTTGTTCTGCAACAACAGCGGAACAGTTGGAGAGAAAACGCGTCACGATTTCCTTATCCGCCTTGAGGTTGTAGGAAAAAAGCATAAGCGCGCCCGGCGGATGTTCCCGCAAAAGCCGCGCCATGCCCTCTCCCAGAACGCCGTTTCCGTCCACGCCCGCCATAATCACCTGCGCGGACAGGGCGTTGTCATCCAGTCCCGCGGCTATTTCCTGCGCCCGGCGACGCCGTTCCGCATCAGCTTTTGGGGCGGTGTCCTCTGCGGCGCGTTTCGCCGCCTCATCAGGCGACAGTTCATCGGACGGCGTTACAGCCAGCGGTTCCGTTTCCGCGACCGCGGCGGATACGGCGGACGTGTCTCGATCCCCCGCGCACCCTGTAAAGGCGGTGAAAATACAAAATATACAAATTCCAATCCACCTAAAGACGCATCTTTTAGCGTGGGTTTCACATCCAAATAATGATGGACTATATCTGTAAGGCATCCGTACTGTATCCATTATGCAAAAAATATAAAATTATTGAAGGGGTTTCCAAAAGTATGGTACCGTATAGATACCGCCTTGATCTTGTTCGAGGAATCAAACCCGCTCATCAAACCTAACGCTATACCGTCCCAGTCTGAGAACAGCGAATCAACTGTTATTGGTTCTTCCATCTACATCCTTCTTTGCTGCTTTTTTCTCTGGCAGCAAAGTTTCTGACTCCGCCTTTTGTGTTCATAACTCCACTTTTGTAATTCTAAACATCGTATTCCTAGTTTGGATATCCATTATTGAAGTTATTAGCTTCCTCTTCAATGTTCTGAACTTCGTTCTTTGAGTTTGGAACTCCGATCACTCTGTTCCGAACTCCGATCACCGAGTTCTGAACTCCGATCACCCTGCTCGGAACTCCAATCACGGAGTTCCGAACTCCGATTACCCTGTTCAGAACTCCGAACTCCGAGTTCTGAACTCCGATCACCCTGCTCGGAACTCCAATCACCGAGTTCTGAACTCCGATCACTCTGTTCAGAACTCCGAACTCCGAGTTCTGAACTCCGATCACCGAGTTCCGAACTCCGATTACCCTGCTCGGAACTCCAATCACGGAGTTCCGAACTCCGATCACCGAGTTCTGAACTCCGATTACCCTGTTCAGAACTCCGAATTTGGTATTCGGAACTGGTATTTCCCTGTTTTGAACTGCTATGTGCGACGATACTTCACACTGTCTTTCCTTATCATACTTTTTAATTCACTCCAAATTATTAAAAAACAACACTTTTTATCCAAAAATGAGATTGATTTCCGTACTAAAAGACGTACCTGTACGCGAATAGAGTATAGCGTTAAAAAAAACCGCGGAGATTTTGGGCGATTTCCTTCCAGACGACCTTGTCTTTTTCACTGAGGCGGGCGAATTCGTCCTGCCTGCCATAGGCGGAGAATTCGATGAAGCGGCCTGTCCGTTCTAAAAGCGCAGCGAATTTATTGGTGTGGAATTCTATGAGCCATTTGGGGACAAATTTTACGATTTCCAGCAGTTTCGCATAATGCGGAGCGCAGAATCCCTCGGAAGCCGTAAAATACTCGCGTACCGCGTCCCCGTTTGCCCCGCCATCTGCTTGAGCGATGAAGGTCAGATATTCCTTCTCTATACGTTCCCGTTCCACGCAGACCGGACAGGTTCCCTTGGGCTTCCATGGCTTGCGCCGCGAAAACGACGCGATGCGATCCTCAAGAATATCGCGGCTCATGATGGCGACCGCCAGTCCGTCCCGAAACGAATCGAGCTTTTCAGCGTGTTCGCGGCAGAAACCGCCCGCTTCCCGAAATTCCTTGCGGAAAACCCGGTCGGACACATGCTCGAAGAGCATACCGTCGATGTACCGCTCCGCCCGTTCGCGGGTTATGGTGCAGAGCGGGCACCCGTCTTTCGCACACGCCTTTTCCAGCTCTATGAAATTGATATGTTTGTCTACCATGCGGATTTCCTCCCTTTATTCCCAGACGTCCACGATTCCGGCAGCGCGGCCTATGAATACGCGGGGTCGCAGTTTCGTGAAAAAACCGTTTTCCACGACGCCCGGTATATGATTAATTGTATCTTCAAGAGAGGCGGGATCATCCGCGCCGTCTTTAAACGTAACATCCAGCAAAAGATTGCCGCGATCCGTAACAACCGGACCAGCCTTGCGGATTGCGGCGCGGAGCACGGGACTGCCGCCAAGCGCCTCAAGGGCGCGGAACACGGAGACCCGCGCGTCTGGCACGACCTCCACTGCCACCGGAAAGTTCTGCCCCAGACGAGCAACAAGCTTCGTCTCGTCAGCCACAATCGCGTAAGATGAGGAGGCGTATGCGACGATTTTTTCGAGGAGCAGCGCCCCGCCGCCGCCTTTCACACAGAAGCGGCTGTTGTCAATCTCGTCCGCGCCGTCTATGGTAAGGTCGAGCGCGCCGTCTATTTCGGCGGAATTGAGCGAAAAAAGCGGAATTCCCAGCTTCTCGCACTCAAGCTCTGTCTGGAAACTCGTTGCTACCGCCCGAATATCCTTGAGCGCGCCTGCGGCAAGCAATGCTCCCACACGGCGCACAGCAATAACAGCGGTGGAGCCGCTCCCCAGACCAAGCTTCATACCGTCCCGTACCAGCGCGTCCACAGCGGCCGCGCCGACAATCTCCTTCATCGTGTTTTGATCCATACCCTTTATAATCTCCTTAAATCGGTGTCAGACATTTTTCAAACCTATGCGGCTTATCGCGTCTTTCGGGAAATCTCTTCCGGTGAATAGCTTGTACTGCGCCTGCGCCTGATTGATGAACATATCGTAGCCGTTTAGGGTACGGCAACCGGACTGAGCGGCGCGGCGCAGAAAGGCGGTTTCGTAGGGCTTGTAGATCATATCCATTACCACTTCCGAGCCGCTAAATTTGTAAAGTTCCAGCGGATCCGCGTTGACATCGGGCGCCATACCGACCGACGTTGTTTGAATTATGATATCCTTATAATTATCCATGCGGGAAACACCAGCGGCGTCGCTTCCCGACCACTGGAAGCCGAACCGCTCGGCTATCTCGCGGGCGCGGGTCGGCGTGCGGTTCAAAATCAGCGCCTTACCCCTAAGGTGGAAAATTTCGGCAGCGACCGCCCGCGCCGCGCCGCCTGCGCCGATAATGGTAATCCGTTTACCAGTGAAGCTCTTTTTCCCGATGAATTTCAGCAGAGACCGGGAGAAGCCCTCCATGTCCGTGTTATAGCCCTTCCAGCCGCCCGATTCGCCGCGTACCATCGTGTTGCACGCGCCAGCAGCGGAGACCTGAGGAGACTGCTCGGACAGGAAGGGAATGACAGCCTCTTTGTGCGGAACGGTTACGGACGCGCCAGACAGCCCCAAATCATCCGCCATGCTGACAAACGCATGAGCGACAATCGCAGGGAAAGGTAGATACACGGCGTTAATGTTTTCATGGTTGAACATCTTATTGAAAAACTCTGGGCTAAGGGTAGATTTGAGCGGATATCCCAGAATACCAAAAATGCGGGTGTCCTCGTTGATGTTCCTGAACCGGTAAAATTCCGTGAGTTCAATTGGATCGATTTGTCCCGGCGCTCCTAGTGGAAGTCCGGGTTCTTTGGGCGACGTGAAGGTGAGGTACGAGCCGAAACGGTCGGCAAGCACGCGGGAACATAGCCCGAATTCGCCCATGCAGACAAGGATTTTCTCTATATCCTTTGTTTCTTTAGCGGCGCGGAACACAGCGTGCGCCTCTTCCATCGTGTGGGGCGTAACGGCTATCTTCACAATTTCGTCCCCTATGCGCCGCATACGCCGAATTTTTCCCGCAAGATCAACATCCATACCGTGTATATTGTGATACGACCGTATGATACGTGTGCCGAATGTCCGCGCCGCCTCCTCGATGCCCTGAATATTCAAATCCTCTTCCAGATCGATATAGGCGAAGTTGTTCCGCCTGTCCACGTCGGCAAACACCAGCCCCCGCGAAAGCAAACCTATGCGCGACCATTCCCCTTCCGAGAATCTGCCGCCGTCTATCTCGCGCCGCACAGTCAGCACCGACGGCAGTCCCGCCATTTCAGGAAACCTGCGTATAAAGAAACGCTCGTCTGGCGAAAGACAGTCAACCCGCAGCTCCACCATATCCACATAGCGCCGGTATTTTTGGAGTATCTCTATATCCTGCTCAAGCGTTTTCCCTGTCAGGCACAAACAAATCTTTGTTTTCTTTTTTTTTACAGCGTCCACTACGTGTCTCCTTGATTTTTATATTGTTCCTTCAACCATATAATCTATTACATCTTTTTTTTCTGTATAATACGATACTGGTATTTCTTCCAAATAAGTATATTCAACAGCGCCAAATAATGTCGATGATATATTATCCAATTTCCCTTTTGCGACTTTTATTGCCTGCGCTGATTTATCCACTCCAATCCAGTTTCTATTTAGTTCCTGCGCAGCGATAAGCGTAGATCCCGAACCACAGAAAAAATCCAATACAATACTATTTTCATTGGATGAGCTTCCAATAATTGTCTTTAACATATCAATATTCTTTTCTGTTGGATATACAGGATATTGATAATCCTTAAACTCCCAAATATCCTGCAGCTTCTTGCCGTCCTTTTCATCGGCGTAAATAATTTTACGGGGATTGCCCTTGGGAGACCATTCAATAAGTCCTGCTTTATCAAGCGTTTCCAATTCTTCAGGAGCGCACCGCCAATGTCTGCCTTTCGGCGGTTTCAATCCCTTGAATTCGCCCGCGGTTGCCCCGTTTTTCGTTTCGCCGGGCGCGTGTAAAGGAATTGTTGTATACGCCCTGCCGTTTTTATCATGTTTTTTGAATAGCGCTTCTTTATCTTTCTCTGTAAACGGTATTTTAGGATCGTGCCAAATAGGATTGTTCGTTTTGGAATAAAAGAGAATCATATCTTTTATGTTGCCATAAGCTTTACGGGAAAAGTTTTTTGGGTTGCATTTTATACGGGAAATATCATTACGGAAGTTATCAATACCAAATATTTCATCCATAACTATTTTAATATAATGTCCAATCTTATAATCCGTATGAAGGTATATAGAACCTTGGGGCGACAGTAATTTATGGGCGATAATGAGGCGTTCTCGGATAAATTCAATAAAATGATAACCGCTTAATGTATCTGAATACGCGACACTATCATTGCTTGACGCGCTTATGGTGCTGACTCTGTCCGTTCCAATGGTAAAAACAGTATTTGTGGAAAATGGCGGATCGATATAAATCAAATCAATTTTTCCAGCAAAACCGGCTTTCCGCAAAGCTTGTAATATATATAAGTTTTCCCCTTTTATAAGCATATTTGATTCTGTGATATTTTGGTTTAAATCGCTCACTGGGGTACATTCGAGTATTTCGCGCTCTGATTTCTTTTCCGGGTAATATAATTCCATAGTTATTCCTACAATGAATATAAAAACTCCCGCAATACAAGCGCGCTGAAAATATTATAATTTTTATAGGTGGTTGTAATATTTTTGTACATTTTATTGTTACTGTTGATGTACAGAACGCCGTCTAATATAGCAATGGTTACCGCGTTAACATCTGAATTGGTAATAGTGCTTATAGCGTCAGAAAACTGGGCTGTTTGATGTCCGCCGAAATCGGTAAGAAATTTAGCCTCGCCTATAACATATTTTTTATTGAAGCGTCCTACAAAATCCAACCCTTTATCGCGGGTGTAATGAAGATGAGCGGCGCACCATTGTTTCATTTTCGCATCAGACGCGCTTAAAACGGCGTTTTCATCAGAGTTTTCAAACGTCGTAATATCAACAGGAGCTATGCCCAACCCATTATTTGAAAGCCAGCGTTTGAACAAGGGTCCAATTTGTCTGTTTGTTTCTTTAGGGAGAGTGCATTTCTCAAATATTTCATCAAACCCCATTTCATACAGTCTCCCGCACAAACGATTTATTGTATTAGGATTACGGGCTATAGCGCTTGGATCATGCTTGAAATAAGCCACATAGGAATCTTTTATTGGAAAGATGTCGAGATGCAATAAATGCGTAAAAAGACTAATATTATCACGGGCGTTAAAGCTCTCTTCTACTTGTCGCCATTGATTTTTATCAATATCCCTTATTCCTTCAGGTACAGTAGGATATATCTTGAATAATTCATCAAGGTAGTTTCTTTGAGAAGCATATTGTATGCTTAAATCTGTCCAATGACCCATAAATTTCTTCTATAGCAAATATCTAAAATTGTAGTCAGAGTGTATCGTATCTTCTAAAAACTTACAAGCGTTTTATGTTGATTGATTTCACGACCGCACTGGGTATTCTATCATAAATCCGAGCGGTAAATAAAAAGCGCGTCTGCTTTGTCAGCGTCGTCAAAATTCACACGCAAGGTCATTTCCCACGAGCCGGAAGGAAGCCGGAGCAGTATGCAGGAGTCGAACTCATACGGCTGATAATTGGAAACTACTTTTGCACCCAGAACTTCCTTCACGGCGGCGCGGGAATCTCCTGCCTTCACGCCGTACGCCGCGTCGACGCGCACCTGCCACACGCGGTCTTCGTACACGTAGCAGTCGAAATCACGGAACGCCAGAACCACGTCGTCCTGCCACACTTCTTTGCCGCGCACTGCGTACGCCTTATAGGGTGAACCGTATTGAGAAAGGAGGTCGGGGAGCGTCTTACCCACAAGCGCCGCGTAATCGTCCTGCTGCGGGGCAGGCTGCGGTGCGGGGGCTGGAGTCGGTGTCGGCACGCTTTGGCTGGAGGCGGCGTCCTGCGCCCCAAGTACGGACGCGGCGAGAAAGGTGCATAGAGCGTACAAAATGCATATAAGTGGTGTATATCTAACAATACTCATCATTATCCCTCGTTTTTGCTTATAATAGCCTGGACAGGCGGCTTATATCAAGGGGGCGAATGTTAACGTGGAATATCTTGAAAGAGAACTAGATATATGCTATCTTTTTCTATTATGTGTGAATGTACAATACGGGTGCGCACCTACGAGTGCGACAGCTACGGGCATGTGAATAACGCGAATTACCTTAATTATCTTGAATACGCCCGTTATGAATACCTCAAGGCAATCGGTTTTGATTATCCAGCGGCTTTACAGGCGGGCTACGGCGTCTACATTGCCCGCGTGGAAATTGACTACAAGCGCCCCGCCTTTACGGACGAGGAGCTGCTTATCCGTTCCTATCCGGCGAAAAAAGGCGCGGTCAGCGGGGTTATCGCCCAACAGATTATGAGAGGAGACGAGGAGATCGCGGCGGCGCGGGTTACGTGGGCATTTGTGGACTCAAAAGGTCGTCCCGTACGTGTGCCAAGCGAATGGGATGTGCCAGGGTTGTATCCACAAAATGAGGGAGACACGCATAGTTTTTGAACATTTTAAAAACTATGGCATTGACACAAAAAAAGAGAACAAGCTATACTCTTTCAAAAGACACGGCGTACTCCGTATGGAAAAAACGCCGTGCATGCATAAATTAGGAGGAGATTTCGTATGAAGAAAATTGTCTTAATTGCGGCAGTTTTTGTTGTGGCTCTTGCTGCGGCAGTCTCTATTATGTTGTGTTCACGGAATAGCGGCTCCGCGCGGAACGCAGGAAACATCACTCTGAAAGAGGGCGTACTATCGGTCGGCGTGGAAATCGGCTACCCGCCTTTTGAGTACTTTGATACGGACGGCACTACGCCCATAGGCTTTGATGTGAGCATGGCGAAAGCAATCGGTCAAAAACTCGGACTGAAAGTTGAGTTTATCGACACAGCGTGGGACGGCATTTTCGCGGGAGTTGACACAGATCGCTACGACTGCGTTATATCAGCCGTTACTATTACGCCAGAGCGTTTGCAAGTTCATAATTTCTCAAAACCATACATAGGCAACGCTCAGTCGCTTGTGCTGCTGAAAAATACGACCGTAACGGCGCGCACGCCCGAAGATCTGAACGGCTACAGCGTGGCGTACCAAGCGGAAACAATGTCGGATATTTACATGACAGAACTTGCCTCAAAGGGTCTTCAGTTTGAACCGTTTGAGTACGATAAAGTACTGAACTGCTTTGACGATCTGCGGCTTGGGCGGGTGGACGCAATCGTGTGCGACAGTATGGTGGCGGTGGACTATATAAACAAGCCGGATTCCGTGTTTGAGATAGTCTGGCAAGGCACAAATGATGAAACCTTCGGTATCTGCATGAAAAAAGGCAACAACGCCCTAACCGAAGCTGTGGACAAAGCGCTCGACGAACTCTTCGCTGAAGGCACCATGCAAAGGATTTCGCAAGAAATCTTCAATATGGATATGGTAAGCAGCGTAAGGAAATGAAACGTAAAACTTGCCATAATAAGTAAAGGATTGACGTATGGCTGAATGGCAGATCGTTCTCTCATCTATTCTGGGTTCGTTTCTCGCGTCTATGGGAAAAATTATAGACTGGATTCCGTCACTTTTGGATGGGGCGCGGATAACCATCTCGCTGACAATATTGTCAGTTTGCGCCGGACTTGTTATCAGTCTGTTTCTGGCGCTGGGGAAAATGTCCCGTCACGCGTTTCTTAACCGAATCTGTACAGCGTATATATTTTTCTTTCGGGGAACGCCGCTCCTTATGCAGCTCTACTTTGTCTATTATGGTCTGCCTGAAATTTCTCCTGCGTTTACCATACACAATCGTTTCATAGCCGCATTTATCGCCTTTGGACTCAACACGGCGGCGTACTGCGCGGAGATCATCAGGGCGGCGATTCAGAGCATAGACAAAGGGCAGTTTGAGGCGTCGCGCGCGCTTGGTATGTCCTATGCCCAGACTATGAGACTCGTTATAATCCCCCAATCCATACGGCGGCTTATTCCGCCAGTGGGCAACGAGTTCATTATGGTGCTGAAAGACGCCTCGCTCGTGTCGATTATCGCTCTGACAGACATCACCAAAGTAACCCGTTCCATATCTTCGTCAGACGCCTCCGCGCTCGTGTACATTCCAGCGATGGTACTGTACCTCATTATAACGGCGGTGTTCACTTTTGTTTTTCACAGACTGGAAAAACGCTACTCCGTATACGAATAGAGACAAAGTATGGCAATGATTAAAACTGTCGATATTGATAAGACCTTTCGCGGCGGACGGGGCGAGATACACGTCTTGAAAAAAGTGTCGCTTGAAGTGATGCCGCAGGAAGTGGTGTGCATCATAGGACCTTCCGGCGCGGGGAAGTCTACTTACCTTCGCTCTTTGAACCGGCTTGAAAAAATAGACTCCGGCAAAATCTACATTGAAGATAAGCTGCTGTTCGATTGTGAGAACGGGATAAACAAGGTGAAAATGTCCGCAAGTGAACGCGCCGCGTCCCTTTTGGAAGTGGGTATGGTGTTTCAACGCTTCAATCTGTTCCCTCACAAAACTGCGCTTGAAAATGTGATGCTTTCGCCTATACATGTGCGGAAACTCAGTACGCAGGAAGCGAAGGATCGGGCGTCCGCCCTGCTCGCAAAGGTGGGGCTTGAGGACAAGGAGAACGATTATCCGGCGCAGCTCTCGGGCGGACAGCAGCAGCGGGTCGCCATAGCGCGGGCGCTCGCCATGCAGCCAAAAATTATGCTCTTTGATGAGCCGACGTCCGCCCTTGACCCGGAACTAGTCGGCGAAGTGCTGGCAGTGATGAAGAGTCTTGCCCAATCCGGCATGACGATGCTGGTCGTAACCCACGAGATGGGTTTTGCGCGGGAGGTCGCGGATCGTGTGGTGTTTATGTTCGACGGCGCGGTTTTGGAAGTCAATACGCCTGAAGCTATGTTTTCCAAGCCTGACAACGAGCGTACTCGTCAATTCCTTCAAAGTGTTTTATGATTTTAAAAGCTTGAGAAGAGACGTGCTTTTGAAGTGCTTTAATGAGGATAAGAGCGCCTTAAAGGTGTAGTTTTATCTTTAATTTAAAAGTGTGTCTATGCTGTCAACTTGAGGATATTGGAGATATACGGGCGGTTTGTTGCGGGCTGCTGCTTCATCCGCTGAGTGTACTGTGTGGTAGAGGCTTTGTGTCAAATCTGCTAAAATGTTCAGGTTAGAAGGAAAAGTATTGATCGCCATATTCATCAGAATCTTGTCAGGTCCTGTAAGCCCCGCGGAACGGCTCCTCAGGACAGGTAAAAGTTGTCGGCGCGTGATATCGATAAAATTTGCAAACGCGGTCAAGTGCTGGTATAAATCCTCAAGGAGAATGCCTTGATATTGAAGGTGTTCAACAGTTTGAACAAAGATATCGATTGAATCCCATATCCATTTGTCAATAGACAACTGAAGTAATAGTGGTCTCATGAATCTGCTTGCTATATTTGCTTGATAATGGTCCATGAGTTGTGTAATTTGCGCGATGATGCCCGCGTCCTTTATCTGCATAGGGATATGATACTATATTTGTGCCTAGATTGTCAAACGGGGAAAAACCAAAAAATAGAATACATTATGCTAAAGCATCGTAAATTTTTTATTATCTTGATGGCAGCGGCGCTTCTCTTCGCCTCCTGTTCGTTCTTTGAGAAGTCTCAAGTTGTTTTGTGGACAGATGTGCCCGAATTCGCCCTGTATGCCGAGGTTTTCAACGCCTCGCAGTCGAAGTACAAGGTAGAAATCGCTTACTATGATTTGATAGCCGAAAAGCTATCCTCCACGAACGAGCAACCAGATATAGTGGTGGGGCGCTGGCTCAAAAGCGCCTCGACACGGTTTCTGTTCAAGCCTTTGGACTGGCTTCTGACGGACAACAGCCTTGACGGGACAGCGTTTTATCCCCGTTTACTGGAACTTGGCATAATTGAGGAAGCGCAGTACTTGCTGCCTGTGTCCTTTAACGTTCCGGCGCTGGTGTTTGCCCAGACAAACAGTCCGATGCTTTCCAACGGCTTTACTGTGGGGCTTGAAGAAGCTAAAACGCTGGGCGCGGATTTCAATGTGTCTCAACGGGATTCCTATACCAGAATGGGCTTCTCGCCTGACTGGGGCAACGGCTTCCTGTTCGTAAGCGCCGCCCTTTTGGGCGCGGATTTCCGAGAAGGGGACGCATCGCCACTGTCGTGGAATGAAGCCGCTCTGTATCGCGCCTTGGACTATAACAAGGCGTGGATTGCTGAGGCTAACACCTCGATGCGGGCGGTTGACGACTTCACCTTCAAATACTTCTACGATCCGCCAGTAAAGCTTATCTCGCAGGGGCGAATTCTTTTCACCTTTATGAACAGCGATGAGATTTTCACCCTCGATCCAGAACAGCGGGCAAACCTTGACTTCCGCTGGCTTTCGGAGAACGACCAAATCCCCTTGAACGAAGGCACAGTGTACTACGGGCTATACCAACGGGGAACTGCGCTCAAGGGCGCAGAAGCGTTTACTGAATGGTTCTTCAAGAGCGAAAATCAGCGTTTGCTGCTTGAAACGATCAAGCACAGGCAACTTAATACGATGCTGTTCGGCATAGCGGGCGGCTTTTCCGCCATGCGCAATGTTACAGAGGAGGTCTTTCCCCGGTTCTATCCCCATCTTCTGGGACATGTCCCGCCTGACGACTTTTTGAGTCCGAATAATATCCTGCCACAGAACTGGCTTACTGTAAAAGAGCGCGTCATTCTGCCCTTTATGCACGAGTACATACGGGCTGAGGACGGCGCGGAACTGCGCCCGCTTGACAGGCGCGTTTCGGACTGGTACCGTATCAACCGTTAGAACGGCTTTGTAAAACTGTTGAAAATATGCGTGTGTTAGCCCTGCTGATCATGATTTCCGCGCTGCCCGTCGGGGCAGCGTTTCTCTGGTTCAGAGGCAGGAAGTTTCCTGTGCCAACGCATTGGTTTTTGCTCTCTCTGCTGGCAGGTGCGCTCGCCCCACTGGCAGCCACGCTCGCGCAATACCTCATTCCACGTATGAGCAATATCGCCAGCTATGGAACCGGCGACTTCCTTTTCGACGTATTCATTCGGGTCGCGCTCACTGAAGAAGCGAGCAAGCTGCTTATGCTGTGCATTCTTTTCAAGATGCTCGGTGGGCTGCTGGGCGAACAGACGGAATATGGCGGACGCTGGAATTTTCCGTATGGCACGGCGTCAGGACTTACGGCGGGACTGGGATTCGCGCTGGTGGAAAGCGCGTTCTACGGCATGGGCGATATGCGTATCGCGCTGCTGCGAGTCTTCACTGCCGCTCCCTTGCACGGAGCTTGCGGCGCAAGAATCGGCGCGGCGCATACGTTGATGAAGACGTCGCCGGGCGCGGCGCTGTGGCGTTTCCTTGTTGCTGTCGCCATACACGGCGTGTACAACATACTCGTGTCAAGCGCAGGCAGTATACGGTATCTGTCTATCCTGCTTGCCTTTAGCTCCCTGCTCGCGTCAACGCGGGAATTGAGGGATTTTAAGGAGAATAAAAGAGCAACCGCGCAGGATAGTAATTTTTATAAATAAAAGGGGTGTTTCAAAAAGTATAATGAAAAGATGAAGGCATCAAGCAGAATATGGCAATTCTATGTATTACAATAAGTTTTATCAGTCTAATTTTTGTTCATTTGTCTTTATCATACTTTGTCAAACACCTTTAAATGACGAACCCCGCCGCCGAGCAGCGAAGTATCGTCGTTCTGTAAGGTATGGATTTTATGTGGGTTTAATACCCATGTAATTTTTATGATAGTAGGTTAAGAACGCCCCACGGGACGAGGTAGTAAACCTCACTGCGAATAAAAAAGTGGAGAAATCCCTAAAATAAGGAGGAAAATTATATGATAATAGCGGTAAAACAAGGCGCGAACGAAGAGGAAATCGCGCTTTTCGCGGAATTTTTGGAAAAACAGGGCGTTAAGACGAACGTATCGCGGGGCGTTCTGCAAACTGTCATAGGTCTCGTGGGTGATACATCCGCCATAGATGCGGAAGCGCTCAGCGCGCACCGGCTTGTGGAAAAGGTGATCCGCGTACAGGAGCCGTACAAACGGGCGAACCGCAAGTTTCACCCCGACGACACAACGATTTCCGTAATGGGCGCGGACGGCATCATCCGACGCATAGGCGGCGGATTTTTCGCGGTTATGGCGGGTCCCTGCTCGGTAGAGACGCCTGAACAGATAGCGGACGTGGCGGAGCAGGTGAAAAAAGCCGGTGCGCTCTTCTTACGCGGCGGAGCGTTCAAGCCCCGCACAAGCCCCTACAGCTTTCAAGGACTGGGTGTGGATGGGCTGGAACTGCTTTTGCAGGCGAAAAAGACGACCGGACTGCCTGTTGTCTCGGAACTTATGGATATGGGCGATCTGGAATTTTTCGGCGATGTCGACATTATTCAAATCGGGGCGCGCAATATGCAAAATTTCTCTATGCTTAAAGAGCTGGGACGGCTCAAAAAACCTGTTCTTCTCAAACGAGGCTACGCGGCGACCGTCACGGAGCTGCTTATGGCGGCGGAATACATTATGGCGGGCGGCAACGATCAGGTGATCCTCTGCGAGCGCGGCATACGCACCTTTGAAACTTACACGCGCAACACGCTGGATATAAGCGCCATTCCCGCGCTCAAACGCCAGAGCCACCTGCCGGTCGTTGTCGATCCAAGCCATGCAGCCGGACTTTCATGGATGGTTGAAGCCCTATCAAAAGCGGCTCTTGCCGCCGGGGCGGACGGACTCATCATAGAGGTTCACAACAACCCCGAAAAAGCCCTATGCGACGGCGAACAATCCATCACCCCGTCCGCCTTCGCCTCGCTTATGGAAACCCTCCGCCAATACGCCGCATTAGAAAACAAAATTCTGTAATGTTTTTAATTTTCTTAAAATAAATTCCTCAAGGAACATATATGAGTAAACATCTTTTAAAAACAACAAAAAAAATTAAACATACTGATTGACTTTTTAAGGAAGATAGAGGAAGCTGATAGAAATTTATACGGCTTAACATACCGCGGCGTTTCGGAGGCAACAGTGCAGTTTTCGGAATAAAAGCGTTTAACGCCGTTATGAAACAGGAGTAAATATGGCGAGAGATATTAAATCGCTCATAGAGAAAATGACCTTGGAAGAAAAGGTTTCTCTATGCTGCGGCGAGGATTTTTGGCATTTACGGGCGGTGGAACGACTGGATATTCCCCGTGTTATGGTGAGCGACGGACCGCACGGTCTGCGGAAACAGAAGGACAACCCTGACCATTTGGGGCATAATGACAGCATTAAGGCAGTGTGTTTTCCTGCTGCCTGCGCCACTTCCGCGTCGTTTGATACGGAGCTGATCCAAAAGATGGGTGAAACGCTCGGCGAGGAATGTCAGGCGGACAACGTTTCGGTTCTGCTGGGACCCGCTATCAACATCAAGCGCAGTCCTCTCTGCGGGCGGAATTTCGAGTACGTGTCGGAAGACCCGTACCTTGCGGGAAAAAGCGCGGCGGCGTTCATCAAGGGCGTGCAAAGTAAAAACGTAGGAACAAGCGTAAAACATTTCGCGGCGAACAATCAGGAATTTTTCCGCACGACGGTTGACACCATAGCCGATGAGCGGACGCTTCGAGAAATCTACCTTGCCGCGTTTGAAACAGCGGTAAAGGAATCCAAGCCGTGGACGGTGATGGCGTCCTACAACCGCGTCAATGGCTTGCATGTCGTTGACAATCCGTGGTTTTTGACCGATATTCTGCGAGATGAGTGGGGTTTTGACGGCTTGGTGATGAGCGACTGGTGGGCGACAAACGATCGTGTCGTGGGTCTAAAAGCCGGACTTGACCTTGAAATGCCGAATTCCGGCGGCCATAACGACAAAGCTCTGCTTGAAGCGGTAAAAAACGGCAGTCTGCCGCAGGCGGTTCTTGACACGGCGGTGGAACGGATTCTGGACATGATATTCAAGTTCACGGACAATCGCGCCAAAGCCACATTCGACAAGGACGCCGACCACGTGCTTGCAGCGGAGATCGAAAAGGAATGCGCCGTTCTGCTCAAGAATGACGCCGCTGCTAAGGGCAGTCCCTTGCTGCCGCTCAAAAAAGGGCAAAATATAGCGTTCATAGGCGCGTATGCCGAAAAGCCGCGTTTTCAGGGCGGCGGCAGCTCGCATATCAACGCATACAAGGTAACGAGCGCCCTTGATGCGGTGAAGGCGCGGGGGATTGATGTGAGCTATGTGGCGGCGTTTTCACCCGATAAGGACGAAGCCGACCCTGCGGCTCTTGCGGCGGCGGTTGAATGCGCAAAAGCCGCGGATGTCGCGGTGATTTTTGCGGGACTACCGGATGCCTTTGAGAGCGAAGGCTACGACCGCGATCACATACGCCTGCCAAACTGCCAGAACGCTGTGATTGCGGCGGTGGCGGCAGCGCAGCCTAACACAGTGGTACTGCTGCATAACGGCTCGCCTGTGGAAATGCCGTGGATAGACAGCGTTAAGTCCGTGCTGGAAATGTACCTTGGCGGACAGGCTGTAGGCGAAGCGGCGGTCGCCCTGCTTTTCGGCGAGGCGAACCCCAGCGGCAAGCTTGCGGAAACCTTCCCCCTGCGCCTTGAAGACAATCCCTCTTACAATAATTTCCCCGGAGACGGAAAAACCGTACATTACACCGAAGGCGTGTTCGTCGGCTACCGCTGGTACGATTACCGGAATATGCCGGTACTGTTTCCCTTTGGACACGGGCTTTCGTACACGACTTTCGCGTATAGCAACCTGAAGATCGAAAAAGCGGAGTTCGATTTTGTCAAAGGGGATGAAACCTTTACGGTAACGGTTGACATTACGAACACGGGCGCTGTCGCGGGCAAGGAAACCGTACAGTTGTATATAGAGGACAAGACCGGCTCAGCGATACGCCCTGTGCGCGAACTCAAAGGCTTTTGCAAGGTGAGCCTCGACCCGGGCGAGACCAAGCAGGCGGCGTTCACTGTGGACAAACGCGCGTTCTCGTGGTACAACGAAAGCTACGGCGGCTGGTTCTGCGCGTCGGGTGTGTACAACATCGTTATCGGCGCATCCTCCCGCGACCTGCGCCTTTGCGCCGAAGCAAGAGTCGCCTCACCTGACCTGCCGCCCTTCCATGTGGACATGAACACCACTGCGGATGCTCTTTTGAAAGACCCCCGCACGCGGGATTTGTTCCTTAATATGCAGAAACGGCTTCTGGGCGAAAAGGCGCTCCCTTCCTTTGAAGCGCTTGGCGGCAACGAAAACAAATGGGCGCAGCGCAGCTATCTTGAGTCGCCCCTCCGCAACCTGTACATGGTAACCGGCATTTCCTACGAGGATGTTGAAAAGGCAATAGCCGCGTTCAACGAAGTATTACGCTAAATTTAACCACCAGCCCCGCCAAGTGCGGGGCTGGTTCTTTATGTAAAGAAATGTAACTGCAAGATTCATAAAGCATAAAATTGAAGGAATTTATGAAGAACTATTTTCTATTAATTTTAACTTTTATTTCAATATCGCTTGTATTTGCTCAAAAAGATTTGGGCGGCGAAGAAGAATACCGCGTTTATAACCCTGATTATCTGCCGAATAATGCTGTTACGGAAGAAATGCTGATATACTACGACGAATTTCTTTCGGAATTATTAACTGTTTTTGAAACAGACGAAGAGTTGCTTCCTGAAATAAGTGAAATGAAAGACGAATGCTATCGTGAATATATAACAAAAAATATCGGAGTTGTAACACGAGAAATAAACCGGGTTACATACGGCTATGTCGACGGATTAATCGCTGTAACCGGAACGGCTTCGGTTTCTCTTATTACAACTCTAAAAGACGGCGAAAAATTTCCATCTTTTCATTATGATGCCAATGCGGATATTGAAATTATATATATTGATTACTCGCTTGAACGCAATTTTATCGGAAACGGAAATCTAACGGTAAGTATTAAAAAGGATATTAGCCGTAACAGTTATCAAAGATATAAAATCAACGGAATAATCGATTTTAACGGAAAGTTTGCTGGAAGTATTGTTTTTGACAATATAGAAATAGATTTGGGTTCTAAATCCTGCGAAAGTTATAAATGCGAACCTTACATAAAAAGCAGTTCAGGAGATTTATACATTATAAGCAATGGGAAAAAAATCAAGTTCCCGCGCAGTTTTTCGGATTACCCTGATATTCCTGTTAAAGAGGCAATTTCTCTTCTTCCGATAAGAAGTTTATCCGAAGAATTTAATCAGGGAGATTTTTAATGCGCTGCTGTTTGAAGATTCTTTTTTACTTCTAACTCCAGAATTAACTCTTTTACAACAAAAGATTATTATGGAGGGTTTTATATAACAAATGCAACAATTCGATTGGTGAGAAATTTCAAGTAATTGGGGTGTGTTTGACAAAAATATAACAAAGATGAATAAAAATCGGGTTAGTAAAATTCATTCTAAGACATAAACATTGATACATTCCGATTGATATTTTCATTATATCCCGAAACGGGACTATCCCATCCCTTATCGGCGTGCCTCGTCTGCACTAGGCGGTCTTCTTCCCCCGCCGCGCAAGCCGCCGCAGCCACTCGCCCGCGAAACTCAAGACAAAGGCAAAGGGAATAATGAGCGCCTGAGTCGGCTGATTCTGTTGGAAAAACGTGGGAGAGAGTTTTATCGCCATTGTGAGAAGTCCGCCGAGAAGTACATAAGTCCAAAAGACACGGAGAATAAGAGCGGCGGTGAAACGCTTTTTTTCGGACTTAGCGAAAGCCAGCGCAAGACCAGCGGCAAACACGGTAAACCACAGCGGGTTTACAAAGATAACGTTCGCGTTATGGAAGGTGTAATCGTGATCCGTGAAAAAAGTCATGAAAAAAAGAACGCTGCCCATAACGCCGAAGAAAAACCCCAGAACGCTCTGGGTCAAGGCCCACGCACGCCGCCCCAAAACGGGCTTTTTGTCCCGCAGCAGATCGAAAAAAACAAGCAGAAGCGCAATACCGATTCCCAGTATGAGCGTCCCGATCCAAGGATTCCGCGGCGCATCCAGAATAGCGGGTCGATCTATGGCGCGGGACAGGACTTCAACGGAGCTAACAAGCGGCCTCGTCTTTCCGTCTTCATCAATATACGAAAACTCCGCGACGCACCTGCCTAGCTCGTCTGGCAAAAACATCTCCCGCCACACGGTTATAGGGCGGTCTATATCCTGCCCCATAAGAAAGTTAAGCGCCCAGTTGAAGAAAGGCGAAAACCACGTATACCGGCTGATATGCTCCCGTAAGGTATAGCGACTCGTTTCCTCACCATACGCCGCCTTGAACTGCCCGTCAAGCACCGCGTCCAGAATGTCGCGGACGCGGGTGGCGCAGTTGTCGTTGAAGTGATGATATAAGTAGTCGCGGTTTTCAGGGCGTATGTTGTTTTCCGCCAAGTCGCGGATTTCCGCCTTTTTTTCAGGTGAAAGGTCTAAGGTATACAGGATTATATCGCGGTTTGTGCGCCTATACCGCTCAAAGTTCAGCTCCGCCCTGGACGCGGCGCACAGGTAGATGAGCCGTCCCATCGCAAAATCAACAAAAAAATCTTCGCTTTCAAAGGAAAAGACGCCCCAGTCATAAAACGTTTCGGCGCCAGTGGCGTTGTCTTCTATGACAAGAGCAAGATGCCCCCACCAGAAGTACAGCTCATCGCCCGGACCTATAACGGCTACTTTCAGCGTAAAACGGTCGTTCACCGCCTCCTCAGTTTCCTGCGCTGTAAAAGCAGGTGCGCTGAACACGGATATCAGCGTAAAAAACGCCGCGATTTTCATTATTTTTGCAGTATGGGAGAAAAACATTAACTGATTATCCATTATTATCATATTTTGGGCAAGTGGTGGGAAAATGCAGCAGCATCCAACAAATTAGGGTATGGCGCAGTGCAACTTGACGTATGGCAAAAAGTGCATTATTATAGATGTTCAAAATTATTGGAAAAAGAAAGACGGCGCGTCTGGATGTCGAGGTTTTGCTATTGCCCGCGCCGTCTTCCGCCGATAGCTATTTTATCGGACGGAATTTTTCAAATCTTTACCAAAACAGGAAGGTTGTATGTATAAGGAATTTCTGCCTTTCGATACGGTACGCAATAACGCGCTCAAGCTGGCGCGGCGCATCTGCAACGACGGTTTTGTCCCGGATGTCATTTACGTTTCTCTGCGCGGCGGCGCGTATCTAGGCAATGTGATAAGCGAATATTTCAAAATAATCCGTAAAAAAGGCAGACCAGTGTATTACGCGGCTGTGGTCGCCCGTTCCTATACAGATATACGCACGTCTGAAAAAATTAAGGTGGAAGGATGGACCTACGATCCAGCGCATCTGCGTGTGGGCGACAAGATTCTGTTGATTGACGATATTTTTGATTCAGGAGTTACAGTAAATTATCTTGCGGAAATCATTCTTGAAAAGGGAATCCCGCGTAATGATCTGAAAGTTGCTGTGCACGATTACAAGCATTTTTATGATAAACCGGAACAGCTCCCGATTCAGCCCGACTATTGGTGCCGCAAGCACAATCTTTCTATAAATGACGAAGATATGTGGATTCACTATATGAGTCATGAACTAGTAGGGCTTACTGAGGAAGAATTGGAAAAATACTATTACGCGCACGATCCTGACCTGCGGGAAGTGTTTACGGGATGGAGACAGACAGCTCCCACTCCATAGCGTTTACCGCAGCAATATACGCGCGGATTGCAGACTCCACGATATCGGTGGAAATGCCGCGTCCGTGCCACATACGACTTCCCAGCCGTATCTTCACGCTTGTCTCACCCAGCGCGTCCTCGCCTTCTGTGATCGCGCCGATTTCAAACGCCTCAAGCAAGGCGTCCTTACCTGTTATTTTGTCTATCACCTTAAACACCGCACTGATAGGACCTGACGCCAGTACAACCTCTTTGTGGAGAGAGCCATCCTTGTGACGCAGTTGTATGGCGCCGGTTGCGCCCAGCCCGGAACTTGACACTGTCCACTCGTCGAGCGTCCACATCTGCGGCGCGGAATCGACATAACCCCGGGCTATGGCTTCCAGGTCTCTGTCATGTACGATCTTCTTCTTGTCCGCGAGCGCTTTAAATTCCGTGAAAATTCGATCCAATTCCCCAGCACTCACTGTCATGCCCATCTCATCAAGCCGCATCTTTATCGCAGACTTACCCGAATGTTTGCCCAAAACCATGGATTTGCGCCGCCAGCCTACGGATTCGGGCAGCATAATCTCGTAAGTCGCCGGATTGGCGAGTACGCCGTGCTGGTGTATGCCCGCCTCGTGGGCAAAGGCGTTTTTGCCTACTATCGCCTTGTTTAGCGGTACTTTCACGCCTGTAATCCGCGAGATAAGTCTGCTTGTCGGGTAAATCTGGGCGGAATCCACGCCAGTGTCCGCGTTCCAGTAGTCGTGACGCACCCGCAGCGCCATGACTATCTCTTCAAGCGCGGCATTTCCTGCCCGCTCGCCTATGCCGTTCACGGTACATTCCACCTGATCAGCGCCTGCCAGAACCGCCGCGAGAGTACCAGCTGTCGCCATTCCCAAATCGTTATGTATATGGGCTGAGAGCGCCGCCTTCTCAATACCGGCAGTGTTCTCTTTGAGGTAGCGGATAAACGCGCCTATTTCGTCAGGCGTAGCGTAGCCAACAGTATCAGGCGCATTCACCGTTGAGGCCCCGGCCGCGATAACCGCCTCAAACACGCGGCGCACAAAGTCGCGGTCGCTCCTAAGGGCATCCTCCGCCGAGAATTCCACGTCGGAACAGAGCTTTTTGGCGTATTTCACCGCCGCGACAGCCTGTTCAAGCATTTCATCTGATGTGAGTTTTAGCTTGTGTTGCAGATGAATGGGCGATGTTGCCAGAAAAAGATGCAGGCGGGGGCTTTCCGCCCGCGAGAGCGCTTCCCACGCCGCGTCAATGTCCGCTTCGCGGCAGCGGCACAATCCAGCCACCGCGCAGCTCTTCACGATCCCCGCGATACCCTTCACCGATTCAAGGTCTCCGGCGCTTGACGCAGGAAATCCCGCCTCTATAATGTCCACCCGCAGCCGCTCCAGCTGCCGCGCGACCTCTATTTTTTCTTGAGGGTTCATACCGCACCCGGGAGCCTGTTCTCCGTCCCGCAGAGTCGTGTCAAGTATTTTTATGCGGCGCGGGGATATTTTTCCTGTTTCTTCCATATTTCCTTTATTCGCAGTGGGGTTTACTACCCCGCCGCTGTGTGGCGGTTGCTGTTTGTACTACTTACCATTCTATGGTATTAAACCCCACAGATACTAATTTCCTTACAGAACGAACCTCGTCAATTCTGTAACACGTACATGTTTCCCCGCTGCTTACAGCGAGGAAACTTCATTTCAAATCGTTACGCCGTTTTACGTGCGAAGTCAATGTCGTACCGCGCTCCCTGATTAAACAGCAAGCCGTTTGTCAACGCCACACGCAGGATACATGTGTTCGGGTCGTCCTCATTGCTATGGTCATTAGCATACCACGAGGCAAAGGCGGCGCTAAGCTTACTCATTATTTCCGCGTTTTTTTCATCTTTCACCCACCCGATATTTTCGCCCGTGCCGACGGCGGTAAACCATTCGCCGGAAATTGCTACTTCAGGGTTTTCCTTGATGTGCTGTATCTTGTTGGAAAGCGCGTATGTAACCGTGTAAAACGCGCCGTCCTCGAAATACGCATCCACATTGCGGACGGACGGATGACCGTCATGTACCGTAGCCACGGAAATAATACTGTCGTGACCAAACCTGTCATTAAGGATTTGCATTGCTTCATCAAATTTGTTCATGTAGATTCTCCCTTTAAATTCTATACATAATATAGTATATAAGAGTATACTACAGTTGTTTATCTCTGTCAACTTATTAATGCGTTTTTGCTTCTTTAAATGAAACCGTCCCGCACAAGTGTTCCCATCCGCCGAATAACGCACCGTTCCGACACGCTGTATGCTTATCTCAATTCGGGTTTGATCATCAGATGATCTAACGCGGAATGCCTTGCTTACAATAGCTGTATCCCTATGGGAGAGTCATACGATACAGAAACTAAAGGGAGCGGACGACACGGAAACCATTGTTACTGCCCCGATAGCCCGGCGTGTAGTAGCTCCTATTGGCGGAACGCAGGTACCGCCCATTAAAGTTCCAGCTCCCGCCGCGGAGTACACGCTCCGTCCCGGAAGCGGCTCCTGCGGGATCGATCTGGCTCTCGCTGCTGTAATCTCTAAACCAGTCCCAGCACCACTCCCATACGTTCCCGTGCATGTCATATAAGCCCCACGGATTCGCCGCGAAACTGCCAGCAACCGTCGTCTCTTGCCTATTCATCCCTTTCGCATTCCTGTTATACGGATACTCTCCATTATAGTTCGCTGCGTATGTCGTTATGTTGCTCCCCGTGCTGAACGGCGTCGTCGTCCCCGCCCGGCACGCGTACTCCCATTCCGCCTCTGTCGGCAGACGGTATCCATTCGCCTCCCTGTCCCATGTTACAAACCAGCGCAGACTATCATACTGGTTCTTGTTAGTAGGATCGCGTCGTCCTTTATCTATCGTATACACGGGCGTTAAGCCTTCTTTCTCGCTCAGCTTGTTGCAGTACTCTACCGCGTCATACCAGCTGACTCTCTCCACTGGCAGATTCACCCCCTGAAACAAGCTCTGATTGCTCCCCATCACCGCTTCCCATTCCGCCTGCGTTACCTCATATTTCCCCATGTAAAAACTACTCACCGTTACTTGATGCTGCGTTTCACTATCCCAGCGCTCCGGCTCACTCGCAGGACTCCCCATCGTAAATGTCCCGCCTTGTATCTTCACCATGTTTTCCGCCCCGCCAGTAAACGGCGTCGGCGCCAGACTTTCCTTCTTCTGACCAAACGCCATTCCTGCTGCCAACACCGCGAGCGCCATCATAACCGCCAGCTTTTGCATTTATTCTCTCCACTTCAGTCTTAAAACGTATATACCGTTAGTATACCGCATTTACCTGTCTTTTCAAGGCGGATATGACAATACGTCCGCATGAGCGCGACTCTTTGTATCACGAGGTAAATGCATGTTTGTCCCTCATTTTTTGTTTAACCACAACAAGGTCTCACCATGATTTGATTGTATTTCAACTTGATTTTCAAAGTCTTCTTTCAAACGTTTAAGCCCGCTGGAAAAATCGTCATCACTGATTAAACGGAACATGGAATACCCTTTATTCTCAACTAATGTTATGAAATCAGCGGAAATATGCTGTTCGCTGCTGGTACTTACGATTTCGTCAACCGAAAATCCATGTTGCTGCGCCGCGGCGATTATATTGGGTATATTTGGGTATCTGTTTTTTTCCGCCGGTACTGTCGCGGGGAAATAAGCGGACCAAAACCTTGTCTCAATCTGCTCATGCGATTCGGTAATAATACAAATCAAGCCGCTTTCCTTCAGCACTCTGAAGAACTGCGCAAACATCATATCAATATTCGGAACGTGGTGAATAACGTCTGTCATATAAATTAAATCAAAAAATCCATCAGTAAAGGGAATATGCGTATGGTCGCCCTTCTTAAACTCAATGTCAGTGCTTTTTTCCTGCGCTTTTTCCCTCATACCGTCCGAAGGTTCAACACCGAATATATGCACTCCGGTTAATTTCTTAATCGCATGAGCATAATTTCCCGTACCGCAGCCAAAATCCAGCACGCAGGAATCTTTGTTGACGCTTGCTTTTGATACTATCTGTTTTATCAAATCAACGTTCACGCCCCGCGTTAAGTCGTAATCCTTTGACAGAACATTATAATCAATTTCCATACGGATATCCTTTTTTATTCGCAGTGGGTTTTATTATCCCGCCCCATGGGGCGGGTGGGTTCATTTTGATCGTTTTAGATGACGCTGCCCTACCCATTCTTCTTTTCGATCTTCTTCCATGTATCACGCAATCCCACTGTCTTGTTGAAAACCGGCTTACCATCAAGTGTATCGGGATCACGGACGAAGTAGCCGAGCCGTTCAAACTGGAAGCGGGACTCCGGATCAACGGAGGCAAGAAGCGGCTCGCCGTAGGCACAGGGAATGGTTTCAAGCGAGTACGGATTCAGGTTGTCGATAAAAGTTTTACCTTCCGGGACATCCATTGGTTTTTCAACGGCGAAGAGGTTGTCGTAGACGCGCACGGCTATAGGCGCGGCGCGGGCGGCGGAAAGCCAGTGTATCGTCGCCTTCACCTTTTTAGTGTCCGCACTGCCGCTGGCTGCCGCGCTGCCGCTTTTGGTCGCAGGATCGTAGGTGCAGCGCACGGCAGTGATATTGCCCTCCGCGTCTTTATCGCAGCCTGTGCAGGTAACGATGTAGCCGTAGCGAAGTCGTACGGCATTGCCCGGATACAGGCGGAAGTACTTGGGCGGCGGGTTTTCCGCAAAATCATCCTGCTCAATCCAGAGTTCCCTACCAAAGTGGATTTTTCGCGTGCCCGCGCTCTCGTCTTCCGGGTTGTTCACCGCCTCAAGCTCCTCAAGCTTCCCCTCGTCCCAGTTTTCCACGATAAGCTTGAGCGGGTTCAGCACCGCCATCACGCGGGGAGCGCGTTTGTTCAAGTCCTGACGCAGGCAGTATTCCAAAAAGGCGATGTCAACCGTGCTGTCGGTCTTGGACACACCGATCTGGGCGATAAACGAACGGATTGCCTCTGGTGTGTAGCCCCGTCGCCGCAATCCGGCAATCGTAGGCATACGCGGATCGTCCCAGCCGCTCACATACTTTTCCTGCACCAGTTTCAGAAGCCAGCGTTTGGACATTACCGTGTAGGTCAAATTCAGGCGGGCAAACTCGATCTGGCGGCTGGGAAAGACTTCCGCCTCGTGGATGAACCAGTCATAGAGCGGACGGTGGATTTCGTATTCAAGGGAACAGAGCGAGTGAGTAATTCCCTCTTTCGCGTCTGAGAGCGGATGCGCGAAGTCGTACATCGGGTAGATGCACCAATCGTTTTTGGTACGGTAGTGGTAGTCGCGCCGTATGCGGTACATCACCGGGTCGCGCATCAAGAGGTTTGGGTGCGCCATATCGATTTTCGCGCGGAGGGTCTTTGACCCGTCCGGGAATTCGCCTTGTTTCATGCGGGTGAACAAGTCAAGGTTTTCCTCAACCGAGCGGTCGCGGTACGGGCTGTTTTTGCCGGGCGGCGTCTGCCGTTCGCTTGCGGCAGCAGTGCCCCGGTATTGGCTCATCTCGTCTTCGGAAAGGTCGTCCACATAAGCTTTGCCTTTTGCAATGATCTTCACTGCCAAGTCGTAGAGGTAGCCGTAATAGTCCGAAGCGTAATATTCGCCGCCGCCATGGGGTGAGCCGATCTCCCAGTCGCAGCCCATCCATTTGACATCGCGCTTGATCGCCTCGACATACGCGACATCCTCTTTTTCCGGGTTTGTGTCGTCGAAGCGCAGGTTGCATGTGCCGCCGAATGCTTCAGCCATAGAAAAATCTATCGAAAACGCCTTGCAATGCCCAATATGCAGCCAGCCGTTGGGTTCGGGCGGAAAACGGGTGCGCATATAGTCAAAGCGTCCGTTTGCGAGGTCTTCCTTGATGAAATCACTGATAAAATTGGAAGGCGCCGCTTCATGCGCCGCAGCTTCCATAGGTGTGTTTTTATCTTCCATAAATAATCCTTATAGCGATAAAATAGCCTATTTTTAGGAGACGTGTCAAGGTTGCTTATAGATAAAAGATTAAGAGGTTTTGACACGGGATTGGGACTTGCCCCAATCCCCCTAACTTGGTTGATGATACTCAAAGAATAGGTGGTGATTGAGAAAGTATGACGGGACGACACGAAAACTAAGTGGAGCTTCCCTCTTTCCCTTCTCCACACCCAATGCTCCTGACAACTTCTGATATAACAATGAACCTCCCCGCCGCAAGCGTCGGGGAATCATGTACGTGTTACAGAATTGACGAGGTTCGTTCTGTAAGGAAATTATTATCTGTGGGGGTTTACTACCCCCACTGCGAATAAAAATACAGCATGCCGACTGTCCTCCTCAAAAGAGCGGATGTATGCGGCGTCCGCCATCTGCCTTATCAAGTTTTAATGGGGTTTCCCCCAGTACGTGGCATGATTATTCGATCCCGATTATCATGGATGTTTATATAAGCAAAGATTATCAACGTGTTCCCTATCAGAACGTTCCCAACATCCAATGACGCCGTATCGAGCGAAAACTCGCAGAGCCGCCCTAACCGCCGCGTTAGTACTGTCATAACGCATGCGTTAGTACTGTCATAACCTATGCGTTAGTACTGTCATAACGCATGCGTTAGTACCGTCATAACGCATAGGTTAGTACTGTCATAACCTATGCGTTAGTACTGTCATAACGCATGCGTTAGTACTGTCATAACGCATGCGTTAGTACTGTCATAACCTATGCGTTAGGTTTATACTACTGGCAGAGGTCTTTTCATGGGTATCATACTTTATCAATCACCTCCAAAGGATATATTATAATTCTATTTTAATGAGGTATACATAATGAGTAACAATAAGTGGATTGAAGAAAAACTAAGGGATAAAAATGTTGCTCTCATTGGATTTGCAGATTTATCCACAATTGACGCCGAGCTTCGGTATGGATATAAATATGGCGTCTCTATCGCAATTACTAAAAAATATATGGATAGTCAAGTATCAAAAAATAAAAAGAGCAGTATGTCGCCTCACAGCTAGACTGTCTAAAGATTCCCCCGCCGCATTGTTGCAGTCGTGTAACCTGCGTGTTGTCTATTCGGCCTGCAACAATGGCAGCTATCATAACGTTATGCGTAATTTGCGTCGGCTTTTATGTGTTTTTTCCGCAAAGCCCACCGGACTAGTACAATAGTAAACAGTATTGTTCCTATGATTGTCAGCCTAATTGCAGGGTGTCTGCAAGCCTAATTGCAGGCACTCTGCAACCCTCGATGCAGACCTCCTGCAGTTAGGCTTGCAGAGCGCCTGTAAAAAAAGCATCCTCTCTGATACCTTCTGGAATGAGCGCTTTCATTCTTTTGGCATTATTCATTCTGTTCATGGGACATTGCGTTCTATCAAGAAAGCGGGAAACTTTCCAATCTTGTAAGCCTTGAGGGAAGCGATTGAGACCAGTAGTTTGATGTCATGGGTATTGCACCGGTAATAAAAACCGCAAGCGTTACCATGCTCACCGCGACCGGTCTTTGTATACAAAACGTTATGAGATTCATGTACTCATAGTAACGACGCAGGTACGCGATTGCTTGTTTGCGGGCGGGGTGGCGGCGATGAGCGGAATGAATGGTTGGGAAATAAACCTTTGGTGCAGAATGTGTTTACAGCGTGGGAATTATGGACTTTATTATGGATGGTTTTACAGGATTAGGATAATGCACGATTATCCTGCGTCTCTTTATCCATTAGAGTTATTATAACACAGCATTCCTACTCTATCAACAAAAAAATCAATTTTTTTGTTGATATTTGTAACCTTATGAAAAATGATGCATGAGATATGTAAAAAAACGCGAAACAGACTGTCCGCCTGCTCCCTATCTTCTTTAATTAGCTTAGATTGGTACACGCCACAGATTTTTATGAGAACAAAAATAAAGGGAATGCAATCTATATGGAAATTATCAAAGAACTATAAAGCTGCCTGAACGTATCCTCCAACTTTGACAAAACATTGTCCGATCAATCGGTTTCGCAATCAGTGAGACGCAGGATAATCGTGCATTATCCTCTCAAGAGTGTTAATCAAAAGAAGAACACTCTCAAAATAATTATTGGGAGAGGTATCCCGGCTTACGTCAATAACCATGGTTTAAACCGAGAAGGAGTTTTTATGAAAAGAATGAACCCGTTTTTTTGCTTGGTACTTTTAGCAGTCTTATTCAGCGTTGTAGTTTCATCCTGTTCCGGCAGTCCTGAATCTGTCGCGGTTGTGAATGAACCGGCAGCCCCGGCTCAAACATCCGCCCCGGCTGACCAACTGGACGCCGCTGTTCGGGAAACGTCGGATTATCTTAACAAGCAGCTTCCCAAGGGGAATAAGTTGATGATCCTCAACGTTCAGTCGGATTATCCCGCCCTGTCGGAATATATCATTGACGAACTTATTGCCAACACGGTGAATGACCGGGTTTTTACCGTGGTTGACCGGAACCAGTTGAACACAATCCGCGCGGAACTGAATTTCCAGATGTCCGGCGAAGTGGACGATCAAACCGCCCAATCCTTGGGACGCATGGCAGGGGCGCAGATTATTATTTCCGGCGCGGTTTCCAAATTAGGCGATCTGTACCGTCTGCGAATCCGGGCATTGAGCGTCCAAAGCGCCCAGATAGAAGGGCAATTCAACCGGAATATTCCCGAAGGTGATACGATACTGGCTCGGGGATGGGATGGTTGTTGCAAGGAGTAATAGTCCGCAAACAACAAGCTCTACTTCAACATCACCGGCAGGCCCTAATACTCTTGTACAATTTACCGTTACCTTTGATGCAAACGGCGGCAGAGGAACTACACCGGCCAGACAAACAGTACAGAACGGTGAAAGTATTACCCTTCCTGACGCAGGCGCACTGACTAAAATTGCGAACATTTTTAACGGATGGAATACTAACGTGAACGGCACCGGTACATCTTACAAAGCCGGTGATAGTTTTAATGTAACGGGGACTGTTTTGTTATATGCGCAATGGACACCTCATGTATACAAGATCGGCGATACCGGTCCGTCGGGCGGGATCATTTTTTACGACAAGGGAAGTTATAGCGATGGTTGGCGGTATTTAGAAGCGGCACCAGAAAACACAGAACGATCTGCCCCACATTATGATGGTGTAGGTATGTATGACAACACATTTAATGGCAGCCGTAGACTTGGAGGCGGGAAAGAAAATACAAATAAGTTTATTACCGAATTTCAAAGAAGAGGCGGTGGAATTAATACTGCTCCCTGGCTTTGTAATGAACTTGATGTAAATGGCTTTACAGATTGGTATTTACCAAATGCAGATGAATTACTGTATATGTACAATAATTTATTTGTGAAAGGATTGGGTAATTTAAAAAATGATATTTATTGGTCATCCTATGTGTATAGAGATATATGGACTTTTATAGATTATGTTGATTTTGCTGATGGTTCAGAAGATCATGCCATGGGGGGAACTGGAGCTTCAAATACTAAGCACCAAGTTCGCGCTATCCGGCAGTTTTAGGTAAATCAAATACGGAGGTAAACAAATATGTTGGACGAAAACGGAAAATTAAAATACATCGATACTACACCTATTACGCCGGAAATGGAAGCTGCAATAATTAACTTTGCTAAAAACTGGTCTCCCCATGATGACAAAGTGTCTTCCTTGATTGATGAATTAATTGCTGACCTTGAAGCGATGAGTGCGGATTTAGAAAAAAGGAATAAGACATCTGTATAGATGCCTTCAAATAATAGCCGACGGGCTTTAAGAAGCTGTTCTCATAAAGCGAAATAGTCGGAATTGTGAAAGGTTTTTTCGTAGATCAAGGAAAAAATCCGCCGCTTTGCTGACGCAAGGCAAGGATTTTTGACGCAGAGATACGGAAAAATATCCACAATTACGGCT
>QMCE01000605.1_pt1 | contig 33786 bp, 33 predicted proteins | sample 1821851 | NCBI WGS metagenome assembly QMCE01 (sample SAMN09453174, study PRJNA476694) | Termite gut metagenome, whole genome shotgun sequencing project. | isolation source: worker | host: Odontotermes sp. | place: South Africa:Pretoria | collected 2016-01-28 | reverse complement strand
GAGATCGCGAACCGCGGGAAGATCGTGGTTCGACACCACGCAGCGCGCGCCGCGCGCGGCGGCGGCCTGCGCCAGGGACGCCAGTTCCTCCTGCTCCGTTATGCCGAAAGCGTTCCCGGAGTAGGCTGTGAAATTCGCCGTCTGCGACAGGGGGAAATACGGCGGGTCGCAGTAGACGGCGTCGCCGGGCTTCACGGCGCGCAGCGTCTCGCGGAAATCCGCCGCGCGGAACACAACCTCTCCCCGCGCTGCCTTTGCGGCGAAGGCGCGCATTTCCGCTTCGGGGAAGTACGGTTTTTTGTATTTGCCGAAGGGGACATTGAACCGGTTCCGGGAATTGTAGCGCACAAGGCCGTTGTAGCAGAAACGGTTGAGGTAGAGGAACAGCGCGGCCTTTTCCCTGCATTCCCCTTCCCCGCGGTCTGCAAGCGAATTGAAACGCGCACGCCGCCGGAGGTAGATTTCCCTGTCGTTGCCGTCTGCAAAAAGCGCACGGCATTCCTCCATGAAGTCTTCCGCGTCGCGGGACAGTTCGGTGTGGAAGGCGACAAGATCGCGGTTCGCGTCGCAGAGAAGATATTCCGGATATTCCGTGTTCAGAAACACCGCGCACGATCCGGCGAACGGCTCGACAAGGCGCGTTGCGCCGCCCAGCGCCTCCGCGATTGCCGGAACAAGCTTGAACTTCCCGCCCGGCCATTTGAGTGGGGGCTTTGTCCGCGCGGCAGGGGTCACTTTGCGCCCGGGACGGGCAGAGCGCGCTTTGTGCGCTTTTTCGCTCTCTTTTTTTCCAGCATGCGCAAATACCGCACGAAGGCGGCGGGAGTTCCGCCGGCTTCCGCATACATTTCCTTGCGGACCCGGTGCATTTCCTCAACAGGATCAACATCGTTTGTCATACTGTCACCCCAGTTCCTCCGGCGTCGCGATAGTCGCCATTGTGCTTTCAGTATACCCGAAACGCAGGGCGACAGCCGCGATTTTCTTCTTGTGCGCGGCGTTGTTGATGTGCGCGCAGTTCCATGTCAAAAGATAATCCATGCCGCCGACAACGGCGAGCGCGATGTGCATGGCGTCCGCAGCCGCCCCGGCGGGAACGGCTTTCGCCGCAAGCAGGCTTTCGTACAATTCGGCCGCCGCGTCCGACAGGGTGATTTCCGGAAGGCCGGCAACAATGTCCATGCGGTCGCGCGCGGCCTGGCTGTCGCCGCGCGCTATTTCCTCCATGACGAAGCCGGAGACATGGATGTCGTATTTCATCCTGTTGTCGCGCCACCACTGGCGCGTCAGCTCCTGCTTCGCCAGTTTGATGACGTCCCGGCTCGGGCGCGCAGTCAGATAGCTGATGACGGAGGATTCGAGGTACACTTTTTTCTTTGCCATGGGGTGCGCTCTTTTTCGCTCAGTCCTCGTCCTTCCGCGTCCGGGTCATCAGGTCGTGCAGGGCCTGGCGGAGGTCTTTGTTTTTCCAGAGGATTTCGCCGACTTCGAAGGCGATGGGCATGGCGACGGCGTAGCGGTCGGCAAGGCGGAGGCAGAGGGAGGTTGTCGTCACGCTCTCCGGGATGCCGCTCATGTTCGCGAGAATGGCGTCCAGCGTCGCGCCGGAGGCGAGGAGTTCGCCGACGCGGCGGTTCCGGCTGTGGGGGGAGACGCAGGTCGTGATGAGATCGCCCATGCCGGCAAGGCCGGCGAAGGTCGACTCGTCCCCGCCCATCGCGACGCCGAGGCGCTTCATCTCCGCGAGGCCGCGCGTCGCAAGGGCGGAAAGCGCGTTGTCCCCCAGGCCCATCGCGTGCACAATGCCCGCGGCCAGGGCAATCACGTTCTTCACCGCGCCCGCAACCTCGACGCCGACGACGTCGCGCCCCGCGTACGCGCGGAAACGCGAGGTGGAGACAATGCCCTGCATTTCCCGCGCCAGCTCCACGTCCTCCGACGCGACGACGACGGAGGCGGGCAGCCCCGCGGCAACCTCCTCCGCGTGGCTCGGCCCCGAAAGCACGGCGACGCGGCGCGCGCCAAGGCATTCCCGGAGGACGCCGGACGGGCGCTCCAGGCGCTCCGCGTCAAAGCCCTTCGTCAGGGACAGCACGGGCGTCTCCGGCGCCGGCAGCGCGCCCGCGGCCGAAAGCACGGGGCGGAGGAATTTGCTCGGCAGGGCGGAGACAACCATGTCCGCCCGCGCGATCGCGCCCCGGAGATCGGGGTCGAAGTCCATGGCGGCGGGAAGCGCGGCGGAGGGAAGGTAGCGCGCGTTCCGGCGGGTTGCCTTCATCTCCGCAAGGTAGGCGGGGTCGTGGCTCCAGAGGACGGGGCGGTGGCCGTTCGCGGCGAGGACGACGCCCATGGCGGTCGCCCACGCGCCGTCGCCGAGGATGGCGATGTTCTTGTCTGTCATTGTTCCTGTTCCGTGAAAGAAAGAATTTCCCGCGCCGCGCGGACGGCGGCGAATTCGTCGCCGAGCGTGTCCCGAAGATGCAGCAGCCTCGCGCGCATGCGGCGGTAGTATCGGTGATCCGTCAGAAGTTTGCCGAGTTCCCCCGCAAGGTTCGCCGGCGTCGCGTCGGTTTGCAGGAATTCCCGGACGATTTCCCTGCCCGCGAGGATGTTCGGGAGCGAGGCGTGCGGGATTTTCACCAGCGCCTTCGCTATGCGGAAGCTCGCGGGGTGCCCCATGTACGCGACTGCCATCGGCAGGCCGAGAAGCGCGGCTTCGAGCGTCGTGGTGCCGGACTTCGCGAGGACGGCGGCGGAGGCGGCGAGGAGGCTCTGCGAGTCGCCCGCAAAGAGCGCCACGCCGGGCGGCACGGGGGCATGCTTTTCCAGGCTCTCCCGCGTGCAGCCGGGCGCGAGCGCGACGACGGGCTTCAGCTCCGGAAAGCGGGCGCGGAGAAGGGTCGCCGTCTCCGCCATCACCGGCCAGAGGTATTTCAGTTCGGAATTCCTGCTGCCCGGAAACACCGCGAGAATGCCGCGCGCGGGATCGCTGTGGCGGCGGACAGTCTCCGCGCCGAAGCGGCGCGCGGTTTCCGCGCCGTCGACGGAGCGGAGCTGATCCCGCGTGGGATTGCCGACGAAGACGGCGTCGACGCCGCGCGTCCGGAAGAAGTCCGCTTCGAAGGGGAAGATGCAGAGCGTGCGGGCGATGTCGCGGCGGAGGTACTTCACCCTGTATTCTTTCCATGCCCAGAGCTTGGGGGCTATATAGTAAAGAATGGGGAGATCCGGCCAGCGTTTGTGGACTTTTTTCGCAAGGTGGAGGTGAAAGCTGGGCGCGTCGAGGACGACGAGGGCGTCATGCCGTTCCGCCGCGAGCGCGGCGAGGATGCGCTGTTCGGCGCGGCGGTAAAAGTTCAGCTGCGCCAGCGCTTCCCAGAAGCCCATGACGCCGCGGCCTGTCATGTCGACGGCGATGGCGGCGCCCGCGTCGCGGAGAAGCGCGCCGCCCGCGGCGGTCACGGCGCAGTCCGGCCGTTCGCTCCGGATCGCGCGGACGAGATGGGCGGCGTGGCGCTCCGCGGAAACTTCGGCTGTCGAAACGAATATGCGCGCCATTGCGCCTCACGCAAACAACCGGGGACAACGCTCACGGGGACAGCGCTCAGTCGTCTTCCCCGTCATCCTCCACAGCGGGCAGACCCGCGCCCGCCAGCGTTCTGCCCATCACGCAGACCTCGCGCACAGGCGCGAATCCGCAGGCTGCGGCGAACTCCCTGCCCCCCGCGTCGGCAAAACGCAGACTCGCCTCGACGCGGACATGATCCGCCCCGCGCCGTTCCAGCTCTTCAAGGCAGAGCTCCACCAGCTTCCTGCCGATGCCCCGCCTGCGGTACCCGGGCTCGACGGCGACGCAGTACAGTTCGTTCGTGTACGGGTTCACGCAGGCCGCGCCGACGATTGCGCCGCCCTCCCCCGCCCGTGCCCCCGCCCGTGCAATGCGGCAGCAGTCCATAAGCTCGATGGTGCTGAAGTAAAAATCGTCCGCAGCCATCAGCTCGTCCTCAAGGCTGGACGCGGGCAGACCCGCCGCCGCCGCCGCCGCGTTCTCCGGCGCAAGCACGGCGCCGCAGACGGCGAGGAGAAACTCCCCCAGCCGCCCCTGATCCGCCAGCTCCGCCCTGCCGATGGTAATGCCGGAAGCGTCCATTACTGTTCGTTCCCGTGCCCGGCGGAGCGGAATTTCTTCGCGGCCGCTTCGACGGGGTGCGCTTCCGCGCGCTCCCGCATTTTCCGCAGCACCGGCGTCCGCACCAGATTTTCGCAGAGCCATTCGCGGGCGAACGCGCCGTTCCGGATGTCGGAGAGGATTTCCTGCATCGCGTCGCGGGAGGCGTCGCCGACGATGCGCTGCCCCCGCGTGCAGCCGCCGTACTCCGCCGTCGCCGCAAAGGCTCCGGAAAGGGCGGCGGGGCCGTCCTTCCGCAGAATGCCCAGGCAGAGCGCCAGTTCCTGCACAAGCCCCGCGTGCGCCGCCTCCGGCTGGACGCCGTTGTCGACGAGGGTGTCGAAGGCGGCGCGGAGAAGCTCCGGGACGCCGCCGGCGAGAACGGCCTGCGCGGCGAAGAGGGCGGATTCCGTCTCTTCGGCGAAGGTGGATTCCAGAATCCCCGCGCGCGCGCCGCCGAGGGCGCGGCCGTAGGCGAGGGCGATTTTCAGGGCGTTCCCGGAGAAATCCCTGTGCACGGCGGCGAGGCAGGGAACGCCCGCGCCGCGCTCGAACTCGGCGCGGAGGACGCGGCCGGGCGCGCGGGGCGCGAGAAGCGCGGCGTCGACCGTGTCGGGAAGATCGACCAGGCCGTAGTGGACGGTGAAGCCGTGGGCGAAGAGAAGCATTTTGCTTTCCGCCAGATTCGGAAGAATCTCGCGCTCGCAAAGCGCCGCCTGCGCCGCTTCGGGGGCGAGGACGGCGACGATGTCCGCCTTTGCGGCGGCTTCGGGGACGGAGGCGGCGGCAAAGCCGTCTTCCGCCGCGCGGCGGGCGTCGTCCGTGCCGGCGGGGGCGGCGACGAGGACGCTGATGCCGGAGTCGCGGAGGTTCAGGGCGTGCGCGCGGGCGTCTTCGCCGTAGCCGGCGACGGCGACGGTCTTGTTGTCCAGAACCGCGGGGTCGATGTCGTTTTCATGGTAGAGTGTGGCCATAGGGGCGCTCCTTGGTGAATGCATGCTCCGGCACAGTATAGAGGGGGAAGAGGGAAGGTCAAGAAACATCACGCGGCGGCGGGTCTGACGTTCAGGACAGCCTCTCCGACAGGGCGGGCCGGGGCATCTCCTCGCCCGTCCAGCTCCGGAACTGTTCGCCGACATGCCGGAGGTACATGTCCACCCCGTCAATCGTCATGCAGCCCGCCTTCGCCGCGTCGCGGAGGAAGCGCGTCTCCTGCGGGTTGTGCACGGCGTCGAAGGCAATCATGTTCTCCCGCCAGCAGTTCGCCGGAAACGGCGTCTCGTCCAGGCCGGGATACATGCCCAGCGGCGTCGTGTTCGCGACCAGATCCCAGTTGCCGTGCGGCGCCTCGTCCCAGTCCTCCACCTCCCAGCCCGTCTGCTCCGTGATGTCCCAGGCCCTGTCCGGATTCCGCGCCGACACCGTCACCCGGCAGCCGAGAAGCGTCAGCGCCAGGCATAACGCCCGCGTCGTCCCCCCCGCGCCGAGAACAAGCGCGTGCGCGCCCGTCAGATTCACTCCGGCGGCGGTCGTGGCCGCCTTGATGGACTCGAACGCGCCGGAAACATCCGTGTTGTTCGCGACCCAGCCCCTGTCCGTCAGCGTCAGCGTGTTCGCCGCGCCGATGCGCCGGGCGAACTCCCCCGAGTGTTCCGCCCAGCGGAGAGCGGCCTGCTTGTGCGGCATCGTGACGGAAAGGCCGCGGAGGTTGATCGCGCCCGGCATGATGTCCAGAAAATCCTCCGCCGACTCGCTCAGGAAGGGAATGTGCACCGCGTCCAGGCCGAGCTTCGCAAAGGCGCGGTTGTAGAGGCGGAAGCTCCGGGAATGGGCGACGGGATTCCCCAGGAGGCCGTACACGGGCGTGTCCTGCGTCAGCTCCCGGACGCGGTACAGCCGCGCGAGATCGCGGGACGTCGGCGTCGCCGACACGGCATCGACCCCCGTCTCCAGCCCCCCCCGCACGCACTGCGCGCCGTAGGCGAGGCCGAGGACGCGGGTGACCAGGCCGCCCTCCCCCGCGGCCTCGCCGAAGCAGGGCTTGGGGCAGGCGGAAATGGCTTCGAGAACGCGGACGCTGTCGATCATCCTTCTGTGCGTCGTCGTGAAGGCGACCCAGTCCGCGCGCGAGGAGGCGAGACGGTCGACCAGGCGGAAAAGGCCGGCGGGCGTGCCGGCCGTGTCAATGAGCGTCGCGACAAGGAGCGCGGGCGCGGTTTTTCCGGCGAGAAGGGGAATGTCCGCGGCTTCCGCCTTGATGTGGGACGCGCCGGCGCGCGCGGCGCGGAGAAGAATTTCCCGGCGCTCGGCGGCGGCGCCGTTGAACGCGCCGCCCGCCTCCCGGGAAGGGCAGCCGACAAGGACGGGACGGCTGGAAAGGGCGACAAGCTGTTCCACATCCGGCGGTTCAACCATCGAATCCAGTTGAAGCTCGTGGAGGTCGCCCGGCTCGCCGGCCGCCTTCGCGAGTTGCTGTCGCATCTCTTTGTTGGTTTTCGCCACAAGAGATATGCAAATCATTTCCGCCTTTCTCTTGGCAAGGTTTTCGCTTTCCATTATACTCGGAAAAGGGTGGAATTCCAGACTGTAGCCTGCGGGAGAAAGAGCGTGCCGGTAAAGAGAGCGCGGATAACGACACTGTGCGGCGGTTTGCCGCTGGCGATGGCGTGCCTGCTGGCGCTGGCCGGCTGCCTGGACGACGGCGCGGCCCGCGGCGCTTCGCGGGCGCAAGCGGGCCGGGACAGCGCGGTGAAGGGCGTGTCCGCCCGCGCCGTCCCCAGCGCGCGCGCGGCGCGGGAAGCGTTCGGCCTCGTGAACGCGGAGCGCGCGCGGCGCGGCATGCGGACGCTGGCGCGGCGCGCCGACCTGGACGCCGTCGCCGCCGCGCACGGGCGCGACCTGATGCGCATGAACCGCCTCAGCCATACCAGCGCCGACGGACGGCAGCTGGAAAACAGGCTCGAACGCCTCGACTGGGAGTGGGCGGGCGAGAACCTCGCGCGGAACAAGGGCTATGACTCGCCCGCGCGTGAGGCGGTGAAGGGCTGGATCAATTCGCCGAAACATTATGAGAACATGTTCCGCCCCGACTTCACCGAGACGGGAATGGCGGCGCTGTACGACGCCGAGAGCGGGTTCACGTATTTCGTGCAGGTCTTCATCACTCCGGCGGTATAGAGCGTTTTCTCGGCATGCGCGTTTTCAAGGCCATGACAATGAGCCGGATTTTTTCCATCGACTTCACGCACAGCGGCATGACGGCGGCCTTCGTCTCCGACGGCGGCGCGGCGGAGGACACCGCCGGCTTCGACATGAGCGACTTCCTCGCCGGAGAGTCGGCCGCGCCCCTGGAAAAGCTCGTCACCCTCCTCACCCTCAAGGCCCGGGCGGGCGGCGCCGTGGACGCGGTCGCCCTCGCCATGCCCTGCGCGCTCGACGCCGGCCGCGCCCGCGTCGCCAGCTTCCACGCCGCGCCCTGGCTGAACGACCAGCCGCTTCCCGCGCTGCTTTCGGACGCTCTGGGCGTGCCCGTCGTCATGGAGCGGCGCGCCGTCATTTCCCTGTACTGCGACCGGATCATGCTTGGCCTGCCGGAGGACTGCGTCGTTGTCGGGTGCTACGTGGACGATCACATGACGTCGGCGATCTGGGCGTACGGGCGCTTCGCGGGGGGGAAGAACGGCATGGCGGGGGATATTGCGCACATGCCGATTGCGGGGCGTGAGGACAGGTGTTTCTGCGGGAAGGCGGGCTGCGTCGACCTGTACGGGTCGGGAGCGCGCCTCGCGCACATGCACTCCATGATTTTCCCCGACATGCCCCGCGAGGAGCTGTTCGAGCGGGAGGGCGGGCACCCCATCGTGCTCGACTACATCGCGACGATGGCGCATCCGCTGGCGATGGAGGCGAATATCCTTGATCCGGACTTCATGATTCTCGGCGGCTGCATCCCGTCCATGCGCGGCTTCCCGCGCGCCGTTCTGGAGGAGCAGATCTGCCGGCAGTGGTACCGCGCGCAGGGAAACGAGCCGCCTGTGTTCCTGTCGTCCGCCGCCAGCGTCGCGCCCGGCGTCGTCTGCGCGGCGCAGTATGCGCTGTCCACACTCTGAGAAAGCGTCACGGCAAAAGCGGGCGGTAGTCCCAGTCCGCGCCGAGCGACGCGTGGAGAGCCTGCAGTTCCGCATGCCAGCGTTCCGAGAAATCCGACTCTTCGCTCGAATCATTCCACCCGCAGAAATGGAGGCGGCAGCCGAGAACGCGGGCTGCGCGGGCTTCGCAGCGGTTGTCCTTCTGGAAGGGACAGCGGAGACCCCGCGCGCGAAGCGCGGCGTCGGCATCGGGGTTTTCAGGAAGCGTCGCGGCCGCGCGGAGGTAGGCGCGCTCCAGGCCGCTCGCGTAGAGGATGTGATCAACAACGTCGAAATGGCAGCATGCGCCGCAGCCCCGGCATTCCAGACCCAGCGCCGCGACACGCTCCGCAACAGCCGCGTCCACGCGTTCGTAAAAGCGGCGCACCGCTTCCAGGGATTTCCCGTCCATGACGCTACTGCCCCGCTATCGCGTCCGGCTTCACGCCAAGCTGGACGAGGCGGAACTCGTACGCCTGGAGGCGCTTCGTCTGCCGCTCCAGCGTCGCGGCGTACTCGGCGATGATCCGGTCGCGCTCCTCAAGAAGGCGGCGGAGATTCTTCCCCTCCTCTTCGAGGGCGGCCGCGTTCCGCACATGCGCAAGAGCCTGATCGTGAATGTCCAGAACAGCCTCCTCGATGCCGGCAAGCCTGTCCTCCGCGTCCGGCGAAAGCGGGACGCCGGCGGTCTCCATGCGGACAAGGGCGTCCGTGACTTCCGCGGGAACGGACGCGCCCGCTCCGCCGCGGCCGCCCATTTCCCCGGGCAGCAGCAGGTAGCCGAGAATCAGCAGAAGCGGCAGGAGAACCGACGCGAACAGCCAGACCGGGACGCCGTTCCTCCCGCCGGCGAGGATCTCCCGGAGGAGCGGCCTCTGCGCCTCGCGGACGGAGCGGGAGACGATGTCGACAAGCTTGTTGTCCTGCAAATCCGAAAGGATGGACGGCGCCTGCCGCGCGAGCGCGCCGGAAATGGGGCCGACGACGCGGGACTCGACAGTCGCGCCTATCTCGTCCGCGACGCGGTCGGGAAGCTCGGTCTGCCACTCCTCCAGCTTCGCGATGTTGGCGACGGCGCCGTGGATTTCGTCCGCGAGCCTGTCCAGGCGGGAGGTGTTCGCGTTCTGCTCGCGGACAAGCTGGTCTGCGAGGCGGGCGAGGGCGTCCACAGCCGTGCCCGTCTCCGCGTCGTACACGGGGCCGCGGCCGCTCACGCCGGCGACAAGCCTGTCCGCAAGCTCGTCGATGTCGACTTCGACGGTGGTTTTCTCCGCGTCGTCGCGGTTCGCGGCCAGGGCGGCGTGGAAGTCGTCGATGCGGCGGGCAAGGTCGACCTTCACCGCTTCGAGCGCGTTCTTCAGGGCGGAGACCTCCTCCTTCCCGACAGCGTCGGCGGAGGGCGTTTGCGCGGCGGCGATTTTTTCGTCCAGCAGGGCGAGGCGGCCGGCAAGGCCGTCCGCAAAGAGCTGGAGCTTTTCGTCCAGTTCTCCGCCGAATGTGCCGCCCAGGGCGGCGGTGACCTTCTCGTCGACTTTTTCGCCGACGGCGTTGCGGAATTTCTCGTCAAGCTCCTGAATCTTCCCGCCCAGTTCTCCGGCGGCGCGGGCGGTCTCCTCCTCCAGGCGGGCGAGGGCGCCCATGAGGCTTTCGACGGGGGATTCGGCGCCGTCTTCGCCGCTTTCGGATCCCTGGAGTTCGTCCAGGCGGGCGGTGAGTCTTTCGACAAGGCCGGGAAGGCGGGACAGATCGCTTCCGCCCGGGGCGGCGCGGACGCTGTCGCGCGCCGGGGACGGCGACGGCGGGGCGGCTTCCGTTCCGTCTGGATTGCGGAGCTGCGTGCCGCAGGTTTTGCAGTAATGGGCGCGGCCGGGCGTGTACTTCCGCAGCCGGTAGACGAGTGCGCATTGGGGACAGACGAGGCGTGCCGGTTCTTCCACGGTAAAGACTCCCCGATTACGGGCTGGGTTCTTTTCGCTGTTCGCGTTTTCGGTAAAGATTGATCCCTCACGCTGTGTATTGTGGCGAAAGCGGAAAAAAAATCCAGCCGGAATTTCTCCGGCTGGAAAAGACGTCTGTCCGGGGTTGCGGGATTCCCGCTTCAGAACTGCACCTTCTTCGAGAAGTCGAGGAGGCCGACGGGGGGGAGCTTGCCGATGAGGGGTTTGCCGTAGGCCATGAAGGCGTCCGTGACGTTGTTGCCGGAGGGGGCGATGAACTCGGGGGGCATGCGCTTCGTCTTGCCGGCGACGTTCTTCAGCGGCACGAGGCGGAAGTCCGACTTGTACGGCTCGTCCGAGACGCGGACGATGGCGCAGGAGCCGTCAATGTTGCCGGACATGGCGCACTTCGCGGCGAACGCGCCGAGGCCGAGAGCCTCCTCCCTGTCGACGGGGCTCTGCTCGGGGAAGGAGCGCTGGATGTAGCCGAAGGTGTCGCCGCGCGCGCGGAGCTTTTTCACGACGCCCTTTTCCTCAAGGTGTTTCTTCGCGACGTTCACGAGGCAGTCCGCAAGCGCGCCCGTGCCGGAGAGCTGGACGTTGCCGTGGCTGTCGCGCTCCAGGTTGCCGTCGCTGCCGAGAACCTGGAGGATCGGGGTGTGGTTCGCGTCCTCGATGCCCTCGGAGACGGCGACGACGCAGCGGCCGTGCTTTTTGTACACCGCTTCGACGTCCTGCACGAATTTCTCCACGCTGAAGGGAATCTCCGGGAGATACACGAGGTGCGGGCCGTCGGAAGGCTCGGACTTCCCGAGAGCGGCGGCGGCGGTGAGGAAGCCGGCGTGCCGGCCCATGCAGACGCCGATGTACAGGCCGCCGAAGCACTGGTTGTCCAGGCTCACGCCGCGGAAGGCGCTGGCGACGTAGCGGGCGGCGGAACCGTAGCCGGGGGTGTGGTCGTTCTCCATCAGGTCGTTGTCGATGGTTTTGGCGACGTGGAAGACGCGGAGCTCGTATTCCCGGCTCTTCGCGTGGTCGTTGATGATGTCGAGGGATTCCGACGTGTCGTTGCCGCCGATGCCGAAGGCGTAGCGGACGTTGTGCTTCTGGAAGACGTCGAGGATGCGCTTGTTGTCCGCGGCCGTGGGTTTCTTGCGGGTGGAGCGGAGCTGGGAGGCGGGGGTGAAGCTGATGTCCCGCAGGGTCTGCTCGGACTGCGCGCGGAGGTCGACGAGGTTCTCGCCCATGATGCCGTCGATGCCGTTGATCGCGCCCCATACCTCGTGGATGTTCTTTTCCATGAGAAGCCCCTGGACGACGCCGACCCAGCTGGCGTTGATGACGGCGGTGGGGCCGCCCTGCGTGAAGATGACGGCCTTGCCGCCGATGACTTTCGAGTCCGACATGTTCTTCCCTCTCTCTGTAACGTATAGTAACATATGCAAATATATGGCATGTGCCGCGCCGACCGCTCCGCAACCGGAACCGAATGGGGTATAGTAACCGCCGAACGGCCGATTTGTAAAGAAGTATGTTGAAATAATCTTTTGTTTGCGGCAGAATGGCGCGTCTGAATTTTTTACGGAATCCCGCAGCAAGGAACCGAACAATGCACAAGGAAACAAACATCGCCGATCAGCTTCCGAAGCATTACCTCCCCGCGGAAGTCGAACCGAAACGCCTCGAAGAATGGCTCTCCTCCGGCGCGTTCCGCTCCGCGCCGAACGACGCGAAACAGCCCTACACCATCGTCATCCCCCCGCCGAACGTCACCGGCATCCTCCACATGGGGCATGCGCTGAACAATACACTGCAAGACATTCTCATCCGCCACGCGCGCATGAAGGGGCTTGAAGCCCTCTGGATGCCCGGCACCGATCACGCCGGCATCGCGACGCAGAACGTCGTCGAGCGCGCCCTCGCGGACGAGGGGAAGCACCGCGATCAGCTCGGGCGCGAAAAGTTCATCGAGCGCGTCTGGGAATGGCGGGCGCAGTACGGCGGCAGAATCGTCAACCAGCTGAAACGCCTCGGCTGTTCCTGCGACTGGGAGCGCGAACGCTTCACCATGGACGCAGGCCTCTCGAAGGCTGTCCGCGAGGTCTTTGTCCGGCTCTACAAGGACGGGCTGATCTACCGCGGGCGCAGGCTCATCAACTGGTGCGTCCGCTGCCACACCGCCCTCGCGGACGACGAAATAGAGCACGAGGAGAAGGACGGGCATCTCTGGCACATCCGCTACGCCATCAAGGGGCGCGGCACAAAGTCCCTCACCGTCGCGACGACGCGGCCGGAGACCATGCTCGGCGACACCGCCGTCGCCGTCCACCCCGACGACCCCCGGTACAGGGATCTCATCGGGCAGACTGTCATCCTCCCCATCCTGAAACGGGAAATCCCGATCATCGCGGACGCCATGGTGGACATGGCCTTCGGCACCGGCGTCGTGAAAATAACCCCCGCGCACGATCCCAACGATTTTGAATGCGGCCTGCGGCACGATCTGGAGCAGATCACCGTCATCGGCACGGACGGCAGGATGACGGAGGCGGCGGGGAAATTCGCCGGGCTGGACCGTTTCCGCGCCCGCGAAAAGGTCGTCGAGGAACTCGAAGATCTCGGCGTCCTCGACCATGTCGACGCGCACCGCCACGCGGTCGGCCAGTGCTACCGCTGCGACTCCGTCGTGGAGCCGTATCTGTCGGAGCAGTGGTTTGTCCGGATGCGGCCGCTGGCGGACAAGGCGATTCAGGCGTCGAAGGAGGGGAGGCTGAAGTTCTCCCCCGCGCGCTGGGAGCGCGTCTACCTGTCCTGGCTCGAAAACGTCCGCGACTGGTGCATTTCCCGCCAGATCTGGTGGGGGCACCAGATTCCCGTCTGGTACTGCGCGGACTGCGGCGAGATGACGGTCGAAATGGAAGACCCCTCCGCCTGCGCGAAGTGCGGCTCGAAAAACATCACGCAGGATCCGGACGTTCTGGACACGTGGTTTTCGAGCGCGCTCTGGCCCTTCTCCACCCTGGGCTGGCCGGAGGAGACGCCGGAACTCGCGTACTATTACCCGACAAGCGTCCTTGTGACGGCGCGGGACATCATCTATTTCTGGGTCGCCCGGATGGTGATGATGGGGTTGCAGTTCCGGGGCGAAGTGCCGTTCCGGCAGGTCTACATCAACGGCACCATTCTCGACGAGAACGGGGCGCGCATGTCGAAGTCCCGCGAGAACGGCATCGACCCCCTCGTCATGATCAGCGGCGGCAAGCAGCGCCGCTTCGGCAAGGAATTCACCTACGAGGGCTACGGCGCGGACGCCGTGCGCTACACCCTCTGCACCCTCACGACCGACGGGCAGGACATAAAGCTCGCGCCCACCCGCTTCGAAATGGGGCGGAACTTCATCAACAAGATGTGGAACGCCAGCCGCTTCGTCCTCATCCGCCTCGCCGCCGTCGCGCCGGCGAAGGGTGCGGTCGACCCGGCTTCCCTCTCCGTGCCGGACAAATGGATTCTCTCCCGCCTCGCCGCCGTGACCGAAGAGGCGGACGCGCAGCTTGCCGCCTACCGCTTCCACGACTACGCGAAGACGCTCTACGAATTCGCCTGGGGCGACTTCTGCGACTGGTACGTGGAGCTGGCGAAGCCTGTGCTGAGCAACGGCGGCGAAGCCGCCGCGACGACGGCGCGCGTCCTCGCGTGGGTGCTGGACAACATCCTCCGCCTGCTCCATCCGGTCGCGCCCTTCTTCACCGAGGAAGTCTGGCACCTCCTCGCCGGCGTCGTCCCGGAGCGCGGACTCGAAACAATGGAGCCTGCCGCGCCGCAGCTTGTCCGCGCCGCCTGGCCGGGAGCGGAGGCGGCGGCGAAGTACCGGAACGAAAAAATCGAACAGGACGTCGCGCGCGCGATGGACGTCATCCGCGCCATCCGGAACATCCGCGCGAAGTTCAACCTTCCGCCGAAGACGATGCTCTCCGTCTCCGTGAGCGCGGCGGACAGGGAGTACGCGGACTCCATCATCCCGCTGGAGGAGTTCATCCGGAACCAGGCCGGCCTCGACGCGATCGACATCGGCGTGGAACTGCCGAAGCCGCAGCAGGCGGCGGCGGAAGTCCTCCCCGGCGCGCAGGTCTACGCGCCCCTCGCCAGCCTCATGAACGTCGAGGTCGAGAAGAAGCGCATTGCAAAGGAACTGGCGAACAAGACGGAGGCGCTGACCAAGCTGAACCTGAAGCTGCAGAACCACGAGTTCCTGGAAAAAGCGCCGCCCGCCGTCGTGGAAAGCGAGACCGCGCGCCGCGCGGAACTGGACAGGCAGATCAAGGAATTGAAGGAATTGCAGGAAAGTCTGTCGAACTGAGAGCCTGTTGCTGAATACGAACAACCGGGAAGTGCCCAACCAAAAGGAGATCGCCGCAATGTCCAGAATCCTCGCCGCCGCTTTCGCCCTGGCTCTCTGCCTGGGCACAGCCGCCGCCGCCGACAGGGTCGTCGCCGGCACGAACGCCGAATTCCCCCCCTTCGAATTCACCGACGACGCGAACGCCATCGTCGGCTTCGACATCGACGTCATCACCGCCGTCGGCAGGGCCGCCGGCTTTGCCGTGGAAATGCAGGACATGGCCTTCGACACCCTCGTCCTCGCGCTGGAGGGCGACAAGATCGACGTCGTCGCCTCCGGCATGACCATCACCGACGCCCGCAGGGAGAAGATCGACTTCTCCGATCCCTACTACAACGCGGCGCAGGTCATTGTCGCGCAGAAGAGTTCTCCCGACTACAAAACAGTCGGGGAAATAAAGGACATGCTCGTCGGCGTCCAGCTCGGCACCACCGGCGCGACGATGGCCGAGGAGGTCATGGGCGAGAACAACGAAAGCCTCAAGCAGTTCCGCAAGTACAACGAAGTCTTCACCGACCTCACCCTCGGCCGCATCGACGCGATAGTGGTCGACCTGCCTGTCGCGCAGGCGTATCTCCGCCGCATGCCGGGGGAGGAGCAGTACGGCTTCGGGGTGAAGAAGGGGAACGCGGCGCTTCTCGCGCAGATCAATGACGGCCTCGCGAAAATCCGCGCCTCCGGCGAGTACGACGCCATCACGGACAAGTGGTTCCAGGACTGACCTCCCATGCTGGAATATCTCCGCGAAAAGGTGCTCGGGATTGTGAACTGGGGCGTCTTCTGGGACGCGCGCGACCAGCTCGCCGACGGCGTGCGGATGACGCTTTCCGTCACCGCCTGCGCCGTCTGCATAGGCACCGTCCTCGGCCTCGTTGTCGCGCTCCTGCGCCTGTCCCGGCTGCGCATTCTGCGCATACCGGCGCAGATATACGTCGAGTGCTTCCGGAACACCCCGATGCTGGTGCAGATTCTTCTGTTCTACTACGGCATTTTCCCGCAGATAGGGCTGGGAAAACTCCCCGCCGTGTACGCGGGCATCGCCGCGCTCGGCCTGAACTCCGGGGCGTATCTCGGCGAGATCTTCCGGGGCGGCATCCAGTCCATCGACAAGGGGCAGACCGAGGCCGCGCTCTCCCTCGGCATGCGCCGCTGGCAGGTGATGCTCTACGTCGTCCTGCCGCAGGCTCTCGCCAACGCCCTCCCCGCGCTCGGGAACGAATTCATCACCCTCATCAAGGACTCGTCCCTGCTGTCGACGATCGCCGTGGCGGAGCTGACCTACACCTCCGGCCGCGTCGCGGCGCGGACGTACGAATACCTTACCATGTACGTCGGCATCGGGATTATGTACTTTGTCATGTGCTTCACCGCGGCTCGGCTTCTGAGCTGGATGGAGCGCCGCTTACGGACGGGCAGCAAATGAGCGATACCCCGGCGGTCGACCCCATGATCCGCATCGACAACGTCCACAAGTCCTTCGGCTCCCTCGAAGTGCTCAAGGGCGTCACGGCCACGGTGAACCCGGGCGAAATGGTCTGCCTCATCGGCTCCTCCGGCTCGGGAAAAACCACCCTTCTCCGCTGCCTGAACCTTCTCGAAATCCCCACCGCCGGCCGCATCTGGATAGGCGACAGGGAGATCACGGCGAAAGGCGTGAGCATGCCCGACGTCCGCCGCGAGACGGGAATGGTGTTCCAGCACTTCAACCTCTTCCCGCACATGACGGTGCTGAAGAACATCATGCTCGCGCCCGTCAAGGTGCGCGGCCTCGGCCGCGACGAGGCGGAGGCGACGGCCATGGAGCTGCTCGCGAAGGTCGGCCTGTCGGACAAGGCGGCCGCGTACCCCCGCCAGCTCTCGGGCGGGCAGCAGCAGCGCGTCGCCATCGCCCGCGCGATGGCGATGAAGCCTGCCGTGCTCCTCTTCGACGAGGCGACAAGCGCGCTCGACCCCGAAATGACGGGCGAAGTCATCAAGGTCATGCGCCGGCTCTCGGAGGAGGGCATGACGATGATGGTGGTGACGCACGAGATGGGATTCGCGAAAGAGGCGGCGCACCGGGTGATGTTCCTTGCGGGAGGACAGGTTGTCGAGTACGATCGTCCGGAGGAGATATTCAATAATCCGAAAGATCCGCGGACGAAACAATTTTTGCACAACGTGCTTTGAAGGAGGAAGCCATGTCCCTGCTCGTCGTCGGTTCCATCGCGCTCGACACGCTCCGCATGCCGGACGGAAAAGTCCACAAGGACGTCGCCGGAGGAAGCTGCTCGTACTTCATCCACAGCGCAAGCTTCTTCAACAGGGTCCGCGTCGTCAGCGTCGTCGGAACCGACTTCCCGAAGAAATACATCGAAGGCTTCACAAAGCGCAAGGCCGACCTCGCGGGCCTCAAGGTGCTCCCCGGGAAAACATTCCAGTGGCACGGAACATACCACAGGGACATGAACAACCGCGACACCGACGCGACGATCTTCGGCGTCCTCGGCGAGTTCGACCCCGTCCTGCCCGCGAAATACCTGGACTCGAAATGCGTCTTCCTCGCCTGCTCGCAGCCGAAATTGCAGATGAAAGTCCTCGATCAGGTGCAAGGCTCCCCCGTCGCCGTCATCGACACCATCGAGTTCTACATCAAGAATGACCGCAAAGACCTGGACAGGGCCATCCGCCGCTGCCAGGGGCTGCTCGTGAGCGAGGTCGAGGCGCGCATGCTGCTGGGCGAGGACAACCTCGCGAAGTGCGCGGCGGAACTGCGGAAGAAGTACAAACTCGGGTTCGTCGTTCTGAAAAAGGGCGAGCACGGCGGCTTCCTCGTCGACAAGGCGGGGATAACGCCCTTCCCCGCGTTCCCGCTCCAGAAGATCGCAGACCCGACGGGCGCGGGAGACTGCTTCGCCGGCGGATTCATGGGAACGCTCGCGAAAACCGGAAAAACGGATCCGAAAACCCTCCGGCAGGCCGTGCTGAACGCCACCGCCGTCTCCAGCTGCGCCTGCGAGGGGATTGGCCTGTCCGCGCTGATGAAGGCGACGCCGGCGTCGATCCGCGCCCGCGCCGCCGACTTTGCGAAAATGACCCGGCTGGGATGAGAATGCACACTCCGACACAGACAACGGCCGCGCACCCTGCGGCGGCGTGGAACATGCCGCGGCGGGCGGCCGTGTTGCTGGGGGCGGTTTTGACGCTGGCGCTGGCGGCGGGCTGCGGAAGCCAGCCGTCGCCCCGCCGGACCGCGTCGTCGCGCGCGCCCTACGCGCCGTCGTCGCCGTACGCCGTCGCGCCCTCCCCCGCGGGAGCGCCGTCCATCACCGTGCTGCCCCCTGCGCAGAGCGCATACTGCCCGCCGGCTCCGGCGCCCTCCGGCGCGGGCGTCGCCGAGGCTGCGGGGAAAACCGTCATCCTCGACGCCGGGCACGGCGGACACGACGCCGGCACGGCGCACTTCGGCCTCCGCGAAAAAGACATCAACCTCGACCTCGCCCTGCGCACGGGCGCGCTGCTGCGCGCGCGGGGCGTGAACGTGATCATGACCCGCGCGGCGGATCAGTTCATCCCGCTTCCCGAGCGGAGCGCCATCGCCAACCGCTGCCCGAACGCGACGCTCGTCTCCATCCATGTGAACGCCGCGCCGAACAATCCCTCCGCGTCGGGCGTGGAGACCTTCGTGCTTTCGCCCGAGTTCACGGATCAGGAGCGCGGGCGCTTCGTCGCGGAGCGCTACCGCATGAACGGGCGGGATTCGGAGCAGGGTCGGCAGGCGCTGGCGAACCTTGCCGTGCAGTCGCGTTCGCGGGGGCCGGCTCTGGCGTCGTCCCTGCAGAAGTCGCTCACGTCCGCCCTCGGCGAGCCGGATCGCGGGGTGAAGCCGAAGAACCTCGCCGTCCTCCGCGAGACGTATTTCGGCCCCGCCGCCCTTGTGGAGGTCGGCTTCCTCACCAACCCGCGGAGCGCGCAGAAAATGGCCTCCGCCGACTGGCGCGCCCGCACCGCCGCCGCCCTCGCCGACGGCATAGCGGCGTTTCTGGCGAGTTCCTGACATGGCGCAGCTCTTTGACAGTCTTCATCTCCGCGGTTTCCTTTCCTTCGGCCCCGAGAGCGAGCCGGTGAAGCTGACCGGGCTGAATGTTCTCATCGGCCCCAACGGCGTGGGGAAGAGCAATTTCATTGAAGCAGTGGAACTTCTTCACGCCACCCCGACTGATTTCGTCGGGGCGATACGGATTGGGGGGATGCCGGCCGATTGGATTTGGCACGGGGAGACGGCATGTCCCAGCGCAAAGATCGATGCTGTGCTGGCGGAAGCAAAACATCCAAGACTGCACTATGGGATCGAATTCGCGGAAACCGACGGGCGTTTTCATGTCATGAACGAAGTATTGAAATCTGCTGACTCAGATTTCCGACTTTTTTGGAAATTGCTGCCTTCAGATCCCGGAGTATTTCTGCAAAATTCGATTTTTTCTCTAGTAAAAGATTACGAAAGCAAACCGGAAATCACTGAGACCGGAGATCGTTTCAGAAATATCCAAATCCATCGGGAATGGACATTCGGGCGTTCCTCTCCTGTTCGTAAGCCGCAATCCGCCAATCTCCCCACAGACGTCCTGCTCTCGCAGGGTGCAAACCTTGGCTTGGTGCTGAACAATCTGGCGCTACGCCCGGAATGGAGCCGCTTCAACAAATGGATGAAACGGTTTCTGCCCGGTTATGTGCAGTTGAGCACGATAGTATTCGGGGGAGGGGTTCAAATTTTCGTGCATGAGGAGGGGCAAAGCGCCCCGACTCCCGCTCTGCGACTGTCCGACGGCACGCTCCGATTCATGGGCTTGCTGGCGATACTGCTGAATCCCGGCGCAGCCCCTCTTATCTGCATTGAAGAGCCGGAACTGGGTTTGCATCCGGACGCGGTGGCGCTTCTCGCCGATGTGCTGATCGAAGCATCAGAAGAAACACAACTCATCGTGACGACGCAGTCAGAAGCGCTGGTGTCGGCGCTGACCTATCATGCCGAGTCCGTTCTCGTTTGCAATCAGGGCAGAACAGGCACCGAACTCCAGCGTCTGGATTCGGAGCAGCTTGCATACTGGCTGGAGAAATACAGCCTGGGCGATATATGGCGGATGGGAGAAATCGGAGGCAATCCATGATTCGCGAGATTGCCATTTATGTCGAAGGCGGCGGCGACGGAGAAAACCGCAGCTTGTTCCGTAGCGGCATGTCGAATTTTCTCAGCCCGGTTCGGGAAATGGCGCGAAAAAAACATATCGGCTTTCAGGTGGTTGCCTGTGGCGGACGGAACGAAGCATACGAGGCGTTCGTGAATGCGTTGCGCGGCAGGCCACACCGCCATTGCATCTTGCTTGTCGATTCCGAGGAACCTGTTGCGGATATGCATGCCCCTTGGGCGCATTTGCATGACAGACGGCTTGACCGCTGGCCGCGACCACACGGCGCAACCGACGAACAATGCCACCTGATGGTCATCTGCATGGAATCATGGTTCCTCGCTGATCCCGACAGTCTTGCCCGTCATTTTGGTTCTCGTTTTGATGCATCAAAATTGCCGCCGGCGGATCACGCGGAGAGCATCGGCAAGGATGCCATCAACAGCGCGCTGGAGAAAGCGCTCCAAAATACTCCCGCGAAAAAATACCGCAAGATCCACGACGGCGCCAAATTATTGGCCGCCATCAACCCGGTGACTGTACGAAACCGCTGCAAAGGGTGCAACCGGCTGTTTGACGAACTGGAAAAATTGCTTGCGGCGGCATCATAGACTGGATTCCCATGGAAGAAACACTCGCACAGCTCCCCGGCACGTCGCTCTTTGAGCAGGGCGGCCCCGTCATGTACGTGCTGCTTCTGGCGGCGGTCGTGGGGCTGACGTTCATTGTGCACTGCGTTCTCACGCTCCGGCGCGGAGCCGTCATGTCCATGCCGCTCGTCCGCGTCGCGGAGCAGGTGGAGGGAGAGGAGGATTTCGACGAGGCGCTCGCCATCTGCCGCCGCGAAGGAGGCTCGTTCGCGGAAATCATCGCCTCCGTCATCGCGACCTCCGACCTCCCCCGCGAAGACTCCGAGTCCATCGTCGAGGGCGCGGGGCGGCGCGCAATGCACGATCTGTCGCGCGGGATTCTGGCGCTGGAGGTCGTGTCCGGCACGGCGACCATGCTCGGCCTCCTCGGCACGGTCAGCGGCATGTTCAACATGATGATGACCATCTCCGACTCCGGCGTGAAAGACATCGGCGCAATCTCCGGCGGCATCGGCGAAGCGCTCATAACGACGATCGCCGGCCTCGCCGTCGCCATTCCCACCTATGTCGCGTACGTCTACTTCACCCGCCGCGTCGAGGACGTCGTCCTCCAGATGGAGGAGCACGCCATCCACCTCATGGCCCGCATCCGCAGGCCGTCGGACGCGGGAGCGTCCGCGTCGCAGAGGCTTCAGGGAACGGGCGCGTCATGAAATTCACCGGCCGCCGGCGTTCCGGCTCCTCCATCCTGAACCTGACGCCGCTCATCGACTGCATGTTCCTGCTCGTCATTTTCATCATGATTGCGGCGCGCTTCGAGCCGGACAGCGGCATCGCCGTCGATCTCCCCGCCGCGTCGGCGGGCGCGGCGCGCGAGGAGCGGCCGAAGCACATCTCCCTCACCGTCACCGAGGACGGGCGCATTTTCCTCGATCAGGACGAGGTGTCCGCGGACACCCTCGGCGAGCGCATCGTCGACGCCCGGACGAAACTGGGAGACCCGGAGGGGAAGGACGTGATCCTCGTCGTGTACGGGGACACGAACGCGAACCACGGGATGATCGTGCAGGCGCTCGACGCCGCCGCGCGGGTGAAGCAGCAGAAGGTGACCATTCGAACAAGGCAGTGAGGTTCCCTCCCCATGACGATTTCCATGAAAAAAGAACATGCCGCGCGGCTGGAGGCGTTCCGCGCCGCGCTCCGGGAACGGAAAATATCCGGCGCGGTGCTGGACAGGCGGGACGACTGTTTTTATCTGACAGGGTATACCGGGTCGGACGCGGTGCTCGTGCTCGCCGCCGCGACGGAGAAGGCCTGGCTCGTCACCGACTCCCGCTACACCGAGGAGGCGGAGAAGACGGCGCGCGGCTGCGGGGTGCTGGCGTGGAAGGAGGGCTTTGCCGCCTTTGTCGGGAAGCTGGCGAAGAAGGAGAAATTCCGGGCGGTCGGCCATACGCCGCATTCGATGACGGCGGCGTTTTTCGACGCCATGCGCCGCGCCGCCGGCGCGGGCGTGCGCTGGGAGGACGCGGGCGGCATCCTTCTGCGGCAGCGGGCGGTGAAGTCGAAGGCGGAAACCGCCGCGATACGCGCCGCGATACGCTGCGCGGAGCAGGCGTTCCTCGCGGCAAAGGCGCGCTGGAGGGTCGGCATGACCGAGGCGGAGGTGAAGAACGATCTCGAATGGGAAATGAAGCGCCTCGGCGCGGAAGGCCCCTCCTTCGAGACCATCGTCGCTTCGGGAGCGAACGCCAGCCTGCCGCACGCGCACGCGGGCGCAAAGAAGATTCAGCCGGGGAAGATGCTTCTGGTCGACTTCGGCGCGCAGGTGAACCGGTACTGCTCCGACCTCACGCGCACGCTCTGGGCGGACGGGATTCCCGCCGTCTGGGCGAAGCGGTACGGGGCCGTGCTGGAGGCGCAGGCGGCGGGCCTCGCGGCCGTCCGCGCCGGAGCGCTGTCGGACGCGCCGCACACTGCCGCCGTCGGGGCGCTGCGGCGGCACGGCATTGCGGAGCAATTCACCCACGGCCTCGGGCACGGTGTCGGGCTGGCTGTGCACGAGGCGCCCCGGTTTTCTCCGCGCCTGCCGGAGGCGCTGGCGGCGGGGCAGATTGTCACCTGCGAGCCGGGGGTGTATTTTCCGGGGGCGGGAGGCATCCGTGTCGAGGATATGCTTCGTGTCACGAAGGACGGCGCGGAGGTCTTGAGCAGCCTGCCGAAGGAGCCGGGGGACGCGATATTCTGAAGGGCGGTTTGAATGCGCTTGTGCCGGAACTCCGGAACGGGTACAATGGAAATGTAGTTTTGTCTTTTTTTGCACACACGAATGGGATTTCTCTATGAGCAGTATTGAAAAAATCGGCGCGCTCCTGGAAATGATGAAAGAAAACGATATTGTCGAACTGGAACTTGAGGAAGGCGACTTCTCCGTCGCCCTCCGGAAACAGGGCGCCTTCGCCGCCGCCATGCCGCAGATGGCCGCGATGCAGCCCCTCCCGATGATGCCGGCTCCCGCCGCGCCTCCCGCGCCCGCCGCCGCGCCCTCGGCGCCCGCCGCCGCGGACACGACCGCCGACCCCGGACTCCGGCAGATCAAGAGTCCCATCGTCGGCACCTTCTACCGCTCGCCCGCTCCGGAAGCGCCCGCCTTCGTGCAGGAAGGCGACACGGTGAAGAAGGACACCGTCGTCTGCATCATCGAGGCGATGAAAATCATGAACGAAATCCGCGCCGAGGCGGACGGGAAAATCGAACAGGTGCTTGTCGAGAGCGGCGAACCCGTCGAGTACGGCCAGCCCCTCTTCCTCATCCGCAAGGCGTAATTTCAGCCCTCACAGGCGCCCCGCAAACCACATGGTTCAGGAAAGGCCGTTTTCGAAATGGGTGTTGTCTTGCAATGACCCGCTCGAAAATACGTTCAAATATGTTTAAGAGAGTCCTCATAGCAAACAGGGGCGAAATCGCCTGCCGCGTCATCCGCGCCTGCAGAAAGCTCGGCGTCGAGTCCGTCGCCGTCTATTCCGAGGCGGACAGGAACTCCCTCCACGTCCGCATGGCCAATGTCTCCATCTGCATCGGCCCCGCCGAATCGGCGCGCTCGTACCTCCACATCCCCTCCATCATCTCGGCGGCGGAAATTTCCAACGTCGACGCCATCCACCCGGGGTACGGCTTCCTTTCCGAAAACGGCCACTTCGCCGACATCTGCCGCAGCCTCGACATCGCCTTCATCGGCCCCTCGTCCTCCGCAATGGCGAAAATGTCCGACAAGGCCGGCGCGCGCGCCCTTGCGCAGTCCGTCGGCGTGCCCGTCCTCCCCGGTTCCGAGGGCGTCGTCCCGGACGACGAGGCGGGGCTGAAAATCGCCCGGCAGATCGGCTACCCCGTCATCGTCAAGGCTTCCGCCGGCGGCGGCGGGCGCGGCATCCGCGTCGCGCACAACGAGGCGGCGCTCCGCGTCGCCATGTCCTCCGCGCGCGCCGAGGCCGAGGCCGCGTTCGGCGACGGCAGCCTGTACATCGAGAAATTCCTGACAAAGCCGCGCCACGTCGAGGTGCAGGTGCTCTGCGACGAGCACGGGAACTGCATCCACCTGGGCGAGCGCGACTGCACGACGCAGCGGCGGCACCAGAAGCTTATCGAGGAGTCGCCGTCCCCTGTCGTGGACAGGGGCACGCGCCGCGCGATGGGCGACGCCGCGGTGAAGCTCTGCAAGGCGGCCGGCTACACGAACGCGGGGACAATCGAGTTCCTCTTCGAGGACGGGCAGTTCTTCTTCATGGAAATGAACACCCGCATCCAGGTGGAGCACCCGGTGACGGAAATGGTGACCGGCCTCGACCTCATCGAGGAACAGCTCCGCGTCGCCTCCGGCGAAACGCTGCGCTGGCGGCAGAAGGACATAAAGAACACCGGCCACGCCATCGAATTCCGCATCAACGCGGAGGATCCCGACGCGAAGTTCGCGCCGCGCCCGGGCAGGGTCGACCTGTTCGTGCAGCCGGAGGACAGGGGCGTGCGGACGGATTCGTTCATCTACTCCGGCTACACCGTCACGCCGTACTACGACTCCATGATCGCCAAGCTCATCGTCCACGCGGAGGACAGGACGAAGTGCATCGAAAAGGCGAAAATGGCTCTGAGGGAATTCATCCTTGAGGGAGTGAAGACGACAATTCCCTTCCACCTCGCGATGCTGGAGAACATCGCGTTCGTGAAGTCGGACTTTGACATCAATTTCGTGGACAAGCTCTACTCGTAGGGCAGGAGCGCCCGATCCGCGGAATGGAGGATAGAACATGCGCAAATTTGTTGATTTCGCCAACGTCGCCGCGGCCGTTCTCCTGGGCGCGTATCTGGTGCTTCTCACGCTCTTCGCCACCGACGGACTGCGGCTCATGCCGGAGGGGATTCTCGGCGGGTGGGGAGTGCGCATCCTGTTCTTCCTCATCGGCGCGGGGCTTGTCGCGGCGAACGTGAAGGTGCTGGAGCGCGAGTGGAAAACCGGCGGCCTGCGGAGCAACCTCCGCCTCACGACCGAACAGGGCATGACGGAGTTTTCCGTCCCGTCGATGGAACTCCTCATTCTCCACGACCTCAAGGCGGAGGCGGACATCATCGACCCCACGGTCTTCCTCCAGCCTCGCGGCGAGGGAAAGCCCATGCTCTGCAAGGTCGACCTGAAGCTCCGCCGCCAGGAAGACGTCCTCAAGCGCATCGACTCCGTGAAGCGGAAGGTGCGCGACATCATCGACCGCCTCATTCCCGGCGGGCTGACCGTGGAGGTGCTGGTCGAAGTCCGCGACTTCGTTTCCGGCTCCGTCCGGGGCACGCGCACGTCGAGCCGCGCGACGCGCGGGGAAACGCTGCCGAATCCCGCTGAATTCAACGGCCCCGTATACGCCGACGGCGGCGGGTCGGACGGGGTGTAGCGTTTGATTTCCACCCGTCTCGACGATCTTCTGTCCTCCTACATGTTTGATCTGCCCCCGGATCGGGTGGCGCAGACGCCGGCGCGGGAGCGCGACGGCTCGCGGCTCCTGGCGCTGTCTCCGGACGGAACGCGGCGGGAGGCGGTGTTTTCCGATCTCCCGTCCTTCCTCCGCGAGGGAGACCTTCTCGTGCGGAACAACGTGAAGGTGCTGCCGGCGCGCCTTTCCGGAAAACGCGCCGGCGGCGGCCGGGCGGAACTCCTCCTCGTCCGCAGGGAAGGCGACGGCGACGCGGAACTGTGGCGCTGCCTCGCGCGGCCGGCGAACAAATTCGCGCCCGGCAGGCGGTTCTTTTTCGGCGGAGACGGCGGTGAGGGCGGCGGCGACACGCTTGTCGCGACGTCCGTGGCCCGCGAAGAGGACGGGGCGGCGCTTGTCGAGTTTTCCCTTCGCGGCGACGCATTCCTCGCCGCGCTGGAAAACCTCGGCCAGGTGCCCCTGCCCCCGTATATCGTCCGGGAAGGCAAACCGACCGCCGAAGACGCCGCGCGCTACCAGACCACCTATGCCAAACGCCCCGGCGCCGTCGCCGCGCCCACGGCGGGACTCCACTTCACTCCCCGCCTCGACAGCGCCCTCGCCGCGCGCGGGGTCGGCATCGCGGAACTCACCCTGAACGTCGGCCCCGGCACCTTCCGCCCCGTCAAAGCGGAGCGCCTCGACGACCACCGCATGCACGCGGAATGGTACGAGATTCCCGAAGACGCCTGGCGGCGCGCGCAGGAGGCGAAGCGCGGCGGACGGCGCGTCGTCGCCGTCGGCACGACCTCCGCGCGGGCGCTGGAGGCGGCGGCGGCAACAGGCGCGCTGCGCGGCTGGACGGACATTTTCATCCGCCCCGGCCATGCGTTCCGCATCGTGGACGGGCTGGTCACGAACTTCCACCTGCCCGGCTCCTCCCTTCTCGTCATGATTGCCGCGCTCGCCGGCAGGGAGCGCATTCTCGAAAACTACGCGCATGCCGTCCGCGAGCGCTACCGGTTCTATTCCTACGGCGACGCGATGCTGATCTGGCGGAGGGAGGGCTGATGTTTTCCGCCCGCGCCCGCCGCCTCCGGCACGCCCTGCGCCGCCTGCTCCGCCTTCTCGGGAAGGCGACGGGAACGTCGCACCAGATAGCGCTGGGCGTGGCCATCGGTTTCTTCGTCGGCTGGCTGCCGATTGTGGGCATCCAGATGGTGGTTGCGATTGTCGTCTGCCAGATCGCGCGTGCGAACAAGATTGTGCCGATTTTCCCCATCTGGCTGACGAATCCGGTGACGATTGTTCCGATCTATTCGTTCAATTACTGGGTGGGGTGGAAAATAGTCGGCGGCCCCCCGCTGAAGAGCCTTGTCGCCGTGCTGCGCAGGATGGTGCCGCGCCACCATCCCCCGGATTCCGATGTCGGCCGCCTCGAACTCTGGTGGGAGGGAGTGAAGAACGCCCTCGGCGAGCTGCTGAGCATGGGCTGGGAGATGCAGCTGCCGCTGTGGCTGGGCTGCGTGATTGTGGGGACGGCGCTGGCCGTGCCCTCGTATTACCTCACGCGCCGCTTTGTCGAGTCCTTCCGGAAGGCGGTTCTCCACAAGAGGCAGCACCGGGAGGAGCGTTCCCGCCGCGTCGCCGGTCTGGACGCCCCTCCCGGCGGCGGCTACAATGAGAACAACAGGTTGTAAACGCTTTTTTATTTTCTATTTTGAACCACAGAGAGCACAGAGGACACAGAGAACCACAACCACAAACATTTTTTTCAGTATAGTATAAAAAGCAGTTTGCAGTTGCGGTTCTCTGTGCTCTCCGTGTCCTCTGTGTTTCATTGGTTATCATGATCACTGTTTTGTGGTTCAAAATAGTCAACTACGAGCGGGAGGCTGGAACATGCGCGCGTATCTCATACGGCGTTTCTTGTGGATGATTCCCACCCTCATCGTCATCACGCTCGCCTCCTACGGCATGATGCGCCTCGCGCCCGGCGACCCTGTCAAGGCCACCCTCATCGGCGGCGACGCGGGCGGCGGGGAGGGCGGCGTCGGCACGCGCAAGCCCGGAGAAAGCGCCGCCGCGCGGGAGCTGCGCCGGCGCTTCTACCTCGACCAGCCCTGGTACGTCGGCTACTGGAAGTGGCTCGCCGGCGACGCGGAGCGCGGGCGCGGCGGCGTTCTCCACGGCGACTTCGGCGACTCCATCACCCTCGCCCCCGTCCGCGGCATCATCGCGGAAAAACTCCCCGCCACAATCAAGCTGAACCTCTGGTCCTTCCTCGTCATCTACGGCGTCTCGATTGCGTTCGGGCTGTACTCCGCCGTGTTCAAGGGGTCGTGGACGGACAGGTTCTTCTCCACGCTCTTTCTGATTCTCTACAGCCTGCCGTCGTTCTGGACGGGCATGCTCATGATTCTCCTCGTCTCGAAATACCTGCCGTGGTGGCCGATTTCCGGCCTCAGCCAGGCCGCCCGGCCGGACGAGCCGTACTGGGATTCGCTCACGCGGACAGCGGTGCACTATGTGCTGCCCGTGCTCTGCCTCAGCTACGGCGGCTTCGCCAGCCTCAGCCGGTACACGCGCGCGGCCGTTCTGGAGAACATCCGCCAGGACTACGTCCGCGCCGCGCGGGCGAAGGGCCTGTCGGAATGGGTCGTCCTTGTCCGGCACGTCCTCCGGAACTCGCTGCTGTCCCTCATCACGCTTGCGGCGGGGCTGCTGCCGGGCCTTCTCGGCGGAAGCATGATCATAGAATACCTGTTCAACATTCCCGGCATGGGCACGCTCATGGTGCAGGCGCTTCCGAGCCGCGACTACCCTGTCCTCATGACGGTGATGGGTCTGAGCGCCTTCCTCGTCCTCGTCGGCATCCTGATTTCCGACATTCTCTACGCGCTCGCGGATCCGAGGATCACGTTTGAATGAAAAGCCGCGGTGAACAGGGAGACATGCAATGGCGAAAGCAAAGAAATCATTGAGCCTTTTGTCGCCGAAGAATGACTTTGTGTTCAAGCAGATCTTTGGCGATTCGAAGAATACCAGGCCGCTGCGATCATTTCTGCAGGCAACTCTCAAACTGCCGGAAGAGCTCTTTGCGGGTCTCACGATAATTGACCCGAACCTGAATCCGGAGTTCGAGGGCGACAAGGCCTGCGCCTTCGACGTCCGCATCGAGCTGCGCTCGGGACGGATGCTGGATGTGGAGATTCAGACGATTCATGCGAAGGACATGAGCAACAGACTGCAATATTATACGGCGAAAATGATTGCGGGGCAGTTGAAAGCCGGTGAAGGGTACAGCGGGCTGACGCAGGTGATTACGATTGTCATCGCGGATTTCGTGATGTGGCCTGAGAACCGGCTGTATCACCACGGCTTTCTGCTGTATGAACCGGACGCACGGATTATGTATCCGAATTCCCTTGAAATCCACACTCTGGAATTACCGAAAATTCCGATGGCAGACGACGGTTCGAAGCTGTATAACTGGTTGAAATTCGTGTCGGCGAAGAAGCAGGAAGAATTCGAACTGCTTGCGGAAAAGGATACGGCCATGGCGGAGGCATACGCGAAATTGAAAGTTCTTTCCGCGGATGAATTGACGCGCCTGCGCGCGGAATACCGCGAGAAAGCGATACGGGACGAAGAGGCAAGAAGACTCTTTGCCGCAGAGGATGGTTTTGCCCGGGGCGAAGCCCGGGGCGAAGCGCGAAGCAGGAAGAATATCGCCCGCAAACTTCTCCTCCGCCACACTCCCGTTGCAGACGTCGCGGAGATAACGGGACTTTCCGAGGCGGAGGTGAAGCGCCTGGCGAAGCCGCGCGGCAGACGGCAGTCATGATCGACGCGAAGCGTTTACCTCAATACCGCCGCGTCACGGTGATGGGGCTCGGGCTGTTCGGGGGGGGCGCGGGGGCGGCGCGGTTTTTCGCGGAGCGCGGGGCGGACGTCACCGTCACGGACACGGCGGACGCGGAACGGCTCGCGCAGTCCGTCGAAGCGCTCGGAGACTGCCGCGTGCGCTTTGTTCTCGGGAGGCACGAGGAACAGGATTTCGCGGAGGCGGATCTGATTGTCGCGAACCAGGCGGTGCGCCCGGAGAACCGCTTTCTCGAAATCGCGCGGGCGCATTCCGTTCCCGTCATCACGGAAACGGGACTGGCGCTCACCCTCAATCCCGCGCCCTGGGCGGGCGTCACCGGCTCGGCGGGAAAGTCCACAACAACCGCCCTGCTCCACGCCATGCTGCGGCGGCGCGATCCGGACGCGCTTCTCGGCGGCAACATCGGCGGCGATCTTCTCACCCGCGTCCTGAACCGCCCCGCGTCCTCCCCTGTCGTCGTCGAACTTTCCAGCTACCAGTTGACCCATATCGCGGAGGATCTCGCCGAAGGATCCGTCAGGCCGCCGCGCGTGGCCGTGTTCACGAACTGCACGCCGAACCATCTGGACTGGCACAGGGACATGGACGAATACGTCCGGGCGAAACAGGCGCTTGCCCTGCACCAGACTCCGCAAAACTGGACTGTCCTGAACCACGGGGACGAACGTCTGCGCGCATGGGCGGGGCGGATTCCGGGGCGCGTTCTCTGGACAGGCGCAGAGGACTGCGGGGAGGCGAACGCGTGCTTTCCGGAGGCGTCGCGCGGGGGCGCCGGGGTCATTGTTCTCCGCGTCGGCGGGGAGGAGCGCGGGCGCTTCCCGCTGGATCGTTTCCGCCTCATCGGGGAGCACAACCGTCTGAACGCCGTGCAGGCTGCGGCGGCGGCCTGGCTTTTTCTTGCAGACGCGGGCGGGGACGCCGACGGGGATGCGGACGCCGTGCTGGGCGGATTGGAAGACTTCCCCGGCTTGCCGCACAGGCTGGAGAACGCGGGGGAATCCGGGGGAAGGCTGTTTATCAACGATTCGAAGGCGACGACGCCGGAGGCGGCGATAACGGCGCTGCGCTCTGTCGGCAGGCCGTGCGTGGTGATTGCGGGGGGGTATGACAAGCAGTCGCCGTTTGCCGCCCTGGGCGAAGAGATTCAGCGGCGCGCCGCCGGGCTTGTCGTTCTGGGCGCGGCGGCGCCGCGCATCCGGGCGGCGGTTCTTGCCGCGGCAGGGAGCCGGCCGGAGGGGATGGGCGCGCTGCCTGTGGCGGAGGCGGGGGAGGATTTCGCGGAGGCGGTTGCCCTTGCGGCGCGGATGACGCCGGAGGGCGGGGCGGTGCTGCTGTCGCCGGCGTGCGCGAGCTGGGGGATGTTTGCGAATTACGAGGAACGGGGTGAAACGTTCAAAAAAATTCTAAAAAATATTGATCATAATAACCAATGAAACACAGAGGACACAGAGAGCACAGAGAACCGCGCACAGAGAACCGCAACTGCAAACCGCTTTTTTATAGCATACTGATAAGGAGTGTTTGTGGTTGTGGTTCTTTGTGGCGGTTCTCTGTGTCCTCTGTGCTCTCTGTGGTTCAAAATAGAAAATAAAAAAGCAGTTACAACGCTCTAAAAGAAACACAATTGCAAGGCACCTGTGAGGGCTGAAAAAATGCTGGCGAAGCTTACTTCTGTTGCGGTCACGGGGATTGATGCCGTTCCTGTTGATGTCGAGCTGGACTGCTCGCCCGGCATGCCCTGCAGCAGGCTCGTCGGCCTCGGCGACAAAGCCGTGCAGGAAGCGCTCGACCGCGTCAAGGCTGCGCTGAAAAACTGCGGCTACGACATGCCCTCCAACCGCCGCCTCGTCTACAGCCTCGCGCCCGCCGAACTCAAAAAGGAAGGCTCCCTCTACGACCTCCCCCTCGCCCTCGTCACCCTGATCGCCAGCGGACAGCTCGAAGCCGCCCTCGACGGGAACTACCTCATTCTCGGCGAACTCACCCTCGCCGGCGAACTCCGCCCCATACGCGGCGCGCTCGCCGCCGCAATCACCGCGCGCCAGCTGCGTCTCGACGGCGTCATCCTCCCCTTCGCGAACGCCGCCGAGGCGGCTGCCGTGTCCGGCCTGAGGGTCGCCGGCGTCCGGACGCTGGTGGAGGCGGTGGGCTTCCTCTCCGGAGAATGGCAGCCGCCGGCCCGGTACGACGCGCCCGAGCGCGCGGAGGAAATCCCGAGCCTCTGCTACTCGGACATGCGCGGGCAGGAAGGGGTGAAGCGCGCCATGCTCGTCGCCGCCGCCGGCGGGCACCACTGCCTGCTGATGGGCCCCCCCGGCAGCGGGAAGACGATGGCGGCGCAGCGCCTGCCCACCATCCTCCCGCCGCTCACCCCGGCGGAAAGCCTGGACACGACGAAAATCCACAGCGTCGCGGGCGAAATCGCCCCGGGGCGCGGCCTGCTCTCCACCCGCCCCTTCCGCGCGCCGCACCACAACGCGAGTTCGGTGGGGCTGATCGGCGGCGGCACGACGCCGCGGCCGGGAGAGCTGAGCCTGGCGCACAACGGCGTTCTCTTTCTCGACGAAGCGCCGGAGTTCCCGCGATCGGTGCTGGAGACCCTGCGGCAGCCGCTTGAGGACGGGGTGATCACGATCAGCCGCGCGGCGGGCGCGGAGACGTTCCCGGCGCGGGTGCTGCTCGTGATGTCGATGAACCTCTGCCCCTGCGGGCGGCGGGGCGATCCCCGGCGCGGCTGCAAATGCACGGAGAAGCAAATCACCGCCTACGCGGGCAAAGTCTCCGGCCCCCTTCTCGACCGCATCGATCTCCACATCGAGGTTCCCCCCGTCGATCGGGACAAACTGATGTCGAGCCGCAGCGGGGACACGTCCGCGGCGCTTCTGCGCCGCGTCGTCGCGGCGCGCGGCATCCAGGAGCGCCGCTTTCCGCAGTCGCCCACGCCGGTGAACGCGGCGATGGGGCCGGCGGACATCGAGCGGCACTGCCGGCTCACGCCGGAGATGGAGTCTCTCCTGAAGTCCGCCATCAGCGAGTACGGCCTGTCGGCGCGGGGCTACGGGCGCGTTCTCAAGGTGGCGCGGACGCTTGCGGATCTGGACGAAGCGGAGGAGGTGGGGATGGAGCACCTGCTGGAGGCGGTGCAGTACAGGAAGCCGGATCCGCACAGCGCGGCGTGATTCGCGGCGCTGAATTTTTTCAGGATTTTTACATGGATTTTTCTTGGGATGTCCCTAAGATTGTCGTGGTTTTTTTCCGGGCATCCTTTTAGAGAAAGCGAACTACCATGTCCAAAGAGTACAACCCGTACGACAATGTGCTGGCCGTCGTGGAAAGCGCCGCGAAGGTTCTCGGCTACAAGCCCAGCGAATACGAAACGCTCAAGCACCCGGAACGCGAACTTCAGGTCGCCGTCCCCGTGAAAATGGACGACGGATCGATCAAGGTTTTCGAAGGCTTCCGCGTGCAGCACTCCACGGTTCGCGGCCCCGCGAAAGGCGGCATCCGCTACCACTGGAACGTGAACAAGGACGAAGTCCGCGCCCTCGCCGCGTGGATGACCTTCAAATGCTCCGTCGTCGGCATCCCCTACGGCGGCGCGAAGGGCGGCATCGTCGTCGATCCGGCGAAGCTTTCCAAGAACGAACTCCAGGCCATGACGCGCCGCTTCACCGAAGCCATCGCCCCCATCATCGGCCCCGACAAGGACATTCCCGCCCCCGACGTCAACACCAACGGGCAGATCATGGGCTGGATCATGGACGAATACTCCAAGGTCACGGGCCGCCGCACCCCCGGCGTCGTCACCGGCAAGCCGCTGGAAATCGGCGGCGCTCCCGGCCGCGTCGAGGCCACGGGCCGCGGCGTCGTCACCACGGCGAAGAACCTCATGGCCGCCGCCGGCACGAGCCTGAAGGGCATGACCGCCGCCGTGCAGGGTTTCGGCAACGTCGGCAGCATCACGACGAAGTTCCTGCACGCGGAAGGCGCGAAAGTCGTCGGCGTGAGCGACATCTCCGGCGGCCTGTACGATCCGAACGGGCTGGACATTCCCGCGATTCTCGCGAACGCCGCCGCGGGCAACCTTCTCGACAAGTACAACGCGCCCGCCACCGCGAAGCGCATTTCGAATGAAGATCTGCTCGTCCTTGACGTCCAGCTCCTCATCCCCGCCGCGCTGGAAAACCAGATCAACGAAAAGAACGCCGATCAGATCAAGGCGAAGTACATTGTCGAAGCCGCCAACGGCCCCACGACCGTCGAAGCGGACGCGATTCTGTCGAAGAAGGGCGTCACCCTCGTTCCGGACATTCTTGCGAACGCCGGCGGCGTCGTCGTCTCGTACTTCGAGTGGGTGCAGAACCTGCAGGGTCTGGTGTGGAACGAGGAAGAGACGAACGCCCGCCTTGCGGAAATCATGAACAACGCCTTCGCCGCGGTCTGGGAGATTGCGCAGGAGAAGAAGGTGAGCCTCCGGACAGGCGCGTACCTCATCGCCATCCGCCGCGTCGTCGAAGCGAACCGCATGCTGGGCAGGTAAAAGCGGGATGTTGTGATTG
>QMCE01000449.1_pt1 | contig 33918 bp, 30 predicted proteins | sample 1821851 | NCBI WGS metagenome assembly QMCE01 (sample SAMN09453174, study PRJNA476694) | Termite gut metagenome, whole genome shotgun sequencing project. | isolation source: worker | host: Odontotermes sp. | place: South Africa:Pretoria | collected 2016-01-28 | reverse complement strand
TCAATGGACAACATTTCAAAAAATAGTTTGCTCCAAAAAGAGAAGTTGAAATACTTGAATATTGCGGAAAAATGGGAATGCGCCGGAAAGAATTGGATACCGTTGGAGTTGGCTCATTATTTCGATCGGCAACCGGCAACTTTGGGTAAGTACACTTCCGTTTGTGAGATCATAAAACAGATGGAACAAGAATCATCGGTGCGCACAAAAATTCGCAACGGGCGCGAATTCAATAACGAACGTAACGGTAAAAGATATCGTTACCTACACTATGCGCTCGATAAGTTTACTCAATCGAAATACCGAAAGTCATTCGTCTATTATTCGTTCCGCGATATTACTGAAAAGTTCATCGAGGATTTCATAGTCCACACCAAACGAGAAGGTGCGAAGAATGGGAATCGTGGCGGGTGATCGAAAAAATTATATCTGTTGTGGAAGGTGGTCGAGTATGCGCAGAAGAAGAAACTCTACAATGTCAATCTCGATGTGTTCGACAAATTCAAAACCTACTTGAAAGAATCGCCCGTCGTGACCAAGGCAGTTTCGCACGATGTGATCCGGCAGATCGAGCAGGTCGATCGGAGTATCTTGCGCCGTTGCGAGCATCTTTATCTCGATCTGTTTCTGTTCAGTTATTACGCTGGCGGGATGTCGGGCATTGACATTTGCCATCTGCGGCGCGATATGGTGGTCGGCGACACGATTCGCTACGAACGCATCAAGACAGACAAGGTTTGCCGGGTAATCCTGACCGAGAAGGCTCTGGCGTTAATCGAGAAATACCGGGAGCTCGCCTCGATGGACTACTTGTTTCCCGTGTTCAAATGGCGTAATAGGTCGCAGCACCAAATGTACGACCGGGTTAAATACGTCAACACGAGGGTCGCTCAGACGATGCGGAAGGTTTGTGCCTATTTAGGAATCACGCACCACATCACCTGGGGCACTGCCCGCAGCAGTTTCATCTGCAAGATGCTCGACGAGGGCTACCACATCTACCAGGTCGCCGAAATGACCGGCAACTCGCCCATGTCCATCTACAAGCACTACTATGGCATTACCGACGGGCAGTCAATCAGGGAGGGGATGGATAGGATGTTTTGAAGGTGGCTGACATAACTCGCCAATTTAGATTATTATAAACATAATTATTATGTTTTACATAATCTGCATCCTTGTCGCATCGAAGGGTGCTGGTATCTCATTACGTTATTAACGTAACGTCAATTGTATAATGAGAGGTTTTTTGCCTTGGCGCTGATGATCGCTAAGTCCTGTTCCGAGCAGATGGAGGTGATAATCAAGGTCGTTGTAAACCTCATAAATAAGCAGAATTAGAGCCTTCATATGCTGGCAAATCAACGATAAAGTTGATTATTTTACTATTTTGCTTGGCAAACGCCATTTTATTTATTACTTTTGCACAAAATTTGAAAGGGTATGGCTACACGGGAAGAAGTGGAGAAGTTTCTCAATAGCTTCCATACAAAACTGGAGATATTCAGAATTATTTTCCGAGACGACCGTGGAAAGAACACGCAAGCGTTGGCGGAGCTGGAAATAACGCCGATGTACAGGGAGAGTGTCATTAGGGAGATCGGCGTCGAAGACTATTCCGAAGGTCCGATCGTCGACACACTCAACAAGCTGGGAGATATGTGGGTATTCGGGAAAGATGTCAAGAAGCAGGAGGTGTATATCAAAATCTCCCTCGGACAGCCTGGTGCCTCAACGATTTGCATATCTTTCCACAAAGCGGAACGCCCGATGAAGTATCCATTAAAGGAGGAAGTATTATGAAAAGTCCATTTACCGGAGGAGAAGTCCGATTGATGCAAGAGTCGCTTGATCTGACTTTTCGCAAGGAGAAATTCGCGTATGTGGCACATTTTTACGTCTGTGCAGATACGCAGGAGCAATTCACGACGACCGAGCTCGATGAGTTGAATATCAATCAGGTTTACAATCAATATCGGGTCAAATATGGGATCCCGTTCCCGGATGAGATCAGCGATATTCGGGCACGCTATGGTTTGTCCGCTGCCAAAATGTCGGAGATATTGGGATTAGGGCCTAATCAATATCGCCTCTATGAAAATGGGGATATTCCAAGTGAAGCGATAGGTAAGCAGCTAAGGAGCATATTAGACCCCAGGGTGTTTATCGGATACGTTAAAAATTCGGAGAATCAATTCTCAGCATCCGATTTTACCAAGATAATAGAAAAGGTAGAACATTGCATTCATCAAATTGATGAGATGACCAAGTATCGCGAGGTGTTCGGCACCTATCACCGCTCGGAGGTCAATGGCTATGCTCCTCAATCTTACAGCAAGCTGAAGAACATTATCCTCTATTTCATAGACAAATGCGGAGACGTGTTCAAAACCAAGATGAATAAACTTCTGTTCTATACCGATTTCCTTAGCTATAAGCTGCGCGGCGTAGGAATGAGTGGATTGGCATACAGGGCTATCCAATATGGTCCTGTTCCCTCGCAATGGGATGTTGTTTACGGATTGATGGATGATGTTGACCACGAGATAGTTCCGTTCCCGTCGGGAGATTCGGGCGAGAAATTGTACTCTGAAATACCGCCAGATTTAAGTGCTTTGTCGCAAGAGGAAATAGAGATATTAGATGCTGTTCTGCATAGATTCAAAAAGGACAACGCTAACGATATTTCCAAAACAAGCCACGAGGAAGATGCATGGAAAGATTATGTTGGCACCAAGGAACTTATTAACTACAATGAGGCGTTTTCGTTGAAGGCACTATAAGGGTCGTTGTGAACCTGATAAATAAGCAAAACTGAACTATTAAATATTAAACCTAAAAAATCTCATCATGGATATCTTATCTGCACCCAAGGCTATAAACGAGTATTTAGACGATTTCAAAAGCGACATGCAATCTGGTAATCAACGAGTCTTTTCAGGATTCAAGCATTACGACGAATTAACGCATGGCTTCCTTAATGGCACTTTAACTGTAATCGCCTCACGTCCATCTATGGGGAAGTCGGCATTTGCAGATACTATTGCTTTGAAATTGGCATTGGAAGAGAAAAAATCGGTATTGTATTATTCAATCGAATCCAATGAGAAGATGATGATATTAAGACTTATTGCAAATATATCTGGAGTAAGTATTAGCTCTTTGCTTACAGGTGATTTAGATGATGAGGAAAATAAACAGGTAGAGCAAGCTATACAAAACATATCCCAGGCTCCCTTATACATGGACTTTACGCCGGCAATAGACATTGATAAAGTCTCGTACATTGATTTACAAACGAGAGCGTCAGGCGTAAAAGTAGATATAATTTTTATTGACTACCTACAATTAATAACAACTCGATATGATAAAGCAACAAATAGGGAGCAAGAGATGGGATACATTACACGACAATTGAAATCATTGGCAAAGAAACTTAATATCCCTATCGTTATTATTTCGCAACTTAGTCGCGGAGCAGAATTCCGTGGCGGCAGTAAGAAACCTATTCTTGAAGACTTGCGAGATTCTGGCGTAATTGAAGATGTTGCCGATGTAATCTGTTTTTTACATAGACCAGAATACTACGGAATGAAAGTTGACGAAGATAATATCCCACTGCCCAAAGGTCTTACAGAAGTATACATAGGTAAAAACAGGCATGGCAATGTCGGCAAATTCAATTTGCTGTTTGATAAAGACACTTGCAAGTTCAGCGATTACGATGAAGAACAATGTATGCCGTTTGAAACAAATTCACACTGTAACACCACCACAATGGGTAATCCTCCTTTTTAACCCCTATCCCCTCCATTAACCGTTAATATGCTGACACAAACCACCTTCTCCTTTCTGCATCGGTAAATAATTATTGGTAATCAACGGGCAACAAACACCATCAACGCGCTAAAGAAGTGAGCCTTCCGTGCTCATGTTTCTTATTTACTTTTCGCAAACAGCGTAGTTAAGAAAATTTTCATATCTTTGTAATACAGGCAAAAAGTCAGCGTAAATGCGGCCCGAGGATATGGGGGCGATGATCGGGGCGGTTGCGAATTTGATAGATAAGTTGAGTTAACTACACCGTCTTATGAAAACAAATTTTACCATCAGAGATTTTTTCATGTACTTACTTACGGGGAGCATCTTTCTGCTCGCCATGGGGGTAATATTTCATTGCGAAGTACTGGAATTCGTAAAAAATATCGGTTCTTTTAAAGATTTTGAATGGATAGGGATTTTGATTTTAATCCCGGCGATTTACCTGGTCGGGCATCTGTTCGGCGCGGGGACATATTGGCTGTTGGGCGCATACAAGTATATACACGAAGATAAAACCGATGAGAAACGCAGGAAAAAGTGTCTGCGTAAATTTTGTAAACGCATGAAAAATACCTTCGCGATAAAATGCGTGTTGTTATACGGGGCCAAAACGACTTGCGCCATCGAGAGGTATTGCAAGAAAAATCAGAAGGACGAACTCTTTGCGAGCACCGAGGATTTTTGGAATGAATGTGCGGTTCTTCAAATCGAAGACGATTATGCTCCGGCCGAATATTTCTACTACGTGAACGAGCTGTTCCAGTCATTGATTTTGATCTTTGGTTTTTCGAGTATCGTGGCGTTTGCACGATGTCATTGGATTATCGGCCTGGTATACATTGTTCTTGCGTTCTATTCCGGTTTCATAGCCAGAGATCACGCCGATCGTTTCGTAGGCGAGGTTGTAAGAACACTCAAAGCGAGAAAAAAGATAAGGCAAGAGAATACAGAGAGAGCAAAAGCTGAAGAAATAACATAATCGGAGCTTCGCCCCTCTGCCCATCCACCCCGTAATCGACAAAAAAATGATAAATTTTTTGTCGATTGGGGCAATTTTTGTGAAAAATGATACGTTTCCCATGAAAATTGTGTACCTTTGCGGCGCCATCAAGCCCGTATTCGTATACAGAAAGGGTCGTTTTTAACTGTGAATTCGAAGGCTTGGGTCGGCTTTATTTTGGGGAACAAGATTTGGAGAGCCTTCGATAATGGGGGCCTGACTTTTTTTTAGGGCGTATCCATTGCGTTGGACGCGGCAGTGAGTGCCCGTCCGATTGAGGGTAAGATTTGGTTTGCACACTACGTGGGGGACGTGTGCGGGCCCGAGCAGAGTGTTGACACCCCCCCATGTGAGGGTGTTTATTTTTTTACGCTAATTATCAACACATTTAAATAATATTAATATTAACCCAAACCCACCGTTTGAAAATGAAAAGATTACTTATGATCGCCTCCGTAGCCACAATGGCTCTCGGAATCGCCTCGTGCGAAAATGACCCGAATGCGCTTCCCAAGGGGATGACGCGACTCACCGTTAAAATGACCGGCGTCAAGACTCCGGATATCGCCTCACGTGCGGTACAGGATGGCGCCCAGCAGATCGACCTCACTGTCGACACCTCGTCCAGCGTTATCTACGTGACCGATGCAGCCGGCAGCAACATCGTACAGGTTGTCGATGTCACGGCAGCCGCGACCAACGGTTCGGGCCAGGAACTGCTCACTCCCGTTGCCGTCGGTGCCAAGGTTTACGTTGTGGCAAACATTCCCACACCCCAGGAGGTTACGACTTTCAAGGCGCTTACGACTCTCGAAGCCGTGAAAACGGCCACTTCGGCGATTTCCAACGTGCCCAACGACTTCAGGATTCCCCCGATGGCCAACATTGCGGGTGATGCGGATAAGACTGTCCAGGGAGGAGCCGCCACCGAGGAGATTGCCATCACCATCGAACCCCTTGTAGCCCGCCTCGAACTGATCTCGATGCAAGCCATTGCGGATGGTGCCGGCAATGTTATCACCGATTTCGACGTAACCGGAATCTGGGTCGGTAACTACTATCCGAGCTTTACCTACACCGGTACCGCCAGCGGCACTGCTGCGTCGCTCGAAGCCGATATCGAAGCAGATGATGCTGACACCGCTCTCGGTGCATGGGCTTCGTATATGAAAGATACCGGTTCGTGGTCTGCCGCCGGTGGCGACACCGATCCGTTGATCGCAAAGTTGGCCAACGACGGTAACGGAGACCCGCAGGTGTGGGGCTACAACCTCGTGCCCAACACCAACGCTATGCCCACCATGATCATTCGTCTCGAAAACATCGTGGCTGAAAATTCGAGCGGTACGGCGTTGACCGTATCCGGCGCACGCTACCTGACTGTCGCCGCACTGACGACCAACGGTACTACGGAGATCACTTCGATCGTGCGTGGCGATGTTTACACGATGGGTAAGATCACCGACGACGAAAGCAGCTTCAAGTTCAGCTTCGCCAACCTCGGTCTGACTCCCTACGAAGAGGCTGTCAAGCTGACCGTCGATGTAACCGTCGAACAGTGGAGCATCAACGATTACACTCCGAAATTCCAATAAAAATCTCCGCCGGAAGAGCGGGAAAACGAAGCAACCACCAAAATCAACATATTTCCAAAGGGCAGTCGGAGCTGAAACCTCCGGCTGTCCACATTGAAACCAAATAATGAATTGTCGAAAAACGGGAACATATTCACGGGTTTTCGGATCGTCGCGACGGCGACCCGCAATGCTCTGATGATCTTGAAAAACCGCGCAACTCTCGCAGCTCTCGCGCTCCTCGCCGCCTCGGCGATGGTGGCGGGGTGTATTCGTGACGCGCAGTGGCTCGATCCCGACGACGGTAAATCGGAGGGCGATCTGGTGCTTGTGCTCAACATGCCGGGAGGTTTCCGTCCGCCCGGACAGAGCCGCGCGCCGATATCGAGCGGCGACGAGGAGAAGATCGACGACCTGTGGGTGCTGATGTTCGACAACAGTCCCAACAAACTGCTGATCGACATCGCCAGGGCCAGCCAGACCTCCGACACTCCGATCACATTTTCGGTTCCCCTGCCCTCGACGCTCACGGTCGGTTCGCAGGTCAATCTGGTGCTGCTGGCCAACTCCGAGGATATACTGAACGCCCCGGGCGGCATCGGCACCACGCTCAACAACATACCCAGCGTCAACAGATACTACAACAACCTGATGCCGTTGATCACGGCCGGCGTGGACGGCAAACTGGTGACCGGAGCGGGCGCCTCGCTCCGCATTCCGATGTGGGGCGAGAGCACGACGGTCACTATTCAGGCCGAAGGCAACGTCGTGCCGCAAACCATCTCCATGCTGAGGGCTCTGGCGCGTGTCGACGTGGGTGTGGGCCAGCTTTCGGGCAACGAGGGCAACTTCACGTGGGACGGTCTGGACGGCGCCGGCCGTTCGATCCCGTTCGACATCACGAGTGTTTACGTGGTTCGTCCCAACAACTTCTACCGCCTTGTGCCCGACGCCGCCAAGACCCAGTCGGGACTTCCGTCGGTACCCACTGTCGCCACTCCGCTGGAGGTTTCCGACGCCGCGTCGTTCTGCTACACGGTGACGGGGGGCGGCATCACGCGCGAGATATACATCCCCGAGGCCGACATCAAGAGCGGCGGCATCGACCGTCACAGGGATCGCATGGCGCTCGTGGTGGGCGGAATATTCGACAATTCCGGCATCGAGACCTTCTACCGCGTCGATTTCGGCGACGGCGAGGATCTGGACGACGTGCTGCGCAACCATATATACACGTTCAGCATCCACGGGGTTTTGGTGGCGGGCGAGCCCACGGTCGAGGCGGCCTACGGTTCGCAGTCCATCAACATGCAGGTCGACATCCACGACTGGGACGAGGGGTTCAACTGGAACATCTGGTTCGAGAACTCGAAATACATAGCGATGAACCGCCAGCAGTTGACCTTCAGTCCGCTGCCCGGCGAGACGGTCGATGTGAGGGTGCTCACCAACATTGTCGACGGCGACTCTCCCGACGAGGGTATATTCTCGTTCTCGCTTTTCGACGACCCTAACGAGACGATCGTTCTGTCGACCGCACGGCCCGGGCCCTACACCGGCCCGGCCGGATACATCTACACGATCATACCGGTGGCGGTGGGCGAATACACCCTTCGCGTACAGAACCCGATCGCCAACATCGGAGACAGCGACGCCAGCCGCGTCGAGAACTGGGTGATCCACTCCCTGGGACTTGCGATCAATTTCCACGTCGGCCAAAGCTATTCGCGCGGCGGCGTGTTCAGGGTGAACGGTGCCGATCTGACCACCGGCCAGGGTGCGTTCCTCACCCCCGAGGGTAACACCGGCAACCCCATCCATTTCGAGATCATCACGATGGAGGCGGGCACGATCGAGGTGTACAACGCCGACGGAAGCCCCGCAACGTGGATCGACCTGGGTAACACGGGAGCCCTTCAGACTCCCACCAACGGCTACTACCACTACACGAACGATCTTGTGGTCGCCCCGTACCGCTACAACAACGGCAGCACCGTCGATCGCACGGCTATCATCACCATAACCTCCGGTGCGCGCACTATCCACTACAACGTCTCGCAACAGGCGCCCTACATCCGCACCGAGCGCAAGACCGTCGCGGTGAACAATCCCAACATGACCACCTCGACCATAGTGCCGGTCTACATCACCACCAACATCGACCCCGCCAACCTGCTCGTCTCGCAGACGGGTGGCCTGGGCAGCCCCATTTCGCTGTCGAGCGGATCGTCGCTTGTGAGTTACGACCCGCGCAACCCCGCCAACCAGCGCTTCGACGTGAGGGTGCAGTTCCAGGCGGGCGACGACAACACCTACCGCGCCACCTTCAACGTGGCCGACACCAGCGGTATGTACGGCTCGCTGCCCGCGGTGAGTATCGACGTGGTGGTTCCGCCCGCAACGTGGACTTTCGGCGCCTTCTGGCAGGAGGGGACGTTCGCCGGAGATCCCAACGCACCCGCGTGGGCACCCTCGACCCAGGAGTGGTCGCACGGCGCACCCACATACATATTCCCGTGGAACACCACCGAGGTGAGCTTCGAGCTCGACTCGAACGTCGGGGTGGAGTTCGACGCCGCCACCATGACCTCCGACGACATGAGCCATCTGACCCCTGCGCCGGGCGTGGGCGGAGTGTACACCTTCGACACCCGTAAAAACTCGTACAACACCATCTCGCGCCACCATCTGGCCTTCACCTCCGATCCCGAGATCACCACCGACGATCCTCTGCTGCTGCAACGCACCGCGGTCGACTTCAGCCTCGGCATACAGATCTTCCAGGTCTCCAACAACGCCTACACCGGCAACAACATCGACTGGCAGGGTGTCGACGCGGCCGACCAGGCCGAGTTCAAGCTCGTCAGCAACGTTCTGTGGCAGGCCGATGTGACGGACGGCGGCGACTGGCTTCAGCTTCAGGCGGTGCCCGATGGTGCCGCGCCCGATCCGGCCGATTTCAAGGGTGTGCGCATCGTGGTCGACGACCAGCAGTACGCGCCCATCGTGGCCGATCCTGCACTGCCCTACGAGCACAACACGAGGACGCAGCTGGTCAACAACACCGACTTGCAGTACACGGTGGAGCCGTTGGATTTCTACGAGCCGTTCAATGCCGCCCAGCCCGAATCCCGTTCGGCGACGATCACCCTTTCCAACCGCAGTTACGACGCGTCGATCCCGGGCCCGGTCACTCCCGCCCCGATCACCATCACCCAGTGGAACCGTGTGCTGCGTAACGAGGCCCTCACGCCGGACGAGGGAGGTATGCCGACCCATACGATCCTGCAACCCGACGACATGGAAAAAAGCTACACTTTCGCCGCGCGCACCAATCTCGACGAGTGGCGTGTCGACATCTGGCAGGTCGAAGAGGACGGAGAGACCAAAGTGGTCACCACTCCCTATCCTCTGGTGAGCAAGGCGTATGAAGATTCCTCTTTTTACTCGGAGTTGAGTGCGTCGAGTGCGCCTGTTGTTGTGAAAATCGACGATCTTGAGTTGCCCGAGGCGGAGGTGTTCTCCCGCAATCTTCTGATCACCCTTTCGGCCAACGGCCTTACCCAGGGTCAGGAGCAGCGCGTGGGAATGTGGACTCAGCCGAGCTCGAATCCGCACCCGGGTCTGGCGTTCGACGACAGTCCGGGTCTCCCCGCTCCTCCGGGAGTGCTGGGTGTGGGTGTACAAACGGGTCGCCTGACTCTTCGCGGCTCCAAGGAATATGCGAATGTAGCGGGATTTGTCTATCCTCCCGATCTTGCGGCGGCAGGTATGACCTATGCCACCGAGACGGTCTACGCGGTTCTGTTCAAACGCGGTTCGCTGGTGGGCTTGAGTACGAACAGAGGAGCCAATGCGTATGGCACGGGCGAAATTATATGGGCACCGGCAGGCTACGATGTCGAATCGTTCATCGCGGGCAACGCCACGTGGTTGAATATTCCGTCTGTCGGAGGAGCGGTCTACCCGACAACAAACTCCCCGGCCAACATCACGGCCGGTACGGGTGACCCGTGCGGATTTATAGACGGCAACGATGCCGGCGGCGCGTCCTGGAAGACCCCGACCGGCTCGTATGATCCTTATCCCGGATACTGGGATGGCCCGAACGGCAGGTTGAGCGCGGGAGCGAACTGGAACCCGGCCACGACCCTGTCCCCGCGGTCATGGAGTATTGCGGGAATCACTGATACCCCGATCACCGTGAACGGATGGTCGTTCCTGAACGACACATCGACGGTTCTTCCTGCAACAGGTTACAGGGACGCGACCGGTTCGTATAACGGAGCGGCATCAGGCAATTATCTGTTCTGGATCAATATTGCGGGAGCAACGTACGGTTCGATGTATATAAACGGAACGGCCTCGACGCAGTTCTCGGTTTCAGCTGAGAATCGTGCCGATTCTGCCCTGCCGATCCGTTGCGTACCGAGGTAATTCTTCCGGTGAAAAAAAGAAAGAGGCCCTGCCACAAAAATGGCGGGGCCTCGTGCCGGGCGGACGGATCCGCCCCGATCAAAAAATCTCATCTATCAATCGGGCAAGCCGAAGTCCGGCTTCCATGAACTTGCGCTCCACCAGGGGCGTGTATTTATCTATGTAGTCCCACGAGACGGGCCTGTCCTGCGGCGTGTCGACATACAGAGTGTGCGACAGCTCAACGGTCGCCTCCATCCAGTCCAAAGGCTGGCCGGCGGCAAGTTCCCGACGTACGGGGCGCGAGGTGTCGTAGTCGCAGTTGACGGCCCATTCCAGGGCGCTCCACGGCTGTGCGGCGTCGACGAGTTGCGAGTCCCACAGTCGGTGCAGATTGCTCTTCGTGCCGCGGAAGTCTATCTCGAAGTCGTTTCCGCCGCGGTCGCTCAACCGTCCCGCGTGCATCGGGCAGTGCATGTCGCCCACGAAGTGTATCAGCAGTTTCAGGTACATCGCCCGCAGCGAGTCGCTCTGTCCCGGAGCGCGCAGTTGTGCGATGCACTCCTCAACCGCGGTGTAGACATCCCCGTCGGGATTTTTGGGCGACGTGACGTATGTATACTCCGGATCGGCGTTGGCGTAGTGCCACGTGGAGAGGAAGTCGTAGCGGTCGTCGTCTCGCAGTCCGTCGGCCCACGCCGACCAGTAGGCCATGCTGTGTCCCTCAAGAAGCCGCGTCACCTCTTTGTCGGCCCGTCGCGACAGATGCCGCTGTGCAATGTGGGCGATGGCGTTGTGTCCTTTCGAGCCCCAACCGAAGACGGACGCGCAGTCGAAAATCAGTGCGGCGAGCAGAAGAATCGTTGCGGGAAGGTGTGATTTTTTCATATGTTTTTTACTTTTGTGTGATATTTCTAACAATCAGGGCCGTAAAGGTATGAAAAAATTCCGAATCGCAAGTGTCAGCCGATTGTTAATAGTTTTGTAACCGAGCCTTAATGTAATGTAACAATATAGGCCTAACTTTATGCCACGAAAGCGCAAAACCAAACAACTTTAATGCAATTATCAACTAAATCCAAAATTATGAAAGTGAAAACATTACAACGAGTTTTCGTGTTAATGGCGGCACTCGTCCCGGCTCTTTCTGCCTATGCGCAGTCGCCACTGTCGGGGCGGATCGTCGACGGTGACGGCGGCGGTGCGCTTGCCGGCGCGATGATTACCAACACCTCCACGGGCGACGTGGCCATCTCGACCAACGACGGCGGTTTCCGTGTTAAAGCCTCCGCCGGAGAGCAAACCCTGACGGTCTCTTTCCTGGGCTACCACGATCAGGAGATTGCCGTTCCCGCGGGCCGGACGAATGTGGGCGAGATCACCCTTCAGCGCGACGCCATCTCGGTGGCCGACATCGTGGTGACGGCGGGTATCGTGGTGAGCGACCGTCTCACTCCGGTGGCCGTGTCGAACGTCACCCGCGAGCAGATCGACATGAAGCTTTCGAGCCAGGAGTTTCCCGAAATTCTCAAGTCCACCCCGTCGGTGTACGCCACCAAGGAGAGCGGCGGTTACGGCGATTCGCGCATTTCGATGCGTGGTTTCTCCTCCGAGAACATCGGCGTGCTGATCAACGGTGTTCCGGTGAACGACATGGAGAACGGCCGCGTCTACTGGTCGAACTGGTCGGGTCTGAGCGACGTGACGAGCTTCATGCAGGTTCAGAGGGGTCTGGGCGCTTCCAAGCTTGCTCTGTCGTCCGTGGGCGGCACGATCAATATCGTCACCAAGAGCACCGACGCCAAACGCGGCGGCACGGTCTACTACGGTGTGGGTAACGACGGCTTGCAGAAGTTGAACTTCAGCGTTTCGAGCGGTCTGTTGGACAACGGCTGGGCGGTTACCCTCGCCGGTTCGCGCCAGAGCGCCGACGGTTACGTCCGCGGACCACCGTCTGTCGCTCACCGCGTTCGGTGCGCCGCAGTGGCACAATCAGAGGGGCAACCCCTATCCGATCGAAGATTACATCAAGCATCCCGACGGCCGCCGCATGAACCTTTCGTGGGGCTACAAGGATGGCAAGATCGCCGGTGTGGGCTACGGTTACAACGAATACCACAAACCGCAGATATCTCTGGTTCACACCTGGGAGATCGACTCCAACAGCATACTTTCGACCTCGATCTACGCCTCGTTCGCACGTGGCGGCGGCCGTCGCATCTTCGGCGAGAACGGCTCGACGAGCGGTCTGATCTCCAACGACAACACCACCGGTAAATACTCGGGTTCGATACCCCAGACACCCTATGGCCACATCGACTGGGACGCCGTTTACGAAAGAAACCGCAATGCCCCCGACGGCAAGGCCGAGGCGGTGATGGGCATGGCGGTCAACAAGCACGACTGGTACGGCCTGCTGAGCACCTACAACAATCAGATCACTCCCGACATCAAGTTCACCGCAGGTTTCGACGGCCGCTACTACAAAGCGTTCCACGGCAGTCGCGTCGACGACCTGTTGGGCGCCGAGTACTTCCTCGACAACTCGATCGCGTACCGCGATCCCGCCAAACATCTGCACGAGGGCGACCTGACGCAGTACGACGAAACGGGCGAGGTTCTCTGGACGGGTATTTTCGCCCAGGCCGAATATGTGAGGAACAACCTGTCGGCATTCCTGTCGGCCTCGATGTCGGCCAACTTCTACCGCTGGCACAATCCGGGTGCACCCTACAACAACGTGGACAAGGAGGGTAACGTACTCGAACCGGATCTTCAGGGCAAGACCGTTTCGAAATGGGTCAACTTCCTTCCGTGGAGCGTCAAGGCCGGAGCGAGCTACAAGTTGGGCCAGAACCACAGTGTTTTCGCCAACGGCGGTTACTTCACCCGCGCACCCTTCTTCAACAGCGTGTTCGACAACTACCGCATCCGTGTGAACGATGAGGCCACTACCGAGAAGGTCACCACGGCCGAAGTGGGCTACACATTTGCCAACAACGCCTTCAACGTCACCTTCAACGGTTACTACACCCTGTGGCTCGACAAGGGTTACACCCGTAATTACGGCGGCGACTATGTATATATCGCCGGTTTGAACGCCCGCCACATGGGTCTCGAACTGGAAGCCACCTACCGTCCCTCGACCCGCCTCAACATCAAGGCGATGGGTTCGGTCGGCGACTGGATCTGGAGGGACGACGTCGAATTCGATATCTACAACGAAAAGCAGGAGCTTTTGGGCACCGACCGCGCATACATAGCCGGAGTCCACGTGGGCAACTCCGCGCAGATCACCGCCGCTCTGGGCGTCGACTGGGAGGCACTCGACGGTCTTCGCGTGGGAGCCGACTTCAACTGGTTCGGCAAGAACTTCGCCGACTACACCGTGCAGAACCGCACCCAGCTCAAGGACAGGGTGGACGCATGGCAGATGCCCGACTACTACACCGTGGATTTGCAGCTGAGCTACCGTTTCCAACTGAGCGACAAGATCCGCGCCACACTCTACGGCAACGTCAACAACCTGCTCGACACGTGGTACATAGCCGACGCTCGCGACGGCAACGGCCACGACGCCCGCACCGCATTGGTCTACTACGGTTTCGGCCGCACATGGACAGCCGGTCTGAAGTTCAATTTCTAAAAACACAGAAGACGATGAAAAAAGTATTATATATATTGGCGGCCGCGCTGACACTCGGTTTTGCGGCTTGCACCGATCAGGGTGACGTTGTCGATCAACTGATCGAAGATGTCAAGAACCGTCCCATTGCCAAGCAGTTCGAATACACGCTCACGGCGGCCGACTACGCCGCTATTTCGAAAGCAGCCGAAGCGGACGCTGCGAACGAGGCCGAGGAGAAACTGGCCGCGGCGGTCAAGAGCGGTTCGCTCAACAGTTTCGCCGATCCGGTGAAGTACATCGCCCCGCTGCTCGGCCCGAAGTATCCCGCATTGGGGGCAGGTTCGGCCATACAGGTTGCCTACAAATTCACGAACGACAAGCCCGAATATCTCGCTCCGCTGGCCGCCTCGCCCACCTACGTCCTCTCCAACGACGACTACGCCTCGGTGTGGGGTGCGGAGGCGGGTGTGGGATATCTCACTCCGGCCAACTCTCCGTCGGCGAAACTTCCGGCGATCCTCAAGGCTGCCCGTCCGGAAGCGGTTTCGGGCGACATCGTTTTCGCGTCGTACAAATATTCCGACCAGGAACCGGTGCTCACTCCGCCCGACGAACCCGATCCCGATGCGTCGATCCTGTTGAACGAGACATTCGACGACTTCACTCTCAGCGATCCCATCGACAAGAACGGCTGGAAGTCCATTGCCACCGTGGGTACCAAGCACTGGACGACGGCCACCTACTCCGGAGCGATCTACGCCTTTGCAAATGCCTATAACGGCGCCAACGAGGTGAGCGAATATTACCTGATCTCTCCGCAGATCGACCTGAGCAAGACTACGAACAACATCTTTACGTTCGACCTGGCTTGGGGTTTCTACACGGTCGACTGCATGAAAGTGATGATCTCGGATGAGGCCACGGCAGCCACCGATCCCTCCTCGGCAACATGGGAGGATATTACGGCGAGCTTCACCTTCCCTGCCAATCCTCCTGAAAGGAACTACACCCCGTTCGGCAACGTGGGATCGTACAACCTGGACACCAACTACGCAGGCAAAAAGATCTATATCGCCTTCAAGTACAACGGCCAGAAAGGTCAGGCGACTCCCAACGAGACCACCGCCTACGAGATCGACAACTTCTTGGTAGCCGGTATTCCGTCATCGGCATCCACGTTCGCCTCCGTCAAGGCCGCATCCGTAGCAGCGACCCGTGCGGTGATCGCGGCTCCGGTGACCCAGTTGGCCATCTACACCTACAACGGCTCGGCCTGGGTTCCCTACACCGGTGCGAGGATCCTCAACGCGGCCGACTACACGGCGATGGGCTCGACCTACGGCAATCTCACGCCCGATCAGGTTCCGACCCGTCTGCCCGAGTATCTGGCCCGCAACGTCGAGTACGCCTCGGCGGGTACGAAGATGGCGGTAGTGTACGCGCTGTATGCAAGCTCCGCTACCACCACCGTGGCCGACGAGTACGAATACGACGGCGCAACGTGGAATCCGACGGCCGCGCCGGTGGCTATGAGCGACCAGTTCGTCTACGCCGAAACAGGCTGGATCTTCGACCCGTCGATCACCTACACGATGACCAAGCCCGACCACATGATGGTCGTCCATTACATCCGTGACCACTCCACGCTGAACGTCTACTTTGACACGCAGTTCAACAACATGGAGTGGTATTTCGGCTTCAGTGAGAATTTCAACAACGTCAACATCCGCGTCGACGGCAGCACCTCGTCGCGTATGCGGAGCGCGTTCAGCACGGAGAACGACACCGAGCTGCACGAACTCGACGGCGATGTTCCCGCCCAGCAGGCCCTGTTGTGGGAGCGTCTCGAAAATGAGGGTATGCCGTTGTTCCTGAGCCTGAAGTTCCCCGACACCCCCGCGATATCTCAGGGTGTGCCTCTGCACTACAACGTCCATGTGGATATCTTCGGCGGGCCCGACGGCGTGTCGCAGATAACCGAGAAGTACATCATGCGCTACAAAGTTCTCACGGCCGGTTCGGCGGGCAATCCACCGACTTTCGAGTTCGTGAGCAAGGAGCTCCAATAAAAAAGAGGCCGCCCTTCGGGGCGGTTTTTTTTTCGTATCTTTGCCGAATCATGGGCCAGGGCATAAAAAAAGTCAGTTTCGGAGTGGTGGGCAGCAATTTCATCACCGACCGCATCATCGCCGCGGGCAGGATGGATCCGCGTTTCGAGGTTGCGGGTCTCTACTCGCGCACCGCTGCCCGTGCTGCCGGGTACGCTGCGCAACACGGCATTCCGCACACTTTCTCTTCGCTCGGGCAGATGGTGGCCAGCGACAAAATAGACGCGGTGTACATCGCCTCGCCCAACGCGCTGCACGCCCGGCAGACCATCGAGTGTCTTGAGGCGGGCAAACACGTGCTGTGCGAAAAACCGATGGCCGCCAACGCACGGGAGGCGCGCGAGATGACGGCCGCCGCGCGCAGGTCGGGCCGCACGTTGATGGAGGCGATGAAACCTACGCTGACCCCCAATTTCGCGGCGGTGAGGGAACATCTGCCTTTGGTCGGCACCCCGCGCCGTTGGTTCGCCGCGTTCGGGAAGTATTCGTCGCGATACGACGCGCTCAAAGCTGCCGTGGCGGCGGGTACACTCACCGAGGGCGGACTGCCGAATGCTTTCAACCCCGCGTTGGCCGGCGGCGCGGCGATGGACATAGGCGTCTACGCGATCTGGCCGATGGTGGCGTTGTTCGGTGCTCCCGAGAGCGTGCAGTCGATGGTGGTGATGCTCCCGGGCGGGGTCGATGGCCACGGCACGGTGAACTTTTCGTATCGCGGCGGGGAGATGATCGCCACGGTGCTATATTCGAAGATCGTCGACATGTCCCTGCCGTGGGAGATCGAGGGCGAGGCCGGCACGATCCGCGGCGACGCCATCAACTCGATCCGGCGGCTGGAGTTCCGTCCTCGGGGCTGCAACAGCGAATACGGCGCCGACGGCTGGCAAGACATCGCACGCTCCGGACACTGCGGCAACGACTATTTCTACGAGATCGCCCACTTCATCGACCTTGTGGAGGCGGGCCTTGTGTCTTCGCCCGTCAACAGCCACGAGTGCAGCATCGCAGTGATGGAGATCGTCGACGAGATCCGGCGCCAAAACGGCATCGTATACCCCGCCGACGGATTTTAATTATTAATTGTTAATTGTTAATTGTTCTGCGTAGCTTAACTCATAACTCATAATTCATAACTCATAATTAACAATTAACTCAGCAACTCGCGTGCCTGTCGGAGTGCGGCCTCGGTGACCGAACTGCCGCTCAGCATGGCGGCTATCTCGCCCACGCGCTCCTCTTGGGAGAGTGTGCGGATGTGTGTCGCCCCGTGTTGTTTGTAGACCAGAAAATGTGTGCCCCTCTTGGCGGCGATCTGAGGCAGATGGGTGATGTTGAGCACCTGGCAGTGCGCGCCCAGATCGGCGATCACCTCGCCCATCGCGTCGGCCACGCGACCCGAAACCCCTGCGTCTATCTCGTCGAAAACTACCGTGGGCTGTCCCGTCGCCCGTGCCGCCAACGTCTTTAGCGCCAGCATGACGCGCGATATCTCTCCGCCCGAAGCGATCTTTTCGACGGGTCGCGGCGCCACCGAAGCGTTGGCCGTGAACAGGAACCGCACCTCGTCGCCGCCTCCGGCCCGCAGTTCCGCCGCCGGGGATATCTCCACCACCAAACGCGCCTCGGCCATTCCGAGCCGGCGCAGCATACCGACCACACTGCTCTCGACCTCGGGTGCCGCCGCCCTTCGTCCTTGGGATATCCGTGCGGCGAGCGCCACCACCTCTGCTTCGGCGGCCCCAACGGCAGCCTCCAAATCCGCCACCTGTTCGCCGCCGTGGTCTATGGCGTGCAGCCGCGCCTCGAAACCGGCCTGAAGCGCCAGCAACTCCGCGACCGAGGCGAGGCGATGTTTCTGTTGCAGCGCGTAGATCGCATCGAGCCGCGCCGCCACCGCCGCCAACCGCTCGGGATTACCCTCCACGCGGTCGTACTCTCCGGCAAGTTCGCGCTCCAGATCGAGCATATCGAGGTGGGCCGACGCAAGACGGGCGGCGTAGTCCGCGGCCCGGGGATGTACATCGCCAACACGTTCGACGGCGCCGCGCAGAGCCCTCAGACGCGCCACCACACCCGTTTCGTCCGCTCCGAGTTCGCCCGCCACCGACCCGAAAGCCTCTCTCAACTCATCGCTGTGCGAAAGCTCCCGCTGTTCGGCTTCGAGCGTCTCCTGTTCGCCCGCCACCAGAGAGAGCGCGGCAAGTTCGCCCGCCTGATGCCTCAGCCAATCCTCGTCCCGTCGTGCATCTTCCGCGGCGGCACGGGCCTCGGCGAGTTGTCGCACAAGTGCCCGCCACGCTGCGAACTGCTCGCCGTATTGTCGAACGAGTGCCGTCTGTCCCGCCGCCGTGTCGAGTATCGAGGTGCGGAAAGCGTCGTTGCGCAGCAGCAGGTTCTCGTGCTGCGAATGTATGTCGATCAGCCGTTCGCCGAGCTCGCGCAGCACCGCCAGGCCGACCGGCAGCTCGCCCACATAGGCACGGCTTTTGCCCGCCGCCGAGATCACGCGCCGCACCCTGCACACCGGTTCGTAGTCGAGATCGGCGCCCTCAAAAAAACTCTCCAACCCGTAGCCCTCCAACTCGAAAACCCCCTCCACGACACAAGCCCGCGCCGGATCTTTCTGCACCCCCGCCTCGCCGCGTGTACCCAACAGCAGCCCCAGCGCTCCGAGCAGGATCGACTTTCCGGCGCCGGTCTCGCCCGTGACTATGTTGAGGCCCGGCCCGAGAGTCATCTCAAGCCGGTCTATCAGAGCGTAATTTTCAACCGATAAACTTCGCAGCATGGTTAATTTTTATCACGGCTTCGGAAGATGCAATTCGTCTCGCGGTCGGAACGCCGACGGCGATTTATTTTTGCGTAGCTAAATCCGTCGTGGCCGTTGCCACTCCGCAACTTCGTCGAATTGCATCTTCCTTCGCAAGCCGATCCGTATGGTTAGTTTTTAATAATTATAGCGACAACCTCGGCCGCAACCCCCTCTTCGCGCCCGACGAACCCGAGTCGTTCGGTGGTTGTGGCCTTCACCGACACCTGCCCGATCCCGACACCGAGACAGGCGGCCAGCTCACCCCTCATCGCATCCACGTAGGGACGCAGTCGCGGCGCCTGAAGCATCACGGTGCAGTCGATGTTGCCGACCTGCCATCCCGCGGCGCCGATCAACCCGACGGTGCGGCGCAAAAGCTCGCGCGAGTCGATGCCGCGAAACTCCTCCGAGGTGTCGGGAAAATGCACCCCGATGTCACCCATCGCCGCCGCTCCCAACAGCGCGTCGCACAGCGCATGGATCACCACATCGCCGTCCGAGTGGGCCACACAACCCCGCGTGTGCGGAATCGTCACCCCGCCGAGGCGCAGCGCGAGCTTTTCGCCACCCTTGCTCCCCTTGCTCCCCTTGCTTCCCTCGCTCCCTGCTCCCCCGTCACTCCCTTTGGCCCCTGCTCTCCCGTCGCTCGCCTCGGCCCCTGCTCTCCCGTCACTCCCCTCGGCCCGTTCCGCAAGACGATGCACGTCGTATCCGTGTCCGATCCTGAAATTCATAATGGCTCAAAGGTAAGAATTTTTTACGTATCTTTGACCAAAATATTGACGGGATATGACACTGACTGAGATATTGAAAAAACGGCGGAGCGTACGCCGGTTCGACGGCCGCCCCGTGCCGCGCCAGACCCTCGAAGCGATACTGAAACTCGCCCTGGCCGCACCCTCGTCCAAAAACACTCGCTCGACACGATTCATGGTTGTGAGCGAGCCCGAAACCCTTGCGCGTGTGGCGACGATGAGGGATTTCGGCTCGGCGTTCCTGGCCTCGGCTCCGTGCGCGGTGCTGGTTGCGGGCGATGTGTCGGCCACCGACCTGTGGGTCGACAACGCGGCGATCGCGGCTACGATCCTGCAACTTGCAGCCGAGGAAGCGGACTTGGGTTCATGCTGGGTGCACGTCAACGGCCGTCCGCAGCGGCGCGAAGAGCCCGACGGCCCCACCGCCGAGGATCACCTGCGCGAATTCCTGCCCCTGCCCGCCGACTGGCGTCCGCTGTGCTTCGTCGCGTTGGGTTATCCCGCCGAAACGCCCAAACCACACGCCGAGCGCGACGAGCCCGACAAGATCATTTTTCTTAATTGTTAATTATTAAATGTTAATTGTTGCTAACGCGCAAAAAGTTCTGCCTGGATTGCTTCGTCGCTTCACTCCCCGCAATGACGAGCCCTGCAAAATTTTGCGTAGCCCAACAATTAACAATTAATAATTAACAATTGATCTTACGTTGCGTGCGGGCCGACAGCCAGATGCTGAACTCATAGAGCCCGTACAGCGGCAACATCACAAGCACCAGACTGAACGGATCGGGCGGAGTGATGATCGCGGCAAGCACGGCCAACAGCACGATGGCGTGGCGCCGGTATTTGCGCAAAAACGCGGGCGAAACAAGACCGATGCGAGTGAGGAAATAGACCAGCAGCGGAAGCTGGAATATCAGACCCGCCACCAGCGGGATCGTGATCACCTGCGAGTAGTAGCTGCTCTGGTCGATCATGTTGGTGATGCTCTCGCTGACGGTGTAATTCAAAAAGAAGTGCAGCGACAGCGGCGTGATGATGAAATATCCGAACAGCACCCCCGTGAAAAAACACAACGAGACGAAGAAGACGAACATCCTCGTTCCGCGCCGCTCGGCGGGCGTGAGTGCCGGTTTGACGAACTGCCAGATCTCCCACAGCAGATAGGGAATGCCCAACACGAGACCCGTGGCCATCGCCACCTTGAGGTGGAGGTTGAACTGTCCGGTGATCCTGGTGTTTATGATCTCGGCGGTTTGCACCTGATTGATGCACAGCACCGTCGGATCCATCGACCACTCGGCGCCGAACAATCCCCCGAGCCATCCCACCATGTCGTTGAGAGTGTAGCCCATCCGGCAGAGCCAACGGTTTGTCGGAAAATCGGGAGTCTGAGGCGCGAACAGCACCCCGTCGATGATGAACCCCTTGAAAACGAACGCCACGATGGCAATGACGAACAACGACCCGAACGCCCGCATCAGGTGTGGACGCAGGTCTTCGAGGTGCTCGAAAAAAGTCATCTCGACATCGGACGACTCTTTTTCCGATTTCGCCGCCATTGTTTTTTTAATTATGAATTATGAGTTATGAATTATGAGTTGGCTAACGCGCCGCAAAAAACTCATGACTCATAACTCATAACTTATAACTCTACTCGATCTTCTTGTTGTCGTTTTTGGGATCTTCGGCGGTGTAATCCTTGTTGATGGCGTCCTTGAACTCCTTGACACCGCGACCGGCGCCGCGCATCAGCTCGGGGATCTTCTTGGCGCCGAACAGCAGTATGATCAGAATCACGATTATCGCGATCTGCCAGGGGCCTATCGCTCCCATAGTTATGAACATCGACATATCCTTAAGTTTTTAAGATTTAACAAAATCTGCGATTCACAAAGATAACGCAAATAATTTATACTAACAAATCGAAGCGGCAACGGCCGCGGCGGATTCGGCAGAAGCCGGTTCGGGGCAGGAGCCTTTTCGGGTGAAAGATCGGGTTCAAACAAGCAGGTCGAAGAGTCCCGGGTCGTCGTTGAGATAGTCGTAGACTATGCCCGCGGCCTCCATGCGGGCCACCAGACCCTCGAAATCCTCGCGCGCGGTGAGCTCGATGCCCACGATCGCGGGCCCCTGTTCGCGGTTGGTCTTTTTCGAGTACGAGAAGTGGGTGATGTCGTCGCCCGGCCCCAGCACCTCGCGCACGAAACCGAGCAGCGCACCCGAACGCTGCGGGAAACGGATCACGAAGTAGTGCTTCAGCCCCTCCCACAGCAGCGACCGTTCGCGTATCTCCTCGGTGCGGGAGATGTCGTTGTTGTTGCCGCTCACTATGCACACCACGTTCTTGCCGCGGATGCGCTGGGCGCACGAGTCGAGGGCGGCTATCGACAGCGCACCGGCCGGTTCGGCGACAATGGCGTTGAGGTTGTAGAGTTCGAGTATGGTGGTGCAGATCTTTCCCTCGGGCACAACGACTATCTCGTCCAGCACCTCGGAGCAGATCGCGTGGGTCAACACACCCACCCGCCGCACCGCCGCGCCGTCCACGAATGTGTCTATCGCATCGAGCGTCACAGGCCCGCCCGCCTCGATGGCCGCCCGCATGCTCGCAGCGCCGGAGGGTTCGACGCCTATTATCCTGGTGCGCGGCGACATCTTTTTGAAGTAGGCCCCGATGCCCGCCGCAAGTCCTCCTCCGCCGATCGGCACGAAGACGAAATCTATCGGCCCGCCCGCCTGTTCGAGAATTTCGAGCCCCACGGTGGCCTGCCCCTCGATCACGCGCTCGTCGTCGAACGGATGGATGAACTCCCGCCCCGTTTCCGCCGCGAAAGCCATCGCCGCCGCCGAGGCCTCGTCGAACGTGTCGCCCGTGAGAACGACCTCTATGTTGTCGCGGCCGAAGAATCGCACCTGCCGCTGTTTCTGTTTCGGAGTTGTGGCGGGCATGTAGATCGTGCCGCGGATGCCCAGCCTCGCACACGAGTATGCCACACCCTGCGCATGGTTTCCGGCACTGGCGCACACGACCCCTTTCGCAAGCACGTCGGGGGCGAGACTGCGGATCTTGTTGTAGGCGCCGCGGATCTTGTACGAACGCACGGTTTGCAGGTCTTCGCGCTTGAGCATCACCGTGGCGCCGTAGCGCTCCGACAGGTTGGGGGTATTGATAAGCGGTGTGGTGGCGAGCACCTCGCCGAGCGTCTCTTTGGCGCACGCCACATCTTCGGGTCTGGGTTTGTATGCCATTTTTTTGGTTGTTGTCGTTTCCGGCGCAAAATAGTAAATTATTAATATATTTGTGTCATGTTTTCCACTAAACTGTCTTATCCGATGAAGAAATTATTGATCGTGATCGCGGCCCTGACAGCCGCCGTTTCCGCAAATGCACAGGAATCATCCTCCCGCCTGCCCCAAAAGGGAGACATCGCAACGGGCGTGGACCTCGTCGGAATGATCCGGTTCGTGGGCAACACCATGAGCTCGAAGACCGAGGGTGAGGCCGTAGCCCCGTTCAACGGCGACTTTTTCGTAAAATATTTCGTCTCCGACCGCATCGCACTCAGGGCGCATCTCGGTCTGGGTGTGGAGAACAGCATGCGCCGCGAGCTCGTCAGAGATGACGAGGCTTACGCCCGCGACAACGCCTCCGTTGCCAAAAAGCAGGACGAAGAGAGGCATCGCGCCAGAAATTTCAGCCTCGGGGCGGGTGTGGAGTTCCGTAAAGGCCTCCGCCGCGTGCAGGGATACGCGGGCGCCGAGCTGTTCGTGGCCACCGGTTCCGACAAATACGAATTCAGGCACGGGAATCGGATTACCGAGAATAACCTGAATCCGACCACGGCCCTGGGAGTTAATACGAGCTATCCCTATGGCCCGATAGAGCGTTATCTGGAACGGTCGGGGCGCTCGATCTCGGGAGGGATGGCGCTTTTCACCGGCGTCGACTATTTTATCTCGCGCAGCGTGTCGCTCGGATTCGAATTCTCGCTGTCGGCCCGTGGCACGACCGTCAAACCCTATAAATCCGTCAGCGAGAGAAGGGTTCCCACGCCGAAGGATGGCGCCAGCAACTATCAACAGTTCGAGGAGACCCGCCCCCAACAAAAATCATTTACCCTCGCTCCCGTCGGCGGCGCCAATATGATGTTCTATTTTTAACGTGGGTTCGATGAGTTCGAATTCTGCGGTATTACAGTGCATTAAGTTATGTTTGGGGTTCATTTGAACTCATCGAACCCGCGTTAACGGCTCGGCGATACACCACCACCCCCCGGCAGATCTTGCGATCCGGCGGAGTAATCAAAACAGGCTGTCGGGCGGGCGGAAAACATTGACTATCCCGCGGCCGAGGGCAAGGGCGCGGCGCACCGTGTATTTGGTGCCACGGCCCGAGGCCGCTCCCCGAGAGACTGTGGCACGGTCGCTGCTTCGACTGCCGTTATGCCCCCCGCGGCCATTGCGCAGGGCCCCCGAGGGGTCGTACCAGCAGACGACGCGGGCGGAACGATCCACCATCCAGTCGTCGCGCCGCAGATAACAGCCGTGGGAGTAACCTCCCTCCAACACCCGAACCTCGTCCGCCGCCGCCAGCAGCGCCTCGTAACACGCACGTTCGGGAGCCGGATAACCCGCCGCCTGGCCCGCGAACGGAACCGCCGCAACCAACCGGACATCGGCATGGCGCTCCCGCAGCCGAACCACAGCCCGGGCTGCCGCAAGGTCGAAACCCGGGGCCATTCCCGATATGAACACGCGGAATCCGTCGCACCACGCCTCCTGCACGGCGGCGGCCAGACGCTCCTCGTCCGCGGGCGAGGGGATGTAGTGCCGGTGTCCGGTGAAACAGAGTGTGCGATCGCGGGTCATGGTCGGTGTGGCTGTCATAATGGAGACCCCAAGATACAAAATTTTCGGAATATGAAGTGTTTATGGAACAAATTCGTAACTTTGGGGCGAAAGTGTGACATCTTTAAACGCGATTGATTATGAGAAACTGTAATTACGGCGCCGTTGTGGGGGCATTTCTCACGGGCGCACTGATCGGCGGTGCGGTGGCGCTGCTGCTGGCTCCACGCTCGGGCGCCGAGACGAGAGGCATGATACGCGACTACATCGACGAGGAGGTGGATGCGGTCAAGGGGAAGGCCGCCGCACGCGACCACGTCGAGGAGGAGATCGACCGCTACAAACGCCGCGCACGCCGTGCTGCCGGCAAGGCCGTCGAAAAAGCCGCCGAGCGCCTCGAAGATGAGATCGAAACGGTCAAGAAACGTGCCACGCGCCGCACGACACGCAAAGCGTAGAGGATCATGGCAAAAGTTTTCGACGAATTGCGCGGCCTGGGCGAAGAGAGTCTCGACTACCTGAGGCTGCGATGGACCTCGCTGCGTCTGGCCACGGTGGAGAAGCTTGCGGGCGCCGCGGCCAGGGCTCTGGGGTGGATGTTGGCGGTGGCGCTGCTGTTCTTCGCGCTGGTGTTCCTGATGGTGGCTCTGGCGCTGTGGCTGGGCGAACTGTCGGGGTACCCGTCGCTCGGATTTCTGATCTCGGGCGGGGGCTTTCTGCTGGTCGCCGCCGTGACCTTCTGCCTCGGGCGGCGAATCTTCTCCGGTTCGATGGTCAGGTTTTTCATAGATCTGTTGTTCACCGATAAAGAGTGCGAAGATGGGACGCGGGAGTAGATCGACATTTCGCCCGGGCGATATACGCTCCATGCGCAGGCTGCGCGAGGTGAGGCGCGAGTTTGAGTTGCGCGAGTGGTTGGCCCGCGAAAGGTTGCTGGACGATGTGGCCGACACCTTTTCGTTCGACAACCTGCTGTCGTTGGTCGCGCCTCCGGGATCGCTGCTCGACAGGGTGATCGGCGGCGTGGGAACCGGATTCTCGGTGGTGCAGAGTGTGCTTGCAACCCTCGGCCCGCTGTTGGCCGGGAAGAAAAAAACTGTCCGACGTGCCGCCCGTGCATCCAAGTCCGCACGTGGAGGCCGGTAGCCGACTCATTTCAGGCTGTCGTCGACGCGGCGTTTGAGCAGACGGCGGGCGGCGCGGAAAAGCGGGTGGCCCGAGATATCGGCTGCGTTCTCCAGGTAGCTCCAGAACTCGACGCCGCACACGAAGCCGGTGAAGATCTTTGCCAGATGCAGCTCCACGAAGGTGAGCACCACACTCTCCAGCAGCCAGGCCAACACTATGCCCGCCATCACGAACACCGCCTTCAGTACGGTGTCCCACGCCCGGCGGCTCGAAAAACTCCACGGCGTGCCTTTTCGGCGGGCGCGGCGGCGGGAGGCCCACACTCCCGTCGCAAAATCTATCGCCACGAAGAGCAGCGCGCACACCACCAGTCCGCGCACGGGGATCAACAGCGCGAACAGACCCGTCAGGCCGCCCCACAGATATTTAATCGCGCCGCCCATCGTTGCTTCCGGCTATCACCAGGCCGCCCTCTATCGAGCAGCGGTTGAGGATGTTCTCGCGCGGATCGTACTCGCGGTAGGTGAGGGTCTGCGACTCGATGTGGGCCACGGCGCGGCGCATCAGGGCCAGCGCGTCGGAACGGAGACGTCGGCGGGCGGCACGCAGTTTGGCATCTCCGGCGCGGTAGAGATTTCTGGAGTTCGCCTCCACCACTCCCGCCGCACCCGTCTGGAGGGCCAGCGAGGGGAGCATCAGCATCTTGACATAGAGGGCCAGCGGCAGGGCGATGTAGTCGCTCTTGAGCGTGGCGTAGGCCCCGCGGCAGAGCGCGTCGTAGAGTGCGGAGCCCAGCACGGGGCGGATGAATTTGTGCTGCGCGGCGAGGATCGTGGCCTCGGGCACGGCCTCTTCGGAGATGAAGTCGGGGGCGCGGAAGGCCATCGAGGCCACCTGCGCGGGGGTTATCAGCAGTTCCATGCGGTAATGTAATAGATTGGTATTTAGTGCGTTGGGGCTTACGCGAAGCCTGTGGCTTCGCAAAGTCCCCCTTTTGAAGGGGGATTTAGGGGATAGGTTTCACAATAACGGCTTTTTCAAAGCCGTTATTCTATGCTTCTGAGGTTGTACTTTGTGATCTGGGCCAGATAGAGATTCTGCGTCTCGTCGGTGGGGTCGTAGTCGAGACCGTCGGCGCGGCGGGCCTCCCACACCTTCATGTAGAGCGGTTTGCCGTTGGTGGGCGGGCGGTTCAAAACCGTCAGCGACGAGGCGTCGACACCGAGTACGTATTCGATCACGCGGCGCAGAGGCTCCAACAGCTCGGTCTGCTCGGGCACGATCACGGTGTTCAGGGCGATGTTGTACTCGTACATGATGCGCTCCGAGGAGAAGCCGCTGCCGTAGTCCAGGCCGCTGAGCGAACGGAACCACGAGTGGGCCACAACGATGTCGCCGGTGGCCTGGTCGTGCAGGCTCTTCCAGTCGCCCTCGTTGCCCGCGGTGATGGGGATGAAGCGCGAACCGTCCGTCTCGCTGCCGTCGCGAACTATGAACATCACCTGGCCGGGCTGACCGCCGAACTTGCTCTCGGCCTGGCGAACGATGTCGGCCGCCTGGGTCTCGTCGTCCACCCCGCCGTCGAGCATCATCACGCCCGAGAGCTGGAACGAGTTGTCGAGCCGCGCGATGTTCCAACGGTCGGTCTTGTAGGCGATTGCCGAGACGTTCATGCCCGCGATGTAGGAGGGCATGCCGTAGTGGGAGAACATCGGCTCGTAGTCTTTATAATGGATCATCGAGCGCAAAAGGCCGTCGTCGGAGGCCTCGAAGTAGGGAAAAAGGGGCAGGCGGCGCGCTTCGGCGGAGGTGTATCCACGCCAGTCGTGGTGCAGCAGGATGGCGCCGTCGTCCCGCGTGACGCGACAGCGCGAGGCGTCCTGATGGTGGAGCGACAGGAAGGAGTGGTCGCGGTCGGTGACGATCTCAAGGAACGCGTTGCCGAACAGTGCCTTGTCGAACGCCAGACGGTTGAAGACCTGACGCAGGCTCTCGCCGCTGCCGTTGGCCCGCGCGATGAGGGCGCTCAAAGCCGGCGCGTCGGACGAAAAACCGTTGCCCGAGATGTAGTCGGCCTTGTCGTTGATGATGCGGCGGTGGGTGGTGGACAGGCGCGAGGTGAGGGCCAGAGTCTCGGGCAGCATGTTGTCGTTGCCCCAGCGCCAGAAATCGCCGTCGGAGATCGTCACGCAGGGAGTGTATTCGGCGGGCGGCAGGGCGCTTTTCGAGCCTTTCACCGCCATGATGCGGGGTTTTTTATTTGGTTTCGTTGTCATGATATTTTTTTAGGGAGTTATGAATTATTAGTTATGAGTTATGAGTTATGAGTTGGCTGACGCGCAACAGCTACGCGCAAAAAAAAGATATTCTGCGTAGCATAACTCATAATTCATAACTCATAACTCATAACTTCAGTTAAAAGCGTCATCAATGCATTCAAGGGTAAGGGTGATCGTGGGGTAGTCGGCGGGTGTGCGGCCCGAAGCGGACTCAAGGCCGGCGGGACGCAACGGATAGGCGACGCCGAAACGCTCCGAACAACCCGCGACAACAACCTCGCCCGAGGCCATCGTCACGACTGCCACGACACCCTCCGAAGAGGCGACCGAGATCAGCTCGTCCACGGCGCGGCGGGCGGCGGGAGTGGCGGGAAGTTCCATCGTCAGGGTGTGCCGAACGAGCGGGGAGAGGCTTTCGCCTCCCACCCTCTCTTCGGTGTACCCGGCCCGATCTTCGCGAAAGGCCCAACCGGAGCGCGGTGCGGCGGATTCGCGGGCCGCCCACTCGGAGGCGGTCGCGAGTTCCACTTTACGCACTCCGCCGCGGGGCCTGGCGGTGATCCTGTTCAAACCGGTCAGTGGCATGGTCGCTACACTTTTACGCCGTAGCAGATCAACTCGGGAAGCAGGAAGTCGCAACCGGCCGAGAATACGGCCCTCTGGCGGTTCTCCATCTCGTCGGGGTTGTACCACATGCGAACCTCGGTGCCCGGGAAATCGCTCGTGTTGACGGCCAGCGCAAGGTTGCGGCGGTCGGCCAGAACGATCCACGTTTTGGGCATGTCGTCGATCTGGTCGAGATAGCCCGACACCTGCATGTCGATCACCGGAATGCCGCGGAACGAGAGCGACGGACGGCCCTGCTGGCGCGCGATGTAGGCAGCCTCAAGGGTGGCGCTGTCCAACGACTCCTCGTACCTGGAGTAGACGTCGCTCGTGACGAAGAATGCCAGATGGCCCTGGCCCTTGAGCTCGCGGAGTTCGAGCGCGGCCTCCTCCCACACCCTCTTGAGCATGGTTTCGCCCGCGTCGGCGGCTCCGAATTCGGCGTCCGTGAAGGCGACGTAGTTGACCGACGGAACGGGGTTGCCGTTGTCGGCGATCAGTCGCGACAGGAAGCCGTCGAACGTGTCGTGGTAACCGTCCACGCGGCCGGTCGATCCGATCCACATCGTGGCACGCAGGCTCTCGGCCAACGCCTCGCGGAAAAGTCGCGTTTCGGCCTCTTCGAGTTGGGTGCCGCTCAGGTCGTCCATGTTGGAGTTGTCCGACGCGCCGGCGATCTGTTCGTACACCATCGCGAAGTAGTCCGAGGCGGTGTAGCCCATCTCCGACTTCACTTTGCGCAGTTCGATCGTCTTCTGGCTCTTGTGCGACGAGCCACCGCCGTTCCAGCCCGCGGAGTATTCACGCAGCACGTTGGAGGCGCCCTTCCACAGGCTCAGCACCGTCGGAACGGGCATGTTGTACAACACTCTTATGCCGAGCGATTCGGCGGCGGCGCCCGAAAGCATCGGACGGAAAAATACGGTTTCGAGTTCTTTGCCCTGATATGTTTTGGGCTCTACGATTTGGTTCATTTTTTTAGTTGTTAATTGTTAATTATAAATTGTTAATGGCCTTCGGCCGAGTTACTTTTTTGATGGGCAAAAAAGTAACCAAAAAACCCACCCCCATGCATTCAAAAATCTGTTCCCACCTCACCTAAAATCGTACAAATTGCACTCCGTCGCAATTTGAAGGCGATTTTAGTCTCGGCTTCACGACGATTTTCGAATAAATGGGGGATCAAGGAACGGCCTGCGGCCGTGCTTAAGAGAGGAAGGCCCTTGCGTCGCGTTGGTAGGCGGATTCATTGGCCGAACGGCGGCTCTCCGTGGGCGAAGGGTCTTCCTTGGGTTTGATCAGCGTGGGGCGGGCGCGAAGCTGGGCGTTCTCGCTTTCGAGCACCGCTATGCGGCTGTGTAGTTTTTCCACCTCCATGTCCTGCTGCCAACGCATCGGGTCGGCGTCGGACGAGTTGACGGGGATGGGGCGGCGACGGCGGGCGAACATGGAGCCCTCGTTGTCGATGATGCGGTCGGCAAGGCCCTCGGAGATCGTCTCCTCGGGCGAAAGCCACCGCCCGCTGCCGTTGTTCTCGGCCATCAGTGTGGCGAACTCTTCGGGTGTGCGGCCCGAACGGGAGGCGTAGATCTCGGCGATGCGCCGGTCGGTCTTGATGAGCAGTTGCCGGCTCTGGCGCAAATCGCGCGAGTTGCCCTCGCAGCGACCCACCGAGTTGTGAACCAGATAGAGAGCCGAGGCGGAGATCTCGCGGCGACCCTCGGAGGCGGCCTGGGCGATGATCGTGGCGGCCGAGGCGACATATCCGCGGCAACGGGTGGTGATGACCGCGCCGGAAGCCGAGAGCGAGGTGAGGGCGTCGTAGATGAGCAGCGCGTCGCCCACGTCGCCGCCCGTCGAGCGGATGTTGACCACGACCTCGCCTCCCTTGATGCGGGAGATGTCGGAGAGCGAGCGGCGGAACTTTTCGTACGTGGCGACCCGTCCGGCGGGCTGTTCGAACTGCCACTCTTCGGGCACTCCGATGGTTCCCTCGACGTCGATCGTGGTGACGCCCGACTTCGAGTTGGTGATCTTTATTTCAGATTTTTTCATTGTTTTTTCAGATGTTTACGTCGTTGTAGTAGTACATGCATTTGCGAACGTATTCGTAGCTCGTGCAGAAGTATTCCGAGGCCAGCCACATGGCGCGCGTCTTGCGGTGGCCGTCGCGGACCGCCTGCTCGACCCAGCGGCGAACCATCAGGGTCTTGCACAGCGTGTGGTCGATCACACCGATGCGGTAGAGCTCAACCACGAGGCGCCCGGGAGAGATGCGGCCGAAACGTTTCGACACGAGGCGCGCAAGTTCGGCTTCGTAGGTGGTGCGGGGGAAGGGTTTACGTTCGGAGCGCGTCATATCTTCGCTTTTTCGGCTATTTCGGTTCGGGTGCGCTCTTCGTCCAGCAGGCGGGCGACGAGGTCGCGGATCTGTTCGGAGGTCATGGGCGTGGGTTTTTTTTCAGGGAATGTGTTTGATGAAGATACATTTGGTGGAGGTGGCGGCGGGAGAGTAGTCGCACACCTCTTCGAGGCGGCACAGGAGAGGTTCGCCGTCGATGGTGAGAAGGTACAGAGCGCGGAAATCGGCTCCGGCGCCCGTCGGGAAAGAGAGGGTCTCGATGTCGGCCGCCTCAAGAGCCAGCCACGCGGTGAGGCGCTTTCCATGGTTCCACAGGCGGATGTCGCGATCCCAGCGGGTGTGAAGACCGGTGCAGCCGTCGCGATCCTCGAAACAGAGCGTGTAGCCGCTCTCGGGGGCGTGGAAAGCAAGCTTGGGATATTGCGCACCCGACAGCGGCCAGCCCCAGGTTTCGCCCGCAGGCAGAGGTTTCAGACCCTCGTAGCGCACTATGCGGGCGGGGAAGTTGAGGTTTTCGGTGCCGGCGGGGGTTGTTTCGGACGTGGCGGCGGAGTCGGCCTCGCCGGTTTGGATCAACAGCGCCGAGGGTGCACCCAGGTAGAGATCGGGGGCGGAGAGGGCGGGGGTGAACATCGGGTTTTGCCACACCGAGCTCTCGTGTGCGGCGGCGGCGCTTTCGACAGTGGCGCTCCAGCGGCCGAACCCGGTGCCGTCCGTGCGGTTGAGGCGGGCCACGGCGTCGTCGCCCCCGCGGTAGCTCCACACCATCTCGCGCGAGAGATCGCCGCCCAACTCCTCGACGGTGACGGGGCGGGTGAGGTCGAGCCTGTCCGTCCAGTCGATTACGCGCGCGTCGGAGAAGAAGGTGTCGGAGGGCTCGATGCGAACCGTTTTTTCGCGGATGTCGGTGTGGAAACACAGGTTGTACATTTGCCTGAGCGCCGAGATGAAGTCCATGCGGCTGGCGGGGTGGGCGTACACCTCGGCGAAACCGACCGTCGAGCCCTCCGTGGGTTGGGCGTAGAAAACGGGACGCAGCCACGTCCGGTCGCTCACGGTGAGGGTCATGCCGGGCTCCGCGCCGCCGAAATATATGCCGTCGAAGAACTTCGGTGAGCCAGGGGTGACCGTCTCGGGGGCGGTGCGCAGGGTCAGCTCCACGTCGAGGCTGCCGGTCTCGCCCACGAAGCCGTCGTACAGAGCCCAGTCGCCGGTGTAGCGCTGCCACGTGGAGGTGGACGAGGCGCGGCTCCACAGCACGGGGTTGCTTACCGGCAGTGTTCCCGCGATGGCAACTGTCGTGAAGCGTGTCGAGGTGACGGGCAGATTGACCGACGAGGTGCCTCCCGAAGCGGTCTGCTGGCTGTATCGCAGTTGGTATTGCCTACCCGCGGTGTGGTCGAAAACGGCCATCGTGTAGGTGCGTGCCGGGCGGAACGAGCCCCGGCGGTCGGGCCACGGGTTGGCAAGGGTGAATCGGCGTGCCGACTGCTCGCCCAGATACACGGTGTCGAAGCCCGCCAACTCGGTGCGGCTGCGCATCCGGTAGTCGGTGGTGTAGCGCAGGTGGAACTGGAAGCCCACCGACACCTCGCGCAGGGGGATGAAGGCCACACGGTCGTCGTCCGTCTGGAAGCAGCCGCCATTGGAGAATAGATCCTCCGGTGCGCCGCTGCGGGTCGGGTCGGCGGTGTCGACCAGATTACCAACGGTGTAGGCCGTGCGGTAGGGATCGGCGTAGACCCTGCCCTGGGAGTTTGCAGTGGCGGAGGCCGTCCCGAGGCGGCGCGCCAGAAAGTCCATGCCCGCCTTCACAGCCGAGACGTCGCGGGTGGGGTAGTTGCCGCTGATGTAGAGCGAGTCGAACTCGGGGCTGTCGACAAACGCGCTCTCCACACGATAGCCTGCGTCGGCGAAAATGGCCCGCAGCAGTGTCGCCGCATGGAGGAACGGATGGTAGTCGTCGCCCGAAAGAACCTTTGCCGCGGGGATCACGCTGCCCGACGAGTAGTCCCTTTGGAGCCGCCGGCGCGCCACGGGCAGGAAACGCACCGGTGAATTCTCCGTCCAGCTTGCCGAGATCGTGCTTGCGGAGAGTGTGCGGCTCCAGCCCACCGGCAGCGTCGACAGCGAACGCATCGAGGCCTGTGACGCCCAATCGCGCGCCGCGCCGATGATGTGAACCTCGTAGAATCCGCCCTCGGTGGCGGTGGCGCGACGGGCACGGCCGAGGGTGAGCGGGCCCTCGATCAGGATGCACCCTTCATGCTCGACGCGGCCGGTGTGGGGAGTGGCGTTGAAGCGGTCGCGCGAGTGGATCTCGGACGCGTAGCCGAACACAGCGTCGTTGGCCGTGGTGGCGGGCAGACGCACGGTGCGGGTGTATCCGGCGCGGGCGCGGCGCGGATCGGTCACAACGGCCACCGAAAGAGATACCAGGATCTCGGCGGCGGAGTCGGTGTCTACCAGGGTGTTGTCAATGTAGAGTTCCATAGTCAGAGTCAGGATTTGCGTGAGACACCGGCCGCGCGGGGCGACACCACAACCTCCACCACGGAGGGCTTCAGGGGCGAGGCG
>QMCE01000634.1_pt1 | contig 34039 bp, 29 predicted proteins | sample 1821851 | NCBI WGS metagenome assembly QMCE01 (sample SAMN09453174, study PRJNA476694) | Termite gut metagenome, whole genome shotgun sequencing project. | isolation source: worker | host: Odontotermes sp. | place: South Africa:Pretoria | collected 2016-01-28 | reverse complement strand
TGATCAAGACGGGCATTCTATCGAATGGCGGCTCGATTTTGACACTCGCTTTATCACTAATGCCGCCGGGCTGGACAAGGCTATTCAAGTTGTGGCGCATGATACCGCGGCCACAGCCAATTCCTCCAGCGTGAGCGATGTTCAGACCGCCGCCAACGCCAAAACGCCGTACTACCGCGTCGATGTTGTGCCGTATATTTCCGGGATCACCACAACGGTACGAACTGAAGGCGGATTAAAAACGAACAATATCCGTTCGGCGGACGGTAAATACTCGGTTATTCAAGGAAATAACAACACATTTATTACCGTAAGCGGTTTTAACCTGCCGAATGCTTCTGACACTAATGGCGTAAGAATTCAAACTACAGATCAGCGAGACGATCATGCGGCAAATCCCGCAATCGCTATGAATGGAACTACTCGCGCATTCAGCGGCACGGTGACGGAACGTACTTCCTTTACGATGACCAACAACTCCAGTTCAGGCTTTTTGGCTGTCTGGACAAACGGGGTTGGAAGCCTGAACAACATCAACAGTAACGAAGCTCTGGGGGCATATAAACTCAAGCTTAGTACAGATAATGTCATGATAGGAACGAATTACGCGCTGCGGCCTGACATGTCTAACGGCTCTGACGAAGAAAATATGCCCAATCGTGAAGCCGACCGGTATCAGTCCAAGAACATTACTATGACCGACGACCGTTATTTGCAGTTTTATACGGTTAATGGGACTAATGTCAAAAACGGCTACAACCCGGTTATGATAATGGACAACGATGATCCGGTCTTTGGCTATGTTGATCTCACGGGCGGTAGCAATGGGGCTCCAAGTATTGGAGCCAATACGAATGCGGGTACTTACCAGTACACTCATGCCATGCCTCAGCGTACCAAGTTTAATGGTACAAACGGCGCAAGAATAGATACCGAATACCTGGTAAAAGCCTCAATATGGGACGGAATGGGAATGGCAAAAGACGAATCTGGCCGTTACCTTCATGCTACCACCTATAACCGTGACGGGGCCAATTTCCACCTGATCTATGACCGTTATGCAGAGCTATATCTTACCCAAATTAGAGTTAATAATACTAATTACCCTAATCCTGGCGCAGGCTGGGGGTCAGGCACAGGTTATAATGGGTATAATGGTAATTATGCTTATAATACAGAAAACAATGCTATTGTTTTGGAGTCTGTAAATTATACTCCCGGTCTCCTTCTGGATCGTTATCAGTATCCCAAGCTTCTTGCTAAAGGTAATTCCCTTACTGGTACTGCTAATTACTATATGACTTATTTTGACAATGCAAGTGGCGAACTCATATTCCGTAATTTCCGGATAGGTCAATTAGGGGGGGTAGGAAATATTAGGCTATCAAGAGTCGGAAGTGATGCCAACGGGGCGGCTTACGATGGAGTCCGTACAAATGCGACCAGTGGACAGGAAGCAGGATCGGATGATGGTGCTGCCGGACGTCAAGTTGTATCCAATGGTGCCTCAAACCATTTTGATATGGCGGTAACTTCGGGTAACGTCGTGGTAGTTGCTTACTATGATGAGGCTGCTGGAAAGTTACAGCTCGCATATAGTGCCTCGGCAATTACCGGCGATAATCCTGCTGCGGACATTACATGGACACCTTCTCCGGTCAACCTGCCGGAATATACCGGTATGTATGTTTCGATGGCTATAGATTCGAGCAATCAAATTCATATAGCGGCGTATGATGCGGTAGACAGCGATCTCAAGTACATTTTTATACCTGACTACACCGGCAGCGATTTCACGGCGGTGACAGTTGACCAATACGGCGCAGTGGGCAACTGGACTGACATCAAGTTACAGGAAGCCGGGGAAAATGTTACGCCTTACATCGCGTACTACAATGCCACTGAAACCGGCGGCAGGGACGGTATTAAACTTGCCAATGCCGCCTACGATATGAGTCTTGCCGCGCCGGAGATAAAATCAGGCGTTGACAACAGCGGCTATACCACCGGCAACTGGGAATACCGGACTGTTCCTGCCCTTACGCCGCCGCAGGGAGGCTCTCCTAAATTCCAGAAAGTCAATCTTGGTTTCAGAACGGACGGGCGACCGGTGTTAGGTTATCTGGGAACGAATATCGAGTTTTCGTATCCGGTTGGGGAATAATTTGGCGAACAATGGTCTGGGGTAAAACTCAGGCCATTGGTTTGGGGTGAAAACGATACGGGAAGCAATTATCAGTTAGCCCGTGAGGAGCGCAAGGGATAGAAGCGGAAATCCCGCAGACTTTGTGTGAGCAAAGTCGAGGAATTGAAGTGGATAGCCCGGTTTTGCCGCTTGGGTCAAGCGGCAAAATGCGCCCAAAATCTTATAGAAATTAGTTTTTTTGCAAATTGCTTTCTCTGTGAAAATGGTTACTTTATCTTGCGAAAAACAGCCAAAGCGCCTAAGATAAAGGTATGGACACCAATGTTAAATACAAAAGCAGCTTGTTCTCGTTTTTATTCAGCGATCCTGATTTGCTGAGGGAATTGTACTGTGCTCTTGACAATGTAACTCTGCCTGCTGATGTACCGGTTACTATCAATACTCTGCAGGACGTATTGTTTATGGATATGCTGAACGATATTTCCTTTTCGATAGGCGATAAGCTGGTTATTTTGATAGAACATCAGTCCACGATAAACCCGAATATGGCGCTGCGGTTATTGATGTATGTTGCCCGTGTGTATGAAAAAATGCTTAACAACAAAAAAATCTATGCCTCAAAGCTGCAAAAAATTCCCCGGCCTGAATTTTTTGTGCTCTATAACGGTACTGCGCCGTACCCTGATGAAGGCATACTGAAACTGTCCGGCGCGTTTGAACAAGCGGCAGAGTTGGGCATAGCGCTGCCGGATAGTCCTGCGCTGGAGTTGGTGGTGAGAGTAATTAACATCAACCACGGCAAGAATGAGGCTATCGTGAAGAAATGCCGTAAATTGTCTGAGTATGGGGCATTTGTGGCGAAGGCGCGTGAATTAGAAAAAGCGTCTGGTAATCTCGGAGACGCGATACGGCAGGCGGTGGTTTACTGCCGGGATCACGATATATTGAAAGAATTTCTTGAAACCCATGGGACGGAGGTATTAAATATGCTGATGACGGAATGGAATTGGGATGACGCGCTGGCGTATCGTTTTGAAGAGGGCCGTGAAGAGGGCTGGGAAAAAGGTTTGGAAAAAGGTTTGGAAAAAGGCCGGGAAAAAGAACGGAAAGAAAATGTGCGTAATATGTTTGCTATGGGTATGGATATTGAGGTGATAGCGCAGGCGCTCAAATGGCCGATTGAAAAGATACGTTCGTTTGTTACCTAGGAGGGCGAGTAATATTTAATGAACAAAAAAAGCGGGAGTACATTTCTGGTATTGGTGACGGCGGCGGGGCTGATTTTTTCCAATTGCGGAAAATCGCCGGATACGTGGTATGTCCAGCCGGAATTCGCGCGGGCGTGGACAAGGATTATTGATGACGAAACCGCTCCCAAAAAATTCAAAGAGATTGTGGTTTGGGAGGGCGAAACGCTTCCCGACGGCCCCGGTATATTGATTTCCGCCGATCCCTGGAATAAACAGGAAAAAGTCAGCGTTTATTACCGGCTGTCTTACGATCTGGAATATCAAAACGCCCGCGTGCTGGCAATCGATCCCTGGATGATATTTCGCAAACATACTAATCCGGGATTGCCCGCCGGACGTGTGTATGCCGGAGAAAGCGGTGAGGGCGTTGTGTTAATTCCCGGCACGGATCAGAAATCACAGGATGCGTGGATTGCCCGTCTTATTCAGGAAAGGCCGGGAGTTTTTCCTTCCGGTGAAACGCTCTGGGAGGAGATGCGGCAGAAATTATTTGAGGAGAGGCGTTTTCCGGCGGGGGCAGTGACATATAACTGGCAGGACGTTTTTTTCAGGTTGATGGGCAATGAGATCGCGTGGGTGTACGCCCCCTGCAGCGCAATTCGCGGCTATCAAAATTCGCGAAAAGCGATTCTTGCGGCGGCGGCCTTTCCCGAAAAAACCGAAACAAATCAATACAGCCTTCAGACGAGAATTCTCTGGGCGCTTCCGTTTTCCGACGGCCTGAACAAAAAAGAAAACGAAAAACTTGCGGCGGTTATGGAATGGCTGAAAAAGCCGGAAACGCAGACGCTGATAGCCAATGCTATTGAGTGGATTCCGGCTGACCCCTACGGCAGTCCTTACGACCCCATGTCGCTTGCCGCGCATCGCAACTGGTTGACCGCGACGTATATCTACGATATTGCTGAATAGTGTTTGGGGAGTTGGGGATTTGGGAGCGCGGTTAGAAATAGATTCTTGAAAGTAACGCGCTCAGACAGCGAACAAAAATCGTATTACAATTAATGCGTGGAGTTTTGCGCGTCCAAACTCCGAAGCTATCCGGCGAAGCCGGATAGCCGGGGGATAGCGGTAGACTTGCGGAGGGCTTACAGCCTGGAGCAAGGCTGGAGCGTAAGGGGGGACACGACTGATGTTTCTATGCGCCGGAAAATGCGCGGAAAGTGTCCCCCCTTTTTATGATGATTGCGTTTTGGCTTTCCAGAGTTTCGGCAGGGTGATCAGCAAGATTACGAGGAGCGCGAACGATATGGGGACGGTGATGGCTGTAGTTATGCCGAAGCCGAGGGGCGCGATTACACCGGCGAGTAGATAGCCTATAAAGGAAACTGCTGCTACGGTTAGCGCGTAGGGGATTTGGGTGCTGACGTGATTGATGTGGTTGCAGCGGGCGCCTGTTGAGGAGAGAATTGTGGTGTCTGAGATGGGTGAGCAGTGATCGCCGAATACTGAGCCGGCTAGAACTGCTGAAAGGGAGACGACTGAAAGATGGGGGGCTACGATGTCGCAGATGTTGATGACGATGGGAATGAGTATGCCGAATGTTCCCCATGATGTGCCGGTGGCAAAGGAGAGGGCGGCGGCGATGATGAACATGATTGCCGGAATGAGGGCGACGGGCATTTGTGAGGATTCGACGATACCGGCGACATAAGCTCCGGTGTTCAATAGATCGCGGCAGATTCCTGAGATTGTCCAGGCGAGAGTCAGAATGATGATTGCTGGAACCATTGATTTTATGCCGATGCCGATGCTGGCGAAAAAGTCCCGGAAGCGCATTATTTTGCGGGGGATGAAAAGGAAAAATGTGACTATGATCGCGCCGAAGCCGCCGAGGGCAAGCGCGGGGCCGGCGGAGGTGTCGCCGAATGCCGCGAAAATACTTTTTCCTTCGCCGTCCCACAGGCCGCCGTACCAGAGCATTGCGAGGATTGAAAAAAGCACGAGGAATATCACGGGAATTATGAGGTCGAAAACTTTTCCTTTTTCGGAGATGCCGAGTTTTTCCAGTTCGCCGTTTTCTTCGGCGGACGGGTCGAGGGAGGCGGCGCTGTTTGTGTCAGTGTTTTCGGCTTTGCGCTGGGCGGCGGCCATCGGGCCGTAATCGCTGTTTTTGCGCGAGGTCATCCATATCACCATGAAAATCGTAAGCACTGCGTAGAGATTCATGGGGACGGAGCTGATGAACGCTTGCATTCCGCTGATTCCGGTTTCGGTCGGGTAATATGAAATGACCGAAGCCGCCCACGATGAAATCGGCGCGATTATGCAGACGGGCGCGGCGGTGGCGTCGATTAGATACGCGAGTTTTTCGCGGGAAATGCGGAAGCGGTCAGTGACGGGGCGCATAACTGTTCCGACGGTCAGGCAGTTAAAATAGTCGTCTATAAAAATTAAAAGGCCGAGGAGGGCGGTTAATAATCCCGCGCTTTTTTGGGATTTGATTTTTTTTGCGGCCCACGCGCCGTATGCGCCGGAGCCGCCGGCTCTGGTGACAAGCGCGACAAGGCCGCCGAGCAGCGCGAGAAAAATTACCATCGCGGCGTTGCCGGAGTTTGCGAGTTTGCTAACCATTGTGTCGATGGTGACGGTGAAAATTCCAACCGCGCCGATGCCGGTAAAAACGCTGTGGATCAGCGCGCCGGACATTATGCCGATGAGCAGTGAAAAAATTACTTCTTTGGTAATCAAGGCAAGGGCGATAGCGACAAGCGGCGGTAATACCGACCAGATACCGGCGTGTTCAACAAGGGATTCCATTCAATACCTCCGAAAAAGTTGAATATGGCCGCCCGTAAAACCGCTTGCTTTACGGACAAGCCGGCTTGATCATATTACACCGTATTTCCCGAATTTGTCCATTAATATCTGGGATTGTTTTCAGCGCGGGAATGTCACGCGAACATTCGGGGCTTGCTTTGGGACAGCGGGGCGCGAAGGGGCAGCCCGGTTCAGGCCGCGCCGGATCGGGGACTTTGCCGGGAATCGTAAGCAGCCGTTCCCGCGAATAATGGCTGCCGAATTGGGGGGAGGCGGCGAGCAGGGCGGCGGTATACGGATGACGCGGCGTTTTTGTGACAGTCTGTGTCCGGCCTGTTTCCATCGCCATACCGCCGTACATCACCATAATGCGGTCAGAGATTTCCGCTACTAAATCAATGTCGTGACTGATAAACAATATCGAAATATTTCTCGTGCGGCGCAGCGTTTTCAAAAGTTCGACAATTTGTTTTTGGATCGTTACGTCGAGAGCGGTTGTCGGTTCGTCGGCGATTAAAAGCTCGCAGCCCTGGGCGAGGGCAAGCGCGATACCGATGCGCTGGAGCTGGCCGCCTGAAAACTGGTGGGGAAAATTGGAAAGCCGCTGCCGGGAATTGTCCATGCCGGTTTCCGCGAGCAGAGCTTCCGCCCGGCGATTTGATTCAGTTTTTGTGATCGAAGAATCCAGATTTCTGAATGTTTCAAAAAATACGCTTCCCATGTTTTGCAGTGGATCGTATGAGCGTCCGGGTTCCTGAAAAATCATGCCGATTTTTTTCCCCCGGTAGGCGCGTAATGTCTTTGTGTCCATGCCGAGCAGTTCCGTTCCTTCGTACATGACAGAGCCCGCCGCGTCCGCGTTTTTCGGCAGCAGTCCGGGAATTGCCAGCGTGCCCGCGCTTTTGCCGGAACCGCTCTCGCCAACAATGCCCAGACATTCGCCCTTTTGCAATGTAAACGAAAGTCCCCGCACCGCCCGCACAGTGATGTGTTCCCTGCCGCGCAAAACAGTAAAGTTTACGGAGAGATTGGTGATTGTTAGTAATGGGGAGTTGGGAATGGGGAGTGGGGAGTGGGGCGCGTTGTCCGCAATAATTTCGCTGTCTTTTGCGTCTTTTTCCGGCTTTGAAATTTCTTCTTCGTTATTCGCAATATTATTCGCGACTTTCTTTTCCAGCCGCCGCTTTATTTTCGCTAATCCCCATTCCCTAATCCCTAGTCCTCTCTTCTTTCCAAACACCGCGTGATACGGATCAAAATAATCGCGCAGCGCGTCACCGATAAAATTAAACGCGAGCGTTACGCCCAATAAAAACCACACGGGATTCAACAGCCAGGGATATGCTCGCAGATTCGCCAATGTCGAAACATCGCGCTTTATCAGAGAACCCCAACTGACCGCCGGATCGGTGATGCCCAGCCCCAGATAAGAAAGCACCGTTTCGGTCATTATAAATCCAGGAACACTCAGCGCGACACTGACGATGAGCAAACTTGCCGTCTGCGGAATAATGTGTTTCAAAATAATCACCGGCGCGGGGATCATTTCAAGCTGCGCGTTGAGTACAAACTCCTCCCGTTTTATTGCGTGAACCATGCCGCGAATCGTTCGCGCCGATCCCGGCCAGCCGACAAGAGAAAGTATCACCGTGATCATCATATATGATTGACCGGAATCCATATTTGACACCATGAGAGAACGGAGAAATAAAATCAAATACAGGCTGGGAATAAGCATGAGAAATTCCGACACGCGCATAATCGACCAGTCGGTAAGCCCGCCGAAATATCCGGCAAGTCCGCCGGCGAGGGCCGCGAGAAGCAGAGAAATGGCGGTGGCGACAAAACCGATAGTCAGCGAAATGCGCGAACCGTGAACAATGCGAGAAAAAATGTCGCGCCCCAGATTGTCCGCGCCCATGAGAAAAACCGGATACGCGCCCGGCTCGGTGGTAAAAAGGCGGCGCTCGGCGGGAATTATACCCCACAATAAATACGGCTCGCCTTTGCCGAAAAACTTAACCGGCGCGTACCGCCCCCGCACGCGGGCGTATTTCCATGTGACGGTATTTGTTACCTGACATTCCTGCGCCCGCAATTTTCCCTCGTACACACGCGCGTTGGGCGGGTGATAACTTTTGTCGGGGAACGAAGCGTTCGGCGAATATGGCGCGAAAAATTCCGCGAAGATCATCACAAAATAAAGCAGCGCAAGAATAACAAATGATCCCGCGCCCGCCGGACGTGTTTTAAGGTAATTAAAAAAACGCTTCATGCCGCCGTCACTCTTTTCCGTATCGTATTCTGGGATCAACCAGCGCGAGAATTATATCGGCAATTGCCATGCCTTCCAATACAAGAAATGAAATAAACATGATGTTCGCGAGAACAAGATTAATGTCCTGTTGAATAACCGCCTCATACATAAGCCGTCCAATACCGGGATACGCGAAAATAATTTCCAGGATGAGCGATCCTGAAAAAAGACTTGCGAGAAGATTCGCGCTGCCGGTGATATAGGGATTGAGCGTATTGCGAAAAGCGTGACTGAAATAAACGCGCCATTCGGCAATTCCTCGCGCGCGCAGACTGGTAATGTACGGCTGTCCCAGCTGATCCAGCATGGTTGCGCGTATCATTCGCAACGTTCCGCCAATGCCTCCCAGAAAAGACGCTAACAGCGGCAAAAAAATATGATGCGCGTATGAAAAAACAAATTTCGCCGGAGCCTCGGAAAACGGAAAAGGCGGATAAGCCGTTACAGGAAACAGCCCCGACACCGAGGCGAAAAGCTGAAGCAGAATTAAAAGCAAAAGCCCCGGAAATGCGTGCAACAAGAGCGCGAAAAAAGTCACCGCTATATCAACGCCGGTTCCCGCCTTCGCGGAAAAATATACGCCCAACGCAAACGAAAAAAAAGTAATCAAAACAAGCGATATTACATTGAGAAGCAGCGAATTCAAAAGGCGGGATTTAATCAGAAACGAAACCGGAGCGCGGGAAATTAAACTCGTGCCCAAATCGTGATGGACAATAACGCGGTCAAGCCAACGGAAATACTGTTCGTAAAAAGGCCGGTCAAGTCCAAGCTCACTGCGGCGGGCGGCAAGCTGCTCCATGCTGAGATTTTGCAAATTCTGCCCCGCTCTTCCCTGCTGTTCACCGAGAAGCTGCTGCATCATAATCTGGTCTACAATGTCGCCCGGCGCAAGTTCCATAAGACCGAACACGGCAAGTCCCAGCAAAAAAAGCATTACTATCATAGTCATCTGCCGGCGGATACAATACGCAAGCAGCGGAAATCGCCGCCTGAAAAAATAAAACGGCTTTAATATCGCCGCGCCAAACTTGTGTTTTTCGTTCATGCCGCGCATACATTTACTTCAATAAAAAAATGTTTATCATTGTGACTCTTCACAGAATTATCAATATTGCTTTTAATTAATGTTTGGAAATAATATTTATGTTCATGTTTTAATTTTGCGCCGTCAATAAATAATAATATCAATGCGTGTTTGAAAAAATTATTTGCGGACAAGGCCGGTGTTTGCAAAACGCTATTCCGCAATTTAATTACATTACTTGCCAAATCATCTAAGTTACGCATTTAATAATTTTACCAGAGCTCTCAAAATCATTCAACTGGATTTTTATTTTTGCTGGGAAAGTAATTTTCAATAAACTAATTTCTGTAATAAGAATCTGGGCGCATTTTGCCGCTTGAAACAAGCGGCAAAACCGGGCTATACGTTTCAATTCCTCGACTTTGCATACGCAAAGTCTGCGGGATTTCCACTTCTATCCCTTGCGCTCCTCACGGGCTAACTGGGACTGGGGAGTAGGGAATGGGGACTGGGGATTTTGTTATTCGCAATCTGATCGTGAAAGTAATACGCGCAGACAGCGAACAAAAAAAATTCCCCAGTCCCCAGTCCCCAGTCCTACTATGCCAATAATTGCGTGGAGTTTGGCGTAGCCAAACTCCGAAGCTATCCGGCGAAGCCGGATAGCCGGGGGATAGCGCAAGACGCGAAGCGGCTGGAGCGTAAGGGGGGACACGACAAATGTTTCGGTATGCCGATGACGGCGCGGAAAGTGTCCCCCCCTTCTTTTGTTACTTGCGTTTGTCTGGCAATTATCCGCTGGAAATTTTTTGATAAAATTTTCCGGCTATTTCTAGAAGTTTTTCGGGGGTGTTTTGGGAGGGATCGTCCAGTACCGTTTCGAGTAATTCGGCCAGGATTATTCCCATTGTTTTGCCGGGGGGTATTCCGGTTGCAATTAAATCTTTTCCGGTTATGGCGAGGTCTTTCAGGGAGAAAGCGTTTGACTCGGCGAGCGCGCGATCTACTCTTTTGACGAGGGGCAGCAAAAAATCAGCGGGAAGATCGCAGGCGGCAGTGGCGTAGGCATCGGCCCGGCGCAGGCGGTACAGGTTTTCAAGAGAATCCGCTCCGGCGCGGACGATAAAACGGCGGACGGCGGCATCGCTCCAGCTTTCATCGTAATGGAACATGTGTTCTTTTACCAGGTGACACACGGTTTTGATAAGCGCGTTCGGATAACGGAGTCTGTCGAGAATGTTCAGGCAGAGCCGTTCGGATTCCGCTTCGTGCCGGTAAAAAGTCCACACGCCGCCAGAATCTTTTTCGGCGGGTTTGCGTGTAACGGGTTTTCCAATGTCGTGTAACAGCGCGGCGAGAATCACTTCGCGGGGGTATTGTTCGCGGGCGGCATAATCGCAGGCCAAAAGCGAATGATCGAGAACGTCAAAACTATGCAGTCCCTTTTGTTCGACTCCCCGGCAGGCGGCTAGTTCCGGCAGAAAAAGTTTTAACAGGCCGGTATCTTCCATCAAACGAAACGCCCGCGAGGGAAGGCGCGACATGATAATTTTATCAAACTCGTCACGTACTCGTTCGGCTGAGACCAACGCGCTTACCCACAGGGACAGGGGAATTGCTTCTATTGTCAACTCGTCTATTTCAAAGCCAAGCTGCGCCGCGAAACGCACTGCCCGCAGTGGCCGCAAACCGTCCTCAGAAAAACGCTCGACCGGATTGCCGACACAGCGTATGATACCTGCTTTTATGTCGGCTTCCCCGCCAAAAGGATCGACGATTTTTCCGCCAGGCAGACGGAGCGCAAGCGCGTTCATGCAAAAGTCGCGGCGGGAAAGGTCTTCCTCGATTGTTGCCGCGTACTTAACCTCGTCGGGGCGGCGGCCGTCAGAATAATCCGACTCAGTCCGGTATGTTGTAATTTCCATCACGCGATTTTTATAATGTACGGTGACAGTTCCGTGTTTGATTCCGGTTGGGATGACCATGCCGCGCGGTTTTGATTCTCTGAAAATCGACATCACTTCCGCCGGCTGGGCATTGCTCGCAAGGTCCCAATCTTCGGCTTCCTTGCCGAGCATCATATCCCGCACCGCGCCGCCTACCAGACAGACTTCTCTGGAGCGGGCGGCGAAAAGCGCGGCAACTTCTTTCAAAACAGGATGAACATACATACAGGCAATAGTTTTTTTCCTCACAATTTAATACAATGGACTTGTTTGATAACTTGATTAGTTATCAAACAAGTCTCGCAAAATACTACATATTTTGCAAGTTTTTGCGGAAGTTGTTCTGAAGCTGAAGTTTCCGAACAACTCTAATAATATACGGAAAAATACCGTCCTATAAAAGTATGCGGCGCGTGAAAAAACGCTTGGGGAGATTTAATGTTAGGCATTGTGTTTGCGGGCGGTAAGGGGCCGCCGCCGGAATTGATCCGGCAGATAATCAGCGAGCTGAAAACGGAAGCTCTGCTGGCGGCGGCGGATTCCGGACTTGAACTTGCCGAAGAAGCGGGACTGAAGCCGGACTGGATTATCGGCGACATGGATTCTCTTGCAAACCCGGCAAGGCTGGAAGCGTATTCTCCAGAGCGGATAATCCGTCATTCAAACGAAAAAGATTATAGCGATACTGAGCTGGCTGTCGATTTTTTGCGGGAAAAGGGCTGTGGAGAAATCTGGATAGCCGGCGGCGGAGGCGGCAGAATCGATCATCTGTTCGCGGTACGTTCTCTTTTTGAACGGGATTTTGCCCCCAGGCGCTGGATTTCTGACACCGCCGATATTTACCGCATTGAGCCGTGTGAAAAATTGAGTTTGAGTATTGCAAGCGGCGCGATAGTTTCGGTGTTTCCGCTGGGAGCGGGGCCGTGGAGCGCGTCAAGCGCCGGACTGAAATGGCCGTTGGTCAATTTGCCGTGGAACAGGGGATTTTTCGGATTGAGCAATGTAGCACAAAACGGCGAATTTATGATACACTCGCTTGAAGGATGTTTTATGGTACTAATGCCGTATATGTCCTTCTAAAAACGGAGGTACAAAATGTCTGCTATTATTATTGACGGTAAAGCTATCGCCCTGAAAAAGCGCGAAGAGGCAAAGCACAAAGTTTCGATGCTCAAGGAAAAGTCGGTTACGCCGTGTTTGGCGGTGGTTCTCATCGGCGATGATCCGGCAAGCCTTTCCTATGTCACCGCAAAAGAAAGAGCACTCGAAGAAGCCGGCATGGAAAGTCAGGATATACGGCTTGCGGCCTCGACAAGCGAATCTGAATTGATAGATATTATCGCAAAACTCAATCAAGACAAAAAAGTCCACGGAATTCTGGTACAGCTTCCTCTGCCCCGGCACATCAATGAAGACAAGGTTATCGCCGCCATCGATCCTTCCAAAGACGTAGACGGTTTTCATCCGGTTTCGGTGGGAAATATGGTTTTGGGCAGGCAGGGATTTCTTCCGTGCACGCCTCACGGAGTAATCGTTTTGTTGCGCGAGCTGGGAATACCGGTTTCGGGAGCGCACGCGGTAGTAGTCGGACGCTCAAATATAGTGGGTAAGCCGCTGGCGAATCTGCTTGCCCGCCGGGACATGAACGCGACAGTAACAGTCTGTCATACCGGCACAAAAGATTTGGCAAAGTACACTCTTCAAGCGGATATTTTGATCGCCGCCGCCGGCAAGCCCGGACTCATTACGGCGGACATGATTCGCCCCGGAGCGGCAGTAATCGATGTCGGTGTAAACCGAGTGCCTGATGCCAACACGAAAAGCGGCTACAGGCTGTGCGGTGATGTCAATTATTTGGAAGCGGCGGAAAAAGCCGGTTATATAACGCCCGTTCCCGGAGGCGTTGGCCCCATGACAATTGCTATGCTCATGCAGAATGTCGTTCAGGCCGCAGCGTGGATACACTCAATAAGCTTATGAATACAGAAATAGAGAAAACAGATAATATACCGTCAACGTCGACTCTTGCCAAACAGGGCATGATCGCGGTGGCTTGTACAGCGGGCGGACTTTTGCTCTTGATTTTGCAGACTGTCGCCCGTCTGCCGGTGTTGGGAATTATCGCGGGGGGCGTGGCTTGTGTGATCGGGATCATCTCGCTGTTGTCGAAAGACCCCGCAGATAAAAAGGCCGGAGCCGTAATTGGCGGCGCGGGCGTTCTCATCATGGTTTCCAAAACAAAGCTTCTCGGCCCCATCGCGGGAACATTGATCGGAATCGGCGCGGTCGGACTTTTGGTTATGGGCATTTGGAACGGGATAAAATTTCTGAAGGGCCTGAGAAAACGGTCTCGTTAGCGGTTTTCGGAGTCGAGTGATCCGTGCGGTATTTTTTTGAAACATACGGTTGTCAGATGAACACGGCGGAATCCGCCGCTCTGGAAATGGTCTGCCGCGAGAGGGGCTGGACTGCCGCGCCTGACGGAGAGAACGCCGAGCTCGTGCTTCTCAACACATGTTCAGTGCGGCAGACAGCGGAACAGCGGGTCATAGGACGAATCGCCCATTATGCCGCCGTCAAGAAAAGAAAGCGCAAAACCGGAAACGCTCCTGTTTTGGTGATAGCGGGCTGCATGGCGCAGCGGATGGGAGAAAGCCTGAAGGAAAAATATCCCGCCGTTGATTTTGTTATGGGGACATCGGCGCGTACCTCGTTTCCTTTTATATTGGAAGCGGCGGAAAAGGGCGGGACTTCCAGCGCTGATATTTCCGGCGAAAGTTTTGCGCGGGATGCCGCCGTGTCCGTGCCTGAGTTCGCGTTTTCAAAAACTCATCTTGAGGAAGGGCATTTCCGCAGTTTCGTTCCTATCATGCACGGCTGCGACAATTTTTGTTCTTATTGCATTGTTCCCTATGTCCGGGGGAGAGAAGTTTCCAGAGACCCGAATTTTATTGCCGAAGAAATCCGGCTTGTGGCCGAAAAAGGCGTGCGGGAAATAACGCTGCTGGGGCAAAACGTGAACAGTTACCGGTGGAACGGAGACACTCCGCTCGACTTTCCCGGCTTGCTCAGATTTGTCGCGGAAACAGCCCGCGCAAATGGCGTGAAATGGGTACGTTTTCTTTCGGCGAATCCCAAAGATTTTTCCCGCGAAAGTATACGGATAATGGCCGAAAACCCTGAATTTTGTCGTCATCTGCATCTGTGTGTTCAGAGTGGCTCGAACCGTATGCTTGAGGCGATGAACCGCCGGTACAGCCGCGAACAATACCTTGAATTGGTGGAGGAAATCCGGGCGGCAATGCCGGGCATAAGTTTTTCCACCGATATTCTCGTGGGTTTTCCCGGCGAAACCGAAGAAGACTTGCAAGAAACGCTGGATTTAATGGAAAAAACGCGGTTTCTGTACGCATATATGTACCATTACAACCCCCGCGAAGGAACAGCCGCCCACAATTTGCCGGATAGAATCAGCGAAAACATCAAACTGGAACGGCTTTCCCGCGTTATAGCCCTGCAGCAAAAACACACCGAAGCGCAGCTGAAAAGCAGACTGGGACGGCGGGAAGTGGTTTTAATAGAGGGAATTTCCCGAAAAAATGCCGATGAATTAATAACCCGCACAGAGCGCGATGAAATGGTTGTTGTCCCCGGAAAACCCGGTCTCATCGGAACTTTCGCGGAATTGACCCTTTCTGATCTGCGGGGAAATACTTTTCGCGCAAAGGAATTAGTGTCACCCGGTGACATTCGATAAAAACCGCCGCTCTCGCGGCTAAAAAGGAGTGATGATATGCCGTGGCGTTTAATAGGATTTATCATAACTTTCGGGGTTTTCCTTGTGTTTGCCGCTTTCAATCTGGAAAATTCGAGCGATATTAATTTCGGCTTTGCGTCGATCAAAAACATACCTGTTTTTATTACGGCTTTTTCATCTTTCATTCTGGGAATGTTATGCGCGCTGCCTGTCGCGTTTAGAAGCGGCACAAAAAAGAAACAGAAAATAGCGGCGCGTGAGACCACTGGAAACGAAAAAAATAAAAACCACAAAGAAAAAAAGAGCGAATTTCCAGAAATTGAGCCGATTGATACCGGTTTTTCAGGCGGCGGCCCGTATGGGGTCAATTAGGCGGCATGGTCGGTTTAGGGGCACAGCCTTCCGGTTTCTGCTGTGCCTCGCGTTCGTATGTTCAGGCGGCAGGACACTTCTTCCCGCCCAAAACGCTGGAACGCCGCTGTCTCTGGAAATAAAAAACGCCGAAGCCGCGATTGCTCTCCCCGCCCCGGAAACTTCTCCCGCGCAAAAAGAAAACGCGCTGATACGTTTAGCGCGGCTCTGCCAGCTTTCAGGCGATCTTGAGGCGGCTTCCAAACACTGGCTTCAGGCGGCCGCTGTCGAACGGGGGGCGCAAAACAGTAATTCTCTGGGCGCGTTCTGCTTGGCCGCTATCGGCGAATGGGAACAAGCGCGAACGGCGATAGCCCCCCTGCTCCAGAACGGCGCGCAAAATACTGCGTACAGCCGGGCGCATTTTCTGGATGCCTGCGCTCAAGTCTGGCTGAATCAGGACGCTTCACGTCTTCGCGCAATGGCGGACGATCCTGCTTACGGGAACTTGAGGAGCGCGGTCTATTACACGCTCTGGAAAATCTCCGGTGAAAAAACGGAAATAAAAGCAAGCGGAACTGCTGTCGAATGGGAACTCCGCCTCTTGTCGGAATTTCCCCGCAGCCCCGAAAGCCGCATTATCGCTCCGGAAGAATCTCATGAGGGAGAAGCGCGGGCGCGTTTTCGTCCGAGTCCGCTTTGGCTCTTTTTGCCGGGACTTGGCAACACGCCGGGGGAAGAAATAGCTGCCGCGCCGTCGCCTGCTTCCCCGTCCGCTCCCGTTCCGCCGCCGCCGCAAGCCGCCGCTGCCGCGCCCGCTGTCCGCTATCTGCAAACAGGTCTTTTCAGCAAGGAAGAAAACGCCCGGAATCAAGCGCAACGGCTTGAGACTGCGGGGTTTTCCGCCGTCATAAACAGGAGAACTGTAAACGGCGGCAGCTTTTGGTCAGTGACTGTCCCCGGCGGCGCGGATATTAACAAAACCACACGCGACTTGAAAAACGCGGGCTTTGACTCGTTTCCGCTGTAATTGCTCGTCCGCCGGAAATTCCCCGGCGGCAGTTTTTTGATAGGTTTTTTCCGCGCAGCGTGGTATAATTATCCCATGAAAAAAACAAAACTCGGTCAACTCGTGGATGTTCTGAAAGACGCGCCGGACGAAGTATTTATTCAGCCTCACAATGTCCCTGATCCCGACGCAATCGCGGCAAGCCTCGGATTGTATTACCTTCTTTCACAGCGCGGGATAAAAAAACTCGCCATTGTCTACGATCAGGAAATCGAAAAGGCCAATTCCCTGCGAATGCTTGAAACATTTAATGTGCCGATTATTCAGGCGGCAAAAGCGTTGACTCTCGGCACGGAGGACTGGGCGGTGCTGGTTGACACGCAAAAAGGTAACGCGAATACCACAGACCTTCCCACCGATGAAGTCGCGGTCATTGATCATCACGAATACAATGGAGACATGGGATACCGTTTTTCCGATGTCCGCCCTGAAGTGGGCAGTTGCAGCGCAATTATCGCGGACTGGTTTTTTGAAAATGAGATCGAACCGCCGCGCCTTATAGCAACCGCGCTTCTGTACGGAATTTTTATGGATACCGACAATCTCACCCGTGGTGCTTCTGATTTTGATATTAACATGTTCTATCGCCTGTACAGTCTTTCCGATATTAGCATGATCGTAGACCTGAAAGGGAACGAACTTTCTGTCAATGATTTGGATTTATACGCGCAGGCTTTCAAGACAGTGGAAATATATGATGAACTTGCCTTTTTGCGCCTTATGAATGTCAACGATTCCCTGCTCGGCGCGGCGGGCGACATTGTAATCGGCGTATCTGGCGTGGAAATCGTAACGGCCTATGCCGTCAGAGATAACGGGGTTAAACTCTCCATTCGCAGTACCCGCGAAAACATCAAAGCCAATGATTTGGTGCGCTATCTGGTAGAAGGCTGCGGAGTCGGCGGCGGTCACAACAACATGGCCGGCGGCTTTATTCCCAAAGAAAACCTCAGCCCTTCCCGCAATCTCGACACTTTTATCAAACACCGTGCCATCGCTTTTTACGAAAAATACCGTGTGATTGATTCCGAAGATCGTTAGGTAAGGGAATGGGGAGATAGCGTTGTTCGTCAATCCGGCGAAGCCGGATAGCAGGGGGATAGTCGCAGACCGCTGGCGGGCTGCGACGTAAGGGGGGACACGATTAATGTTTCTGTATGCCGGTGGCGGTGTGGAAAGTGTCCCCCCTTTCATTAATGGCAAATGCGTGGAGTTTCCGTTCATCAGCAAAGCCGATGAGTCAACTCCTTGTAAAATTTGGGGAGCGGATTTATAATAGGATGGTGATTTTTGATTTTATTTTTCCGCTTAAACGAATCAAGGTGTACGCGCTGATTGGGCGCAGCGGGACGGGGAAAAGTTTTCGCGCAAAGCTGGTGGCGCAGAAGTACGGGATTGATTTTATTATTGATGACGGGCTTTTAATTAGGGACAATCATATTCTGGCGGGTCATTCGGCGAAGAAGGAAAAGTCTTTTATGGCGGCGGTGAAGGTTGCGCTGTTTGACGAAAAACCGCACCGGGACGAAATTGCCCGCAAATTGCAAACTGAAAAAATTAAGCGTATTCTGATTCTGGGAACGTCTGAAAAGATGATCGATAAAATCGCGGCGCGGCTGCAGCTTCCTCCTGCGTCAAAGATAATTAAGATTGAGGATATTTCTACTCAGGAAGAAATTGAGAAAGCAATTAGGACGCGGCGTATTGAGGGTAAGCATGTTATTCCTGTTCCTTCGATTGAGATTAAGCGCAGTTATCCGAACATTTTTTTTGACGCGATTAAGATTTTTAAGCGCAAGAATTCGCCGCCGGGGATTGGGCCGATTCCCCGGATGCATGAAAAATCGGTGGTGAGGCCGGAGTATTCAAAGCGGGGAAAGGTGATTATTTCCGAGGCCGCGCTGAGTCAGATGGTGATTCACTGCGTGGACGAATATAACGAAAAAATCCGCATCAAAAAAATTGTGGTGCGCGATAATGATATGGGGTATCGTCTGGTGATTACGATTGATGTGCCGTTCGGGATTCAACTGGGCGGCAATATCCACGAACTCCAGCAGTATATTATCGACAATATAGAACGGTACACGGGAATCCTGATCGAGGAAGTCAATATTATTATTGACAAGATAACGCAGTAAGAGGCGGCGAAGGGACACCGGATATTTTTTTAACAACGGAGGTTAATTGTGAAAAACGCTTGGGGGATTTTTTTGTTATGCGCGGTTTTTTATCCGGCTTTTGCCCAGACGCTTTCCAGCGGCGATTTGGCGGACGGCGGGCGTTATCAGGTAATCTGCGATGACGCGAATGACGGGCAGCTTGTGGCGCGGGAGATGGAAGAGCGTTTCGCGGTTTACAACCGGCTTTTCCGTTTTGATTCGGGAGAAGCGGAAATGTTTGCGCCCCTTACTGTCCGGGTTTTCGCGGATAAGGACGCTTACGATAATTATGTCACGGCGCGGCTTGGCAGTGTCCGGGCTGGGGCGGTGTACCTGCATTACAATCAGCAAGACCGGCGGGAACTGGTGATTCACAGAGGAAACGAGGCGGGTTTCCTGCCTTACCAGGCGTTTATTCAGTATTTCCGGGCGTTTATCGCAAATCCTCCGGCGTGGATGCGTGAAGGTTTCGCCGTTTATTTCAGCGGGCTGGGATTTGAGGACGGCGCTTTGACATACGAGGAAAATCTCTCGTGGCTTGATACTGTCAAAGGAATTGAAAACCCGCCTTCCATCGAGGATATTTTGATGGCGGACACAAATAGTATCCCCGCCAATTTTCCGGCTCTCGCGTGGTCGCTTGCTTCGTTTTTCCTGAACAGCGAAAATGAGGAATATATCCGCGCCATGACCGACAGTTTTTTACTGATTTCAGATTCACAGAACGCCGGGGAAAACGCGGAGGCCGTTGCGCGAAGAATATCCCGCTGGATCGACATGGAAAAAATGGAAAAAGATTACCGGCAATATCTTGAGTCGCGCAAAACTTTTGCCTGGCTCTTGGAAGAAGGCCGGCGCGCCTATGCCGAGGCGGATTTTATCAGCGCGGAACTTGCCTTTCTTGCGGCGCGAGACCAGAAACCGTCCCATCACGCGCCATCGTATTTTCTGGGACTTTTGGCCTACAACAATGCCGATTTTGCCGCCGCCGAAAATTATTACCTCGACAGTATGCGGCTGGGGGCTGATTCCGCCCTTGTTTCCTATGCTCTGGGAGTCAACGCTGCCCGCGCAGGCAGAAAAGAGGAAGCTGCCGATTACCTGCGCCGTGCCGCCGAACTCTCCCCAGACCGGTATGCCGCAAAAGCGGAGGAGCTGATTCAAGGATTGAAAGAGAGGGAATAGGGAGCTATCGCATTAAGAAAGGGGGGCTGTTTCCACACGTTTTCTGGCACACAGCCGCATTTCCCGTCCGCCCCCCTTACGCTCCAGCCTTGCTCCAATCGTTGCGCAAAGACTTGCGGAGGGCTTACAGCCCGGAGCAAGTCTGACGCTATCCCCCGGCTATCCGGCGAAGCCGGATAGCTTCGGAGTTTTCGCCACGCGAAAATTCCACGCATCTATCGCATTAAGAAACTTATGCTGTCCACTGTACCAATTTTTCGTGTTTGGCGAAGAAAAACTAAATGGCTTTAATTGAGCTTTCGCACCATTGACGAAAAAAAGAAAGCTGTTCGTCTGTATGGAAATAATGTTCTCCTTGTTCCATGACCTGCAAATCCGCGTGAAATCGTTTGGCAAATTTATCAACGGTGTCCTTGTCGACAATATCATCTTTTGCGCCATATAAAATAGTTGTCGGAACATTCCATTTTGTAATAGGGTGTTCTTTCACATAACGGAAATAATCCCAATACAGCGGTTGTCCTATTGGTGTCGCTATTTCCTGCTCGGTCTTCAGTCTATCCTCACTCACATTAAACCAAGTCATCATATTGCAAATCATGCGTTCCATATCCACAACCGGCGATAGAAACAACGCCTGGCGCAACGGCATTTCATTGTAAGCCAACAGGCTGAAATACGCTCCGATGCTGCACGCAAATACGCTGATATTTTTCGCGGCTTTCATCGCATAGCGCATAATGTTTTTAAGGTCTTGGGCAGCGTTTTGGGCTTTGAGCGGAATATTTTCGCCTACCCGTTCACCGTGGTTTGGTAAATCAAAGCTGAGAACTTGATAGCCTTTCGGGAGAACGCATTCAGCAAAGACGGCGATAATATTGTCCTCTTTGTTGGATTTGTTGCCGTGAACAGCAATTACCAAATGATTTGATTGTTCACCCCACAGAATTGCGGGAATATGTTGAATATTCATTTTTTGTTTCAGCATCGTAATTCTCCTGAAAATAATTTTTTATTTATTTTATTTTTATTATACCAAATTATATTAAAAGGGGCTAAGACAATTCAAGCCTAAGATGAAACAAAGACAGCGATATGTTGCGCGTTTCTCTGTATTTTCCAAAACAATGATTTTATTCATCTCTACGCTTCGCCCGTCTTTTCGTCCAAATACGAACTCGTGGAATTTTCCGCTGGTTTCTGTGACGACCCGCTGAATAGAACAGTTACTTCTGTTCCCGTGCTGGGTTTACTTTGCAGCGAGAGTTCCCAGCCGTATAAAACGCAGATGTGTTTTACTATTGAAAGCCCCAGACCTGTACCGCCGTTTTTTTGAGAACGGCTTTTTTCTACGCGGTAAAAACGCTCGAATATTCTTGATTGTTCCTCGCCCAGAATGCCTATGCCGTTGTCCGCAACGACAAGACGGGCGGTTTCTTTAAAGCTGTCAATTTTTATTGAAACGCTGCCGTTTTGATTATTGTAACGGACGGCGTTTTCCGCGAGGTTCTTTATCAGTTCATATATATGATCCGGCTCGGCGTTTACTACCGCGTCACCTTCTGTTTCAAAAATTATTTCTTTTTCATTTATGGCGGTTGATAAAACGCTTTGTATTTCATTTACTGTTTGCGCGAGGTGTACGGGGACAGGGTTTATGCCTTGCGTATTTTCCAGTTCGGAGAGCTTTAACATATCGCCGACAAGAAACAGCATACGATCCGTTTCGCGGGTAATGCTTTCTATGTATTTGCGGATGGTTTCATCTTTGTTGTTGATGGCGGTTAGCTCGCTAAATCCCCTGATGGCGGTCAGCGGGGTTTTGAGTTCGTGGGAAGCGTTGGCGAAAAACTCCTCCCGCCGTTTGGCGTTTTCACGGGTTTCAGTAATGTCCGAAAGAGCTATCATGGTTAAGGAAGTTTCGGGAAGCCGTTTTATCGCGGCGCAATAAATACGGCCGTCAAGGATCATTTCAAAAAGGGCGTTTTTTCCCCGGCTTACACTGTCGTCAATGGCCGCCGAAAGTTTTCTGTCGTAGGATAAATAATTGAGATTATTTCCGGTTACGTTTATAGTGGCGTTAAATATTGCAAGCGCGGAAGCGTTTATCAGCACGATGTTTTTGTTTTCATCGACAAGAAAAAGACCATCGCTAATATTGTTGAGGATATAATCGCGGGTAGTTTTTTCATCTTGAAGCGCGGTGAAACTATTTTGCAAAAGAGCGGCGACTTCGTTGATGTCCTGTATAATTTTATTTATTTCATCGTAAGTTCCGGCTGCGGGCGCGGGTGTGTATTTCCCGCTTGCCAGCGCGCGCAATTTATTTTCGATTGATGAAAACGGCTGTGTAATCCGGTTTATCATTCCCTTAGTAAAAACAAAGCAGAGCAGCGCGATAATGAAAAAAAGAGATATAAGCAGCGGCAATGATGTATACAGGTATGTGTTGATTTTCGCTACGGGTACGGCGGCGCGTATGAATACATAACTATCGCCCATTTCTTTTTTCAGAGCGTAGTACATTAAATTCGCGCCGAGGGTGTCGGAACGGCGGATAAAAAAAGACGGCGCTCTGTTTGCCGCCGCCTGTATTTCAGGGCGGGAAAGATGATTTTCGAGCGTGTCTATATCAAGGGGGCGGCTATCGGCCAAAACCCTGCCATCGGGCGCGATGACGGTTATGCGCGTATCGGTTTCCATTTGGGCAAAGGACTGGATATTTGTTTCATTGGTATAAAGGCCGGCAAAGACGCGGGCTGTTTCTGTTACCGTGTCTTTGGCGATGTTTAGATTATTGGTGTGGACAGCATAAACGGAAACGGCAAAAAAGCCGATAAATCCGGCAGATATAATAATTGTTATACAAAAGAATAATTGTTTTTTCATGCTAACCTCATTATACGCCGCGAGAGCGGCGAAGTAAATCGAATATGAAATGAAATTTCATGCAAACTCAAAAATACGCCGTGTGAGCTGAGCGGCGAAAAAAATCAAACATAAAGTTTTCATTTTATGCAAATTCCGATTTCATTCCAGTATATAACCAACTCCCCTGATGGTTTGAATAGTGGCTTCGCTTCCGGCGGCGGAGAGTTTTTTTCTGATTTCATTGATATGAATATCGAGCGTTCGTGTTTCGGCGGCGTAGTTCTCTCCCCACACTTTATCAAAAATGATTTCCCGTTTTTGTACTTTTTTGGCATTGGCGCATAACAGGCAGAGGAGATTGTATTCCTTGAGCGTGGTTTGAATTTGCATACCGTTAACAGTTATGGAGTGTCTCAAAAAATCAATGATTATATCTTTGTAAGTAATGCCTTCCTCAACTGTTTTGTCGTATTTGCGGAGGTTTGCCTTGATACGCGCCGCCAGTTCCAGAACGCCAAATGGTTTTGCCATGTAGTCGTCGGCTCCCATGTTAAGCCCTTTGACTTTCGCTATTTCATCGCCTTTTGCCGACACCATGATAACCGGAATATGGGAGCTTGATTTTTCTGATTTGATCCGCGACAAAATGGTAAAACCGTCATCGCCGGGGAGCATAACATCAAGTATTATAAGGTCGGGAGTGATGTTTGAGAGCGCGTCAAAGAACGATGCCCCGCTGTCAAAACAACGGCAGATAAAGCTGTTTTCCAAAGTGTAGGTATAGAGTTCCTGAATCGCGGTATCGTCCTCAACCACGAAAATAGTTTGCTTAGTAATAATTCCTCCCCCTTTATGGGTTATAGTCAAATAACCTGATTTATTTGACTACTTTTGATTATAAACGCTTCTGAAAAAAAATCAGAAATTTAAATTAAAAGGGGTAACGCGATTCCCCGTAATGGCGTATTCAACCCATTCGCCTATATTAACGGCGTGATCGCCTATCCGCTCAAGGTATTTGGCTATCATCATAAACATCATCGCTTGTTCGGCGTTATCCGGGTTTTGCCTGACAAGTCCGATAAGGTCTTTGGTTACAGCACTGAAAAGATTATCGACCTTGTCGTCGGTTTTATCAAGTGATCGGGCAAGCTCTATGTCGCGGTTGATATATGCTTGTACGCCGTCTTTTACCATTTGAATAACGATGACCGCCATTTGCGGAATATGTTCCGGGTTTTTTATGTATTCTTTGCCGCCGAATTGCGCGGCGATTTCCGCTATGTCCCGTGTTTGGTCGCCTATCCGTTCAAGGTCGGTAATCATTTTTAACGCCGCGGTTACTTCGTGAAAATCATTGGCGACAGGGTGTTCCATAAGCAGTATCCGCAGACAAGATTGTTCGATTTCTCGCTCCATGCTGTCAATGACTTTTTCTTCTTCAAATACTTCTTTTGCGATTTCAAAATTCCGGCTGGTAAGAGAATGCGCGCATTTCTCTATCATCGTTTCAATATGCCGGCACATCAGCACAAGATTGTCCGTAACTTCTTTTAATTCTTTTTCATATCGCGCCCGTATTGGCATTTTTTTTCTCCCTTAACCGAATCTTCCTGTTATGTAGTTTTCGGTTCGTTTGTCTTTCGGCATCGAGAAAATATCCTCTGTTCTGCCGTATTCGATCATTTCACCCAAAAGAAAAAAACCAGTTTTGCCGGATATTCTTGTTGCCTGCTGCATATTGTGGGTAACGATCACGATAGTGTAATTTGTTTTGAGTTCGATCATTAAGTCCTCGATTTTTCCAGTTGAAATGGGATCGAGGGCGCTTGTTGGTTCATCCATAAGCAGTATGAGCGGGCCGGCGGCGAGGGCGCGGGCTATGCAAAGCCGTTGCTGCTGGCCGCCGGACAAGCCGAGAGCGCTTTTTCGCAGACGGTCTTTTACCTCTTCCCATAATCCGGCTTGTTTCAGCGAGCGTTCAATAATGCCGTCGAGTTCGCTTTTTTTCTTTATGCCGAAAGTTCGCGGGGCAAACGCGATATTGTCGTAAACACTCATGGGAAATGGATTAGGTTTTTGAAAAACCATGCCGACATTTTTGCGGAGGAGATTTATGTCCGTATCTTTCGCGTATATGTCTTCTCCGCCGACAGTAATATTTCCTGTGATACGGCAATCTTCAATAAGATCGTTCATCCGGTTGAACAATTTAATAAACGTTGATTTGCCGCATCCTGACGGCCCGATTAAGGCGGTGATTTCATGTTCATCAATAGCGATATTGATGTTTTTAAGCGCGTGAAAATTACCGTAGTAAAGATCGCAGTTGTTGACGGTTATTCCCAATTTGCTATCCATTTGCCAATTCCCCTTTACCGTAAATTTTCCCCAACGCCGCTGCTGTTAGATTTATTCCCGCCACAAGCGCGAGCAGAACCACTCCAGCCGCAGCCGCCTGTTCGGGATAACCGTGAGAACCGAAATAATAAATATCAAGCGCAAGACTTGTTCCGGGAGACATTAAACTTTCAGGCATTTTATTGACCACCATGCCAATTGTCAGAATTAAAACCGCGCTTTCGGAGAGAACACGCCCCGCCGCCAAAATCAACGAAGTTACAATTCCGTTCGCGGCACAGGGCAATATCACCGAAAAAATTGTCCGCGTTTTTGACGCGCCGAGCGCGAAACTTCCCTCACGCAATGAGCGCGGCACAGCGAGCAGACTTTCCTCCGTCCCCCGGACAATAACCGGAAGTATCATAATAGCGAGGGTAATTCCTCCCCCGGCAAGCGAGTATTTGAAACCGAGTGAGGAAACGAACACAAGATAACCAAAAATACCGTACACGATAGAAGGAATTCCCGCGAGCGTTTCCGTGGCCACGCGAATTGTCCTGATTAAACGGCTTTTACTTTTGGTGTACTCGGTTAAAAATATCGCGCTTCCTATGCCGACCGGAGCCGCCAACAGTATCGCTATGAGTATGAGGTATAATGTTCCTACAAGGGCGGGTTTTATCGAAGGGTATCTTCCGTAATCACCGAAAAGCAACTGCGCGTTTATATGTGTTATTCCACGGACAACAATAAATACAATAACCGCGATAAGCGCGGCAAGGCTTAAAACAAGCGCCGCTTGCGAAAGGCGTTTATAGACGGAAAATTTCAAGATTTGAATTTTGTGCGCTTTTGTTTTCATGTCTTTTGTTCTCTTTTGAGCAATGAAAAACCGATATTGAGTAAAAGCGTGAAGGCAAACAAAACAACGCCTGTCGCTACAAGCGCGGTCTGAGCGTCGCCTGTAAGTTCTGTCGCGCCCATTGCGATATTCGCGGTAAGCGTGCGTACCGACTGGAACAAGCTTCGAGGCATGACAGGTGAACCGCCGATTACCATGATGACCGCCATTGTTTCGCCAATAGCCCGCCCGATTGAAAGGACTACGGCGGCGAGTATCCCACTTTTCGCGGCGGGGAGCATAATTTTGAATACGCTTTGTTCGTCCGTCGCTCCCAGGGCAATAGCGCCTTCATAATAACTTTTTGGAACAGCGTTAAGCGCGTCAAGGCTGACACTGACTATCGTGGGCAGTATCATTACCGCCAAAACAAGGCTTGCCGCCAGTATGCCGTAACCAACACCGTTAGGCGCTATGTTGTCACGCAAAAACGGCACAATGACGATCATTCCGAACAGACCGTAAATGACGGACGGAATCCCCGCAAGGAGTTGTACCAAGTGCCGTATCAGGCTGACGGCTTTCGCGTGGCAAAATTTGTAAAGACTGACAGCCATTAACAATCCTGCGCTTACTCCGATAATTGTCGACAATGCCGTAACATAAAACGATGCAACAATCATCGAGAGTACGCCGTAGGCTTCGTCATGTATGTGCCATTTTGTTCCAAAAAAGTTTGCCGCCCCAATTCTCTGAATAAACGGGATTCCTTCCGAGAACAGGAACAGGCAAATACAGCCGAGGGCGAACAGCGAAAACGCGGCGCAGCATAAAAATACACCGCGCATAACGCTGTCCCGCGCTTTAATAAAGCTGTACGTTTTATTAATCATTATTTATTGAGCGTGTTCCATGTGGCGATTGAGCGCGCGCCCGCTTCCGCGTCATAAATGGTTTTGAGCTGCGTCATGGTAATGTCAGTAAGCGGATTACTCTTGTTGACAATTACGGCAATACCGTCTTTGCATACGACATAATGAACGCAGGAAGGCGCTTTTTCCTGACCAAATTCCTCGCTTATCATACCAAAAGCCGATACGCCTTCATCGGCGTTTTTGTAACCTGTGCCGCTTCCGCCGCCAGAAATGTTGATTGTTACGTTTGCCTGGAGTTTTTCAAATGCCGCCGCTAATGCTATCATGAGGGGCTGGAGTGAGGTCGAGCCGCTTATGTCAATACTGCCCGAAAGAGAGCCGTTGATAGTGTAGGCCACGGCGTTATCCGTTGTCGAAACATAGCCGTTATCCGCAATAATTTTCTGCGCGTCACTTGATTTAAGGAAGGTAAAAAAAGCTTGATTTACCGCGTTCTCAAGACTTGCGGTTTTATACAGAACCGACAATGGCCGGGAGATTTTGTACGTGCCGCTTTTAATGTTGGCCGTTGTCGCTTCCACACCGTCGACACGCAGCATTTTTACATCGGCTGTTACATAGCCTAAACTTTCGTAGGCAATTGCCACCGGATTGCTTTTTACTTCCGCAAGAACCCCCGCTGTCCCCGTCTGAATAATAACGTTAGCAGGATCAGCTTTGCCTTTCAAACCGATGATTTCCATAAACGCGGTTTTTGTGCCGCTGCCATCCTCGCGGGCCGTTACGGAAATATTTTTAGATGTGTCAAATTCAGGTTTACCGCCGCACACTCCATTCATGGAAGCCAGTGCAATCGTCAACGCAACTGCCAGAAATAATTTCTTCATGTTCATTCTCCTTGTAATTTTTTTGCGCGTAATTCGCAATACACGCTCCTTTTTTTTATCAGGTAATTAAGGAGTGAAAAATCATAAATACGTATGGAGAATGTAAAATGTATGTAAAATTTTTGGCGCATCTTGCCGCTTGACCCAAGCGGCAAAACCGGGCTAGCCGCAAATTGATTTCCGGGGGACTGGGGATTTTGTTATTCCAGTTCGAAGTGTGAATCCGCTTCCATGCGGATTTTTATTCATGGAGTTTTTGCGTCACGCAAAAACTCCACAAAAACATTAAAACAGCCGCATCCATGCCGCAGACTATGTACGGGCGGCCATATAGAAAACAGCCCCCCCTTGCAGAGGCCGAACAATACATGCGTGGAGTTTTCGCAATGCGAAAACTCCGTAGCTAATCCACAATTCGCTGGAGGCGAATTGTGGATTAGCCCTTGACACAATACATACCGTTCGGTATATTAGAAATATGGAAATGCCCAACGATACCAAAACAGTTATCCTTCAAAAGGCGCTTGCTCTTTTTTCCCGGAGAGGATACGACTCTGTGGGCATTCAAGAAATTGTGGAGGAGGCAGGAATTACCAAACCCACGCTGTATTACTATTTTGGGAGCAAGCAAGGGCTTCTGGAGGCGATCATCTCTATCTGGGGCAGCCGCTTTTCAGCCCTTATCGGCAGTGCCTCGGATTACCGCCACGATCTGGTGATGAACCTGACCGCGCTTCTGCGGGAAACAGTGCATTTTGCCCAAGAAGAACCCGGTTATTTCAGATTTCAGAGCAGCCTTTTTTCTTCAGCGCCGGAAACACAGGGATATATTGCCTCGGCAGGACTCAGAACGGAAATTCTCTCTACAATTGAAACCATGTTCAAGCGGGCATCACGGGATCATGGCAACATGAAAGGACGGGAAAAAATGTACAGCATTACCTTTCTGGGGCTTATAGAAACCTGCGCGCGCCTCGCGTTAAACAATGATTTGGTTATGAGTACGCACACGGAGTACCGGATTATTCATCAGTATATGCATGGAATTTTTTCCTGAAATACTTCAGGCGAAAATTATTTTTTTTTATTATTTTATATACCTACCGGTATGTATATATTTTATATTGCAGAAGGAGCATAAACAATGATATCACTTACAGACAGGATTTTTTATCACATTTACCCCCTGGGCATGTGCGGAACGCCGGAACAGAACGATTTTTGTTCACCCGCCGGAAACGGCCTTCGATCCATTTCCTCCCATATTCCCCGCCTCCTCGACATAGGAATAAACGCCGTCTACATAGGGCCGCTTTTTGAATCCACCGCCCACGGCTATGACACCCTCGATTATTACCATGTAGACAGAAGACTAGGCAACAATGAAGACCTGAAAAATCTGGTAAAAATATTTCACGATAACGGCATAATCGTTGTCCTTGACGCAGTGTTGAATCACACCGGCCGGCATTTTTTCGCGTTCCGGGATTTGCGGGAAAAAGGCGTGGCGTCAATTTACCGGGACTGGTTTGTCAACGTGGATTTCAACCGGCGCAGCCCTGCCGGGGACAGCTTCTGGTATGAAGGCTGGAACGGCTGCTACGATCTGGTGAAACTAAATACAGGAAACCCCGCTGTCAGGGAACACCTCTTTGGGGCGGTACAGTTCTGGATCGAAGAATTCGGCATTGACGGACTGAGACTTGACGCGGCGGACGTACTAGAACCGGGCTTTATGACAGAACTTTCACAACACTGCAAATCCCTCAGACAGGATTTCTGGCTTATGGGAGAAGTTATCCACGGCGATTACCGGAACTGGGCGAACAATGAACGCCTTGATACAACCACCAACTACGAACTGTACAAGGGCCTCTGGTCTAGCTTCAACGACAAAAACTTTTTTGAAATAGCCTGGTCGCTCAACAGACAGTCAGGCGGGGAGGGCATGTACCGGGAACTTTCACTGTACACCTTTGTTGATAACCACGATGTCAACCGGGCGGCATCAATACTCACCAAGCCGGTGCATTTGTTTCCATTATATGGCCTGCTCTTTACCGTTCCGGGAATTCCTTCAATATATTACGGAAGCGAATTTGGCATACGGGGAGCACGCGGCCACCAAAGTGACCGGGAACTACGGCCTTCATGGAATTTTCCCCCGAACCTTCAACCAGTAATAAATTCCCCCGCGCTCCTTGACACCATACGAAAATTTATCCGCATCAGAAAAGCCTCTCCCGCGCTCAAAACCGGAAACTACCGCCAAGTCTATGTCGCCTCTGAGCAATTCGCTTTCATGCGGCAGACAAGCGAACAACAGATTATCGTCGCCGTGAACGCCTCAGAAAAAGAAACAGCCATCAGAATACCTTCCCATCTACTCGATCCCGCGAAATCCCGCTGGTTTGACCTTTTGAACAATGAAGAAATCCATTCAGCCGGCGGAGCTCTCAACATCCCCCTTTCCCCCTCATGGCTGCGAATACTGGAAGCCCGGTAGCTTGTTGGGCGCATTTTGCCGCTTGTACATTTTATACATTGCTTGCGTGGAGTTTGCGAAGCAAACTCCTAAGCTGTCCGCTTTGCGGACAGCCATCCGCTCCAATTCCTCGACTTTGCAAATGCAAAGTCTGCGGGATTTCCGCTTCTATCCCTTGCGCTCCTCACGGGCTAACCGCAAATTGATTTCCGTGCAGCGAAACAGTACCGGAGGGGCAATAGTGAATCCCCGTAAATGCCGCTATCTCGTCTGCTCGCACAAGCTTATGGCGTATTCAAGCTGTGTGTCGATGCCTGCCGTTATTTCCGCATCCGTGTTGACCCTGATGTGTTCAGCTTCCGGCGCTATGCCGATTCCCTCATAACAGATTCCGTTCATATCCGTTACTTTCTGAACGGACATTGAATAGCGCCATCCATTGATTAAAGTGCGTTCAAGGCTTAAAGAAAACGCTCCATTGGTGGGGCCTCCCGCATGGATTACATGGCTTTGTGAGCGCAATGCCAGAGTAAACCATTCTCCGCCGGAAATAGTTTGTTTGTTGGTCAACAGAACAATTGGCCTGGTATACCGTGAACTGGCGGAGATGTCTCCCGCAGGTTTTATCCGGTGCGTCATAGGATCGGAAAAATCAACGCTTCCGGGTCCGTCTTTGGTGCGTATTTCCGCATATTCCTTTTGGGATGCCGCAAAACGGCCGCTTATATAATCCACATTTGATATAAGCCCGCCCCGGTTGCCGCGAATATCCAAAACAAGCGAATCCGTATCCGCAAGAGATCGAATAATGCCGTCTATTGATTTTGCCCAATCCTGACTCTGGGCTATTCCGACACTGCCCTGTGCAAAACCCGCAATAGAAATATATCCAATGCGGGAATTTGTCTCAAAAGTACCGTGCCAAAACATTCCATTCCCGGCGGCAGTTCCCCCATTACGCAAATAGTGTTTTACCACCTCAAGACTGAAAGAATCCGTATGCGCAGTGTCATACATACTGCCGGAATTTGCGTACTCGAATGATGAAGCCAGATATACATGGGAATCATGCAATGTTTTGAGCATATCAGCGCAAACATCAAAAAGCGCCTGTTCGCCCATACCGGATGTAATGCGGGGCGAAAATACGCGGTATACCTCATCCCAGTTAATACCCTTAACATCCATCAACGCATACGTTTCATCAAAATCAGTCCAGATACGATCAAATATCCCCCGCGGACTGCCATCGGGATCATGCCCCAAAAAAACCTGACAGGCTGACAGTAACACAGTCAGTATTACAATTATTGTTCTTTTAACAGATTTCATTTAACCCTCCTAAAAAGTAAAGGCAATTCCGGTATTCAGCCGGAGAATAGAGTCTATTCTGGGGCGGGGAAAATTGATCCGTGAAATCTCGAACCCAATGCCGGAGTAAAATGAAATCAATGAGTTGATCCCATGATGATATTTCAGATCGCCGAAAACAGCCCAGTAGTTATGCAGGCTTATAATTCTGCCAAGAGTAATAACTTTCAGGGGATTTTCAGCGGAATAGTCCAGCAGGGCTTGATCCGCGCCGGCATAAGCAGGACGAACCGCATAACCGAAAAGCGGGAAGCCCACAGAAAGAGACAGAGTGTTTTCAGCATTGATGATCCATTTTTGGTTTGCGTGCAGATCAAGAGAAACCAAGCCGGTAATGCTGGGATATTGGGCAAATTGCATATAAACATCTGCGCGAAAAGCGCCGCCCAGGTATCCGGGAAATGTTTTGTTCCCCCACAGACGGTAATCAAGGGCGTATTCAATATTTCCCCGGATATCAAGATACCGGGGAAAATGCGCCCAATAAGAGGCTTCTCCTTTCTGCGGATCAAACTCCTGCATCAATACAGGTTTTTCCCCAGAGGCCATTTCAGCATTACCCATAAAAAAGCCGACATTGAATGAATGAAAAAAATTGCCTTTTTCAATAGAGCCGTAAATTGTATACGATAAAGTATTCAAAAACCTGTTCATAGGAGAATATGTTTCTTCCCGGTATCCGGTAAACGAATAGCCCAAACCAGCCCCTATCAAAAAAGGTTTTTCCTTTTCCATTTTTTGCGGTTGAGATACTGCCGGCACAATGGCGCACAGTATCAACGCCATCGTAAGCAAAGTTTTTTTTGACAAAATACGCATAGGCACTCCTTACAATACTGCAATCACATCATTGTAAAGAAAGGTTTTTACTTTGAAAACAAAAACACTGCCAAGTTACATAAATAGATTACTCAATTACAGTATTGCCCTTTTGTTCTTTGCGCTTTTTCAATAATTCATTTATCTCTTTAGCATCTTTGCGAATTCTGACAATGTTAGTTATAAAGCCGAACAGGTAAATCACCACCGCCATTATAATCAGATACCATACCGGTATCGAGGAAAACCATTGAAAAACGAATCCAAATACAACAAGAACCACAATTACAAAACTAATATCAAGCAGAAATTCCAAAACAGCATAGTCACTTTCAAATTTATGGGTAAACAGAAGACCGCAATGAATGATTATGTTTGCGCCGAGAATCTCAAAGAAAGTCCGAACCGTGATAGTTCTGCCGTTGATAATACCAGCAAAAAGCGCCAACAGGATCAGTGCCGATCCGGTAGTTGCCATTATATTAACGAGAGTTTTTTTCATCTCATTCAAGCTCCTTCAATTTTTGTTTTATATCAGCAAGATATTTTCTGTTGACAAATAATCGTATTCCGTTTGATAGTACCGCTTCCATGCGGCTATTAAACAGCGGTTTTATAGTATCCAATTTATTAAGATTCAGAATACAATATTTGCTGATTTGGACAAATCCCTTGTCACAGAGCATCTCATTCAATTGATACAGCCGGAATCTAGTCCGGTAATTACCTTTTTCACAATAAACAACCGCTGTTTTATCAACGCTTTCAATATAGCAAATATCGGAAACATTAACCAATTTAATCGAGCCTTCCACAAAACACTCGATAGTGGTACTCACTGATTTTACCAGTGAAACAATACGTTCAACGATTTTATTCATGAACGGATATGTTATCGTGACCTCAATATCTTTATGCGCTGTGTCCTGTTCAAGTTTTATAACCACGGTAATTTCACGCTTTCCCCAAAAAATATTTGCCAGCTATATTATACTAACAACAGTTTCATCATTAATTCAAATTTGCGCCAGTTCAAACAGCTTACCGACAAAATAGAGCGGGATATTCGTAATTGCGTCATTCTGCAAATACTCATTTGTGCTGAAACGAACGGCAGTCTCTGGCTTGTGTTTTTCAATATAACTCTTGAAACTCACGGCGTGTTTGTTCCCGCTCGATTTTACTTCAATAGGGATAATTGCTTCATCGTGTTGAATGATAAAGTCTATTTCCCGGTCTTGCGCGTAAGCGTAATAGTGCGGAGGATAGCCCTGCAGCGGCAAAAGTTGTTCCAAAACATAATTTTCAGTCAACTGCCCTTTAAATGGAAACGCTTCGGAAAGCAAAATTGATTTGTTGGTAAGCTGTGCCATGTGTTTTATGAGACCCACATCTATCAGGAATAACTTAAAACAATTCAGCATTTCGTAGGCTTTGAGGGGGTATGCGTTTTTAGATACATTCAGAATACGGTAAGCGATGCCGCTGGAAATCAACCACTCAATCGCGTCCTCAAAATCCTTCGCCCTCGCGCTCTTGGCAATAGCGGCATACATGAACTTTTCGTTATTCTCTTT
>QMCE01000108.1_pt1 | contig 34076 bp, 31 predicted proteins | sample 1821851 | NCBI WGS metagenome assembly QMCE01 (sample SAMN09453174, study PRJNA476694) | Termite gut metagenome, whole genome shotgun sequencing project. | isolation source: worker | host: Odontotermes sp. | place: South Africa:Pretoria | collected 2016-01-28 | reverse complement strand
ACGCGGGCAAAGCGCCTGCTGCTGTTTTTTGCCGGGCTTTTGGCGGTGATAGCCCTCATTCAAGGGCCGCTGTACGCCGCCTTCGGCATTGGGCGGCTGGGCACGGTGGAAAGTGCCGCCATTCCCCTGCAGCAGGTGGGCCGCGCCATTGCCACCGGCGCCGAATTAAACGATGAACAGCGCGAAATCATCGAACGCTTTATGCCTGTGGAGAGCATTCGCGAAAACTATCGCCCCCCCTCGCCGGACTATATCAAGAAGCATCCCGACTTTAACACCCCCGCCTTCAACCAAAATACTGGCGGTTTTATGAAGGTTTGGCTCGAGCTGGCCCCGCAGAACGCCGCCGAATACGCAAACGCCTGGCTTTTGGAAACGCTGGGCTATTGGAAGTTCGACTTTGCCGGGCGCACCGTGTACACCGAGGACGAAAACAACGGCGTTTACGGCATTGAATACAAGGATCTGGTTCATCGCTTCACCGGCTTCAATTTGCGGCAATTTGCGCTGGACCGCTCTGCCTTCCTTACCATGGGGGTGATGGCGCTGGCGGTGCTGTTTGCCTGCGCACAGTTGATTGCCGGCCGCCAAAGCCGTATGGCATTGTGCTTTTTGCCGCTGGTTTTGCTGTGGCTGGGCCTGATGCTGGGCGCGCCCACCTACAGCGACTTCCGCTATATGCTGGTGTTCGCCTTCGCCATGCCAGTGGTGGTTTTTATCACGCTTAGCGGGGCGGGGCGCGCCGAAGCGGGCTTTGGCGATGTGGACGCCTGTGGGCCAGCCCACGGCGCATCGGGCTTTGACGATGCACATCAAAACAAGACCGCCCTCACCAAGGCACGGCGCGCCGAAACCAGCACCGAAGTTGCCGCCAAACCCACCCCCGAAGCTGAGGCCGCACCATGACCGCCCGGGCAGGCGGAGCGCGCCGCCATCTCGTCATTTTGCCGCTGCTTTTGCTGGCCTGCGCGGGTTTCTTTGCCTGGGCAGCCTACAACTTTTTGCCCCCGGCGGCCAATGCCTACCGGCGGCAAATCATCAACGATGACTACAGCACCCTTAGTGCGCCGCTGGCCGCGGGGGATGAAATTACGCAGGACATTGTGGTGAAGGGCCGCATCTACGGCCTTATTCTGGACGTTTCCACCTTTGGGCGCGTGCCGCGCGGCACACTGCATTTGCGGCTGCACCTGTTCATGCACGGCCAGGGCGGCGCTGTTGTCTCCGCCTGCGACACCGACATGAGCCAACTTTTGGACAATACCTTCCACCGCTTTTTGTTCGATGTACCGGTGGACGGCGGCGAGGGCACCCGCTACCGGCTGTCCATCACGGCCAGCCCCGAGGGCGCGCAGGACGCCGTAGCCTTCCACCAAAGCGATGGCCCCGCGCAGGACTTGGCCCAGCCCCAGCCGGATGACCCCAGCTACAACTTGGCCGATTTCAGCCTGGCGCAAAACAACCGGCCCGATGACGGCACGCTGGCCCTGCAATATATAACGCGCTACGCGGGCGACGCCCCGGCGCGCCTGTTTGCCATGCTGGCGGCACTGCTGTGCGCGCTGGCATTGCTGGCCTACTGTTTGCTGTTCGCGTTCCGGTTTTCGCTGTCCTGGGTGGCGGTGGCCGCCTGCCTGCTGCTGGGGCTGGTTTTTATTCTGCTGCTGCCCGCCCACGCCATGCCGCAAAAAGAACCTTTGGCAGACGTTTATCACCATGCCAGCGCGCTTTTGGGCCAGGCCGGCGGAGACGGCCCCGCCACCCTTGGCGTACGCGCGCAGGACGCCTTTATGTGGCGCCAAACGCCCATGGACGTTTTTGCCTGGCAGGACGGGCTGGGCGGCCTGCCAGCGGCAGAAAGCGGCAGCGTGCAGGTGGAAGCCGCGCGTGCGGGCATTCCGCCGGTGTTCACCGCGCCGCTGGTTCTGGTGTTTGCGCTGTGCCGCCTTTTGGGGGTTTCGGGCCCCTCCATGCTGCTGGCCGCCCGTGTGGTGAACCTGCTTCTTTACACCGGCATCGCCTTTTTAGCCCTGCGCCGCATGCCGCTGGCAAAACCGTTTTTAGCCGCGCTTTTCCTGCTGCCTGCCAGCTTGCAGGCAGCCGTGTCCTTCAGCGGCAGCGGGCTGGCGCTGGCGCTGGTTTTGCTGTTTTGTGCCACACTGCTGCGCCGCTGGGAAAAGCATCCCCGCTGGGAATGGCAAAAAGCCCCGCTGCTGGCGCTGCTGGCCGCCGCCCTTGCCGGGCTGGTGTTCAGTGCCACACGCACGCCGCTGTTGCTGTGGACCCCCCCTGCCGGCATGCTGCTTCCCACTGCTGAAACTGCCGCAAACACCCCCCTGGCTGCGCAGGCCAGCCTGCCCGACGCCCTGCTCTCCACCCTGATAGGCGGCCCCTGGAGCGGCACACCCGCCACCGCCGCGCCCGGATGGCTGGTTTTACTGGCCCTGGTGGGCCTGGTTTGGGCGCTATCTCTGCCCGCGTTGGGCGCGCAGCGGCCTTTCAGCAAAAAAACGCGTTTTACTGCTGGTTTTGGCGCGGGGCTGTTCGCCCTAGCGGCCATTCTGCCCGCCCTGCTTTTGCCCGCCGTACCCGACGCCATCTGCCTGTTGCCGGCGCTGTTCCTGCTTTTGCTGGCGCTGCGCGGGCGCAACCTTGCCTTTGCGCGGGATGCCTGCCGCCCGCTGCTGTTCGCCTTTATTCTGCTGGCGGTGGCCCTGCAGGCCAATTTCTTCATCATCATCGCCGGAAAGGGGTAAGCGCCGTGCGTTTTTTGTTTTTTTCCGCCCAGTACCTGCCCACTGCCGGCGGGGTAGAGCGTTTTACCGCCGAACTGGGCCGCAGCCTTGTTGGCATGGGCCACGCGGTAACGGTGGTAACCAGCGCGCTGCCGGGCCTGCCTGCGCGCGAAGGCGATGCTGATGGCCTGTGCGTTTGGCGGCTGCCCGCCCGCCTGTTTATGAAAGGCCGCTTCCCCACCCTGCGCAAAAACACCGCCTTCCGCCGCATGGCCGCCGAACTGTGGCGCGAGCCCTTCGATTTCGCCCTCATCAACACCCGGTTTTATCCTCTCTCTGCCTGGGCCGCGCGGCAGTGCGCCGTTCACGGCGTGCCCGCGCTGGTGCTGGAGCACGGCACCAAACACCTCTCGCTGGAAAATCCCTTCCTCAACGCCCTGGGCAACGCCTACGAGCATGCCATGATGAAGCGCGTGTGCCGTTACTGCGGCAGCATCTACGGCATCTCCCAGGCCAGTGTGGCGTGGCTGCGCCATTTTAAGGTGGAGGCCGCGGGCGTTTTGTACAACGCGGTGGACGCTGCCGCCATCGGCGCCATTGCGGAAAACCCATCGGTGGATTTCCGCCAAAAGTTCGGCCTCGCAAAGAAAACTCCCCTCATCAGCTTTGTGGGGCGCTTTATTGTGGAAAAAGGTGTGGAGGAACTGCTGGCGGGCTTTGCCCTGCTGCGCACCCGGCTGCCCGGCGCCCGCCTTGCCATGGTGGGCGGCGGCCCCCTGTTTGCCCGGGTGCAGGCGCAGGCCCCCGAAGGCGTGCTGCTTTGCGGCCAGCTGCCCCACGCCGAAACGGTTGCCCTGATGGCCCAAAGCGACGTTTTTTGCCTGCCCACCTACTCCGAGGGCTTTTCCAGCACCATTTTAGAGGCCGCCGCCGCCGGGTGCTGCATTGTTACCACCCCCACCGGCGGCAGCCCGGAGTTGATAAGCGACCAAAAATCGGGTATCCTGTTAAAGGATATCCGGCCCGAGACTCTTTGCGAGATACTGGCCGCCGTGCTGGGCAGTTCCGGTTTCCGCAAAAGCGCCGGGCGCCTTGCGTGCCAAACGGTGGCACAGCGTTTCACCTGGCAGGCCACGGCGCAGCGCCTGCTTGAAATTGCAAACAACAGCGCGGCTGAATAGTATCTGTAAAAATAACGCCAGTAAAAATAACACCAGATGGAGCGGCATATGAACCTGCTAATCGTCATTCCCGCCTATAATGAAGAAGCCAGCCTGCCCGGCGTAATAGACGATATACGGCAAAACTGCCCCGAATTTGACTATTTGGTGGTGAACGACGGCAGCAGCGACGGCACCGCCCGGCTGTGCCGCCAAAATGGCTACAATATGCTGGATTTGCCCATCAACCTGGGGCTGGCGGGTGCTTTCCAGGCCGGGCTTTTGTATGCTTTGGAAAACGGATACGAGGCCGCCATCCAGTTCGACGCCGACGGCCAGCACCAGGCCAAATACGTTCCCTTGCTGGCCCGCAAGCTGCAAGAGGGCCACGGCTACGACATTGTTATTGGCAGCCGCTACGTTACGGTGCGTAAGCCCCACAACCTGCGCATGGCGGGCAGCTTCATCATCAGCTGGGCCATGCGCCTGGCCACCGGCCATAAAATTACCGACCCTACCTCCGGTATGCGCATTTTCAGCTATAAAATATTGGAAAAATTCGCCTGCAACCTCAATTACCCGCCCGAGCCGGACACTATTAGCTACCTTTTGCACTGCGGCGCCAAAATTGCCGAGGTGCAGGTGGAGGTGGCCGCCCGCACTGCCGGAAAAAGCTACTTTACACCGTTTAAAAGTGCCAAGTACATGCTCACCACGTCCATTTCCATTTTGCTGATACAGTGGTTCCGCAAAAACGATTTGGAAAACCCGCCCGCCACAAGTGAGCACTGATTTAAAGGAGCAAGCCCATGTCTAGCGATATTATGCCTGTTTTGCTCATTATCGGTTCCCTTTGCACCATCGCCTTCATGCTGCTGCGCGTGCGCGCGTCGCAAATTCAAATTCGCGACGCCATTTTTTGGATTGTTTTTGCCCTGGGCCTGCTCATCATCAGCATTTTCCCGCAATTCGCCGCTTGGGCCTCGCAGCAGCTTGGCTTCATGGCGCCCATCAATTTTGTGTACCTGCTGGTTATTTTCATCTTGGTTATTCGCCTGTTTTCATCGTCCCTGCGCATCTCTATGCTGGACGCCCGGGTGCAGCAGCTGGCCCAGCGCCTTGCCCTGCACGAAAAACAGGGCCAAGAGCAAAACGCCAAAAGCGCCGAAGCGCCGCACGAGGACGGCACAACAAACGCCAGTTGACGGAATAGCGCGTATTTCGGCACAAAATACGCGGCTTTCGTTGATGTATATTAATGTCGGATGACAAAGAGGGGTTGCTTTGCCATGCGGTTCTTTTTCCTGTGGTTGCGTCATATTTTAAAGCGCCACATCGTCACTGCCTGTTTGCTGGGGCTTGCCCTTGCGGGCGGTGCCGCGCTTGCTGTATTCGTCTACGGCAGCGCACCGGCAACGGGCGGCGCACAGGCCAGTGTCTTTTCCCTGCAAGCAGTGCCGACGGTTTCCGCTTCGGCTTCGGCCTTTACTCCGCCCACTGCGGCGGCTTCCCACTCTTCCCCTGCCTCCTCCCGCTCGTCGTCTGCCTCCGCCGCTTACACCCCACCGGCAACGGTGGCCCTGCAACGTTTAAGCGTGCAGCAGCCCCAAACCATAGACGGCGTTTTGCGCAGCAGCGCCCGCATGGCAGCCGATACCGTCTTGTCCTACCCGGTGGCGCAAATAGACGTATCCGTGGGGGATTTTGTAACGGCGGGGCAGCGGCTGTGCCAGCTGGACACCACCGAACTGGACGGGGACATTGCGGCCGCGCGCCAGGCTGTTGCCCGCGCGCAGGCCGACGACGCGCTGAAGCTGGAGCAGGCCCAAAAGAAGCTGGCGGACGCCAAAGCCCGGCTGGCGGCAGACGAAACCCGCCTGGCGGCGCTGGTGCAAAGCGCACTGCTGTCTTTGGAGGCCGCCCGCCACCAGGAGGCCGTGACCATTGCCGACCAGTGGACGGAAGGGGAAGCCCAGGAAGCAGCCCGCCTGGCCGAAATTGCGCGCGAAACACTGGACGCCTACGAGGGCACGCGTACCCAAATTGAGCAAAAATATCAAAACGCAGAGGCAAATAACATCGAAATTTCCCAAGAAGAGCGGGATGCCGACCAGCAGCTGCTGGACAGCCTATGGGACGCGGCCGGCATTGCGCAGGTGAACTGGGACGAGGCCGCCGCCGCGCACCGCGCTGTGTGGGAAAGCAAATATGCCGAGACTTACGCGCAGGCCCGCCCCTCGCCCGCGCAGCAAAATTACGAAAAAGCCCTGAACGACCAAGCCACCACCCTGCAAGAAAACCAGGCTGATATTGCCGAGGCCGAAAGCGATGTGGAGGCCCAGCAACTGGCGGGCAGCGCCGCCGCAAAGCAGGCCGATTTGGACAAGCTGCTGCTGCGGCTGGCACAAGCGGCCGTTTACGCCCCCATTGGCGGCACCGTAACCGAGGTGAACGCCCAGGTGGGCCTTTTGCCCGGTGCCACCCGCGACGGCTCGTCCCTCTTCGTTGTGCAAGACACCGCCCGCCTGGTGGCAGAGGTTTTGGTTCCCGGCGATGCCATCGTCCAGTATTCCCTGGGGCTTGCCGCCACCGTCACGGTTCCTGCGCTGGCAGGGCAAAGCTGGCAGGCCACCATTGCCGCCATTTCCCCCGCGGCCAACCGCAGCGGCATCTTCACCCTGACGCTAAGCTTTGCCGCGCCCCCGCAGGGGCTTCGCGCCGGCACGCAGGCACAGGTGCATTTTAGCGGCAGCCAAAGCCGCGAGGTGCTGGCCTCCCCCGAAAGCGCCGTTATGCTAAACGCGCGCGGGCAAAACGTGGTTTACCTGTACACCGCCCCCACAGGGGCAGGCCAGCACGGCAGTGTGCGCGAGGTGAGCGTGCAAACCGCCCCCGCAGGCGAAGGCATGCTGGAAATTACCGCCAACACGCTAAAAGAAGGCGACCTACTGGTGGCAAATGCCGCGCAGTACGCCGCCTTCCAAAGCTCTGTCACACTCAGCTAAAGTCTCTAAAAGCTACTTGCCCCACAATACATCGCGGTAAAACGCCGCGTGTTTTTCATGGGGGGTGCGGGCGGTGGTTGGTTTTACGTCTAAAATCAAGGCCTGTTTTTCCCCTTTGCTGTAGCGGGGCCAGGCCACGCCGTTATATTTCCCTTTGTTGGGGTCACCGCTGCGGATAAAATTCAGCCAGCGGCAGTGAACGTCCTCTTTAAAGGCGGCGTCCTCCTCCCGCCGCAAAAGCAGCCGGGGCACGGTGTCGAAAACATAAATCAGCTCCAGCGCGTGCATGGCGCCCAGGCCAACCCTGTCCAGCACCGGCAGGCTGTAGTTGAAATTGTAGTAGTACACATTGTGCCCCCGGGCGGCCAGCTCGTCGGCAAAAACGTCGCCGCCCATGGAAAGGCCCATCTCGGCCAGCCGCCGTGCGCGGCTTGCCGCCGTGTGCCGCCTGTCCACCGGGTAGCGTTTCAGCACCGCCAGGGCGTCCTCGCCAAAAATACGCTCCAAAAGCAAAATATAGTCTTCCTCGCTGGTGCCGCGCGGAATAAACAGACTGCCTTCGTCGGTGTTGTAGCCCGCCAAAATGTCCACCCCGTTCACCGCCCCCGCGCGCAGGGCCTGGTAGGGGTTTTCCGGCAGCAGGGCGCCGTCGAACACCGGCCAGAAGCAGTAGTGCGGCTTTGCCGTCATGTCGTTTAAAAACGGGCTGGCCTTGGCCAGTTTTTGCGGGTCGGCCAATTGCAGCTGGGCAAAGCTGCGCGCGCCCACCTGCGCCGCAAAGGCCCGCCTGGCCAGCAGTGCCTGCTTTCGGCCGCCCTTGTTCTGCGGCGCGATGATGGGCTGCCCCAGCAGATTGCCGCTTTCCATAATGGCCCGGGCAAACAGGCCCTCCGCCATGGGGCTCATCATCAGGCACGACACGCTGAACGCCCCGGCGGATTCCCCGCAAATCGTCACATTATCGGCATCGCCCCCAAAGGCGGCGATGTTTTTTTGCACCCATTTCAGGGCGGCAATTTGGTCCAGCAGCCCGGCGTTGCCCAGCACGCCGCAGGCAGCCTCCGCCTCCTCCAGCGCCAAAAAGCCCAGCGCATTCAGCCGGTAGCTCACATTCACCTGCACCACGCCATCGCGGGCAAAGCGGCTGCCGTCAAAAATCAACTTGGCGGGGGAACCGTCGGAATATCCGCCCCCGTGGATGAACACCAGCACTGGCAGCCTGGCCCCGGCGGCGTCGGGCGGCGCCCAAATATTGAGATAGAGGCAGTCCTCGCCGCGGGTGATAAGGGGGTCAATTTCCGTGGCGGGAATGGCGGAATCCCGAAAGCGGGTGCAGTCCAAAACCTCGCGCCAGGGCGCGGGGGGCACGGGCGGCATAAAGCGGCGCGGCCCCACCGGCGGCGCGGCAAAGGGTACCCCGCGGAACTGGGCCACACCGTCCTTCACCAGGCCCCGCACCGGCCCATAGGCCGTGGGCGCCACCGGGGCCTCTTCCCGGCGGGTTGCCAGCACTGCGGGCGGCCATTTCAGGCGCTCCTGTTTCTCCGCCATATCGTCTCCTTAAACTGCGTCAAACTCGTTATACACTACACCCAGCCACTGTGCGCCCACAGCGTCCAGGCTACGCCGGGCCCGGGCCGCCTGCGCAACGGTGGTGCCCCACTGGCGCAGCACCAGCAGCACACCACCGGCCAAGCGGCTTAAAGCGGCGGTGTCTGCCATGGGCGCGGCGGCGGGGCTGTCCAGCAAAATAACATCGTATTGATGCTCAAACGTGCTTATCAGCTCCCGCATGGCAGGGCCGCCCAGCACCGCGGTGGGTGGGCCTGGCTCCCGCCGGGCAGGCAGCACCCAAAAGCCCAGCCCGGCGGCGGGGTACATACATTCCTCGCGGGGAACAGCCCCCAGCAGCGCGTCCTGCAAAACGGCGGGCGGCACAATGTCCATCGCCTTGTGCAGCACCGGCCTGCGCAAATTGCCTTCCACCACCAGCACCCGCAGGCCGGCGTCTGCAAGAGCGGCCGCCAGGTTCACCGCCACACTGCTTTTGCCCTCCCGCGCGGCGGCGCCAGTTACCAGCACCACCTTGCAGCTCTGTTCCTCCAGTAAAAACCGCACATTTATGCACAAGCTTTCCAGCTCCTCCCGATAGGAGGCCGGGGCTTCATCCTGCCGCCAAACAAGCACCCCGCGCAGGAACGCCAAGCCGCGCACCGGCGGCAGGCGCCCCAAAACCGGCAGGGCCAGGTTGCTTTCCACGTCCCGCTCCGAGATAAAGCGCCGGATAGCACGTGTGCGCACAAATAACCACACAGCGCACAATAATAAACCCATGCCCGCCCCCAGCAGCAGGGGCCACACCCCGCCGTCCCGCGCGGGTTCTTCCTCCACCCGGGGCGGCGAAACCACCTGCAGCGCGCCCCCGCCCACAAAATTGGCCAAGGCGCCGGGCGCGCTTTCCACAATGCTTTGCAACACCGCAAGGGCACGCGCGGGGTCTTCATCCCGCACACTCAGCTGTATCAGCTGCGTGTCCTCCACCGGCAAGGCAGTAACGCGCTGGCGCAAATCTGCCACGGTTGCGTCCATTTGCCAGGTTTCTTTGATGTTCTCCAGCAGGGTATCGTTGCAAAGCAGCACGGCATAGGTGCCCACCATTTGCTTTGCCGCGCTAATTTGCTGGCCTGTAAGCGCGGCGCTGCGGTTGGCGCGGGGGTCTACCAGCAGCAGGGCCAACGCCTGCCGCGGCGGCTGCGGCCAAAAACGCACGCAAACAGCGGCCAGCTCTGCCCCCAAAATGGCGCACAGCAAAAGAGCCGGCAGGCTTCTGCGCAGCAGGGCAATAAGGCGGCGGTAATCTGTGGGCGCACGCTTTTGCTCCAAAAAGGCCCCTCCATTTCTCTTCATCGGCTGTTCCTTTTCCATATTACGGGCATGGCGGTGGGGTGTCAATAGTGGTTTTCCCCCGGGCTTTCCATACAGGCAAAAACATGCTATACTTTTCTTGGTAAATGGTTTACAGACATGAGGAGGCTGCTATGATAAGCAAAAAGAAAATCAATTACATTCACGAGCTTCAGGACATTCAGCGTTGCGCCGTGGCCAGCAATTTCGACGTGGGCCTGCACTCCGAGGACGGCACCATGATTATCGACGCCAAAAGCTATATTGGCATGTATGCGCTGGATTTTACTAAGCCCATTCTGGTGGTTAGCGAGGATGCCGACTTGCACGAGAAAATCAAGAACATTGGCGAGAACGTGTAAACAATGCGATAAACGAAAGAAAGTGTGGCGCAAAAGCGCCGCCGGTGCGTTGTGCCGAGCCTGTGAATACAGGTTCTTATGTGAGGGCTAGAAAATGTCCAAGAATAAACGCTTTGTGCTGAACTATGCCGGCTGGGCGCTGGGCTTTCTTTCGCTGGGGCTCATTTTGCTGTTTGCGCCGGGCCACGGTGGCCTTTTCCTGTGTTACCTGCTGGGCGTTTGCGCGGTTATTTGGGGCATTGTGCACGTTGTGCTGTTTTTTAGGAAGGACGGCGAGCCCCGCGCCTTTGACAGCGACATCCCGCAGGGGGTGGTGTTCCTTATTTTGGGCGTGTACCTGTTTGCCAAGCCGCAGGCGGCCTACAGCTTGCTGCCGGTGCTGATGGGCTTTGCCGTGGTGTACGACAGCGTGGTGAAGGTGCAGCACGCGGCCAGCCTGAAGAAAGACGGCTTCACCCATTGGTGGTGGGTGCTGGCGGCCGCCATGGTAACGGCCATTCTGGGCCTGCTGCTGATTGTGGAAGTGTTTGATAACACTCTTCTGTGGTACTTTTTTGGCGCTGTGATGTTAGTGGACGGCCTGCTGGACCTCGGCGTCATCGGGCTGTCGCTTTTCCGCAAAAAGAAGGACGCCAAGCCCGCGGCAGCCGTGCCGCCGCCACCGCCGCTGCCCTTGCCGGCCCGCCCGGCCGCGCCGCCGGCGCCCAAAGCACCTGAGGAAAAATAGCGGGAAGGGACCCTGAGCCATGATATTTTCAGACGTGCAAGCAAAGCTGGTTTCCCTGTTTGAACCCGAGAAATTAGACGGGCGGGTGGACGCCGAATGGGGTTTTACCGGCAAGCCCGGCAAAGATATTGCAAAAATAGGCTGCGCAACAAACCTGACGCCAGAAACCATTCGCCAGGCCGCTAAAAACCGGGTGGACATGATGCTTACGCACCACGACGCCTGGCCCTTTGTGTACGGCATGAAAGAGCAGTGCCTGGCCCTTTTGGCGGAAAGGGATATCTCGCACGCTTTTTTCCACGCCCCGCTGGACGACGCCGCCTTTGGCACAAGCGCCTCGCTTGCCGTTGCTTTGGGCCTAAAAAACACCCGTAGGGCCATTCCATACGAGGGAATTTATCTTGCGGGTGTGGTTGGCACGCTGGAAACGCCGGCGGCATTTCAGCCGTTTGCAAGCCAATTGTCCGATATTCTCGGCGAGCCTGTCCGGGCCTTCCAGAACAATAGCGGGCCTGTGCAAAAAGTATGCGTTGTAACCGGCGCGGGCAACATGACAAACGACATTCAACTTGCCGCCAATGATGGCTGCGACACCTACATCACCGGAGAATACAATCTTTATTCACAGCAATACGCCAAATTTGCGGGCATCCATTTGCTGGTGGGCAGCCATACCAATACCGAGATTTCAGGTGTTTTGCACCTGGCGGAAAAGCTGGTTGAGAACACCGGCATGGAAGCCGTGCGGCTTTCGGAAGAGAATTACTGAAGCAACTCCAGAATCTCACCAAGCGCCCCCAGCGAATGGCTGGCCGGGGCTTTATTGTTATGCACTGCCACCGTGGTAAAGCCTGCCGCGTTACCACCCTCAATGTCGTCCACCGGGTTGTCGCCAATCATCCACGCGTTTTTGGCGCCACCGGCGGCTTTGCGGGCGGCGGCAAAAATCTCGGGCCGGGGCTTGTCATAGCCTATCTTCCCGCTCACCAGAATGTCTTCAAACAGGCCCGAAAGCCCCAACGCATCGGTGATATGCGAAAGCTCCGGGTAATTGTTGCTGAGCACGAAGCTGCGGTAGCCCCTTTGTTTCAGCGTTTGCAGCGTGGGAATGGCGTCTTCATACAGGCGATAACGCTGCGGCTGCAGCACTTTTTTCCGCAGCATCGGGGCCAACTGGATAGCTTCTTTTTGCGTAAAACCGCATTTTTGGAACATTTTTTCAAATTCTCGCTCGCTGTGGGCCCACCAGGCACCCGGGGTGGTCAGGTGGCGGGTGTCCCGGCTGGGCACGGAATACCAGGGCAGGCAGGTGTAGCTGAAATGCGTCATCAGTTCCTCCCGCGTCAGCGCGCGGTGGGGCGTGCGCTCGGCGGCGGCCTCCATCGCAGCGTCGAACCACACCACGTCCGGCAAGCTTAGCGTGCCGTGAAAGTCCCAAAACAGCACCGGTTTTTCATCCTTTGTGCGCATTTTCTTCCTCCAGCGCCGCCAGCGCGCTTTTTATTTGCCCCCTTGTGTACAGGCTGCCCAGCACCTGGCACAGCGCCCGCTTGGAAAGGCGCGGCGGCAGCCCCAGCCGCCCCAACAGCGCGCGGCGGCGCGTGGCGCTGCCCGCCCCGCCCGAAAGCCCCCACTCGTACAAATCGGTGTAGGTAACGGCATCCCTTGGGGCGGCGCTTTCCACCGTTACGCCTGCCTGCGCAAGGCTTTGGCGCAGCACGGCGGGCGGCAGGCCCTCCACGCCCAGCGTGCCCTCTTTCGAGGGCGCGGCCTTGCGGCTCTCTTTGCCGGGCATCGCCGGGATATAGGCGTTCTTCACCACGCAGCCATGAGCAATTTTCTCAATGTAATGGCGGATGGAAAAGCCTGCCGCGTCCGAATCCGTCAGAATCAGCAGGCCATGGCGGCGGCCCAGGCGGCGAATCAGCTCCTTCTTTTCGCTGTCGCTGAAAATGGAAAAGCCGCCGGTGGTGAGGATGAGACCATCCACCACGCTTGCGAGGGCCGTGGCGTCGTACTTGCCCTCCACCAAAATCACTTCGTTTACACGCAGTTTTTGCACTGGTACCTCGCTAAGCCGGTAAATTTGATGTTCATGCTTCTCCCAATAGCATCAGCTGCGCCACCGCCGCCTGCAGCAGGGCGGCTTTGTTGTGCAGGGGGTTGCTTTTTAGCTCCCTGTCCAGTTGTGCCAGGCACTGCACGCAGGCACGCAAATTTTCAGTGCTGTAGCGCGCCGCCGCTTCCTTCGCTTTTTGCACCCGCCAGTCGTTTGTGTAGCCCATATCCTTGGCAATGGCGGCAGGCGTGCGCCGGGCGGCGGTGCCGGCACGCGCGCGGTACATGTCCACAAAGCTGCCCGCCAGCGCCCCGGCAATGGCCAGCGGCTCATGCTGCAGCGTAAGCAATTCGCACAACTGCCGCTGGGCCGCGCCACGCTGCCCGCTTGTAATGGCCCGCGCCAGCACGAAAACATCGGCCTCTACATTGCGTGTGCCGTGGCGGGCCACCAAGCCCTTGCCAATGCTGCCATAGCCCGCAAAGGCCGCCAACTTGGCGGTTTCATTTTCCAAAAGAGGGCGGTCGTCCCCCGCGCGGTCCAGCAGTTCCTCGGCGGCGCCGGGGGCAAAGGCCGCGCCCTGGGCCGCGGCCAACTCGTGCAGCCAGTCCAAATTTTCCCGCCGTGTGGGTTTGTTTAAAACAGCGGCAAAGCCCGCTTTTTCGGCGGCTTCAAACAGCAACTTTGCCTTTTTGCTGGTGGCCGCCTTTTTGTCCTTGTACAGGCAGGTAACCACCAGCACAGCGTTTTCCAGTTGGGTAAACAGCTCCGCCAGTTCGGCGGCGTCCTTGTCCTTGATGGGCCCGGGCTGGATTTCGCGCAGTTCCACCACGCGCGGCGTACCAAAAAAGGAGATAGCCCCCGCCGCCGCGATTACCTCGCCCAAGTCCGGCGCGGGGCCGTCGCAGCGGGTGGACTCGGCGCCTTCGTCCCCGGCCAGCAGGGCCGCACGGGTTTGGGCCGCCGCCGCCCGCAGCAGGGCTTCCTCTGTGGAGGCAAAATAGTACACCGGCACGCTGAAAGGCTGTTTCAGCGCCTGCGCCAGTTTGTCATATGCCGTAGCCATCGGGCAGCACCTCCTTAAAAAGCACGCTTTTCCCGGGCCTAAGCCACAGGCTGGCTTCGCCGTTTGCTTGCAGTACCGCCGCCTCGCCCGGCACCAGCCAGCGCGGCGGCGCACCCGTTACCAGCAGCTGCCCCGGCCTGCCGGCTACAGCCCCGCTGCCGGCCAAAAGCACATCCAGCGGCGCATAGGGGGTCAAATCCACCGCGCCGGTATAGCAGCCCAGCTTGTAGCCCGCCACGTCCACGCAGGCCAGTGTGCCATTCGCCTGCCGCACCACCGTCAAATCCACGCCCGCCATCGGGCTGTAAAGCGCACCGGCAAACAAATCGCGGCTCGCCGTCACCGTTTTTTCCGGGGCCAGCAGGTCTATATATTCCGTGCTCTCGGTGGTTTGGCGCAAATCCACCAGCAGGGCGCAGTTTTGCACGCGGTACTGCCACAGCACATCCGCCACCGCCCGCACCGAGGTTCGCCCTCGGTACAGCACGGCGGCCTGGCCGTCCTTTATTACCACCAGCGAGGGCGTGCTGCCACCCGCCACCACAACGCGCACCGTGCCCGCGCCCAGCGCCGCCGCAAGGCACAGCGCCAACGCCAACAGCCCGCCGCACAGAAGCACCCCGCCCTTTAGCCGCCCCGTTTTATGCGACACAAACAGCACGGCGTAACCCACAAGCACCACCGCCAGCGCAAAACCGCCGCCCAGTGGCAGGTAGGCCCCTGGCACCGCGACGCACAGCTGGCACAGCGCCTCCAAAACCCGCAGTAACACCCCGCCCACCAGCGCAGCTGCCGCGCCCAGCCAGTTCAGCATAGGAACCGTGAGCGGCAACGCCATGCCAAAGCCCGCCAGCACCGTGGGCGGCAGCAGGGGAATGGCCACCAGGTTGGCCGGGATGCCCAGCAGAGACAGGCCCATGCCGTGCCACACCAGCACCGGCAGCGTGGCGGCCATGGTGCAGGCCGGGGGCACGGCGGCCACCAACAGGCGGCACAGGAGCTTGCTTTTTTGCAAAAGCCGCCCGCGCACAAGGCGAGCGCGCACCGCGCGCTGTGCACCACCGGAAAACAACATGCCCGCCGTGGCCGCCACCGAAAGCTGCAAGCCCACCCCCAAAACAGCCCAGGGGTTCTGCAGGCAAATGCCAAACACGGCCAGCGCCAGCGAGGTTGGCGCGTGGGCACGGCGGCCCAGCGCGTCGCCCAAAAGCAGCACCAGCCACATACCGCCGCTGCGTAAAATGGACGGCGCAAGCCCGGTGAAAACCATGAGCAGCACCACCAAAAGCATGGTGCACAGCGCCGCCTTGCGGCGGGCCAGCACGTGCCCCAGCAGGCGGCGCGCCATGCCCGCCAGCAACGAAAGGTGCAGGCCCGACACCACCAACAGGTGAGACAGCCCTGCCACGCGGTACAGCGCGGTCACATCAGCAGAGAGATAGCGGCGGTCCCCCAAGGCCATTGCAGCCATGGCGCCCGACAGGCGCACCGGCAGCCGCGCGTGGATGTTGGCCGCGGCGGCATATTGCAGCTGGCGCAGCCGGGTAACAAGGGTGTGGCTTTCGCCCAGCGGGTCAATATCACCCTCCAGAGCGGCCCCCAGAGGCATGCCCGCCGCATAGGCCGCCTGTTGCGACGTTGTGGTGTTATATTCATAAAATGACAAATGTGCGCGCAAAACCTGCCCCAGTTCCACCGGGGGCAGGCCGTCCACCTGCACCGAAAAACCGGCCGGGGCATTCGGCGCGCCCTCTATTTCCAGCACGCGCAGGGTGGCGCGCACCATCTCCTCGCCGTAGCCCGGGGCCACTGCTTCCACCCGGGCGCGCACACTTGCTTCCGTGCCATCCAGGGCCTGCAAGGGGCGCAAAGCCAACGCATTGTAGCCCGCGCGCCAGCCCAAGGCCAGCACCAGTGCCGCCAGCACCAGCCCGGCAGTCAGGCGGGCACCCGCCATGGCCCCGGCGCCTGTGCGCCTGCGGGCGCACAGGCGCAAAACGGCAAAGGCCGCCGCCGGTAAAGCGGCAGCGGCAAGCACCCAGGCCAGCGGCAGCAATGCGGCGGCCAGCACGGCCACACAAAAGGCGCTGCAAAACACAAGCAGCGGCAGCCGCACGCCCACACTTGCGGGGCGCCCTTGCAAAGTGGATAGCACGCCCTAAATAAGCGGCAGGGGCGCCAAAAACAGAATGTCCTTCCGCTGCGCGGCCTCGCCTTCGGCCAAAACGGCCGCCCTGCCCACCACGGTGGCGGTGCTGCGGGCCACAATGGCTTCCATGGCCTGCAGGCTGCCGCCGGTAGAAATCACATCATCCACAATCAGCACCCGCTTGCCGTTCAGGTAGTCAAGGTCGGGCTGGTCAATGCACAAGCTTTGCATGCTGCCCGTGGTGATGGATTTCACCTCTACCACCACCGGCTGCTGCATGTACAGCTTTTTGCCTTTGCGCGCCGGAATGTATTTTTTGCCACTTTGGCGGCTCATTTCATAAGCCAACGGAATGGCCTTGGCCTCGGCCGTCACAATCACGTCAAAGGGCGGCGCCTTTTCCAGCAGCGCCGCAGCACAGGCTACGGTAAGTTCCACATCGCCAAACATCAGGAAGGCCGCAATAGACAAATCATCATTAATTTTGCAGATGGGCAGCTGGCGCACCAGGCCCGCCACCTCCAGCTTGTAGGTCTCCGGCATGGTCATTCTCCTTTCCTGGGCGTGTTAGCCCGGGGGCCAGGCCATTTGGCGGCCCGCCAGCACGTGGAAGTGCAAATGCGGCACGCTTTGCTGGCCGTGCTTGCCAATATTCGTTACAACGCGGTATCCTTCTCCATAACCGGCTTCCTTCACCAGGCGGGCGGCCAGCTCGAACAGCTTGCCCAAAAGAGGCCCGTCCGCCGCCATAAGCGCCGCAGCGTCGGCAATGTGGCGCTTTGGCACCAGCAGTATGTGGCAGGGCGCTTGCGGGGAAATGTCGTGAAAAGCCACCACATCCCCATCCTCGTACAGGAAAGTGGTGCCCATCTCTCCCCGCGCAATTTTGCAAAACAAGCAATCGTCCATTGGTTTCACTCCTTCCAGGGCGTGTCCTACAGCATTTGGAATTAGGCGCTAGGCGATGAACAAAGTTCACCCCCGCAAATCGCTCATTGCTAAGAACCACTCAACAACTCACCTACAACCTCCGGCGCCGCCGCAAGGGCGTCCTTGGCCTTGGCGGCGTCCTTTATGCCGGCCATGGCAAAGTCTGGCTTGCCGCCGCCGCTGCCCCCGGCCATCGCCGCCACCCGCTTTGCAATGCCGCCCGCCGAAAGCCCGCGGGCCACGGCACCTTCGCCACAGCACACCGCCAACTGAATTTTGCCGCCGTCCTCGCCCATTAAGACACCCACGCCGGCAGGCTCGTTGTTCTTAATCATATCGGCCATTTTGCGCAGGGCGTCGGCGCCAGTGTGGGGCAAAAAGGCGGTGAAGACCTTGATGTCCTCCACCTGCTGCGGGTGCTGGAACACCTCGGCAGCTTTTTCGCCGGCGGCCTTTTCTTCCACCTTGGCCAGCTCCTTTTCCAAGCGCTTGGCCTTCTCCTCCAGCCTTTCCAGCCGCGCGGGCAGCTCGGCATAGGCCGCCACCTTCAGGTTGTTCGCCATTTTTTGCAGCATGGCCTCGCGCTCGTCCAAAAGGCGCAGCACGCCCCAGCCGGTGGTGCTCTCAATGCGGCGCACCCCGGCGGCAACGCCCCCTTCGCTGATGATGCGGAAGCTGCCCAGCCGCGCGGTGTTTTGCACGTGCGTGCCGCCGCAGAACTCGGTGCTCCAGCCACCGGCGTCCACCACGCGCACCACGTCGCCATATTTTTCGCCAAACAGGGCCATGGCCCCCATCTTCTTGGCCTCGCCTATGCTCATGCTCTGCGCCGTAACCGGCACAGCCTCGAAGATTTTGCGGTTCACAAGGCGCTCAACCTCGCGCAGCTCTTCGCCCGTCATGGCAGAAAAATGCGTAAAGTCGAAGCGCATGCGCTCGTCGTCCACATAGCTGCCGGCCTGGTGCACATGGTCGCCCAGCACCTGGCGCAGGGCGGTTTGCAGCAGGTGGGCGCTGGTGTGGTTGCGCATAATGGCCGCGCGCCGCTCCTCGTCCACCTCGGCCAAAAGGGTTTGCCCCAGCTTAACGGCGCCCTGTTCCAGCACACAGCTGTGGATGAAAAAGCCCTTTGTGGTTTTTTGCACGTCGCGCACCAGCAGGCGGGCGCCGCCGCCGGTTAAATGGCCGGTGTCTGTCACCTGGCCGCCGCTCTCGGCATAAAAAGGCGTTTTGTCCAGCACCAGCAGCACGCCGTCCTTGGCGCCGTCGTCGGTGCTGAGGGCCTCCGCCAGCTCCTCGCCGTCGGAAAGTGCCAGCACCTTAGCTTCGGCCGTGAGCTTGTCGTAACCCACGAACTCGGTTTCGGGGGCGTTCACCGTGGCGAACAAATCGGCCTCCCAGCCGGCAATGTCGCGGCTGGCGCGGTCCTCCCGGGCCTTGGCGCGCTGTTTTTCCAGTTCTTTTTTAAACGCTTCCACGTCCACCTTTATGCCCATCTCCGCGGCAATCTCGCGCGTTAAATCCAGCGGGAAACCAAAGGTGTCGTGCAACTTGAAGGCTTCCCCGCCGTCCAGCAGGCTGCCGCCTTTCTTCGCCGCGTTGGGCTCGGCGGCGCTCAGGCCATCCAGCAAGTCATGCAGGCGGCTCAGCCCGGCGTCAATGGTGCGGCCAAAACGCTGTTCCTCGGCGTCGATGGTCTTTTTGATGTAGGCGGCATTTTCGGCCAATTCCGGGTAGGCCGCCTTGTTCTGCTCCACAACAGTGTCGCACACCTGCGCCAAAAACGCGCCCTCAATGCCCAAAAGGCGCCCATGGCGCGCCGCGCGGCGCAACAGGCGGCGCAGCACATAGCCCCGCCCCTCGTTGGAGGGCAGGATGCCGTCGCCCACCATGAACACGGTGGAGCGGATATGGTCGGTTACCACGCGGATGGAGATATCGGTCTTGGCATCCGCGCGGTATTTTTTGCCGGAGAGGCGCTCCACATGCTCCAAAATGCTGCGGATGGTGTCCACTTCAAACAGGTTGGGGGCGTCCTGCATCACGCAGGCCAGGCGCTCCAGGCCCATGCCGGTGTCTATGTTGGGGCGCGGCAGCTTTTCATAGTGGCCCTCGCCGTCGCTGTCAAACTCTGTAAACACCAAATTCCACACTTCAATATAGCGGTCGCACTCGCAGCCGGGCTTGCAATCAGGCTTGCCACAGCCATGGGCCTCGCCGCGGTCGAAGTAAATCTCGCTGCATGGCCCGCAGGGGCCGCTGCCGTGCTCCCAAAAATTGTCGGCCTTGCCCAGGCGCACCATGTGGTCTTCCGGCACGCCCACGTCCCGCGTCCAAATGGCATAGGCGTCGTCGTCCTCTTCGTAAACGGAGATATGCAGCTTATCCGGCGGAATGGCCAGCCATTCGGGCGAAGTAAAAAACTCCCATGCCCAAGGGATAGCCTCTTTTTTGAAATAGTTCTGAAAGCTGAAATTGCCCAGCATCTCGAAGTAGGTGCCGTGGCGGTCTGTGATGCCAACACTTTCAATATCAGGCGTTCGGATGCATTTTTGGCAGGTGATTACCCGATGGCTGGGGGGTGTTTCCACGCCCAGGAACCACTTTTTCATGGGCGCCATGCCGCTGTTGATGAGCAGCAGGCTTTTGTCGCCCTGCGGCACCAGCGGGAAGCTTTTCAGCCGCAGGTGCTGTTTGGATTCAAAAAACTGCAAGAACTGCTCGCGCAGCTCGTTCAGGCCGGTGCATTTCATGAAGAGATTCTCCTTATGTTGATTTGCCCTAACGGCACATTAGGTGGTGTCGTCACCCACGGCAACATGCCAAAAATATAAAACGCCCCTGCGCTTTTGCAGGGGCGTAACACGGCGCACATCATAACGTGGCTTCGCCCGCTTTTTCATTATACGGCGGGGCGGGGGGGAGTGTCAAGCAAGCGTCTATTTTTCGGGCACATTGTCCACAAGCAGCAAGCTGGTATCGCCGCTGGGCAGGCTGTTTTCCGCCAGGGCATTGAACAGCGCCTTAAAGCACTCGCTGGACCATGTGGCCCCGGCTATGTCGTCCACCTGGTCAATCAAGCCCTTCTCCACCAGCTGGTTGCCAAGGTCGGCCGTGTATCGCACAGGGCTTGTGCCCTGGGTTTTTTCCATATCGGCCCCATATTTTTCTTCCGCTGTTTTCAAGGTACCTTCGGCATTTTTGCCGTCATACTCCACGGCGGTTATCCCGCCGTCTTGCACGGTAAGCACCAAATAATCCTTGTAACCGTAGGAGTCGTACTCTTTAAACTCGGCTGTGTAGGTTCCGTCCACCCACTGCACGTCCTTCTCTTGCGCCCCGCAGGCGCACAGGCCAAAAGCCAAAAACATAAAAGCCGCGCAAGCGGCCAAGCATCGCTGCATTTTAAGGTATCCTCCGCATTGTCGATTGCCAGACAGGGAACAAACTTAGCTAATAATACCGCATTGTGGCACATGGTGTCAAATGCGCACGGCAGGGCCAAATGCTGCTACGCCTTGCCCTTCACCCGTTTAATCACCTTCAGGCGGGTAAATTCTTCCCGTTCGTGCTCCTCCAGCGTGCTGGTTATGAACTTCACGGTTTCCTCGTAGCGGGGCACCACCACATTTTGCAGCATGTTGGCCCGGCGCTGCGTTTTTTTAATGGCCATTGCCAGCCGGTAAACGCTGTTTTCCACCCCTGCCAGCCGGGCGCTCAGTTCCTTCACGTGGCCGAACTGGGAAAAGGCGGAGTCCAGATAGCTGTTGCTGCCCCAGAAGCCGTAAACGGGCCGCGCCATATTTTGCTCAAGAGCGGTGGTGGGCAGTTCCACCCCCATCACACTGCGGGTTTGCACGCTAAGGCCGGTCTCCTCCGGGCTATAGTTTTCCAGCGTGTTTTCAATGCCCATGGTCACGTTGGCCATTTGCAGGCTTTGGTAAGCCTGGGTAAACGTGTCTCCAATATCCCGCTGCAGGGCCGCCGCCTCCTCAATCAGCTTCATCATTTCCCGCATCAGTACATTGCGTTTGCGGTCAAGCAAATCGAAGCCGCCCGTGGCCAGCACAAGGTTGCGCTTGGCGGCCATCAGGTTGGCTTTGGTGGGGGTCATTTGCTGCTGCGCCATCAGAAGCTCCTTTGTCAGGTTTCAGGTGCCAGGTGTCAGGATTCAGGTTGTGGGGGCTTTGGTTGTGTGTTTGGGCAGCACATGCCAAACCTTGTTCATTGTTTCCCCAGGTACTGTTCCAGCACCTTTTCGTCCACGCGGTCTAATTCGCTGCGCGGCAAAATGGAAAGCAGCTGCCAGCCCAAATCCAGGCTTTCTTCCATGCTGCGGGCCTCGCTTGCGTCCTGCATCAAAAAGCGCCGCTCGAACTGCTCCCCAAAATCCAGATACCGCTTGTCGGTGTCGGGAAGTTCTTCCTCGCCAATCACGTTGGCCAGGCCCCGCGCGTCGCTTACCTTGGCGTAGCTGGCAAACAGCTGGTTGGCCAAGTCCTGGTGGTCGGCCCGGGTATAGCCCTCGCCAATGCCGTCCTTCATCAGGCGGCTCAGGCTGGGCAGCACGCTCACCGGCGGGTAAACGCCCGTTTGGTCTAAAAAGCGGTCCAGCACAATCTGCCCCTCGGTGATGTATCCGGTCAAGTCGGGAATCGGGTGGGTGATGTCGTCGTTGGGCATGGTGAGGATGGGCAGCTGGGTAACGCTGCCGCTTTTGCCCTTCACCATGCCGGCGCGCTCGTACAGGCTGGCAAGGTCGCTATACAAATAGCCCGGGTAGCCCTTGCGGCCCGGTATTTCGCCCTTGGACGAAGAAAATTCGCGCAGGGCCTCGGCATAGCTGGTCATGTCGCTTAAAATAACCAAAACGTGCATCCCTTTTTCAAAGGCCAGATATTCGGCCGCCGTAAGGGCGCAGCGCGGGGTGAGGGTGCGCTCCACAATGGGGTCACTGGACAGATTTAAGAACATCACAACGCGCGAAAGTGCGCCGCTTTCCTCGAAGCCACGGCGGAAACCCTCGGCCACGTCGTTGGTAACGCCCATGGCGCAAAACACAATGCCAAAGTTTTCGGCATCGGCGCCGGTAAGGCGGGCCTGCCGCACAATTTGGGCCGCCAGCTTGTTGTGGCTCATGCCGCTGCCAGAGAAAATGGGCAGCTTTTGCCCGCGGATGAGGGTGATGAGGGTGTCGATGGAAGAGACGCCGGTGCGAATGTAGTTGCGCGGATAGGTGCGGCAAACGGGATTGATGGGGCTGCCGTTGATGTCGCGCACCTCTTCGGCATAAATGGGGCCAAGGCCGTCTATGGGTTGGCCCGCGCCGCCAAAAATGCGGCCCAGCATCTCCCCCGCCAGCGGAATGGACATGGGCCTGCCGGCAAAGCGGGTGTTCACGCTGGGCAGCGCAAGGCCGGTGGTGCCCACAAACACTTGCACCACGGCCTTGTCTCCCGAAAGGGACACAACACGCCCCAGCCGCACATCGTCACCGCTGCGCAGTTGCACCATTTCCTCGTTGCTAACGCCCGAAACACCCTCCAGCATCACCAGGGGGCCGTTAATGTCGGCAAGGCCAAGATATTCTAAAGCCATAGCTTACACCTCCGCCGCCCGGGCTGGCTGATACTGGGCCAAAAGCCCCTCCGCCGTTTTGTCAATCTCGGCGTAATAGCTTTTAAACTTTTCCAAATCGTCGTTTGGCACTTCATACTTCATCTTGATAAGCTGCTCGAAAAGCCCCGCACTTTGCAGTGTCCGCACCGGCACACCGCCGTTTACAAGGGTGCGGGCCTTCTCGTCCAGATACAATATCACCCGCATCATCTCCAACTGCTTTGCCAGCGGCACAAAGGTGTCGTCTTTGTGGTAGGCGTTTTGCTGCAAAAAGCCGCTGCGCACCACACGGCCCATTTCCAGTGTCAGCTTTTGGTTGTCGGGCAGCACGTCGCTGCCAATCAGGCGCACAATCTCCTGCAGGCTGGTTTCTTCGTTCAGCAACGCCAGCAGGCGGCCCCGCAGCTTTGGCCAGTCCACGCCCACATTGGCCTCGTAGTATGGGTCAAGGTCTTCATAATACTCGCTATAGCTGGTGTTCCAGTTAATGGCCGGGTAGTGCCGGGCATAGGCCAGGGCCTTGTCCAGCGCCAAAAAGCAGCGCACAAAGCGCTTGGTGTTCTGGGTCACCGGCTCGGAAAAATCCGCCCCTTGCGGGCTTACGGCCCCAATGATGGACACGCTGCCCGACGAGCCATTCAGGTTTTGGCTGCAGCCCGCGCGCTCATAAAAGCCGGCCAGGCGGCTGGGCAGATAGGCAGGGAAGCCCTCCTCCGCCGGCATTTCCTCCAGCCGTCCGGAAATTTCGCGCAAAGCCTCGGCCCAGCGGGAGGTGGAGTCCGCCATCATGGCCACGTCGTAGCCCATGTCTCGGTAATACTCCGCCAGCGTAATGCCGGTGTAAATAGACGCCTCGCGCGCGGCCACAGGCATGTTGGACGTGTTTGCAAGCAGCACGGTGCGGTCAGTCATTGGGCGGCCGCTTTTGGGGTCTACCAACTCGCCGAATTCCTCCAGCACCTGGGTCATCTCGTTGCCGCGCTCGCCGCAGCCCACATACACCACAATGTCGGCGTCGCTCCACTTGGCAAGCTGGTGCTGTGCCATGGTTTTGCCGGTGCCAAAGCCCCCCGGTATGCCCGCCGTGCCCCCCTTGGCAATGGGAAAAAGCGTATCGATGACACGCTGGCCGGTTACCAGCGGAATGGCGATGACCTCGCGCTTTGCCACCGGGCGCGGCGTTTTGATGGGCCACTGCTGCGCCAGGCACAATTCGTGTTCGGCGCCGTGGGCGTCCTTTATTTTTACAATGGGCTGTGTGATATTGTATTGCCCGCTTGCCGCCGCCCAGGTAACGGTGCCGCTTAAAAGCGGCGGCACCATGCTTTTGTGCAGGATGATGGGGGTTTCGGGGCAGGTGGCGAACACAGCCCCCGCCGGAAGCTCGTCCCCCACCTGTGCGGTAACGCTAACATCCCACAGCTTTTCCTCATCCAGGCTGGCCACGTGCAGGCCGGTGGCAATAAAGGAACCGCTTTGCTTTTCCATGCCACGCAGGGGCCGCTCGATGCCGTCGAAAATATTTTGCAAAATGCCGGGCCCCAGTGTAACGGAAAGCAGCGCGCCGCTGCCCGTTACAGGTTCGCCCACGCGCAGGCCGCTGGTGTTCTCGTACACCTGTATGGTGGTGGCCCCGCGGGAAACAGCAATCACCTCGCCAATAAGGCCGGCGTTCCCCACGTGAACCATTTCCATCATTTTAAAGGCGTTGGCCCCGGCCACGGTAACCACCGGCCCATTGATGGAGAAGATGGTGTCTTTCAAATTTTGCTCCTTTGCTTACAAATAAAGCCCGCTGGTGTTGTAAAAATTCTCCCGCTCCTCTTCAAGGGCGCAGTCCAGCGTTTCGTCGTATAAGATGTACCCGCTCACAAGCTTCAGCCCGCCCAGGCGGATGCTTTCGCCGGCCCGCACGGTGCAGCCGGGCAACGCCTTTTGCAGCGCGGCCGCATGGGGCATGTCCGCTTCGCGCACAAGCACTGTCACCTCTTCTTTGGCGCCGGCCAAAGCCGGGGCGTGCGCCGCCAGCTTTTGGGCCAGCCACGCACCATAGCCCTCGGTTTGGGTAAAGGCCAGCAGTTTTTCCTCCACCTCGCGGAACACACCATCCACCAGCGTTTGGCGGGTGGCCAGCAACTGGCGGCGCGCTGTCTGGGTGGCGGCGCTGGCCTGGCGGTCGGCTTCCAGCGAAAGCTTCCTCACAACCGTTTCATGGTCGGCCAGGCGGCTTTTCAGGCGGGCGCCCTCAAGGGTGCCGTCGCTTTGGCGCTGGGCGTCGGCAATAATTTTCGCGCGCACAGCATCGGCGGCACTCAGCACCGATTCCTTAAACTGGGCCACCTGCCCAAGCTCGTGCAAGTTGAAATCCATATTTTGTGCCTTTCATCTTCAGCTAATCATCGTCTTCCCGGGCGGGGGTGTCTATTTTAATGCCCACCGCCTGCTCGATGTACTCGCGGATACTGGCCGCCACATCATCGGAGGAATGGCGGTCCGGCATTTCCATAATCAGCGCCCCACGGCCGCGCAGCTTATAGGCAAAAATCATCTCGCTGTTCTCTTTAAACAGGCGGGACGTGATGAGAATAAGCCCCACCTCCGGCTTTTGCAGGGCGTGCTCAATGGCATTTTTCACTTCAGCGGGGCTGCGCACCACAACGCCTTTCACCCCCACCATGCGCAAGCCGGCCAGGGTGTCCAGATTGTCGGAAATCAAATAATAGGTCATGGCGCGGCCCTAGGCGTTGTTGAGGATGAGGATGGAAATGAGCATGCCGTACAGCGCAATGCCCTCTCCCAACGCCACAAAAATTAGCGATTTACCAAAGCTTTTTGGGTCTTCGGTAAGGGCGCCAATGGCGGCCGGGGCGCCGTTGCCCACGGCAATGCCGCCGCCAATGGCGGCAAGCCCGGTGCTAAGCGCCGCGCCCAGGTACGACATGCCGGGCGCAAAGCCGCCGTCCGCCGCGGGCGCCTCGGCGCCAAAAACCGGCACGGCAAACAGGCAGGCCATAAGGCCCAGCAGCCCCACCAAAAACAGAACACGGCCAATCATTTTTGCATGTTTCATGGGATAATCTCCTTGCAATAATTACGCTTTATTGTGTATTGCGGCGCGGCATCACTACAGCTCCGCAGTGTCGGGTTTGAAGCACAAGGGCTGGAAGGCTTCGCCGTCCGCTTCGTAAAAACGGCTGAATAACTCATAGTAATTCAGGCGCAGCACCTGAATGTTCACCAGCAGCCCCTCCAGGGCAATTACAAAGATATTGCCCACCACCATTACAAACACATAGGCGGGGCCACTGGCCATTTCCGCCAGCGTGTTTACCACAACCATCATGCCGGCGTGTGCCAAAATAAAGCCGCCCACGCGCAAAAAGCTGATGGTGTTTGACAGGTATTCCAGCACGTTTACAAACATCTCAAAAAAGCCGGAAATGAACAGGCCGGACATGCTTTCCACGTGCAGTTTGCCTTCGTCCAGCAAGCTGGAGAGCGGCTCGCGCATGTACATTACCAAAAGGGGCAGCACAACCAGGCAAAGAATGTATACCGGCCCGCCCGCTATGCCGGTGTGCAGCAGCATGCTGTCGGCCACCAGGCCCACCAGCGCCAGGTAAAAAACCAGCCCGGCCACGCCGCTGGGGCCCGTAAGGGCCTCGCCAAGGTGGCGTTGCCGCAGTTTGGCGAAGATGTTGGTAACCATGGCCAGCGCCACCACAAACACACCAATGAACACCGACAAAAGCAAAATGGGGGTGATGCTTTCAGGGCCCATCACCTCAAAGGGCTTTGCGGCAAAACCCATGGCGTGCCACAGTGGGTCCATCAAATGCTCCAACCCAAACACGCTGCCAAACAACAGCCCAAACAAACAGGAGAAAACGGCCGCCCGGGTGAGAATGTGCCCAATGGCCAGCTGCCTTTTGCGGTACATGTAAAAGTAGCCAAAAAGCCCCAGCACAAGGCCCTGCCCCACGTCGGCAAACATCAGCCCAAACAGCACCGAGTAAATCAGGGCCACCATGCCGGTGGGGTCGATGCCATTGTAGCCGGGCAGGCTGTACATTTCGATGTACATTTGGTACGGGCGCGAGAACCAGCCGTTTTGCAGCTTCACCGGGGGGGTAACGGGCATTTCCCGGTTGTGCTCCGCCTCTTTTATTTTTACGTTGGGAATGGCGCTTATCAGTTTTTCCACCTGCGCATAATCAGCCTGCGGCACAAAGCCGCTGATGTAAAACGTGCGGTTAAACACCAACGCGTAGCGGCGCATCTCGTAAAGCTGGTTCATCATGCCCAGCCACACGGTAATGTCCGGTATGCGGGCCAGTTCCTCTTCGGTAACCATGCCCGCCGGGCTAAGCAGCGCCGCCAGCTCTTCGCGCAGCTGGGCCTCCCTCTCGCGAATGGCATTCAGCGCCTCGTCGGGCTTGCCGTGCACAAAGTCCGGCACGCGCACGCGCTCGAAATACAGCGAGGCAAAAATATCGTCGATGTCTTTGGCGTTTTCCATCGGGGCAAAGTACATGCCCCAGTAGTAGTCGCCGTCGGAATCGTACACGATAAAGTTAAAGTACGAGGTGAAGTTGAAGGCATTGTCGGCATAATAGGCCAGGCGCACATAGCTGGTTTTGGGCAGGCGGCCCACCCGCACCTTCAGCGTTTTCACGCTGAACAAGTCGTCGATGTTAACGTCCAAATCGGTCATGTGGCCCAGCAGGCTTTCGGTGTGGGCCTGCAATTCCAGCTCGCTTTCAATCTCTGTTTTGCGGGCCGAGCACCGGGCCACCTCCACGGCACAGGACTCCAAAAAGGCGGTCACTTCCTCCAGGGTATATTTGTCTGCCGGGGCGGTATACTCCTGGGGGGGCTGGGGGTAGCCCAAATCTTGCAAAAGGCCCCTGGCCTTGGCCAGCAGGGGGCCGTAGCGGTTTTTGCCGTAGCGCAGGGCCGAGTGGATGGCCTCGTCGCTTTCGGGCGCAAAGCTGCCGCAATTCGCCAGGGCGGAAAGTGTCTCTGAAAGGGCCTTTCCCGGCCCGGACACGTTCAGGTATTTCATCTTGGCAACCGCCATAAAGTTCCCTCACTTTAACTTACTAATTACACAGCATGACGCGAATGGCCTCGGGGGCAAGGCCATAGCGCACCCCTTCAATCACATTCACAACATTGTCGCGCTCCCGCTTGGCCAGCATTAGGAAGGCCGCCAAAGCGGCGCGGGGGCCGCTGGTTAGGTGCAAAACATGGCGGGCATGGTTGTATTTCTGCCGGTCGCCTTCGGCGGTCAGGCCCTCGGGGGTGGGCGGGCCCTCGTAGCGGAAAATGGGCGCAGCGTGCAACAGGGCAAACAGGGCGGGGGCGCTGTCGGCGGCGGCCAGTGCCGCCATGTGCCGCTTGCTGATGTGCCAGCTGTAAGGCAGCAGCTGGGCCTGCAGTTCGGCGGTGGTGTACACGCCGGGGAAATACGCCTTCACGCGCAGCAAAAACTCCACATTGTACAGCTCAGCCTCCTGCAAAAAAAGCGCACGCACGCTTTCGCGCTCGCTGCCCGCCATGCCTTGGTCAATGTGCGCAAGCAAAAGCTCGTAGTGGCAGCGCAGCAGGGCGGTTTCCACGGCGGGGAAATCCCGCAGGGCGGGGTCGGCCAAAAAGCGGGCCCGCAGCGCGCGGTAATAGGGCGCCGCGCGCGCAACCTCCAGCACCTGCTCAAAATTGCGGGCCTGCCCCAGCGCAAAAAGGTCTATGCCTGTTTTGCCCACAAGATAGGCCGGGATGTTGCTTAGGTAACCGCCCGCAAGGCCAATGCCAAGCATGTGCAGCGCCCGCAGCACCTGGCGTATTTCGCACTCGCGCAGGTAGTAGCCGGAAAAAGCATCCTTCCCCGGCTGGAAGCGCAAAAGGGAAGCGTATTTTTCAAAAATATCCATGTCCAGCAGCTCTTCCACCTGCGCGCGGTGAGGGTCGGTGGTAGACAGGGTGGCAAGGCTGTGGCCGAAATAGGGGTGGCGCTTTAAAAGGGCGGCCACCTCGGGCACGGTGCGGCGGCGCATCAGTTCCTCGTATTCGGTGGCATTCAGGCGCCTGGCATACATGCCGCGCGCCTTGGGCAAAATGGCGATGGTTCCCGCTCTCGTCATGGCTGGCGCCTTCCCGCCGTTATGCGCGATACAATATCCTCAACCCACTGCTGCCGGTTTTGGGTCACGCTGTTTTGCAGGGCCTCTTGCTGCCGGGCAAACTGGCGGTCCTGCTCGGCCATTCGGTCTGTGCGTGCTTTTTCCTCCTCGGCCCACACCTGCTTTTCCATGCTGGCCCGGGCGGCGTCCGCCTCGGCCAAAATGGCGGCCTTCTTGTCCTCCGTTGTTTTTGCAATGCCCTTGCCAACACCCCGGGCTTCTTCTATAATATCGCTGGCCATACGGTCGGCCTGTATAATCTGGCGCAATTCCAGTGCCAGCACTTCCCTGTTGTTATTGGCCATGGGGCGGGCTCCTTTCAGCTATCAGGTTTGGGCGAAGGCACAGGTGCCGGGCAACCCGTTTCATTCATGCGTCCTTATAATACGCCTATCAATTTGCTTTTTCAAGCGATTTTTGGCTAAAAGCAGAAAAAGGTGGAAAATGCGAGCGGGAAAGCGGGAACCGGTGCGAAGCGATGGGTTTTGTGGTATACTGGTGGGGTAAAATGGGGCGGAAAGCAAGGAGCGTGGACGGATAGTGGGTTTTTGGCGGCTTCGGCCCCGTAGCGTAAAGTGTACTGGGGCGGCTTTGGCGCTTTTATTGGCGGCGCTTGCCCTTGGCGGCTGCGCCGGCCCCCAGGCAAGCGGCAGTTCCTCGCAGCCGGTTTTGGTGGGCGGCAGCACAAAGCGGGGCAGCGTGGCCAGCGCGGAAGCACAGTTTACCCCGCCCGCCGCGGGCGCTGTTACGGTGACGCTGGAAACGGGCAAAGGCGCGGTGAAGGCCGTGCTTTACCCGGAATACGCGCCGCTGGCGGTGGAAAACTTTTGCACGCTGGCCAGCAAGGGCTACTACGACGGCACGGCGTTCCACCGGGTGTTGGCAGGCTTTGTGGTGCAGGGCGGCGCGGGCACCGCCGGGGACGAAAGCTGCTGGGGCACGCCCTTTGCCACCGAGCGCAGCAACTTTTTGCACCATTATTCCGGGGCGCTGTGCATGGCCGCCGCGCGCGGCCAGCCCGACACCCATGTCTCCCAGTTCTATATTGTGGCCACGCCGCAGGATTCTTTGGACAGCCCCGCCCTTGCCCGCCTTGCCGCGGGCGGTGTGCGGGACGCGGTGGTGGACGCCTACCGCCAGGCGGGCGGCGCGCCGTATTTGGACAATACCGACACGGTGTTTGGCCAGGTGGTGGAGGGCATGGACATTATTGACGCCATGGCCGCCGCCGCTGTGGAGGAGGACGGCCACACCCCCAGGGCCCCGGTGACGGTGACCAGTGTGAAGGTAGAAAACTACACCCCGCTGTATATAAAAGGCCGACCGGCCTATACCCCGCCCGTGCCGCAGGCCCCGGCGGAGGATGTTTCTTCCGAGGCTGGGGAGGAGTAGTGCGCAATTGGTTTTATAATCGCCACGTGTGAATCGGTTTACGGCGGTGGAATTTTAATTATCTGTTTCCCAATTACCAATCGAGGTGCCCCATGCCAAGAAAAGCAAGCCTTGCCCCCAGCCCGGTGATGCTGAAAGCCGCCGAGCGCCTGGGCGTGCCGGTGGAAGAACTGATGGCCTTTGTGGCCGAGTACAACAACATTCAGGTGGTGTACCGCAGCGCCATACGCGAGGTGAGCACCCGGCTGGAGGTGCTGGACGACGAGTTCAGCTTCCGGCACCGGCGCAATCCCATCCACTCCATTCAAACCCGCCTGAAAAGCCCCCAGAGCATGGTGGAAAAAATGGGGCGCCGCCGCCTTGCCCCGCAAATTGAGGTGCTGCGCAATGAAGTGACCGACATTGCCGGCATCCGGGTAATTTGCTCCTATGTGGATGACATTTACCTGCTGGCGGATTTGCTGTGCGCGCAGGACGGCATTGTGCTTGTGCGCGCGCACGACTATATCCGCCGGCCCAAACCAAACGGCTACCGCAGCCTGCATGTGGTGGTAAAGGTGCCGGTGCGCTTTTCCAGCGGCATGGATATGGTGCCGGTAGAGGTGCAGATTCGCACCATCGCCATGGACTTTTGGGCCAGCCTGGAGCATGAACTGCGCTATAAATCGGCGGCCAAGGTGCCGCGCGAGGTTATTTTGGAGCTGCGGGACTGCGCCGACAACATTGCCCAGCTGGACGGCCGGATGCAGAAAATTTACCGCCAGGTGGAGCAAATGGACGGCCGCCCCGCCCCCGGCGCCAAAGCGGCGGCCTTTGCCAACGATTTTACTTAAAACCTGCGCATAAAAGTATACTATGGAAAGGTGAAACACGATGGAGCGTTTTTTGTATGGCATCACCCGTGGCGGGCAGCAGGTGCAGGGCTTTGCGCTGCGAAACCAAAACGGCTTGGAAGTGCGGTGCATCGCCTACGGCTGCCGCCTCACCCACATTCTGGCGCCCGATGGCAGCGGCGGGAAGGCCAACCTGATTTTAGGCTATGACACGCTGGAAAAATACGAGGACGACAGCAGCTTTCAGGGCGCGGTGGTGGGCCGCTACGCCAACCGCATTGCGGGCGCCGAAATGGAACTGGCGGGCAAGGTGTACCACCTGACGCAAAACGACGGCGAAAACTATCTGCACGGCAGCTGGCACCGGCAGGTGTTTAAAAGCGAACCCGCCGGCGAAAACAGCGTTGTGTTCAGCTATACCGCGCCCGACGGAGAGGACGGCTTCCCCGGCGAGGTGGCCGTCCGCGTCAGCTATACCCTCACGGAGGAAAACAGCTTAATCATTGATTATAAGGCCCTGCCGCAGGCGGCCACTTATGTGAACATGACCAACCACGCCTATTTTAACTTGGCGGGCAAAGGCGATGTTTTAAGCCACACTCTGCGGCTGAACAGCAGAGCCTTTTTGGAGACCGGGCCGGGGCTCATCCCCACCGGGCGGGTGCTGGAAGCGGCGGGCGCCTTTGATTTCAGCGCGGAAAAGCCCATAGGGCGCGACATAGCCGCAGACAACCCACAACTGCGGGCAGCCGGCGGCTATGACCATTGCTTTATTGTGAACGAGGAGCACCCCGCCCCGGCCTTTGCGGCCGAACTGAAGCACCCCGCCAGCGGGCGGGCCATGCGGGTGCACACCAGCCAGCCGGGCATTCAGCTGTACACCGGCAACATGCTGGCCGGTTTTGAAAAGCACGCGGCGCTGTGCCTGGAAACCCAGCATTTCCCCGACAGCCCCCACTGGCCGCAGTTCCCGGCGGCGCTGGTGGAAGCGAGGCGGGAATATCATCACATCGCTATTTTTAACTTTTCCTGGTAAAGCTTAACAAGCATTAAAAATACGTTTTTTCGGCCAAAAATGCCCCCACCTCGCCCATAGGCAGGCGCACCTGCTCCATGCTGTCGCGGCTGCGAATGGTTACAGCGCCGTCCTGCTGGGACTCAAAGTCATAGGTGACGCAGAAAGGCGTGCCAATTTCGTCCTGGCGGCGGTAACGCTTGCCAATGGAACCGGTGTCGTCAAAATCCACCATGAAGTTTTTGGCAAGCTCGGCGTGCAGGCCCTGCGCCGCTTCGCTCAACTTCTTCGACAGCGGCAGCACCGCCGCCTTGAAGGGCGCCAAAAACGGGTGCAGCCGCAGCACCACGCGCTTGTCCTCCTTGCCTTTGTCGTCTGTCAGCACCTCTTCATCGTAGGCGTCCACCAAAAGGGCAAGGGCCATCCTGTCCGCCCCCAGCGAGGGCTCAATGACATAGGGCACATAATGCTCGTTGGTCTCAGGGTCGAAGTACTCCTGCGTTTTGCCGCTGTGCTCGTTGTGGCGGCCCAGGTCGTAGTCGGTGCGGTCAGCAATGCCCCAAAGCTCTCCCCAGCCAAAGGGGAAAAGGTATTCAATGTCGGTGGTTGCCCGGGAATAGAAGGACAACTCGTCGGCGTCGTGGTCTCGCAGGCGCAGGTTTTCCTTTTGCAGGCCCAGGCCGCTTAACCAGTTTGCGCAAAAATCCTTCCAGTAGGCAAACCATTCAAGGTCGGTGCCGGGCTTGCAGAAAAACTCGCACTCCATCTGCTCAAACTCCCGCAGGCGGAACAAGAAGTTGCCGGGGGTAATCTCGTTGCGGAATGCCTTGCCCACCTGGCACACGCCAAAGGGCATTTTTTTACGGGTAGAGCGTTGAACCGCCGCAAAATCCACAAAAATGCCCTGGGCGGTTTCGGGCCGCAGATACACCTCAGTTTTGGCGTCCTCGGTAACGCCCATAAAGGTTTTGAACATCAGGTTGAACTGGCGGATGCCGGTAAAATCGTGCTTGCCGCAATTGGGGCAGGCCAGTTGATGCGTTTCCACATACTCTTCCATTTGGGCAGAGTCCATGCCGGCGGGGTCGCCGCCATCGGCCTCAATCAGCACGTCGGCGCGGTAGCGGGTTTTGCAGGCGCGGCAGTCCATCAAAGGGTCGGAAAATCCGCCCACGTGCCCGGTGGCCACCCACACCTGGGGGTTCATTAAAATGGCGGCGTCCAGCCCCACATTGGTAGGGCTTTCCTGCACAAATTTTTTCCACCATGCCTTTTTAATGTTATTTTTAAATTCCACGCCAAGCGGGCCATAGTCCCAGCTGTTGGCAAGCCCGCCGTAAATCTCGCTGCCGGGGAAGATAAAGCCCCGGCTTTTGCACAACGCGGTAATGGCGTCCATCGTTTTCTCTGTGTTTTTCATGCTGCCCTCCTGTGCGGCGATACGTGTATAATGAAACAATTGTACGGCCCAATGTAGGTGCTGTCAAGCAAAAGGCACAAAGCCAACACGCGAAGCCAACACGCGCTTCGGCCATTTCCAGCAAACAGCAAAACTTGATTTCCATGCGGTTTAACTATATAATAAAATCTGTGCTTGGCCGTGCCGAGGCGTAGCGCAGGTGGTAGCGCGCCTGCTTTGGGAGCAGGATGCCGCAGGTTCAAGTCCTGTCGCCTCGACCAGTGCGAGTGTTCTTATACCAGTGCGAGTGTTCTTATAGGATTTGAGAAGTTCAGAGCTTCTCAAATCTTGGGAACACTCACAGACTACAAGTTCACGACTTGTTGAGATTGGGAGTAGCTAACGGCTACTCCTTTTCTCGTCTGTATCAAAACTTCCGGTTGCGGAAGTGGCAATATATTTGGTATCTCGATAGAGCCGACGCAGTTATAGTGTATTTTGAGCTTTTGCCTGTGTACGCCGTCTATCTTCTCGGCTTG
>QMCE01000104.1_pt1 | contig 34103 bp, 26 predicted proteins | sample 1821851 | NCBI WGS metagenome assembly QMCE01 (sample SAMN09453174, study PRJNA476694) | Termite gut metagenome, whole genome shotgun sequencing project. | isolation source: worker | host: Odontotermes sp. | place: South Africa:Pretoria | collected 2016-01-28 | reverse complement strand
GGCGCGGCTGACCGCCGCGCCTTATTTCTTAGATTATCCGATCACGGAATCGGTCATGACATACGCGCCGTCCTGCGAGGCGACGTATTCCTTCCAGAAAAGGTCGTCCTTCTCCTTGTCCACCACAGGGGCGGTTAGGGCGATGGCTTGCAGCCAGCGGGCTTGAACCTCGGAGTTATTCTGCGTATTCAGCTGCGCCAGCGCGTATTTCCCCGTATCCTTGATGAACAGCGCAAAGATCTGATCGAGCAGGCCGTCCGCCACGTCGTTCAGCTTCGCGCTTTCCAGCACCAGCTGCGCGTACACGATCATGGTGAATATCTCGCCGTAGTTCAGCATATAGTCCATGTTTTTCAGCAGGTGCTCCGGCGGCGGATCCTCGGCCAGCAAGGACCTAAAGCTCTCGACCTGACTGAGGAAAATCTTCACGTTGGGCAGCGCGATATCCTCATACGCCTTCTTATAGTCTGGGAATTTCACCTTAGCCAAGCCGCCGATGCGCTGCTTGAAGATATTGGCGTCGTCCTTTTGCTCGCTCACGATGCCGATTTCCGCGTAGGAGACGAGTCCAAAGAAATAGTTGCGCATAAACTTCAGCACGAGCGCGAGGTTTACATGGGCCGTGCCCTCCAAGCGGTACAGATAATCGACGGTGCTCCTGGCGTCGGATATATACGTATCGTTTTCATAGCCTTTGGCGCATACCACGTCCATCAGCAGGTTCATCACCGCGCCGCCCTCCGTGCAGACCTTCATCTTCTGGATGGGGTTGAAGATCAGGTAGCGCCGATCCTCCTCGGACATCACCCGGAAATAGTCCCGGCTGCGCAGGGCGTACAATTTCATGGCGTTGATACGGCAAAACGCCTCGGATAAGAACGCGCGGATGTGGGGGAAGTTGGTGACGGGCTTTCCGTAGATGATACGCCGGTTCGCGTGGGTCACCGCCTCAAAGAAGGCGTGCGCAACGATGCCGCACGAGCAGAACCCGAGCTGGAATTTTCCGATATTTACGCTGGAAAGGCCGTCGGCAAACGCTTCGTCGCCCTGCTTCAGTATGTCGCGGTCGGTCAGCGGGTATTCCACCATCTCGTATTCGCCCACACGCGCCTGCCCGATATCCTCGCACACGATATCCTTTACATATTTATAGTTGCGGTGGCGGCTGTCCACCACCCAGAACGCCCACTCCCCCGTTTTGGAGTTCTTCCCCATCGTGGCTACCTTGGGCGCGATGTGGGCGTTGCCGATGTAGTATTTGTTGCCGTTGGCCACATAACAGCCCTCATCCGTGGGGCTGATGGTGCACGCGTTGGAGTAGAGATCCGCCCCGTGCTCCTTTTCGGACATGCCGAACGCAAAGACATGGCCTTCCTTCAGCTGCTCCGCCAGCTCCTTCTTCTGCTCCTCGTTGTTTCCCATCCATATAGGGCTTACCCCCAGGATGGATACCTGCAAGGGATACTGGTACGCAAAGCCGTAGAACCCCAATATCTCGCTCATAGGGCAGAGGCGGTATAAATCAAAGCGAGCGTCGCCATCCCCGTATCCTTCGGCGGTCAGGGCCGTGGCGAAAATCTGCTTGTCGCGCTGGTACTTCATCCAGTCGTCCTGCCACAGCTTCTTGTCGTTCTCCGCCCGGATAGCTTTAAGGCCCTTGCGCTCAAAAAAGGCGATGGTGTCCTTCATCATCCGGCTGCTCTTTTGATCGTACTCCGCCCCATCGAACGCTTGGGGATTAAACAGCATCGATTTCTTTTTCGACATATTCACTTTCTCCTTTTTTGATGGCTACAGCCTTTCAAATATCGCGGCCGCGCCCATGCCGCCGCCGATGCACATGCTCACCATGCCGTACCGAGCATCCCGCAGCGCCATCTCGTCCAGCAGTTTGGCCGTAAGGAACGCGCCCGTGCATCCCAGAGGATGCCCCAGGGCGATAGCGCCGCCGTTCACGTTGACAATGCTCTCGTCCAAGCCCAGCTCGCGGATGCAGGCGATTGACTGCGCGGCAAAGGCCTCGTTCAGTTCCAGCAGGGAGATATCCTCCATGCACAGCCCCGCCTTTGCCAACGCCTTTGGAATGGCATAGACCGGCCCAATACCCATAAGACTGGGCTCCACGCCCGCAACGGCGTACTGCGTCAGCCTTGCCAGCGGCTTTATTCCCAATTCGTTCGCCTTTTCATGCGACATCATCACCACCATAGCCGCGCCGTCGCTCATCTGCGAAGCGTTGCCGGCGGTGACGCCGCCGCCTTTTTTAAACACCGGCCGGAGCTTGGCCAGATTCTCCATAGAAATGCCGTGCCGAATGCCCTCGTCCTCTTCGAAGACGGATACGATTTGGCGCGGCCTGCCGTTTTCCATGATCGTCTCCACGGCGTCAACCGGGATAATCTGGCTCTCAAAGCGTCCGGCCTTCTGCGCGGCGGATGCCTTATGATGGCTGGCAAGCGCGAACTCGTCCTGCTCCTCCCTCGATATCCCGTATTTCGCCGCGACATTCTCGGCGGTAATACCCATAGACGCCTGCGTTTGGGGTTCGTGTCCCATCATGTAGGGGTTGGGTGCGTTTACCCTGCCGTACATGGGCACCAGGCTCATGGATTCCAGGCCGCCCGCCACTATCACATCCCCCTCATTCGCGCGGATGCTGTTCGCGGCGATGGCGACGGACTGCAGGCCGGACGAACAGAAGCGGTTTATGGTCTGGCCGCAGGCGGTTACCGGCAATCCGGCGCGCAGGGCGACCGTCCGGGCGACGTTCATGCCCTGCTCCGCCTCCGGGAAAGAGCAGCCCATGATCACGTCCTCGACCAGCTCCGGGGCTATAGGCAGCCGCGCCAGCAGTTTTTTCAGCACCTGCGCGGCCACGTCGTCCGGCCTTGTCTCGCGCAGCCTTCCCTTTGGCGCTTTGCCCACCGCTGAGCGGCCATACGCTACAACGACAGCATCCTTCATCTCTCTGCCTCCCTCAATTTCTCAGCGGCTTGCCCGTCGCCAGCATGTGCCGTATCCGCTCGGCGGTCTTCTCCTCACCGCACAGGCTGACAAACGCTTCGGTTTCAAGCTCGATCATGTATTCCTCTGAAACGACGCTCTTGCCGGGAATATCCCCGCCGGTCAGCACGAAGGCCAGCTTGTTGGCAATATGCCTATCATAAGCCGACATGAAGCCGCCTCCGAGCAAATTCTCCGCCTCCAGCTCCAACATGCTCCTGCCAAACGCGCCAAGCACCTTAATCCGCGCTGGCGGCGGCGGGCTGTAGCCGTCCTCGGCAAGCCGCAACACGCGGCGCTTCGCCTCGTCCAATAGTACATCCGGATTCATGACTACCCGGCTCGCGGGCCTTAGCATCCCCTGCGCAATGGCGTCATGCGCGCCGGACGAACGGGCCGCGAAGGCGATCCGCCTCCAAGCCTGCTTTAGGGCCGCTGTCTCGTCTATGGGCGCGCCTGCGCACTCATTCATGATCGCCAGCGATTCCTTGCACCCGCCCGCGCCGGGTATGAGGCCCACGCCCGTTTCCACAAGGCCCACGCGGGTTTCGGCGTGCAGAATTACCGCCGCGGAATGCATGAGCAGCTCCGCTCCTCCCCCCAACGCCATCCCGTGCGCGGCCGCTACCACCGGCACGCGCGCGTATTTTACGCCCTGCGTACAGCGGTGGAACCGATCGACGCAGGCGGCTAACCCTTGCCAGTCCTTCTTTTCAACATGCCCGCCGATCATATCCAGGCTGGCGCCCGCGGAGAACAGCTTTCCTTCCCCGCAAATGACCATGCCGTTCCAGCGCTTGGTTTCCAGCTCCCGCAAGGCCTTTTCGAGCAGCCCTATCGCGCTTTCCGTCAGCGCGTTTCCTTTGGAATGAATCGCCAGGCACAGCACAGCATCCCCGATATCGTAGAGGGAAGCGTCGGTTTCCCGGCAGAGCGCCGCAGACGACGCCCCCCTGCGAAGCGGCGCGCAGTGAGCAAATCCGTATTGCGGCGGCGCATCGTAGAACGCCTCCCCCTCATTCGCCCGCTTCAGCACCCAGCCGGGAACGCTCTCCCCTTCCTCTTGCATACGGGCAACGGATTCCGCGAGCCCGATGGCGTCCCATATAGCAAAGGGGCCCTGCTCCCAGTTATAGCCGTATACCATAGAGAGGTCGATATTTTTCCAATCGTCGGTTATTTCTTCTGAAAGGCGCGCGCTATATAAAAGTACATTTTTCGTCAGCTGCCAGGCGATTCGGTTTTCCGGCAGCTCGCCCCACACCATCTGTTTGTATTTATTTTCGCTCTTCAGCGCCTGTGCGGTCACAGCGTTGTTTATTTCCGCTATCGGAGCATAGCTCCCGCTCTCGAAATCTCTTTCCAGAAACTGCTTTTTGCCGCCCTCAGCCTTCTTCTCATAGAAGCCCTTCTGCGTTTTGTTGCCCAGGCAGCCTTCCTCGATCATGCGCTGTACCTGCGCGGGAAGCGCGTACGCTTCCTTTTCGGCGGCGTCCTCGGTTTGGCCCAATATCGTCCCGGATACCGCCGAGAGGATATCCAGCCCCACCATATCCACTGTTTTGCAGGTGCCGCTTCGGGGCCGCCCCAGCGCCGCCCCGGTGATATCGTCCAGCGCCGAGGGGCTGAGGCCGTTGGCGAACATCTGGCTCAGGGCGTCGATCAGCGCGAAGCCGCCGATACGGTTGGCGATAAAGTTGGGCGTATCCTTGGCGTTGATTACCACCTTGCCCAGCGCATCCGCGCAGAAGCGCGTCATCTCGCCGATCACCCCGGGGTTCGTATCGCGGCAGGGTATAAGCTCCAGCAGGCGCATAACGCGTACGGGATTGAAGAAGTGCAGCCCTAAAAAGCACTGCCTGAAATCCTCCGAAAGCCCTTCCGCGATGGCGTTGACCGACACGCCGGAGGTATTGGTGGACACGACGCAGCCCGGCTTCCTAAGCGCGTCCACCCGCTTCATCAGCGCCCTTTTTACCTCCAGATTCTCCGTAACGACTTCGACCACCCAGTCGCATTCGGCCACCACGCCCAAATCGTCCTCCGTGTTGCCCGGAGTGATGTAGCCGAGGTGCGCGTCCGTATACAAGGCCCCCGATTTCTTCATGCCCGCCATCGCCTTCATGGCAAGCATATTGCGGTATTCGGGGCGCGCAGTATCCTGGCTTGCGTCGGACGCATTCGCTTGCGGCACTATATCCAGCAGGTGCACCCGGCAGGATACGCCCGCCAGCAGCGCGGCGATTCCGCTGCCCATAACGCCCGAGCCGATAACGGCCACTCTATTAATGGTTTTCCCCATAGCTTTTCTCCCCCTGCTTGTGTCGATTTTCCTCTGCTTCTTATATGGGCTTTGACGCATTGCTTCCATAGGTTCATTTCAACGATTGTATGCCGGACTATAAGTTGTTCTTGTCAACTCTATGTTGTTTATAATGACATATCCATTTTACTGGTTATGCTCCCTGTTGTCAACCGAATTACAGCCAATATATTGAAAAACTTGCTCGAACCGCCTTGCCGGGGCCGGCATTTTTCTTTGCAACATCCTAGCTGGACATGGCTCCATTCAACAGGCTATAATTAGGCAAGTGGATCAATATAGACAAAGGCGGGTGTTGACGTTGAGCGCGGAAACGGAGAACAAGAAGAGCAACTCCTTACAGACGCTGGACCGGGCGCTGGAGCTGCTGGAGATCATGGCCAAAGCGCAAACGCCTCTTTCAGTGATTGAGCTGAGCAAGCTGATGAAGGTGAACCGCACCACCATTTACGCTATGGTCAACAGCCTCCTGGACGGGGAGTTTATCGAGAAAACGGCCGTACCCGGGCGCTACGAGCTGGGGTACAAGATCTTCGAGCTGGGCGCCATGTACCGGCGGCGGTATCCTTTTATACGCACCCTGCGCTATCATGTGCTGCCTATTTTGGAGCAATGGAGTCTCAACGTATATGTGACTGTATATGTGGACAGCGGGTTTGCGTTGGTGATCGCGGACGAATATCCCTTAGTGCCTTCCATATTGGTGGAGGGATCTCTAATTCCCCTGCACGCCACGGCTTCGGGCAAGGTATTGCTGTCGGGCCTTAGCGAAAACAGGCTGGACGAAGCGCTGGAAAAAATGGAGCTTGAGCCCTATACGCACAAGACCATTGTGGATAAGGATGCGATGAAACGCACTGTGGAGCATGTGCGCGAGGCGAAATCGGCCATTGACGACGAAGAATACGTGCTGGGCACCTCCTGCGTAGCCGTCCCCATTTTGGACTCTATGGAGCACGTAGTGGCGGCGCTGAGCATTTCCGGCAATTCCGAGGTGGTCATTCCCAACCAGGAACGGCTTTACCGGGACGCGCAGATTGCCGCCCGCAAGCTGTGGCTATAAGCGCTTCCTAAGCTGCTTTTTTCAAACTCACGCAAAAGACTATCCCCGGCGCTGTCGCGCCGGGGACTTGTTGTTTCACTGCGGTGCGGATGGGCTGGACTAACGTCTTACCATTCCAGCTTGTTTTCCTTAACGTTTACGCGGCCTTTGTTGGCGCGCAGGATGGCGTACACCGCGCAGAACGCCATTACCGCAAGGGTGATGACCACGGCAAGCACGGTCAGGTTCGTGGTTGACAGCACGCAGATGGTAACAAACATCAACACGGAAATGCTCACTACGATGTAGAACAGCGGCAGCGGCCATTTCTTGAACATAGAGACCTTCCACGCCTCCGGGTACTTCCTCGGCAGCACGAAGACCGATACCGAGGGAATCAGAACCATTGAATACTGGATCAGGATCAGGTTGCTCGTTACGGCAGCGGTGCTGAGGTTCAGCAGGATCGGCAGGATGCCGATAACGCCGCAGATTGCCATCAACACCACCGGCTGGTCGTGCTTATTCATTTTGGCTAAGGGGCCGCCTACCCAGCCGTCCCTGGCGCACTGCTTGTACATGACGCCGAAAGCGCCGAATACGGAGTTAAGCGTGGTAGCGATCGCCATCAGGCAGCCGCCGATGATGAAGAGCAGGAACAGGGGCGTCGAAAGCACCGTGCTGGCAACGCCTGTGAGCGGCTTACCGGCGACTTCCGCTACCGGCAGCACGCTGCTCGCCACGATGGATACGCCGCCGTACAGGAGCATCAGCACAAAAGGCGTTATGCACAGAACCATCGGAATGTGCTTTTTGGGGTTCGCCGCGCCGCCTCCGAAGTTGGCGGTCAGGTAGTAGCTGGTGGTGGAGTAGCTGAGCAGGATGATCGCCTGAAGGAAACCCTGCGGGCCGTTGGTCAAAAAGTCGGGGTTGGACGCGTCCAGCGGGTTGGCGGTGAGCTTCGTCAAGCCGATAACAATAAAGATAACAAAGCTGAGTATGAGGAGCCAGAACATCGGCTTCTGCAAGCGCGCCATGCCGCCAATGCCGAACATGTTTACGAAGCAGAACAGAAATACGATAAAGACCGCAGCGATTTGCGGATTGATGAACGGCAGCACGGAATTGATGTAGGAACCGAACGCCAGTCCGTACAGGCCGAAGGTGAACGCGCAGGGTATGTATAGCAGCGCGTACAGCCCCGCCAATTTCGGCCCGAGCATACCCAGCACGAAGGAGTAGAAGCCGCCCTGCATCTTAACGACGCCGCTGAGAATCACGAACGGGAAGATCGCGATAAAGCCCATTACAATTGCGACGAGATAGGCCAGCCACATCGAGATGCCGCTAGCGGCAATAGCTGGTCCGACGATCGTTACGATACCCGCCCCGATGACGGTGCCCAGAGCGATCGGAACTAATTCCTTCAGCCCCAGCAGCTTGCTCTTGCCCGCCGCGCCGGCGGCGGCTTGATTGTTCTCATTACTCATTGGAAAAGTCCTCCTAAGCAAGTAAATTTATGTCGTTGATTTTCCAGCGCCGTTATTTGCCAAGCACCACCCCTGTATTCGCCTGATTTACCTGAGCGACGTAGCGCTTCATAACGCCTGTGAGCGGCTTTGGCGTATAGCTCCACTCCTTCAGGCGCGCCGCGATTTCCTCGTCGGACAGATGTATGCGGATCTCGCGCTTGTCCTCGGTATCCACGGTGATGATGTCGCCGTCGCGCACGATCGCAATCGGCCCGCCCGCCGCGGCTTCGGGAGCAACGTGCCCTACGAAGCAGCCGTTGTTCGTGCCGGAAAATCTTCCGTCGCTGATCAGCGCAATCTTGGTCAGAAGGTGCTGGCCCTTCAAATACTTGAGCAGCATGACCATTTCAGGCATACCGGGCGCGCCTATCGGCCCTTCGTAGCGCACGACGATGACCTGTCCGGGCACAATCTTGCCCGCAGCGATAGCCTCCGCGCATTCCGCCTCGCTGTTGAAAACGATCGCGGGGCCGGTGAAGACGCGAATCTCCGGCGCTATGCCCGAGGGCTTGGCGACGGCCGTATCCGGCGCGAGATTGCCTCTGAGCAATACGAGTCCGCCCGTCTCCGCAAAGGCGTCGTCCACCGTCTTGATAACCCGCGGATCCGCCGGATATTTATGGCGGTAGCCCTTGATGTTTTCGCCCAGCGTCTTGCCGGAGGCGGTCATAACGTCGAGGTTCAGCATGTGCGAAATGTGCTCCATCACGCGGGGAACGCCGCCCGCCTTGAAGAAGTCCTCCATATCGTAGGTGGCGGCGGGGTTGACCTGCACGATTTGCGGCGTCGTATCGTTGTATTCGTTGAACAAGGGCAGTATTTCTTCGGTGTCGAAGCCCAGGTCGTGCGCGATAGCCAGAAGGTGGATCACGATGTTCGTGGACGCGCCGGTGGCGTTCGCGATGCGCAGCGCGTTTTTAATCGCGTCGAGCGTCATGATCTGGCGCGAGGTAATGCCCTTATATACCAGCTCGACGATCTTTTCGCCGGTGGCGACGCAATCCCTGAATTTGTCCACGTATACCGCCGGAATCAGGGCGGAGCCGGGCAGCGTCATGCCGAGCGCTTCCGCCAGGCAGCACATGGAGTTCGCCGTGCCGTAGAACTGGCACGAGCCGCAGGTCGGGCTCATCACGTCCGTTAAATCGTCAACCTCTTCCCGCGTAAGCTCGCCGATCTGCATTTTGCCCATCGCCTCCGCGACGTAGGACAAATCGCCCTTGCGCCCGTCCACCTCGATTGTAGAGAGCATTGGGCCGCCGATGAGCAGGATGCAGGGTATGTCCAGCCGCGCCGCCGCCATGAGCATTCCGGGTACGATCTTGTCGCAGGAAGCCATCAGTACCAAGCCGTCGTAGTGGTGGGCGCGCGTCATCAGCTCGACGCTGTCCGCTATCGCGTCGCGGCTCGGCAACGTGTGGTAGTTGCCCGAATGCCCCGCCGTCATAGCGTCGCACGGCGCGATGACCCCGAATTCGGAGGTGGTGCCCCCCGCGCGGTAGATGCCCCTCCTCAGATGATCCACCAGCGTCTGATAGTGGTTGTGTCCCGCGATGCCTTCGCCGAACGAGTTGGCGATGCCGATCATCGGGCGGTGGATGTCTTCCGTGCATTTGCCTGTCGCCTTGATTGCCGCCATCTGTACGCCCTTGCGTATCGCTTTGACCTCAAAGTTTCCTTCCATAGCTGTCCCCTTTCTATTTTTCTTATTTGCAAAATCAGCTCGCGTCTATTTCGCCTTACGGCTCCAATACGGCGCCCTTGTTCGCCGACTGTACCAGCTTCGCGTATTTCGACAGGAAGCCGCTTACGGGCTTCGGCTCGTAGACCCATTTGGCCAGACGCGCCTTCATCTCCTCGTCGCTGATGTGGAGCGTGATCTCCTTTTTGTCCACGAGGTCGATCGTGATTTCATCCCCGTTCTCTACGATGGCGATAGGCCCGCCGACCGCCGCCTCGGGAGAGATATGCCCGACGAAGCAGCCGTTGTTCATGCCCGCGAAGCGGCCGTCGCTGATGATCGCGACCGTCTCCTCCATACCGAGACCCTGAATCGTCTTCAGCGGAACGGCCATCTCCCTCATGCCTGGGCCGCCCTTCGGCCCTTCGTAGCGGACGACGACCACATGCCCGTCCTTAACCAGGCCGTCCGCCAAGCCTTTGGCGCACTCGTCCTCGGAGTTGAATACGATCGCCGTACCCTTGAATTGGCGCATATTCGGCTTCATGGCTACGGGCTTGGCTATGCCGGTCTCGGGCGCGAGGTTGCCGCGCACCATCACCAGGCTGTCTCCGCTGGCAAAGGGCTTGTCCATCGTCGTGACCATCTTGGGGTTCTCCGGGAACTGGAAGTGATACTCGTCCATGTTCTCCTTCAGCGTCTTGCCGGTAACCGTCATCACGTCCATGTGCAATATGGAGCTCAGGTTCTGGACGATACGCGGGACGCCGCCTGCCTTGTGGAAGTCCTCGCAGTCCTCGGGAGCCGCGGGGCAGACGTTCAGGACGACGGGCGTGTTGGCGCTGATATCGTTGAAGGACGCCAGCAGCTCGTCCGTGTCGAAGCCAAGAATGTTGCTTATAGCGGTAAGATGCAGAATCGCGTTTGTGGAAGCGCCGGTAGCCATCGCCACGCGGACGGCGTTCTCCATCGCCTCTTTTGTCATGATCTGCCGGGAGGTGATCTTCTTGCGAACCAGCTCAACAATCGCCTGGCCCGTCCTGACCGCGATGCGCTGGCGCTCAAGATACGGCGCGGGCACCATCGCCGAGCCGGGCAGCGACATGCCCAGCGCTTCCGCCATCGTACCCATTGAATTCGCCGTGCCGAAGAACTGGCAGGAGCCGCAGGTCAGGCAGAGCGTATCGGAGAGATCGTCCACCTTTTCGGGGGAAATAACGCCCTTGTTCATCATACCTATTGCGGCGGGATAGAGGCCCAGATGCCCTTTGACCCCGGCAAATTCGACGCTGGTCATCATGGGGCCGCCGTTGAGGACGATACAGGGAATATCCAGCCGCGCCGCGGCCATCAAAACACCGGGAACGATCTTATCGCAGGAGGCCATCAGTACCAGTCCGTCCAGCTGATGCGCCATAGCCATGACTTCCACGCTGTCGGCGATTACCTCGCGGCTGGGCAGCAGATAAAAATTCCCGACGTGGCTCGCGCCCATGCCGTCGCAGCAGGCGATGGTGCCAAACTCCGAGGTGATGCCTCCGGCCCGGTAGATGCCGCGCCGGACGTAGTCGTTGAGGATCTTGAAGCTCATGTGTCCCGACAGCGTTTCGTTGTAGGTATTTACAATACCTATAAGCGGCCGCTCGATGTCGTCGTCCGAAAAGCCGGCAGCCTTGAGGCCCATGCGCTGACGGTCACGGATCGTCATGTTGGAAAAATTGCTGTCCTTAGTGATCTTGCCCATTGCCTTTTCCCTCCTACGCCTTCTTAATAGATTTGGTATTTCTGCATCTGCTCGTTCAGTTCATCCCGGAATTTCGGATGCGCGACGCTAATGAGGTTCTTCGCCCGATTCCTGACTGTTTGGCCGCGAATCTCGGCAATGCCGTACTCCGTTACTACGTAGTCCACCGTGTTGCGCCCCACCGAAACCTGAGCGCCCGGGGACAGGAACGGCATTATGGTGGAAACGCTGTCGTCTTTCGCCGTAGACTTCAGGGCGATGATGGAACGGCCGTTCAGCGAGCGCGTCGCGCCCTCCGCGGTGTCGCTCGCGCCGCCGGTGCCGCTGTATTGATGGTGCCCGATGGATTCGGAGCACACCTGTCCGGTCAAGTCGATTTGCAGCGCCGTATTGACCGAGACCATGTTATGGTTCTGCGACATGGCGGCCGGAGCGACGCTTTCCTCGCTGTCCAGAAGCTGAACGGTCGGGTTTTGATCGATGAAGTCGTACAGCCGCTGATTGCCCATCGCGAACGTAGCGATAAACTGGCCGGGGAACACCTGCTTGTTGCGATTCGTAATTACGCCCGCTTCGAACAGATCCACCATACGGCTCGTAAGCATCTCCGTATGTATACCGAGGCCCTTCTTGTCTTTAAGGGAATCGGCCACGGCGTTTGGAATGCCGCCGATACCGAGCTGTAGGGTGTCGTTATCGTTGATGAGCTGGGCGACGTACCCGCCGATGGTGGTTTCGATGGCCGTAACGGGGATATCCGGCAGGGTGAATACGGGATGATCGGCCTCGCAGATATAATCCGCCTGAGAGATATGCAGCGCCGTATGGCCGCCCACGCGCGGCATATGCTTGTTTACCTGCACGATAATCTTCTTGGAGCGGGACATAAACGTGCGCTCGTTTACGGCGGCCAGCGAGTGATGGAAATAGCCGTGCTTGTCCATCGGGCTGACCATGACCACGAAATAGTCGAGCTCCTCGCCCGTATGCCGGAATTTATGGACATAGTTGGACATGTTGGCCGGGCAATACTCCACCATCCCCAGCTTTTTCGCGGCGCGCAGCGGGCCGGTCAAGAACGTGCCGCGCACGCTCCAGCGCCCGACGAGCTCGGCCATATGGTAAAACGGATAGTCCGTATTATCCAGCATACTGATGATATTCAGCCGCTCTACCCTGTCCGCGATTTCGTGCAGGCGCTTGAACACCCCGCTCGGGGCGTTCGCGCAGAACCCGCCCTGGATGCTGTCGCCGCTCTTAAATAACGACAGCACATCGTCTATCTCCATAAGCTTGCGTTCGTATTCCTGTGAGTAGTTCAACAGAGATTCCTCCTAGCGCTTTGTTAAGGTTTCCGCGTAGTCCCATCCCGCTTCGAGGGCGGCCAAGTTCAGCTCCAGCATCTGCTTCTTCTTCCCCAGCTTATCGCGCACCGCCGTCTCCAGCGCCGTTTTGGAAAAGAGATTAAAATACCGCGCGAGCACAGCCAGCAAAACAAGATTCGCCGTTTTGGGCGAGCCGACTTTCGCGGCGACCCCTTCGGCGTCCACGGGCAGCGCTTGTACGTCGCCGCGCATTTCGTCGCTGGCCGCGATCTTTGGGGCGGTTACGATCACGCCGCCCGGCTTAACGCGCGCCTGGAATTTCAGCAGCGACGGTACGTTGAGCGCCACCAGCACGTCGCAGTGGTCGGCCACGGGCGTGCCAATCTGCTCGTCCGCGAGTATTGTCGTGCAGCTGGCGGTTCCGCCGCGCTGCTCGGGGCCATAAAAGGGATAGAAGGTCGCTTCTCTGCCGTCCTCGCAGGCGGCCAGCCCGAGTAATTGACCCAGCACCATTACGCCTTGCCCGCCAAAGCCGGCGGATAGTATCACGGTCTGCATCATTCATCCCCCTCTTTTTTTACGTACTCGCCCAGCGGGAAGAACGGAATCGTATGCTCTTTCATGTATTTCAGAGAATCCAGCGGCGTCATCCGCCAATTCGTGGGGCAGTTGCACATCAGCTCGATAAAGCCGTAGCCCTTCTTAGCGAGCTGCAGCTCAAAGGCGTATTTTAGGCCCTTCTTCGCCTTTATAATGTTCGCGGGCGTATCCAGGGCAAAGCGCGCGACGTATGCGGGCGCTTTCAGCTGCGATATGATCTCGCACATCTTCATCGGGTGGCCGGTATCCCCGACGTCGCGCCCGCCGGGCGGCGTGGTGGTGGCCGGCTGGCCGGAAAGGGTGGTCGGCGCCATCTGGCCGCCCGTCATTCCGTATATGCCGTTGTTGATGAAGATACTGGTGATATTTTCGCCGCGGTTTGCGCAGTGCATGATCTCGGCAAGCCCGATGGCGGCGAGATCGCCGTCGCCCTGATACGAGAAGACTAGGCTGTCCGGCGTGGTGCGCTTTACGCCCGTGGCCACAGCCGGAGCGCGGCCGTGGGGCGACATGATCAGCTGCGTATCGAAATTATATACCTGCAGGCACGCGCAGCCGATAGGCATTACCGCCACAGTGTTATTCTGGACATCCAGCTCGTCCAGGCACTCGGCGATCAGGCGGGCCGCCGTGGCGTGCAGACAGCCGGGGCAAAAGGCGGTCGGCCTTTGCTGTAGTGACTTTGAGCGCTCATATACGATTTGCGGCATGGTCTTACACCTCCCTGTAGGCGTCCGCAGGTTGTTCCAGGAGGCTCAGTACGAACCTCTCCACTTCCTCGCCGGTAGGAATTACGCCGCCGGCGCGGGCAAAATAGTCCACCTGAACATCGCAGGCCGCTTGCACATCGCCGAGCATCTGGCCGGGTATGGCCATCTCCACGACGATTACGCGCTTTACGCCGCCCGATAATTTCCTGTAGGATTCGACCGGGAACGGGCTTACGGTCAAAGGCTTTATAAGCCCCGCGCGGATCCCCCTCGCGCGGAGCGCGCGCATTGCGGAATGGGCGCTTCGGGCGGAGGTGCCGTAACCCGTCAGCACTATTTCCGCGTCCTCCAGCCCCGTCTCTTCAACCATGACGTCTTCAGCCTGCCAGCGCATGTACATCTCCGCCCGCTGCAGGTTGTCCTGCTCCAGGTCCTCGGGGTTCATCCAGCCGGGCGAAATCCAGGCCTTCGGCGTATTCGCGATGGGGCGCAGCGCCCAATCCGGCCGGGCCGGAGGCTCGATCGCCTCGGGAAGCACGACCTTCTCCATAACGGAGGCCAGGCAGCCGTCGATCAATATGATAGCCGGGTTGCGGTCGCGTTCGGATTTTTCAAAGGCAATCGCGGTCACGTCCGCCATCTCCTGCAGCGTGGAGGGCGTAAATACCATACACCTGTGGCCGCCGTGCCCGGGAGCGTACACCGCCTGCATATAATCCACCTGTGCCGGCTGAATGGTGCCCAAGCCGGGGCCGCCGCGCTGGACGCTGACGATCACGCCGGGCAGCCTCGCGGCTGCCATATAGGAGATACCCTCGGTTTTTAAGCTTATACCGGGGCTGGACGAGGACGTCATCGATCTGATCCCGGCCGCCGCCGCGCCGTAAACCATATTGACCGCGGCAATCTCGCTCTCGCTCTGTACGAAGCTGCCGCCTCTTTCAGACATGTGCTGGCTCATATATTCCAATATTTCGTTTTGGGGAGTAATCGGATAACCTGCGAAGAAGCGGCAGCCGGCGCGAAGCGCGGCCTCCGCGACAACCTCGCACCCTTTCATGAAGTACGCTTTTCCTTTTTCCATAATAGCGAGCCCTCTCCTTTACATTACTTGTAAATTTCGATCGCGCTGTCAGGGCAGACCGTTGCGCATATTTTGCACGCGGTGCATTTTTCCGGGTACGCAGGTTCGGCGTACTTATAGCCGAGCGCATTGATGCTTTCTCCGATTGTTAGAACCTTCTTTGGACAGCTGGCGACGCAATACGCGCATCCCTTACAGAATTTTGGTAATATTTTGACTGATGGCACTCAAACCGCCCCTTTCATAAGGATTTGTCTTCAAGAACAAAATGTTGATATAGTGGACACGATGTTGCTATTGAAAACAGTATATCCAATTTGTCACAATCTGTCAACATCCAGATATCGACATTTCGTGCCTGCGGACTATGAAAAATCTAACTGGATACCCATTATTTAGCCCCGCCATATTTGGAATTTTTCCGCGCGCGTATTGACATTTCCAATCCGGCTATCTAGAATGTTCAATATAATAACACCGCGTCATGCAGTCCAACATATCGCCGACTATACTTCGCCAGTTAAGCTTTCAGAAAGGAGAAATACTGTGTCAGAGGTAAAAATTCTGCCCCAATACTGCAAGGGATGCGCGTACTGCGTCGCCAGCTGCCCAAAGAAGGTCCTTGCAATCGGAGAAAGCATCAATGCGCTTGGCTATAAGTACGCCGAAGCCGCCGATCCGGAAAAGTGCACCGCGTGCAAAATATGCGCGACGGTATGCCCGGACAGCGCGATCGAAATTTATAAGTAGGTTTTATTAATGAAAGGACTTACCACGATGGAGAAAGACAGAATTTTCATGAAAGGGAACGAAGCGATCGCCGAAAGCGCTATCCGCGCGGGCTGCCGCTTTTTCGCCGGGTATCCCATCACCCCGCAAAACGAAATCCCGGAATACATGGCCCGGGTTCTGCCGGAGCGGGGCGGCGTTTTCATACAGGGCGAATCGGAAATCGCGTCCGCGTATATGGTCTACGGCGGCGCGTCTATGGGCACGCGCTGCATGACGTCCTCCAGCGGACTCGGATTGTGCTTAAAGACCGAGGCGCTGAGCTACCTCGCGGGGGCGCGGCTGCCCGCGGTGGTCGTCAATGTCGCGCGCGGCGGCCCGGGGCTTGGCTCTATACAGCCCGCCCAGCAGGACTACAATTTTATGACGAAGGGCTTGGGCAGCGGCGGTTTCCGCTGCATCGTCTACGCGCCGTCCTCCGTACAGGAGGCCGCTGATCTGACCTATCTTTCGTTCCAGAAGGCGGAGCGCGACAGGAATCCCGTTATCGTGCTGGCCGACGGCTGCTTGGGCGCGATGATGGAGGCCGTATGCCTGCCGGAAGAGGCGCCTCTAAGCGATAACCGGGAGTGGTCGCTCAAAAAGTTCGACCGCCCCGCGCGTATCATCAAATCCTTTGAGCTGGATCCCGCCGATCAAGAGGTATTCAATAAGGAAATGGACGCCCTTTACCTTAGCTGGGATGAGAATGACGTGCTAGTCGAGCGCTATCATATGGACGACGCCGAATACGTCGTCGCGGCTTACGGCATCGCGGCGCGGATCGCGAAATCGGCGATAGACGAGCTGCGCGGCGAAGGGCTGAAGGTTGGCATGATCCGGCCGATTACGGTCAGCCCCTTCCCGGCGAAGGACTTCGCCGCGCTCGACCCGCAGCGGGTAAAAGCGATTATCGACGTAGAAATGTCTATCCCGGGGCAGATGATCGCCGACGTTAAGCTAAGCGCGAATCCCTCGATCCCCGTGGAATTTATTGGCCGCTCCGGCGGCGTTATCGTCGAAGAGGGCGAAATCATGAGCCGCATACGTATGCTGGCTCAGCAGTAAGGAGGGCCTGATGGAAAAGCTCGTCTCACGCTCACAATCGATTACCGACCGCGTCAGCGGTTATTGCCCGGGCTGTCTCCACGGCGTCGCGCACCGGCTGATTGCCGAAATCGTGGATGAAATGGACATGCGCGAGAACACGGTAGCCGTAATGCCCGTCGGGTGCAGCACCCTCTCGTATAACTTCTGGAATTTGGACAGCATCCACTCGGCGCACGGCCGCGCGCCCGCCGTAGCGACCGGCGTAAAGCGCTGCGCTCCCGACAGGCTGGTATTTGCCTATCAGGGCGACGGCGACCTCGCGGCCATCGGCACGGCGGAGATCATGCACGCCGCCAACCGCGGGGAGAACTACACCGTCATCTTCGTCAACAACAGCATCTACGGCATGACGGGCGGCCAGATGGCGCCTACCACGCTAACCGGCATGAAGGCCACCACCTCTCCTTTGGGCAGAAACCCGCTCACGGAGGGCTTCCCCATGAAAATGTGCGAAATTCTTTCGCAGCTCGAAGCGCCCCACTATATCGCCCGCTTCGCGCTCAATACGCCGGGAGGCATCCTAAAGGCCAAGGCCGGCATCAAAAAATCGTTTGAGGCGCAATTGGCCGGAAAGGGCTTTTGCTTTGTGGAGCTGCTGAGCAACTGCCCGACGAACTGGGGGCTTACGCCCCTTGACTCGCTGGAATGGATGAAGACGAATACACTTCCCGTCTTTCCGCTTGGAACATTTAAGGAGGAGGGCCAGCGCGTATGAACATCCGCTTTCTTATCGCCGGCTTCGGCGGCCAGGGCGTCATGCTGATCGGGCAGATGATGGGCTACGCCGCGACGAAAGCCGGTATCAGCGCCACATTTTATCCGAGCTACGGCCCGGAGCAGCGCGGCGGCGCGGCGAACTGCTCCGTCGTAATCGCGGACGGGGAAATCGGCTCCCCGGTTGTAACCCGCCCGGACGTGCTCGTGTGCTTTAACGCCACAGCGTTCGATAAATTTAGCGGCACGCTGGCTCCGGGCGGCACGCTGTTCGTCAATTCCTCATTGGTAACGGACGCCGCCATCCCCTCCGACGTCGAGATTGTGCGGCTTCCGCTCTTCCAAATGGCGGAGGAGGCCGGCTCCGCAAAGGTCGGCAATATCATAATGCTCGGCGCGGTAATCCAAAAAACCGGCGCGATTCCCATGAGCGTTGTGGAAGCAACGATGCTGGAAAAGCTCGGAAAGAAGCCCGCGCTCTTGGAGATAAACAAGCGCGCCCTGCAAATGGGCGCGGACGCGGTCAAATAGCGAAGGGTCAGTACGAAATCATTGGGGGTGCAGTCGCAGCGGATTGCATCCCTTTTGTTTTCCTTCTATATCGGGTATAATAGAATCACGGAATACACGGAAAGAGGGATTGGAATGGACATTGCGAGAGTGACCTCCAACGGTCAGATCACAATACCCGCCGACATTCGCCGCCGCTTAAACATCAAAGATGGCGACAAAGTGCTATTTATGGAAAGCGACGAAGGCGTTTTGATGCTCAATTCATCGGTCGTCGCTTTTAAACAGCTTCAACTGGAAATGGAAGGAGAGGCTGAGAAGGCGGGGCTGCTTACGGAAGGCGACGTTGTTGAACTCTGTCGTGAAGTACGAAAAGAATTGAGCGGCAAGCGCAATGCGAATCGCAGTTGATACAAACGTTTTGATATCGGCGGCGCTATTTCCGAACTCAAAAACGGAAGCAGCACTGTTTAAAGCCATGCGGGAGCATACGCTGCTTATTTGCACGTATGTTTTAGAAGAAGCGCAGAGCGTATTTGCGCGCAAATTCCCGCATAAGACGGCGCATCTGGACATCCTGTTGTCCAAGCTGGCATATGAGCTTTGTTATACACCAGCGGTAAAGGCCGATACGCCTCATATGCGTGATGAGGACGACCGACCCATATTGCAAGCCGCAATAGACGCGGAGGCTGACGCAATACTCACAGGGGACAACGATTTCCGCGCTCTTAATATTGAACGGCCAGCCATTATGCCACCCACGGTATTCCTGTTATGAATGATGTATGAGATAGTTGCTATTTATCGGTTGTCAAATACCCTTTAGTGTTGAGCGATATCGAATAAATATAATTAACCTTAGCCCTAACTGTATTTTATCTAAAAACATTACAAATCTCGACAATATATATATATATATTGTGTTTCCAATTGCGATACTATATACATATTGATATCCAATTTCGGCTTTATAGATATGGTTTAATATGCTATTATATGATAAATATATAAATTATGGTTTATTATAGGTTGTGGGGGGACCTTATGTATACCGAATTTGCATATTCCATACAGATGCAGCTCATCCTGGCAGCCATAGTGTTTATTCAACAGTTTCTGTTTATCTTTCTTATCGCGGATATCATATTGCGCATATACCGGGAAACGGCGAGCAGGCCGCAAATAGCGCTCTACGCGCTCCTGAACGGCGTGTTACTCCATGCCATATGGGTCTACGGCTTCTACTTACTGTTGGGCTCGCGGGATTTTCCGCCGCTGCTCTATCAGCTGATTACGACGCCGAACCCCGCGTTCGCCGCGCTGTATTACGTCATCGGCGTAAAGGCGCTGAAGTTCTCGCGCGGACGCTCTTTTTCGTTTATGGGCAAGATATATCTTTTTCATATGCTCACCAAGAGCGTCAACCGCCTCGTCAAATCGGTCTATTTGAGCGCCCACCCGCCGGAGCCGGGGCCGTATAACTATCTTCAGGACGCGATTGTTCAGCTCATCTGCCTGGCCGTATGCCTGCTCATCTACGGAACGCTGCGCGCACTGCTGAAACGCGGATTGATCCGCCCGACGCATGACCATTACAGCGACTTCGTCAATTACAAGCGCGCGTGGCTCACATATTTCATGAAATGCTCCTTCGTCTACGTTGCGTATTTGCTTATTCCATACATGACCGGCGACGCCAACGAGGAATTAGTGCTGATGCTCATGCTGGCGCTGTTTTTCGCGTTTATAGTGTACTACGAGTACAACCGCTCCCTCGCCATAGACATAAGCAACCGCGACGCCCATATAAAGACGCTCGCCGCCTCTCTTGAAGAGGCGGACGGCGTCCGGCACGACTTGCGCAATATCCTCAATACCTACGGCGGCTATATCGAGCTCGGCATGTTGGAGGGGCTGCGGGCGTATCACGCCAAGACGGTAAAAAAGCTGCTGCCGATGGGCACCCGGGAGCTGAGCGGCCGGCTGGAGGAAAACCCGGCGCTCGTTTCGCTTTTGGAAACCAAAGTGGCGTACTCGATCAGCATGGGCGTCAAGCTCAGGTTCAATATCAACGGCCGCTTGGACGATTTTTTTATCGACAATCTCGACCTGAGCAGAATTATAGGAAATTTAGCCGATAACGCGATAGAGGCCGCCGCGGAATCCGACCGAAAAATCGTCGGCATTACATTCGACGCCAAGGGCGAAGGCGACAAGCTCATAGTCGTGATGAACTCAACGAAAGGGCCGGTAAATATCGACCGCATTCTTTCATATGGCGAAACCACAAAGGCGGGGCATTCGGGGCTGGGCCTGCCGAACGTGCGCAAGATCGTATCCCAGTACGGCAACTGCTCGTTCCGCATCACGTATTTCGATCATGAATTTGCGGCGTATCTGGAATTGAGGAAGGTTTAATATCCATCGACCAGCTTTTCCTCCGCCGCGATGCGCACCGCGTCGGCGACGCTGTGCGCGCCCAGCTTGTTAAAGATATTGTTGATCGCGGAATTGACCGTATTGATGGCCAGAAGCTGTTTTTCCGCGATTTCCGGGCGCGAAAGGCCGTGATATAGATCCGACAGTATCGCGCTTTCGCGCATTGATAAGCGCACACGATCGGAGCCGAGCGACTTTTTATAGCCGGATATCATGGCCGAGCGCTGCTTGGCAAATGAGGCGGACCGGCGCTTCACCTTTTCAAGCCAATGGCTGGGAATACCGCATTCCGGGTCGTTCAGGGCGGCCGCTGCCAGCGTACGCATATCCTTGCCGCATTCGACGAAGGGCGTCACTATATCGTTGGGCGCAGCCTGCTCATAGGCTTCGCGGAGCGCACGCAGCGCGGCCGCCTTGTTCTTCATCAAATAATGCGTGCACGCTTCGAGCGCCAGCATCTCCAGCCGGCCGTAAATTATGGATTCCCGCTGCTTCATCTCTTCGATGTAGCCTAGCAGCGGCTGATAATCCCTTATTTGATAGTGATAGCGCGCCTTGATCTGGTTCCCGATATTTTCAACGAAATACGCGTGGCTGTAGGGCGCGAAGTTTTCCTGAAGCCACGCGGGAATCTGCTTGGGCTGGCCCAGCGCGCAAAAATACCATCCGAGCGCGGCGTCGTAATTAAAGAAACGGTGATCATAGCCGGGTTCGTCCAGCCTGGCCTCCATCTCCCTGAGAATCCGCTCGGCCTCCTTACGGTTTCCGCGCAAGAGCGCCAGTCGCATCAGATAGAATAGCGCCTTGCCTTCGATTTCGAACTGGCGGTTTTCGCGCGCCTGGCGCAATACTGCGGTAAAAACCGATTCAGCCGAGCGCTCCCCTTGGTAAAACAATAATTCGCCCCGGCACAGGACGTCCAGCCCCGTCCAGGACGCGCCCCAGCAATGGGCGATGCGCCGCACCGACCGGGCCAGGGCCTCGATGTACGCCTGCGGAGCGCCCCGCCTGGCGGCGCCTGCCAAGCCCGCCCAAAAGCCGATCGGCATTTCGGCGTAGTGGCCGGATTCCACAGGCGTTTTTGAAAGGCACTCGTCCATTTTGGCGAAATAAGCGTCGAAATCATAGCTCTCGTCCAGCGTGCTCATCAGCGCGCGGACGTTCCCCCAATCGAAGTACATTACGCCCAGCGTCCGATTGCGAAACGGATCGTTTTCGCCGAGCCGCGAGAACCGCTCCTCGTAGCTCCGCATAAGCCCGACCGCCTCTTCCCAGCGGCCCAGCCGGATAAAAACCCGGACGTGCATCACCGCGAAGAGCTCGACTTCGTCGAAGCAGCATTCCGGCGCGCGCGCGAAAATCCCGGCCGCGCACAGCGCTATGTCCGTCGGCATCTGTACGGGCAGGCCGTGCAAAATCGCCGCGATGCCGCCGCAGTCCCCCGTCTTCTCCTGGTACAGCAGCGCGTCGATCGTATAGCCGTTTTGGCGGCACCAATCCGCGGCTGTTTTATAGGTTTCCGCCGCCTCTTCGGGCGTCAGCATGGCTTGCTTTGTACGCAAAAAATCCAAGAAAAGGTGATGAATCATATAGGTATTGACGTAGCCGTCCAGCCGGATATAGGCGTGCTGATCCCGCAGCTCGCCGAGCAAGCCTTCGTCGCCGCGCGCAAGGGACGCGATCAGGTCGGTCGAAAGATGGTCTATAAGTGATAGTCTGACAAGAAATCGTCTCAGCTTTTCGGATACGACGCCGAAGGCCTCCGTCTCCATCAGCTGAAACAGATTTTTTCTCATCGCGACGCGGACATAGCCCGCGTAACCGGGCGACTTTTTTAAGGAGCGCGCGGCAAAGCCGACGGAGAACGCCCAGCCCTTCGTATCCTCTAAAATATCGTGCAGGCTCTGCCTCGATACCGACAGGCCCTGCTGCGCCAAGTAGCGCGCCAGCTCGTCCTCTGTAAAGTTCAGGTCGTCCTCGCTGATCAGCGGTATAAGGCCCCGTACCTGCAGGCTGGCGAGATTGATGGCCGGCAGCCTGCGGCAGATGAGAATTACCGAGATGTTCTTCGCGGCTTGCAGCAGACGCCGCTCCAAGAAGCGCAGGATATCGGGGTGGTCTATCAAATGCGCGTCGTCCAGCACGAACAGCCGCCTGTGATTGGGTACGTTGCGCAAGCGCAGCGCCATATACCTGTTCAGCTTATCCTCCGTATCTGGAAAGCCCCGCTCCCGGCAAAGCTGCGCGAACGCCGCGTCCCACCCGGCAAGCACCTGGGTGTACTTTTCCCAGAACCGCGAGCTGGCGTTATCGCGTTCTGAAAGCTGCATCCACGAAACGGGGATATCCGCGCCGCGCGCAAACTCGTAGACCGCGTGCGTCTTTCCGCTGCCCGCGCCCGCAATGACAAGCGTCAAGGGATAGCTTACAGCGTCCGCCAGCAGAGCGTGCACGCGCGGCCTCTTTAAAAAACAATGGTGGTTTTGCGATTCTTCATATCGATATTTCATACTTTTTTGTGAAATTCGATTATCAACAATTCAGCCTTATCTTCACATTGTCTGAATTTTATAATTGATATGCTATTAAAAGTGGAGATTATTCCTTATGCGCATCAAAACAAAAATACTGCTGCCAACGATCGCTTTGACGCTTTTGGTTACGGCGGCGATTTTGCTGTCCAATACGGCGCTGTTTTCGGGCTTTGCCGATGAAGCGACGGTTGAAGAAGTAAACGTTGCGACGAAGGTCGCCGTTGACAGCCTAGAATCCCTGAAGGCGAGGGCGGCGGCCGCGTCTATGAGCATCGCCGGGGACGCCGGAATCCAAAGCGCCCTGCTGAATAACGACCGCGAAGGCTTGCTGGCCCGCGCCCGTTCGCTGCAAAACGAAACGGGCGCGGAGTTTTGTACGATTACGGACGCCGCAGGTACGGTGATCGCGCGCACGCACGAGCCGGAAAGCTTCGGGGACTCGCTCGCCGCGCAGGCCAACGTGCAGGCCGCCTTGCACGGGGAAGCCCTCGCAGCGGTTGAGGAGGGCACAATCGTCCGGCTGTCCGCGAGGGCGGGAACGCCCGTCTTTGACGGCCAGGGAGCGGTTGTCGGCGTCGTCTCCGCCGGCTTCCGCCTGGACACTGGGAGCTTTGTAGACAGGCTGAAGGAGATACTCGGCTGCGAAATCACCGTCGTCCTGAATGACGAGCGCATCGCGACGACGATTCTGGACGAGGACGGCACGCGCGCGATCGGCACAAGGGCGGACGCGCAGATCAAGGAGACGGTATTTGCCGGCAATACCTACTCGGGCCGGATCGATATACTGGGCCGCCCCACCATCTGCAATTACGTGCCGATCTACGGCGCGAGCGGCCAGCCCATCGGAATGCTCTTCATCGGGCAGTATTTCGATCAGGAGCTTCAAATGATCCGGGAATTCGTGCAGGGCGGGCTTATCCTCGCGTTTATCATGCTGGCCGCTTCCATCGTAATCATACTGGTCATCACCGGGCGTATCGTAACGCCGATCCAGGCCATGACGAAGGCCGCGACCGCTCTGGCGGCGGGCGATACCGACCTCGATATCCAAGTGAATACCAATGACGAAATGCGCACCCTGGCCGACGCCTTCAACAGCATGATCGAAAATACGCGCAGGCAGGTACAAATTGTTGAAAGCATCGCAAAGGGCGATTTGGAGGTTTCGATCCCGGAGCGCTCGGAGAAGGATATCATGAACCGCGCGCTCGAAAAGCTGAACGCTACGATAAGGATGCACGCGGCGGCAATCCGTAAGGAGCACGAGCTTACGAAGCTCATGCTGGACGCCACGCCGCTCGCTAGCCGCCTTTGGGACTCGGATTACAATCTGATCGAGTGCAACGAGGCGTCGGTAAAGCTCTTCGGAGTAAAGAGCAAGCGGGAATATATCGAGCGTCATTTCGAGTTCGCGCCGGAGTATCAGCCCTGCGGAGTAAGCACGCGCGAAAAAACGCGTGCGCTGGTGCGCGAGGCTTTTGAAAAAGGCATATGCCGCGACGAGCTCATGTACAGAATGCCGGACGGCTCGCCGCTGCCAGCCGAGGTGACGCTGGTGCGCGTCCCGTACGGCGACGATTACGTCGTCGCGGCCTATTCGCGCGACTTGCGCGAGCAGGTGCAGATGATGTCCGAAATCAAGGAGGCGTCCGCGCAGCTTGAAGAGGCGCTGGAAGAAGCCAGGCGCGCCAACAGCGCCAAGAGCGACTTCCTCGCGCGCATGTCTCACGAGATGCGCACGCCGCTAAACGCGATTATCGGGCTGTCGGAGATTTCGCTGGGCGGCAGCCTGGATGAGGAGACGCAATTGAATCTCGAAAAGATATACAATTCCGGCTCGACGCTGCTGAGCATCGTGAACGATATTCTGGACATATCGAAGATACAGTCCGGGAATTTTGCCATCCTGCCCGATAAGTACGATATTCCGAGCCTCGTCAATGATTCCATCCTGCAAAACGTGCTGCGCATCGGGTCGCGGCCCATACGCTTCAATCTGAACATCGACGAGAATATGCCCGCGCGGCTTTTGGGCGACGAGCTGCGCATCAAGCAGATCATCAATAACCTTTTGTCCAACGCGTTCAAGTACACGGAGGAAGGTACGGTTGAACTCGGACTAAGCGGCGAGCGCGACGGCGAAACGGTATGGCTAACCATACGCGTCAGCGACACGGGCATCGGCATTCAGAAAGAGCACCTTGGAAAGCTGTTTGCCGACTATACGCAATTCGGCGCGACGAGCTACCATCAGGCAGACGGTACGGGCTTGGGGCTGGCGATAACGAAGAAGCTGACGGAGATGATGGACGGCGAAATCTCCGTCGAGAGCGAATTCGGCAAGGGCAGCGTCTTTACGGTGCGGCTCCGGCAGGGCTATGTCGATGGCGCCGTAATCGGCGCGGCGGTTGCGGAGAGCCTGAAGCGCTTCGACTATTCCGCCAACAAGCTGAACCGAAACGCCCGGGCGAACCGCATCCCCCTCCCCTACGCGCGCGTGCTCCTTGTAGACGACAATATCACGAATCTGGACGTCACAAAGGGCTTAATGAAGCCGTACCAGATGCAGGTGGATTGCGTGACGAGCGGCGAAGCCGCGGTGCGGGCCATCCGCGACGAAAATGTAAAATACAGCGCCATATTCATGGATCACATGATGCCCGGCATGGACGGCGTAGAGGCGACGCGCGCCATACGCGAGCTCGGTACAGAGTACGCAAAGACGGTTCCCATCATCGCGCTGACCGCGAACGCCGTCGCGGGCAGCGAGGAGATGTTCCTAAGCAACGGCTTCCAGGCGTTTATCTCCAAGCCTATCGATATAACCCGCCTCGACGCGATTCTGCGCCAATGGGTGCGGGATAAATCCCGCGAGAATGCGCTTCCCAAGAGCGGCGAGCCCGCTAAAATGAACGGTGCGTTTCCCGTGCTGGGCGATATCTCTATCGGCGGCTTGGACATCGCGAAAGCCCTGGAGCGCTTCGACGGCGACAAAGCCGCGCTGACCGACGTCCTTAGCTCCTACGCGAAGGGCACGCGGGAGCTGCTGAGCGAGTTGATGGAGCTGCTGAAAGCCGGTAAGCTTGACGAGTACGCCATAGCCGTCCACGGGATAAAGGGCTCTAGCTATGCCATTCATGCGGATGCGGTCGGCCATCTGGCGAAAGCGCTTGAGAAAGCCGCCGCCGCCGAAGACCTGGATGAGGTAAAAAGAATCCATCCGGCCTTCGAAAAGGCCGCGAGCGCGCTGCTGGATAAGCTCGACAGGGCTTTGGGCGAAACCGGCAGGCCGCCCGCCGCCGAGGATATCGCGGATACGGACGAAGCGCCCGGCTTTACCGCTCCAAACGCGGAGGTCCTGATCGTCGAGGACAACGAGACGAACAGGAAGGCCGCGCTGGGCCTGCTGAAGCCCCTTAAAATGCGTATCGATACGGCTGAGAACGGTCTGGAAGCCCTGCGCAAGATTAAGGCAAACAGCTATCACCTGATCTTTATGGATTACAGGATGCCTGTAATGGACGGCGTTGAGGCAACCTATATGCTACGCGGCATGGAAAAGGACTACTTCAAGCATGTGCCGGTTATCGCTTTAACCGCGAACGAGGCGGAGGACGCAGCGAAATGGCTCTTTCAGGCGGGCGTGAACGATATCATGGTTAAGCCGTTTAAGCTGAAGGCGCTCCTGGCGGCTTTGCGCAAACACCTGCCGGCGCGGCTAATAAGCGAAAACGCACCGCGCAGCGCGCCAAAGCGCGCCGCAGCTTCACCGGCCGCGCTGCCCGCTATCCGCGGCATCGATTCCCGCGAGGGCCTGCGCTATTCGGGCACGAAGGAGCTTTTCGCGAGCCTACTGGGCGATTTTTATAAGCTGATCGACATAAAGGCCGCAAAAATTGAGAGCTGCCTCGCACAGGGGCGGCTGAGGGATATGGCTATAGAGGCTCACGCGCTCAAGAATACCGCCAGTATGCTCGGCGCGAAGGAGCTTTCGGAGGGCTTCCGCCTGTTGGAGCGGTATGGCAACGAGGAAAACCGCGAGGCCCTTGAACGCGAAGCGCCGGTCGTGCTGCAGCAATACAGGGGGTTTAAGCCGCTGCTAAAGCCCTTCGGCGAGACAGGCAAGCGAAAGCACCGCGTTTCAGGAGCGGTATTGATCCGGCATCTGCGCGAAATGAAGGCGGCCGTAGACGGCTTTGACCTCGACGGCGCGGACCGGGCGCTAAAGCGCTTGGCAAAATTCCGCTTGCCGGAGCAAGCTATGCCGCGCATGGAATCGCTGAAAGCTTATATGGCGGATGTGGCGATGGAAGAAATCCTGGAAACAGCGGACGACATGATCGCAATAATTGAGAATTTGCCGAAGGGCACGATATAAGGGGCGCCGATATGCAACAATCGCGGAATATATTAGTCGTCGCGCAAGCGAGGAATTACTTGCTGCTGTCCATAGAAAAGCACCTGGCGCAAGCGTCCTACCAAACGACTGCGGTTCCCGCCGATACGGACGAGATAGGTAAAATAAAGGAACCCCTGTGCGCCATGCTGCTGTATGTTGACGAAGCGCTGCTGGAGCAGCAGCAGGCTTTGCACCTTATAAAGGACCGGGCCGTTATGGACGCCGTTCCCGTCTTTACCGTGGGCGCTCCGGCGGTATTAAGGGAAATACAGGCCATAATACCCGCGTACCTTTTGCTCGAAGCCTTTGAACGCCCGATCAGCGTACACGTCAGCGAAATAGTCGGGAAAATGGACAGCCTGCTAAAGCAATACAATACGCAGAAGAAGATACTCGTGGTGGACGATTCCGGCGCGATGCTGCGCCTTATAAAGAGCTGGCTTGAGGATAAGTACAGCGTGTTCCCTGTCAACTCCGCGGCGATGGCGATAAAATATCTCGCAACGAACCGGCCCGATCTCGTTCTGCTCGACTACGAGATGCCCGTCGTCGATGGAAAGCAGGTCTTGGAGATGATTCGGACGGAGACGGACTTTACGGATATCCCCGTCATTTTCCTTACGAAAAAGGACGACGAGCAGAGCATCCAAAACGTCGCGGAGCTTAGGCCGGAGGGGTATCTGCTAAAGTCGATGGAGCCCGCGCAAATCATCAAGGCCGTTGACGATTTCTTCGAGATAAGCAAAGGGCTTTTGTAGCTAGCGGTCCTGTTTTTCGTGATGGGAAGCGGTGGCCGGTCTTGCGCTATGCAAAAAATCGCCAGCTAAAATTTTATAAACACGCATATATGTATTGACAACTCGGCACGGGTCAAGTATGGTGAAACGGCAAAATTTCAACGGAGAGACAGGCAATGATACTCGAACGAAAGATGAAGCTCGACATCCCCGACCTGAAGCAGCAGATAGGGGAATTTCAAGGTGGTTTTGGTGCGGAAGGTTTTCCTGATCCGAGGACGGCGTTTTTAGAATTTGCCAGGCTTATACAGATGTATAACGGCGCCATGAAGGAGATCAGTACGAAGCTCGAAGTTTTAGACGACGAGTTTCACGTCCGGCACAGCTACAATCCGATTCATCATCTGGAATGCCGCATGAAAAGCGTACGCAGCATCTATGAAAAGATGCGGCGGCTTGGCGTCCCGCTGACCCCGGAATCCGCGCGGGAGAATGTGCTGGATATCGCCGGCATACGGGTCATATGCAATTTTATTGACGATATCTACTTGATGGAAAAGCTGCTCATGCGACAGGCGGACGTTACGCTCGTCCAGCGCAAGGATTATATCGAAAAGCCCAAAGCCAACGGCTACCGCAGTCTGCATCTCATCATCCAAACGCCCGTATACTTATCCAATGTGACCGAATTGATTACGGTTGAAATACAAATGCGCACCGTAGCTATGGATTATTGGGCGAGCCTCGAGCATATGCTGCGCTATAAAAACGCGCAGGCCGATACTCGGAAATACGCCGCTATGCTTTTAGAGTGCGCCGAAACATTAGCCAATACTGAAAGCACGATGCAGATAATCCATAATGGTCTATCGTTTGATACGTCAACTTCTTTCACGTGGTAGCAACGCACCCGCGTTTATCTACACCACCGATAATACATTCTATCATACTCTCGATAGTCGCCGCCTCGCTCACCAGCACGCTAAAGCCGCGCCTTCGCGCCTGCGCGGCGGTTTCTTCGCCGATACAGACGGCGGTAAGTACGGAGCAGTCAAGCTCCGGCAGCGAGCCGGTAAAGCCTTGTACCGTCGAAGCGCTCGTGAATGTAACAAAATCTACGTCGCCGCGTTCCAGCGCTTCGCGCATTCCTTTTGGACAGTCGCTTTCGCGTATCGTTCTGTAGGCGGCAACGTCGTCCAGCTCAAAGCCGCGGGCTTTTAGCGCTGCGGCCAGCTCCGGCGTTCCCTCCTCCGCCCGGAAAATCAGCGCCCGCCGTTCATCTTCCGGCAAGCCGTTCGCAAGCGCTTTCGCGCTGTAGTGCTCTGGGACAAACTCCACGCCTATGCCCTTCGATGTGACGGCGGCGGCTGTTTTCGCGCCTACGGCGGCGAACCTTGCCCCGTGCAGCAGGCGGATATCGAGCTCCCGCGTCTTCAGCGCTTCAAAGAACAGCTCCGCGCCCGTGGGACTCGTAAAAATGATCCACCCGTACCTCGGCAGCGACGCGAATACTTGATCAGGAACGGGAAGCGGCTCCGTGCGGATGCACGGAAAATCCAGCACATTCGCGCCCAGCCCGCGCAGCCTCCGCGAAAGGAGGCTCTCGCCCTTAGGCCGCGTAACGACGATGTTTAAGCCATGAAGCGGCAGCCGCGAAAACCAATCGAGCTTTTCCGAGAGTGAGCATACTCCGCCGACTAACAGCACGGAGGGGGATTTAAACGCGTCCCGCCTTGCCCTAGCCGCGATTTCCCCGACGCTCGAAACGGCCTTGCGCGCACTCGCGCGCGTTCCGTTTTCAACGAGCGCGGCGGGCGTATCCGCCGCCATCCCCGCGCGCGTCAGCCCCGCCGTTAACGCTTCGATCATTTCAAGCCCCATCAGGAAGATCAGCGTCCCGTTAAGCTTGACGAGGCTCCCGTAATCGATTTTCGGCTCCAAGCCGCCCTTTCTGTGCGCCGAAACGATATGCACCGAGGACGCGAAATCACGATGGCTCACGGGAATGCCCGCAAAGGCTGGAACCGCGATGGCGGAGGTAACGCCCGGAACAACCTCAAACGGAATGTCTTCATTTACTACGGCTTCGATCTCCTCCGCGCCCCGCCCGAAGAGATACGGGTCGCCACCCTTTAGTCGTACGACGCGCTTGCCCTCCCTCGCGTATCGCAAGAGCAATTCATTGATTTCGTTCTGCGGAATTGGGTGCCGCCCGGCGCTTTTGCCAACGTTTATTGTTATAGCCGAATCGGGGATCATCGCGAGGATTTCCGGGCCGACCAGCCTGTCGCAGAGCACGACGTCCGCGCTCTCTATCGCCTCCTTGCCGCGCAAGGTGAGCAAGCCCGCGTTTCCCGGCCCCGCGCCCACCAAAATGACCTTTCCGTTCGTCATGCGCGAGCCTCCGACAGCATCCTTTCCGCGAGCCGGACGCCGAGAGCCGCCGCGTCCCCGCGATTGCCGGAGATTTCGTCGTAGCAAGCGCCGTGATCTTCACCGGCTGTCATGCCGCGAAGTCGCAGCGTTTCGCCGCTAATCTCGGCAAACGCGCCTGTCGGCGCGCCGCATCCCCAGCCCAGCCGCCGTACGAACGCGCGCTCGGCGGTGGTGGCGTCCCTCGCGTCGCAGTCGTCGTACTCTTCAAGGTATCCGTAGTCCTCGCCGCGCCGTCCCTGTACCGCCAATACGCCCTGACAGGCGGCGGGAAGCATTTCGCTCCAAGAAAACACCCGGCTCACGCGCTTAAAAAGCCCCAGCCGCTTTATCCCCGCCGCCGCCAATACTAGCGCGGAGAATTCGCCTCTGTCCAGCTTGTCGAGCCTGGTGAGGATATTGCCGCGAACGGGCGCGGCGCTCTGGCCGGGATACAGCGCGCGAAGCTGAACTTGCCGCCGCTGGCTGGAGCAGCCTATGGGCTTCGAGCCATCGATTTTTGTTATCCCCTGCGGCAGTATCAGCACGTCGCGCGGGTCCTCCCTCGGGCTTACGGCCACGATCGGCAGGTCTTCATCGTCGTCTTGGGGTACGTCCTTATAGCTGTGTACGCAAATATCGACCTCGCCGCGCCGAAGAGCCTCGCTCAGCTCCTTGACGAATACGCCCTTGCCGCCTATTTTATCCGGCGTCCTGTCCAAAATCTTATCGCCGGTCGTCCTTATGCCAACAAGCTCCGTTTTTATTTCGGGATGATACTCCTGTATAGCAGCCGCGACAAGCCCGGCTTGAATAAGCGCGAGCTTGCTTTCGCGCGTGCCTATGCGTATGAGTTTTGTCATGTATATGAGCTCCTTTTCCCTCTACAACGATGAAGAATCTATGCACCTTCGTATCATTTCGGCGGTGCGCTTCAATGCGCCGTGGCCGCCGTTTTCCGATACCATGCCCGCGATAAAGCCGTTCCCGCTTATGACGGCGGGGAACCAGAAGGTGGATTCCTCCTTGCGGTCGGCTACGCTGACTGGGATGCCCGCCGCCCTCGCGTCCTCCCCTATCCTTCGGTTGGTTTCGCGCTCGTCCGTCGCGGCGATTACCAGCGCATACGCCTTGTCCAACCCTTGATAGCGTTCCTTCCGCCATGCGGCGCGGCCTAGCAGCGCCCGCATATCTTCGGAAACCTCAGGCGCAACGACAGTGACCGCCGCAGAAAATTCCAAGAGCGTTTTTGCGCGCCTCGCGGCGACCGCGCCGCCGCCCACGACGAGCGCGTCCTTCCCTTCCAGTGAAATAAAGAGCGGAAAGCGCGGCGCTTCACCCATCCGCCCGCTCCTTTACGATCACCACGCAAAAATAGCCCGCGCCGGATACCGCTTGGATTTGCTCATCGGTCACTAGCTCGCCGGTCAGCCGTTCGCCCGGCAGCCCGACGCGTTCGGCCAGCGACGCCGTTAAGCTCTTCTCCTTGATAAGCGTCAGCGCCTCGCCCAGCTTTTTGCCGGATTTCATCAGCACCTTCGTCCCGGGAAGCGACAGCGCGGCCTCCGTACCGCCGTACAGCGCGGGAATGAGGTGCAGCGGCTCCCCGCCTTCGCATAGCGGCTGGCCGAGCGCGGCGGCGGCGGCGCAGAACGACGTCACGCCTGGAACGATCTTCGCCGCGTAACCTTTATCCACGACAAGCTTGTGCAGATATGAATAAGTGGCGTATACCGTCGGGTCGCCCAGCGTCAGGTAGCCGACGGATTTTCCTTCGTCCAATTGTTCGCAAATACGTCCAGCGGCGATTTCGCGCCTTTTCGCAAGCTCGTGAGCGTCGCGCGTCATAGGCAGCTCGAGCGGCAGCAATGGCTTATCCGCAACGTAGTCCTTCGCAATATCAAGCGCCGTGAATTTGTCCGCGCCCGCGTCCGGCATGGCGATTATATCGCATTCGCGTATCGCCCTCACGGCCTTAAGCGTCATCAACTCGGGGTCGCCCGGGCCTACGCCGATTCCATACAGGGTACCCTTCATCCTATATCCTCCGTGATCAATCTGCGGCTGTACCAAGCCGCGCCCTTTAAGCGCGCGCGGAAGAATACGCTGCGCGCGATCCAGTCCAAAATCATCGCGAGATTTATGCCCAGTACGCCGAGGCCCATCACGCCCGCGAAGAGCCAGCTGAAGACGACGCGCACGCCCCACATGCAGCCCAGCGTCACAATAGACACAAAGGCCGCGTCGCCGCCAGCGCGAAGGCCAGCGGGAATGCTCAGGCTTCCGCCGAGCAGGAACGGCCCCGTAAGATATATCGCCGCGAGGCAATAGAATACGAGCGAGTTAACCTCCGGCGAAAGCTGGTAGCAGGCCGCTATCGCGACGGAAAGCAGGATTGTTATTGGCATAAAGCAGAGCAGCAGCCTGCGAATAACGCGCAAAAACCGATACACATAGCGCTTTGCCAGGTCATACTGCCCGCAGCCTATGCACATGCCCACGACGGTGATCAAGCCCTCGCGCAGCGTAATCTGCGGCAGGTTGAATATGTCGAAGATCGCGTTGACCACGCCATTCGCCGCCATGTGCCCCGTGCCGTAGCTCGCTATGTATCTCTGGCTGACAGAGCGGCCGCTGTTGAAGAAAAACTGCTCCAGCGCGAGCGGCACAGCAATGATCAGTATGCCCTTTATTATGGCGGGATCGGGCTTGAGGTACGCGAACGGCTTCAGTTCCAGCTCCTTGCGCTCGCGGAACATGAGGAATATCGCGTACAGCGCGCCGAAAGCCCAAGAGGACGCCATCGCGACGGTGACGCCCAGTACGCCCAGCTTGAAGCCGATCAGAAGAATCGCCGTAAGCGAGAGTTCGAGCGCGTTGACGGCAAGCGTAAGCCGCCAAGCCAGCTTGCTCTTGCCCCAGCCGCGCATAGCGCCCGCAAAGCTGTGGTAGAACGCGTAAAACGGAAACGCGACGCAAAAGCCCGAGAAGTACAGCGCCGCCCCGGAGAGTATCTCCTCGTCCACGCCGGGCAGCAGATAGCCGACGAGCGGCCTCCTGACAAGCAGCAAAACCGCCCCCAAAACCATCGTAAGCACTACGGCGAAGGCCATCGTCTGCATCATGCTCCGGCTGGCGTCTTGCTTGCGCTTCGCGCCGGCGTTCTGCGCCACGAGCACCGTGCCGCCCGTCACGAGTCCCAGGCACAGGCTCGTAAAGGTCTTGTTGACGAGCGACATCATGTTCACGACGGACATGGCGTTTTCGCCGTCGAAGCTCAGCAGCCAGATGGAGAACAGCGCCAAGCAAGCGAGAAAAAGCTGCTCAAAAAAGATCGGGAGCAGGATATCCTTGAGCAGCTTATATGGAATTACGTCGCTGGTTAAATAATCTTTAAGCTTTGCTAAGCCCTGTGAAAATTTATATTGGA
>QMCE01001021.1_pt1 | contig 34116 bp, 34 predicted proteins | sample 1821851 | NCBI WGS metagenome assembly QMCE01 (sample SAMN09453174, study PRJNA476694) | Termite gut metagenome, whole genome shotgun sequencing project. | isolation source: worker | host: Odontotermes sp. | place: South Africa:Pretoria | collected 2016-01-28 | reverse complement strand
CTGCATCTCGCGGGCGTAGTCGATCGTGTCCCAGCGGACGCTGCTGTCGGGGTCGGCGAGACCTGCCGCGACCTGCTCCGGCGTGAGGGTGACCTGCAGCTCGCGGGCGTAGTCGATCGTGTCCCGGCGGACGCTGCTGTCGGGGTCGGTGAGACCTCGGGAGATGTCGCGATACGCAAATTCGCCGCTTTCGATTGATTTTTTGATTTCTGCGCGATTCCAAATTCCGCCGTAATAATCCGATAGGAATTTGTTAACCGCACGACCCGTCGTGTTGGAGTAGTCATAATCCCTACCGATGGTTACTTTACCGTTCTCGATTACACACACCGCGCTATCGTAGCTCTGGAGTGTGGTTTTGCCGCCGTCAACAATCACAATCTGGTTAGCCCAACTGCGGCCATTTCGGTTGACAAGATTTTTTGCTTTCATAGCTTTTTATTTTTAAGGTGGTAAAAAAGGAGGGCTTTGGTCTTACCGGCCGGGCTTCGTTGCGGGCTTACACTCCAGGCTGCCGCGGTGTCGCCGTTTGCTCTCATCGCTTCGCCTCGCGCACTGCTTAGGTGTCGGTTGGCGCTCTTCCTCCTTTTTGTTACGACAAAGGTAGCAATAATTATTGGATTACCAAACTTTTTTGGCACTATTTTTCAAAAAAATGCAAAATAGGCCCCATACACCCATTTCAGCGGTATTGACGTCTCGCATTTCGGATCATAAAGACCGGCCCCACCGCCCCGGCCCCACCGCCTCGACCAGCGGCCCGGCCCCACCGCCTCGACCAGCGGCCCGGCCCCACCGCCTCGACCAGCGGCCCGGCCCCACCGCCTCGACCGGCGGCCCGGCCCCACCGCCTCGACCGGCGGCCCGGCCCCACCGCCTCGACCAGCGGCCCGGCCCCACCGCCTCGACCAGCGGCCCGGCTGGCGGTGATGGAAATGCTGAAGGGCTGTGCATGCGCATGGGGGGTAACTTTTTTGCGGATAGGGGTGTAGGGTACTACACACGCCCACCATTTACCATAAAATCCTGATAATCAGCGAATTAAATGAAAAATACCCACCAAATGCCGGCCACGGCCTATTTCCAAACGTCTTAAAACCTAATCTCCAAAATTTTTTGGATATTCAACACTTTTTCGTACCTTCGCGCCATGGCGGTAATAACGCTCAAGTCGAAATACTCCAAACGCCAGCTCAAGTTCGATTCGCACGGGAACAAGAAGCAAGAGGCGGTATTTAAGCTCTGGAACGACCAGACGACTACCCACATCCTCTATGGGGGGGCAAAAGGAGGAGGAAAGTCTTATCTCGGCTGCTCTCTGCTCGTAGCAAGCGCTCTGCTTTACCCGGGCACATCTTATGTAGTGTTGCGCAAAGAGCGCGCGGCAATGATAAAGGGCTTGCTACCCTCCTTTCACGAAGTATTCCGCGATATGGGGGTCGGCCCGAAGGAGTGGAAGTGGAATAACACCTACGCGTACTTCGAGTTCACCAACGGAAGTCGAATACATTTCGAGGACGGCAAGTGGGAGCCGTCTGATCCTGACTACCAGCGCTTCGGCGGATTACAACTAACGAGGGCGTGGGCAGAGGAGGCAGGAGAGCTCAACGAAGAAGCAGTGTCGGCTATGTTCGCGCAATGCGACCGCAAGCTCAATGACAAGTACGGTCTTCCCGCCAAAATACTCTTGACGTGCAACCCCGCTAACAATTTCCTCAAGTACAGCTATTACAAGCCTTGGAGCGACGGTACGCTCCCACAGCACATGGCTTTTGTACAAGCTCTGCCGGAGGACAATAAGAAGCTATCGTCCCGATACGTCCCTAACTTGCTCAGGACATACAATGCCCGGCAGTTGCAGATGTTCATCCACGGGAGCTGGGACTACGACGAAGACCCGAACGCGCTCTGCGAGACCGCGGCAATCGCTGACGTGTTCACTAATGAGAATGTTCCAGACAAGGGGGAGAAATACATATCAACTGACCTCGCCGGACGGGGGCGCGACAAATGGGTCGTCTGCACATGGCGCGGTAATGTCTGCCGGATCGTGCTGTCACAGCGGCACAGCGGAGCTAAAGAGATGGAGGACAAACTCCGGGAGATCGCTACGCAGCTCGACATCCCGCGGTCGCACATAGTCTCCGACAGCGACGGCCTCGGATACTACCTCGGTGACTACCTACGGGGTATATACGAGTTCCACGGGGCCCAACGAGCGCGAGACAACAAGGTATACGCCAGCCTTAAGGCAGAGTGCGCTTATAAGCTTGCTGGCCTTATTCAGGCCCGCAGGCTACGCATCATCGCCGCGGAGACGGACATAGAGCAGATCAAGGCCGAGCTCAGTATGCTGCGTTCCAAGGATACCCACGCCAGCGACACACGGCGCGATATCATATCCAAGGCGGTGGTAAGTCCCCCGACTTCCTCGACGCTATACTTATGCGTATGGTCTTCGAGGTACGAGCCCCGGCCCGCGGGCTATCGTTTGGTGGTTTCACTCCCCTTGGCAAGTACTAACTAATACTACAGCTATGCGAGATTTTTTCTTACCTTGCTACGTTAACTGGGAGACCCGGCGGCTGCACCGGGCGTCACGCCTCACGACAGCGTGCCACGTCGGGTCGCGCAATGCATCGCGCGTCGATCTCGTTACCGCGTTGGTCTTGCGCTACGGCTTCAAGTTCGCGGTCTGTCACCATTGCATGTATTAGCCATGTTGTCGGCGCTTGTTGATTTTGTACGGGAGGCGATCGCGAAGCTCGACCCCGATGCGCTGTTTGAGTGTGACGAGGCGCGTATGATGAACGTCAAAGTGGATACTATCACACGAGATAAAAGTTTCGTGTGGCTCGAGGAGCCGCTTCAAGGCACTGTCGCCTTGCGGCGACGGGGACACCCTTACCTACGCGGTGCCTATACTACGCGTGTTAACCTTTACTTTTGTAGGTTTGAGCCCATGCACAACGACGCGTTTAAGGGTGATACTTATTTTTCAGAGAACTCCGGCGGAGGCGAGAAGCGCATAGCGATCCGAGATGCGATCCTCCGGGAGCTTGCGCTTCCCTTCGTCGGCCGATTACGCCGCGCGGGCTTCGCTCGGCGGTACCCCGAGCTATACGAGTCGATGCGCATCACTTATCCCCGTTCTCGTTTCGATGGTAACGAGGTATCCGTGATGCTCGAGTTCGATTACTTAGAGCCTCTGCCTTGCGATGAGACCTGAAGACCTTACTTTTGGCAATCGCATCGGGCTCGGGCAGGTGCTGTCGGACACCAAGCTCTCCGATCTTGAGCGGTTCAAAGGAGTCATGGCCGAGCTGGATGCCCAGTGGAGCATGCCCCGCACCGGGCGCGGCGTACGGGCCGATCTCGCGCGTTACTTCGAGGCGGTAGAGTGGGTCAAGATGTGGGACGAGCGTGAGCGCAAGTACTTACGGCGGGAGCCATCGGCACTGCAAAAGAAGGCGGGTTTTAGCCAGCATTTCGCCAAGTTCGGACAGTTCCCTACAGTGCTTGCTATCGCTACGCGCTTCTCCAGAGACCCCGATGAGGTGTTTCTTTGGCCCTATGCTAAAGTCTTTAATATCCTCCACGAAGACTTGGAGCATTCCGAGTGCCAGGCCAAGCTGCAAGAGCTGCAAGCTAAGCAGGCGCGGAAGGATGCTAAGAACAAAAGCGCGCACCGTGGCAGAGTATGACACTTTTAGAATCCATACTCAGCGACGGAGTTGACCGTATACGGGTCGAGGCGATCGAGCGGTCGAGGCAAGCCGGGCAGGAGGCTACAAGCCGTACATACAGCATGATGCGCGTCGAGAGCGAATCTCGCGAGACAGGAGCAACGGCCCGGCTACTTGTCCCGCCGCAGTTCGTCACGCTCATACGCGGACGAGGGCCGGGGGCGGTTCCCGCTAATTTTGCACAGGTGATTGCTGAGTGGGCGGGGTACAAGGGCCTTTCTTTTCCAGACCAGGCGTCGCTGATGCGTTTTGCCCGCGCGGTGGCGCATAAGATTGCCAGCGAGGGATCGGAGTTGTATGTTAACCGTCTTTATCTCGACATTATCGACACACCAATACGCGAGTTTGAGGACTCTCTTCAGGACAATATAGCCACGGAGCTGCACCAAGCAGTCCGTTCGGTGCTAAATCCGAGAGAAGGGCTTGGAAATCGCGGATTTATTTTGTAAATTTGCGCCATGGCTATGTTGTTTACTCCGGCGGTGATCCAGCCCGCCTACAATGAGCTGGAGTTCGTAGACGCTCTAAACGGAGAGCTCGGCGTCTCGCAGGCGGGCAATGCCTACCCAAGCCCGAAAACTTATGTGCTTAAGCGCGTTCCGCAGAACTACCACGGCACAGACGCCCGAGTCTTCGACGTCTCCGGGGTCGTGAGGTCGTTTTTCAGGGACTTGCGCGTAGAGATTATGCGCTTTGTATACCACGACTACAATCTCAAAGCGGAATACGTGGCCGGAGACGGCAGTAATCGGCTGGCTCTGAATGCCGTTAGGCAGTATGGCGAGACGCTTGACCTGTACGCGGAGACTAAAGTCGGGGCTTTGCGGACTTACGCAGAGGAGGTATCTCCCGGAGTATACAACATCCCAGCCTATGAAGGTTTTCCTGTCGGAGCTACGATCATGGCCAAGCATGAGTACGAGCTGGAGCTTGACATGGTCGACGCTTTTGAGTTCACCGTGCAGGGCGATGCTGGCAGAACAAGTTTCGGGTTCACCAGCGCGGCCGGCGGTACGCTCATAGGGCTCGGGTCAGGAGCCACATTGACTATTTCTCCGGGGCAGGTTACGAGTATCCCCGTAAGTGGCAGTGAGTCATTTGCTTTTTTGCCCGCGGGTGAGGACGATATTATGTTCCGCGCTTCCGCATCGGATGCGCGTATTACGTCAGTAGACGGCTGGGCAGGGGAGGTTGACGGACGCTACCGCGTGGCCAGGTACCAGTTCGGCGACATGAGTCTGCTGACTAATATCAACGGTAGAACAGGAGAGATTGGAGCAGGGCTCGCAACGGCCGCTGAGATGTTTATAGCCTCCGCTATCACGAGTATCCCCGCACGGCTTTTCTCCCGCAATCCTGCTCTTAAAAACTTCACGAGCACATTTAATAACTGCCAAAACCTTATTGCTATTCCTCCGGGTCTTTTTGCGCAGCAAGAGGCGGGCACTTTCGCAGGATGCTTCTATATGTGTACTGCGCTTACGTCAGTACCCGATTGGCTAATGACCGTATCGGACAACGCTCCGGCGTCTGCTTTTCTCCAAACTTTCGCATACTGCTCCAGCCTGTCTGCTGTTGGCGCGCGGGTATTCAATGGGGCAGGGGCGTTCACATTCAGCAACACATTCGCGAGCTGCGGGGACGCAACATCGGGAGGCCTTGCATCGTTGTCAGAGGACGTTTTCACCGGGACTCCCAACGCCGTCGAGTTTTACCGAACGTTCGCGGATACACGCTTGGCAGGGATACTGCCGGAAGGGCTATTTGCCAACAATGCTGCGGTTACCCGGTTCTACTACACTTTCCAGAACGCAGGGCACGGGGCTTCTGCTGGCTTAGCTATCCCAGCAGGCTTATTTGCAAACAACCCTGCGGTGACCTCTTTTAACGGCACTTTTGCAGGGGCGAACATAACGTCAATACCTACGACGCTTTTTGATAATAATCTTTCGGCAGTCGATTTTCGCTCCACTTTTTACGGCATCGGGGCGCAGTTGACGGGAGGCACGCCCCGGACAAACGGGACGCCTCTCTGGGGCCGCAGCACTTTCGGGCAGGGCGGAAGCGGGGGCGGGGTTTCGGATGTTTTTGAGACTGAGACCTATTCAGATTTCCGCCTCGGTGGAGTATCCAATGATGGCAACCGCTTCCTGACCTACAACGCGTCGGGGGCCACAACCGAGCTCACAATTTGGACGAAAACGAATGGCGTGTGGGAAACCGAGACCTGGACAGCCACTTGGGGTTGGGTGCGAGGGGCGATACTGTCGCCCGACGGGGCCAAGATCGTTGGCGTTCGCTACCAAAGTAACATCGCTTACGTTGTATTCGCTAAAGAAGACCCCACGACACATAAATTTGCCACGGGGGAGGTAGTGGCCGCCCCCCTTTCGCCTTCGCATGGCGGCATACCCAGCGCTTTTCGCATGTGCACGGATATGGGAAACAATGGAGGGGCGATAGTTTGGTACGGGAATAACCTAATTGGGAATAGCGCGTACCGCTTTACCGCGCAGTGGGATTACATGTCGGTGTTTGCTTCCGAGACGATTCCCGACAGGCTTGCGACCCAGGGCTCATGCCCGTATTACGTCCCTGATGGGCGGACTGCATCGTGGCAGTCGGCTGCGGGGGTAAGTATAACGATCTATGACGTCGACCCGCTCGGTGGAAATCGAAAAACAGATACGAAGGACTCCGCGGACGCAACCAAAAGGGTGCTCTGGACTGGAGGAGACCCTTCCGTGATTCCAGCTACGGACGAGAGTATTGTCGCGCGGAGCTACGGCTCAGGGCTCACGATCCGCAACGTTGTAGACAGGATTAGCACTGAAAAGCTGTGGGGTTCTGACGCGCGGGCCTCGGCAAGCGGAACGCGCATAGTAACTGCGGGGGCTGATCAGGGATATATCGCCGCGAGGGCTTACGATCGAATCGAGGAGACAAAAGCTCCAGCTGCTCCACTTGGTGAGTTTGATGCTACAAAGTACGTCGAGGTTTTGCAGCTACAAACTAATCACGGCGGCCTCCGACTATGGGGCGATCAGATGGCTTTGTCCGAAAATGGTCAATTCGCAGTCGTCCAATATGCGGGTACGGTTCTTAATTCCGCGACCTCTATCTATGGGGTGAAAATCATCGAATTTGGCGGAGCTGTAGAAAGCCCTTATCCATCGGACATACAGGGGACTCAGTGTTTCTATCAGGATACGGCGCTGACTGATTACGCCGAAATACCTAATAACTGGAAGTAATATGCTCAACTTAGCTATCGTCCATAATGACGGCGCGGTCGAGGCGCTGTCGCTGTCTCGCGCTCGGCCGCGCCACGTGCATATTGAGTTTATTCCGGGAGAGAGTGCGGGGGAAGGGATTGCATCTCTGGCCCTTTCTTCCGCCTACGGCCCTTTGGGAAAAAAGGATGTGTTTTTCGTCCCGGCCTGCGCACCTGAAAATGCGTTTTACCTCCGGTGGATAAATGAGAACGGGGGTTACGATTACCGCATGTTCGAGGAGCGGTTTGTTGATGCACGAACGGCCTCTGATAATGTGGATTTTATGCCCTATCAGCAGATTAACGAAGCTGCGGCGGAAGGGGAGCGCTCTCGGGTATCGACCGAGGCCTCGCGGACAGTTAGCATTGTAGCGACAGCGCTAAGCGCAGCTGCGCTCAAATCTGTTCAGGGGATACTTACGTCTCCGAAGATCGAGTGGTATAGCGCCGACCGTAAAGTTTTTATCGAGGTTACTCTTGACGGAGACTTGGCGATAGAGAAGGACAGCAGCCTCGTCCAATGGGATGCCGCCCTCAGCCTTCGACTCCCGGGCATTAATACTCAGTTTTGATATGGTTGAGCTCTTGATCCGCAAGGATGGGGTATGGAGTCACCTCGACACTTTCGGGGACGAGGCTTTTACGGCAGTGCTGCAGCGTTCTGATGTGGCACGTTTGCAGGATTTTAAGGCCTCGTACTCCTTCGATTTCGAGTTGCCACGGTCGAAGAGAAACAGAGAGCTGCTTGGGTTTCCGGAGGAGCACGATATGCGTTCGCGCATTTCGTCCGCCGAAATACCCGTGCGCGCGTACGCTGACGGGGCACAGATCATCGGGCCGGGGTTCAAGCTGGTGATCGACGAGATAACCGATACCTATTCTGTACGCATTGCATCGCTCTTGCCCGACCTCTTTTCTCGCATGGAGAAGTTGGATTTTTCAGAGCTTCAACTTCCTGCATTTCCTTGGACGGCGGAGGAGATTATGTCTCCCGGCGGAGCTGAGCGAATGTGGCCTATGCTGACTCCGGCCTACGTACATCCTGCGCAAGGGCTTCGCCGTCGGTCGCTGGAAGGCTTTTATTCGTGGGACTACGGAGGCAAGTACATTGATTCTCGTCGGCCGGCGTACTCCCTCCGCTATCTGGTAGAGCGTATTTTCGAGCATTTTGGATACGCGCTGGACGTGACAACCGCGGCCGCGGGTTCGTCCGACGATACGTACTTTAATTTCTCCGAGCTCAGAGGGTACAGCGGGGCTTTGGATTACATCGAACATCAAGTTGTTGGCCCCAATGTCGCAGCCCCGGGTGAGTTAGACACGCCGCTTTCCCTTGTTCCGCAGTTTACGGATATGTCTACGATACCTGGGCAGAGCGTTTTTCGCCCGGTACGCTCTATTTCCGGCCTTCCGAACCCGCAGGTCGATGAGCGCCCGCTCCTTCCTACGCTAAGCGCGCTTACCTATGTTTTCTCGCAGCACGTGAGTGTCAAGGTTCGGATTATTACCGCGCCGAGTGGGCCACTGCCCACTACTAACGAGTTTCGGGTTCGTTTCCGTGTAGCGAAATACCAGCAGGTATTCCAGCCGTCGGGAGTGGTCAAGGGGAACGTGTTCGACGAAACTACCAGCGGAGGTGCCGTCCCTTACGAAGAAGCTTTTGCGCCTGAGGTCATTAGCGAGACACCGGTAGAGGGCATTGGTCTTGCAGATATGGTGGAGCTTGGAAATGGCATATGGGAGTCAGAAGTCGCGGAGATGAACCCCGGCGAACGGCTGTATGTCGAGGCGTATGTTATGCACGGCGCCCCCGGGTATAGCGTTTTCTGCTCTTTTGAGCTCCACCCACAAGAGCTCGATAGTGAAATTGGGCCCGGGGCTTTAGTGCGACCGCAGATGCACATGCCCTTCAAGAACCCTAAGGAGGCAGTTCAGCTTTTCGCGCATATCTACGGCCTGTCCGTGCAGCTGGATGACGAAGACGGAATCGTATCTATGCGAAGCTTATCTGACCTCGACTTCGGAAGTCCGGTGGATTGGAGTGACAAGGTGTCTTACGTGGGGAACAGCATATCGTTCGCCTACGGGGCCTTTGCCAACGGAGCGTCGATAGCCGCCGGGCAAGCGTTGCCGTATCCGGTTGATTTGGGATCGGGGATGTCTGAAGAGTATATTGATTCGGCAGAGATACCTACGAACAACGCTAACGTAGCCGGAGACCCGGAGGCGATTGCGCTTCCGATTAACTCCTCTGTCTCGCAGGAAGTACGCCGTGATTTCGGCGCTCCGGGCGTGCTTGCGCTCGCGCCTAATTATGCGAATTATCCCGCGCCGGTTGCGCCGGTATATGAATCAGAAGGCCGGGAATTGGCACTCGATCTTCTCGATGCAATGATCGGAGGGGCTATACATACGGAAGAGAACAATTTCGGAGCTGTGCCGGGAAATCGGAGGATTGCGTTATACTACATGCCTACGGAGGTAATATCCGTCGAGTATATCGAGGACGTGGCCGGGGGCGCGGCAATTTCCTCGGCGCAATATGTTGTGGAAGGGCAGTTTATCCGGCTCTTAGACAGCACTCCTCCTTCGTCAAATGCCCGCATTGTGTATAGATCGGAGACAGCAAGCCCTCTGCAACTATACGCTAAAAAACGGCCGGTTATTGTCCGAGGAGAGAAGGTAGTCACTATCTTTAGAAAACTTTGGAATTACGATAACCCGCCCACGCCTCCGAGATACGCGTACACGGGGCTCAGCGAGGCTGTGGATGGGACGGATTATCTGCTCCCGGAGCCGCTGGTCACCCCTTTAACGGCGGCTGATGTAGTTGACCAAGGATACTCAACGCTGCGCGATCGGGTTCTGATGAATGTTTTTGTCGTCGAAGCGGATGTTCGTCTTTCCGCAGCGGACATAGCAGAGCTTGACTTCAACCGGCCTATTTTGCTTGCAAAATATGGCGACTACTTCATCTTAAATCGGATAGATCAGTACTCTCCCGGAAAAATAGCCCGGGCCACTTTCATTGCGCTTAATACGCAGTAGATATGGCCGAAGAAACCCAAAATCTACGGACTTACTACGAAATCGATCTCGATACCGGGGACGGTATTGAGCGGTTAGCCCGTCTCGGAGGTGCAATTGATGAGCTCCAGCGTAAGTTAAAAGAGCTCGAAGCGACAGAGGGGAGGGGTACGCGCACTTTCGCAGAGGGCTCGGTCGCGCTGTCCGAGATGGAGGGGCTGTACCGCCGTTTACAAAACGAAGTGAAGGGCCTTGACGCGAGTCAAGTAAAAGTGATTCGATCGACGGCAGAGCAGGCACGGGCCATTAATGCAAATGAGGCCGCGGCCCAGCGATACCTGAAAACGGCACGCCAGCAAGTAACCGTACAGCAGGAAATTGCCAACGCCACCCAGAAGAGCACGCAGGCCCAGCAGCAGGGAGCTCAATACACAAAAACGTACGCTAACGGATTCACGCCTCTGGCCTTTGAGGTGCAACAGATAGCGCGTGAATTGCCCAATATTTCACAAGGGCTTCCTCTCTTTTTCCGTTCGCTCTCCAATAACTTGCCGATGCTCCAAGACCGTCTCCGCGGCGCGCGCAAGGAGCTGGCAGATTTGAACGCACAGGGAATCAAGGGTATCCCAATTTGGAAGCAGGTAATAACGACTGTATTCTCGTGGCAGACGGCCCTTATTGCGGGGATTACGATATTGACCGCGTTTTCCGACGAGATAGCGGGTTTCGTGTCGGGGCTATTCGACGCGAATGCGGCAGCAAAGCGCTTCCAAGAAACGACGCGACAAGCGATTAGCGACGCACAAGACGAGATCGTTACGCTGCACTTACTCTCTGAAGCGGCGCGGGATACGGCACGATCTACGGAAGAGCGTACCGTGGCTGCCGTGCAGCTGCAGGAGACCTACCCAGACACCTTTGGAAACCTTACGGTAGAGGAAATTATGCTCGGCAATGTTGCCGCAGCGTACGGAGAAACTACTGAGGCCATACTACGTAATGCTCAGGCCGAAGCTTATAGGTCAAAAATAGTAGAGAATAATGTTAAAATTCTTGAAATTCAAGCCAAGGCCTTTAATTTTGGTAATACTTTACTCGAGGGCTTGACTGGAGGTTTGTATACCGCCGCCGAGCGCGCCGGAGACCGGATCGCGAAATTGGTGGAAGAGAACAATCTCTATGCCGAGTCGATAAATACGCTCGGGCTGGCCGACGAGTCCTACGAAGAGCTCCAGGAGCGCTTAGCCAAAGAGGAGGAGAGCCGACGGAAAAAAGCAGAGCAGGACGCGAAGGCATCAGAGCGCGAGCGAGATCGGACGAGACGAGAATCCTATCAAGCGGACTTAAAAGCGCTCGACCTGTCTATCGAGATCGAGGCGGCTAAGCTCAAAGCGACTCGGATGAATCTGAGCTCAAACATTAATGAGCGAGTAAGGTTTGAGGCAGAATTGTTTGCACTTCAGCAGCGGGGATACCGGCAAAGACTCGATCTTCAGCTTAAGTACGATCAGATCGCGCAGAACGAGTATGAGCAGAGGCTCCGGCTGCACGAGATAGCCAGTGCCGATTTCGAGAACGCGCAGGCGGCGCAGCTCGCCGAATTTGTCGCGGATTTGCACGAGACCGTGCTCAAGTTAGCACAAGTTGATACTGACGAGCTTATTGCGGCCACTATAAAAAAGTTCGATGACGCAAAATCTGAGCTGAGCGCGGCTGTAGGCATAGCACCTATTCGTTTGCCAGAAATGACCGACGAGGAGTTCAACGCGCGACTCATTGCGTGGGAGGAATTGGCGCTCAAGTCCGCGCAGATCGAGATCGCTCTCGAGCGCCAGAAACAAGCGGAGCTGAAGGAGATACGTGACAGCGCCCTCAAGGCCCAGCTCGAGCAGATCGACAGTGCCATGTCCGCCGAATACGGAGATGACTTAGCTAAATTTGCCGACAACGAGCGAGAAAAACTACGGATAACGAACGAAGTGCTCGCCGAACGCATCGTGGCATACAGAGAGGCCGGCGCAGCAACGTGGGAGTTAGAAGCGCAACTGAACGCGAATCGCCGCAAGCAAGCCAAGCTCGACCTCGATCTTGCGCTCAATTCTACCGTCAAGAACGCAACAGATCGGTACAATGCTCAAAAAGCGGCGATCGAGCGCGAATTGGAATTGACCCGCGGTAACGTGGATGAACAGGCGAAGCTGGAAAAACAGCTATCGCAGCTTACGCTGGCATATCAGAAAGATCGGGCAGATGCGGCCGTGGAATTTTTGAAGTCAGCTACTGAACTAGCCAAGGAAGTCATGGGGGTATTCGACGCGCTTGACGCCCGCCGTGTGCAAGACTTAGAAGACAATTTCAATCGCGAAAAGCAATTATTGGCCGACAAATACGCCACAGGGCTGTTGACTGAGGCGCAGTACAACGCTCAAGTGCTGAAGCTCGAGACCAAACTGGACAAGGAGCGTCGAAAAATGGAGCGCGACGCGGCGAAGCGGGAGAAGGCAATCGCTATCGCGGAAATTATCACAAATACAGCTCGTGCTATAATGGAAACCTTAGCACAGACCGGATTTTTCGGCATACCGCTTACCGTGCTGGTAGCCGCACTCGGGGCAGCGCAGTTAGCGACAGTGGTCGCCACGCCTCTTCCGAAAGCGGCCGACGGTATGCTTGTCGCGGGGCCGTCGCACGCACAGGGAGGCGTTGTAGCAGAGCTTGAAGGCGGAGAAGTCGTGATTAACAAAAGATCGGCGTCCGCCTTTATGCCAGAGCTTTCCACCATCAATGTGGCCGGAGGAGGGGTGCCTTTTGTCGCCGGCGTAACCGACGGGGGGTTCGCGGCCCGCAGCGCCGCGAATAATTTGACCGAGGATATGCGCGGGGAAATAGCCCGCGCTGTTGTGGCCGGCATAAAAGAGTCGCGCATATACGTAGCTGTCGACGATCTGCATCGGGCCGAACAAAAGTATGCCCGAGCGGTTAATTCAGGAACAATCTCATAAGCATTTGGTAATTACAAAAAAAATGCATTACTTCGCAGCATGATAGGCACTCTTAATATCGCCGTAGCTCCCTCGGGAGTAGCTACAATCGACATCGAAGGGATCATCGGCATCCCGGAGGGCTGGCAATTTGACAGCGATGCGGATAAGACGGCCACCTATGCCAAGTTCTCCGCGGGCGTGAAGCGGATTCGCGAATTGAGAGCTACCTCTCTTGTCGTCAATCTCCGATCGCTCGGCGGATTCATAGACGACGCTTTGCTCATTCACGATGCTTTGACAGGACTTGGAATACCAACGGCTACTTACTGCTACGGGTACGTTGCTTCTGCGGCTACCGTAATTGCACAAGCCGCGACGCGTGGTGAGCGCCATATTTCTGAAAATGGGCTCTATTTAACACACGAGGCGCAAGCTTGCGTTTGCGGGACATCCTCTGAACTTCAAGCGCGGGCGGAGCATACGGAGAAATTGAACGAGCTTATAGCCACTCTGTATTCTCGGCGCGGCGGCGAATCGAAAGAGTTCTACCGGGCGCTAATGGCGGAAGAGGCTGGGTACGGGGCGTGGCTAACAGCAAAAGAGGCTTTAGAGGCAAAATTAGTCGATGTAATCGACGCTCACGTAGAGGCTCCTCTTGCTGTTGACGATAAATGGCTCAACTATCTAACGACTAACCAAAACGTGTTGAACATGAATAAAAACTTTGCGAACGTGATTGAGCGCATCAAAGCGATGTGCGCCGCAGCTCCTACCGAAGAGGCTGCAGCTCCTGCCGAAGAGGCCACAGCTCCTGCCGAAGAGGCCACAGCTCCTGCCGAAGAGGCCGCAGCTCCTGCCGAAGAGGCCGCAGCTCCTGGCGAAGAGGCCGCAGCTCCTGCCGAAGAGGCCGCAGCTCCTGGCGAAGAGGCCGCAGCTCCTGCCGAAGAGGCCGCAGCTCCTGCCGAAGAGGAGGAAACGGATGCCGTCGCCGGCGCGCTAAATGCTGTAGCGGCAGTGCTCGAGCGGATCGATGCCCGCCTTTCTGCCACGGAGGATCAGGTGTTCGGCCTTTCGGGCAAAAAGTCTACGCATGTGCCGAAGGCACCAGCCCCGTCTTCTCCAGGCTCGAACTCGGCCGGCAGGAGCGTGGACGAGATTAAAGCCGCGGTACGCGACCGAGATCAAAAGAAAACAAACCCTAAAAACTAATACTATGCCCGCAGGTGGATTTCTCGACCTTTCGCAGTTCAACTTCCAAGGCGAACTGCTGACCTCGTTGGCCGAACTGGCTTACGAAGACCTTATCAAGGCGCCCGACGTGGGTGATCTTGTCACTATCTTTCCTGGGATCGTCGCCAAAAAGGAGATGGGACTCATCGGCAAGGGGGGCCTCGTCGGAAAAGCAGCCAAAGGCTGTGACGACGATCCCGGGGATTACACTATCCCTATCCGGCGCACCCAATGGGATCCCGCGCTTTGGGAAGTAGCCCTCGCTCTATGCTATGCCGACCTCGAAGGGACTGCCGCCGTATACTCTCTCAACACGGGGGTACGTATCCCCGACCTGACGGATACGGACTATATGGCTATAGTCCGTAATGTACTCGTTGAGGCGCTGCGCGAGATGTTTTTCCGTTTCGTATGGTTCGGAGATACGGATGCGGCAACTGCCGGTATCCTCTCTCCGGGAGTCGATCCTGAGTTCTTTGACGTCATCGACGGCTTCTGGAAGCAGGTAATGGCCGCGGCCGTGGACAATAACCTCCGCAAGGCTACGATCGTGGAGAACGCCGGGGCGACTTATGCTGCGCAGGAGCTGATCCCCAGTAACGTAATTGGGTATCTCAATTCCGTGTACTATAAAGCGCCTCTTCAACTCCGATCCATGGCCGACCGCGAGATACTTGTCACGCAGTCTGTGTACGACGCCTATCAGCAGGCGCTTTCGGACTCGGGCTGCTGCACAGAATCGGCGCGCGCCATGTTACAGGACGGTTCCCCGGCTCCGCTCTATATCAACGGAACGAAGCTCGTGCCCGTGCCGAAGTGGGACGAGATGATTGCGGAATACGAGAACGACGGCACGAAGCTCAACCAGCCGCACCGCATCCTCTTCACTTCGAAGAGCCTGCTCGGCGTGGCCGTCGATGCTACCAGCTCCATCGCGGGCGTAGAAACGTTCTACGACGTTGTGAGTAAGAAGGTCTTCATCCGCGCCATGGGGCGGATCGACGCCGAGCTCCTTAACCCGTCCCTGCTTTCGCTGGGCATCTAAATCCGAAAGCCATGCCAGCTACCTGCTCTAATATCCACGCGGGCTTCGTGATGGACAATTGCGAAGACGGGGCGACCCCCGGGACTTCCGGGCGGATTCTGCTAATCAACTACGCCGACATCGACCGGGCGCTCAGCAAAATGAGCGCCACCGACGCCAACGTCATTGAGGACTTGATCCTTAAAGAAGGCGCCACCGCCTATGAAGTCGACTCCATGCCCGGTTCTGCCGTACTCGGCGAGTCTGGCTTGGTGGTCGGCACATACAAAAGCGGATTCTCTCACTCGGTCACGGGCCGCATCTTCAAGAAAAACGAAGACGCGAAAACTTTCATCAACCAGCTCCCAAACGCGCTGATCGTCGCGCTTGTCGAGAACATGAACCGCGGTGACGCAGGGGATACGAAGTATGAAGTGTACGGATGGGACAACGGACTTAGGCTTACGGAGCATACCGGATCGACGGATATGCCCGACGACGCGCCGTACACGTTCGTTATCGCTACTGGCGAAAACGCGCGCGAGGCGACGTTGCCGAAGTCGTTCTTCAAGACTGACGAGGCCACTACTGACACGGCGGTCGATGCTCTTTTGATCGCCCCGACGAATCCGTAACGCATGCAGGCGAGACTGATTTCCTTGGTACAAGAGCTATCCTCTGGGTACGCGCCGAGAAGCGCAGCTTGGAGGAAGCTCTTGTACAGCAGGGAAGCTGAGCTCCGCGAGCTTTTTATCCATTTCATGGGCTACCCGATCAAAAAGACGGGCTGCCGCAAGTGCGATTATCTGGCTGACGCTTTCCTGATGCTGCGCACAAAAACTAAAACCTTGCATAGTATGCCGCAAACTGAAAATATTAATGTCCCCCGTACGTTTGCGTTGCGCGCCGGCGCGCTGCTGCGCGATCCCTTTGGGAGTTTCGAGCGTATGGCCACGAACGCGAACCTCACGGACGAACTCGCCCTTTACCACTTAGCGCATAATCCGCTTCACGCCAAATTTTTCTCGGTTCTGCCTCCCGGATGGGAGGCGCGGGTGGAGGGATACAAAGCGGAGCACCCGGAGCTCGGATTTACGCCGCAGCCGAAAGCTAAGACGAAAGCGAAAACGCAATCGACTGCTGTGACTCCCGAAGTATCCGGGAAGGCTCCTGCTGAGGCTCCTATTGATGCTCCTACTGAGGCTCCTGCTGAGGCTCCTATTGATGCTCCTACTGAGGCTCCTACTGAGGCTCCTACTGAGGCTCCTGCCGAGGCTCCTACTGAGGCTCCTACTGAGGCTCCTGCCGAGGCTCCTGCCGAGGCTCCTGCTGAGGCTCCTGCCGAGGCTCCTGCTGAGGCTCCTGCCGAGGCTCCTGCCGAGGCTCCTGCTGAGGCTCCTGCTGAGGCTCCTGCCGAGGCTCCTGCTGAGGCTCCTGCTGAGGCTCCTGCTGAGGCTCCTGCTGAAATCGAAGAGAAGATCAAAGACCTTGTCGAGAAAGGCGTGTCGAACGCCGCAATTATAGAGAGTGTCGGCGCGCTGCCTCAGGCAACAGCTCTCTCGGACGAGGAGTTGTCCGCGATCATCGAAAAACACCGATAGGCTGCTTATGGCTAAGCTCGGGGCGTTCGATTCGCCCCAGCCTGCTAAAATTTTGAATTATGCACCTTGCGAAAATACGCACGGCTCCTCCTTTCAAGACGAACCCCCGCGCCGACTTGAAAATCGTCGCCTACGGGGAAGATAATGACTTCCCGCAAGCGCTCGATGAAGTTATAAAGGCGTCGAAGGTGGCCTCCGCGTGCATAAGTATTAAAGAGGATTTTCTCCTCGGCATGGGGTTGGACACGCGCGAGTTGAATAGCGTCAGAGTTAACAGTCTTGGCACTACGCTCGAGGACTTGCGGGCGCTTATTGTCTCCGATTTTGTCCGGTACAACGGAGTGGCGTTACACGTCAATTTGGACGCACTCGGCCGAATAACCGAGATACACTACATTCCTTTTGCTGATGTTCGCCTCGGGCTTCCCGAAGAAGACCTGCGTATCAAACGCTTAGCAGTGCACCCAGACTGGGGTAAACGCAATTCTCGATTATACACCAGAGGATTCCATCCTTCGACCCCGATCCTGCAGCAATAGCCGAGCAAGTAGACGCGGCAGGCGGATGGGAGTCATGGAATGGGCAGCTTTTGTACTTTACTGGGGACGGTCTGCCCTATCTCCGCTATCCGGTTCCGGCCTACGCTGCCGCAGCTACAGATATGCGAACGGATGAGGCCTTATCGAACGTTGCCTGCCGAAATGCCGGCAGTAACTTTCTCCCGGCAGGTGCTTTTGTTGAGGTTATGGAGCAAGACCAAGATGAAGATCAGGTACGGGAGCGGCAGGATCAAATGGAGAAATTTCAGGGGGACGACCGGGCTTGCCGACTGTGGTACATGCAGGCGAGGAGCAAAGACGAACTTCCCGTATTCATCCCCTTCTCGGGTGAGAACTACGACAAGGCATTCTCGAATACGCAAAGCATCACACCGGACGCAATTGGCTCGGCCTTCAAAATGCCTCCCGTCCTGCGGGGGAAAGACGTAGGTGTCGGATTCGGTGCTGATCTCATTACCAACGCATATAAATTCTATAACTCGATCACCCGCCGTGAGCGCGAGCAAGTGGCCAAATTGCTTCGCGACGTTATGCGGCTGTGGCATGCTGGGCCCGTAAATGATAGTTTCCACGCCAAACCTTTGGTCTATAATGACGGGGCGTCTTGCGCCGAACGCCTTGGTTCCGTGCTCATGGATCAGATAATGGCCGTAGTACGCGATGTGGATTTGCAGCCTGCCCAAAAGAGAACGATACTGATAAACGGCTATGGCGTTTATACTCACGAAGCTGACGGATTGCTCGGATTATGATCCTACGCTCTGACGATATTAGGCGTGTGCGCCCGGTCGCGGAGAATCTAAATGATATTTCCCGGCTGGAGCCTTATATAAAGGAGGCGGAGAATCTGCGGCACCCGACGTCCGAAGAGGAGCTGCCGCCGTATCATGGTACGGAGGTAGACCGCTCGGACATACTCGCGGTATTTTACGGCGGGTACTACCAAGGCTGCGGGTGTGCGGAGATACAGCATAACCCCGGGCTAATTCCCGCGATCGCGTACATCGCGTACTCTCGGTTCCTCGGCAATAATCAGATCAACGCTACGGCCTTTGGAGTAGTAACTAAATTAGGGGAATTTTCATCGCCCAGCTCGGACATGAGCGTGGTACGCGCGCAAAACGAAGCCCGTATGGTCGGTGAGGCGTATCTCAAAAAGTCAATCGAGCATCTGGAGTCCTTGGGCCTTATGTGCGGGTGTCAGCAGAAATATCACCGCGTCCCGAAGCGAGCTTACGTGATGGGAGATCGTAGAAAATCTTAAAAACTTCTGCCATGAATCTAATCGCAATAGACCAGAAGGTAATAGGCACATTGTGGTTCTACGTCGAGGGGCAACCGGATCCGATCCCCCGAGCAGCGCGGTACTACGCCCAAGCCCAGAGTGCAGGGAGCGGTATTTCGCTGGTGGCGCTCGATGCGGGCAAGACCCATACGCTCGACGCAGATAACTTCAAGCTCAATGGGAAAACTTACACTACTGCCGGAGAGTTGGTCGATGCGCTTAACTTAGTCGTAGGGAACTTCGGGCAAACTGGGGGCGGCAGTGGTGGAGGGAGTGAGCCCGATCCCAATAAAGTAGATCGCACGTCCGTCCCGAACGTCGTGTACGGAACCGACGAAACCGGCGACTCCGCACTATATCCTGTCGGCATTTCTCCAGTAGGCGCGAGTGTTCCTCTCCGGGACGCTAACGGAGGTATAAGTGTCCCGACAAACGTTTCCGGGAATAAAGCCATCGGAGCTGCGCAGGTCGCATCTCTGCTGGCCGCCTTAGTGCCGTCAGCTCCGCGTATGACAAAAGCGGCCTTTGACGCAGCCGTCACCTCCGGTGCTCTTGGGGAAGGCGCGTTGGCTATCGTTTCTGGGGTCGATACTCAGTATCGAGCAGGAGCGACCGTGCTTGCAATGGTGGGCTCCGGGGGCGCGTACACGACAATCTGGGATCAGTATGAGGGAGCAGCCCACGCTGCGCACGATGCCCGAATGTTCGACGATCTCGTCGGACGAATTGAGGCCGCTGAATTCAGCGAAGACCAAATTACTGCGATCGTTAACGCCGCCATCGAAGCTGCAGGGCAGGACGTAGCTACCAAAACATGGGTGACATCCGTTCTCGAAGGTTACGTGAAGACTGATAGCCTTCCTGTGCTATTTGCGGCATTCCTGAACGGAGACGTTACGGCGCTCATCCAAAAGATGGTAGGCGAGGCGTACGCATCTTCGATAAATGATATGTATGCGATTGCCCGCGAAGTGTATGAAGGCGTAACTCCGCCGATGGACACGGATAACCCGACTATTGTTGCCGGGTCGGGAGGCATTATCGGGGTCGGCGGCACTACATCGTGGCAGGCAACGGGCAACGGAACGGTTGTCTGTACATACTCAGGAGTTGTTGGCGTCGCCAACGTCAGCATAGCCGGGGAGGATTACGCACTCGTGTCAGCCCTGTTCTTACCGGCGCGGCAGACCGTGCGGGTCAATAATGGAGACACGATCGAAGTCGCCGATATTCTAACGCTCCTGGGGACTCTTACTATAACGTTTTACCCTAATAAATAACAACGTCATGGAAAATCTTGAAAAAGCAAGGCAAACGGCTCCACAGGGCTTAGGTGGCGATCCGGCATTTCCTTCCTGTCACGAACCCACTTGCGAGGGGTGTGACCGTACCGCGGACTGCAAGGAGTACAAGCCCCCTGGCAAAAAACTTCCGAAAACGTAGCAGTGAGAAGGCGGATAAAAGCTCGGATAAGGCGCTGTGATTTCGTAGTGCCGTTTCTGTTATTTTCGGCAGTGGCGGCCTACGGAGCGCAGCTGCTTATGCTCGAGCATACCGAGATGCATCCAGCGCGGATAAGTCAGCTCGTAGATCAGTTTCAACTGATGTTATTCGCGGTGGTCTTTCTGCGGGAGTCAATCCGCTTTTCCGCGTGCCGGGCAACCAAAATAGCCGCAGCGCTCTACGTCGGACTGATACTCTGGTCGCTTGCCTATCTCATACACCCTTTCGGGTACGGCAGGTTGCTGGAACACGGGCATCTTATACTTATTTGCGGAATAGCCGTGCTATTGTCTGCGCATTTCACAACGGTATGGATTGGTCGACACTAACGTCTATCGCGCTTAACGCCGTTTTCGCGACGGGTTTTATTGTTACGATTACTACGCTCCATTCCGAACGTCGCAAGCGATCCGCCGAGGCAGGTATCTCTGAATCTGATCTGCGCAGGGCTGAACTCGAGATCGATAAGCTCGAGAGCGAGGCTGACGCTGAGCATATGCGCGCCGTGATTCGAGAATTGCGGCAGGCCCGCAAACTGCTTCACGATGTTAACGCTCAGCTGACCCTTATACTTGAGGAAAAATTTGAATGGATGCATCGGGCTACGGTCGCCGAAAAGGCAAGATGTGAGTGCTGGGAGTGTTTGAACCGGGTGCCCCCGCTCGTAGTAAAGACAAAGAAATGAAAACCCTCTGCAAGTGCCCGAAGACGGGCTTGACAAGCTCGAAGCGAGTTATGGCTCTTGCTTTATGCGCCGTAACTTGCGTACTTGCCCTCGCCTCGCTCTTCAAAGCCGTAGACACCTTGCTTATTCTCGGGCTCGCGTCAATTGCTTTTGGCACGCAAGCAGCCACTAAAACGTACACTTCTGGAAAAAACCAAATTGAGTAATCATGGCAAAATACTTCACTCTCGCCGAGCTTACGCGCTCGGATACAGCTAAGGCTCACGGCGTTGACAACACACCCGGAGCAGAGGAGGAAACGAGCTTACTCCGGCTAATGGACTCGCTGCTCGACCCGATCCGGGAGGCTTACGGAGCCCCGCTTACCGTCAACAGCGGCTTCCGTTCCGAGCGCACGAATACTCTCGTGGGTGGTGCGAAAAGCTCGCAGCACGTGAGAGGTGAGGCTGCAGACATCACGGCAGGATCGCCCGTCAAAAATAAGGAGCTCTTCGATCTCATCATCTCCCGCGATCTCGATTTCGATCAGCTCATTGACGAGAAAGGCTACCGCTGGTTACACGTATCGTTAAAAGCGTCAGGCAACCGCAAACAAATCTTGCACTTATGACCGCGAAGCTGCTCCGATACGCCGCTGTAGCGGCCGTCATTCTCGCCGCTCTGCTCGCCTTAACTCTTCGGTGGGGGCTGACGCAGCTCCGAGAGGCGAAGCGCTTAGAGGGCAATCAAGCAGCGCTATTGGAGGGGATCGAAGAATACAAGGTGCGCGACTCGCTATCCGCCGCATCCGCGAGAGTCTTGCGAATGGAGCGCGATGAGTTGCGGCGCGGCTTTTCGGAGCTTACCGAATTAGCCAAGGATGCCCAGCTCAAGCTCCGCCGCATCGAGAGCCTGTCTCAGACGTCGACAGATGCTCACTACGACGTGGCCGTTCCTGCTCGCGATACGATAATTCTTCGTGACTCCGTACGCATAGAAGCCATCACGTTTCGGCACCAAACTCCGTACATCGATTTAGCTGGCATTGTGGCCGGCGGAAGATTCGAGGGAGAAGTGCGCACTTATGATACGCTAACGCAGATAGTGCACCGGGTACCGCGGAAATTCTTAATCTTCCGGTACGGAACGAAGGAGTTGAGGCAAGAGATCATATCTTCTAACCCTCACTCGAATATCACCTATACCCGGTATATCGAAGTTACACGGTAGGATCAATTTGGGTACACCCGATACGGAGGTAACGCTTGCTCGGCCTCAGTCCCGTCAAAAAGAGCCTCTTCGGCGTAGGCTTTGGCTATAAGGGCTCGCACTCGGTTTTTGAACTCTGGGCCCCACCTCTCTTTCAAGAGGGCAAGATGCACCGCAGGAACCCACAAATCGATTCGCGCGCTTCGTTCCGATTCCGGCAGTCTGGGGCGCCCGACAGGGGAGGACGCCCGCTTTCCTCCTCTCTTGTCCACATAAATGAGCTCCACAAAGATTTCCCCGCAGGGAGAGGCCTCGTATACGATGTCTTTGATCCTGTGGCCCGGGGGGCAATTATCCGCGACTATTTTTTCTCCCGCGGCCGTTCGCGTGTCCGCGATGAGCCCAAACAGCTCCTTACGCGATACCTTAACTCTCTTCGTTATCATGGCTTTTCTTCCATTTTTCGCGCTCAATTGCGCGGCTTAGCCGCCTGCGCTGGGCGCGCGTAGGTAGGGCGAATACGGGAACCCCTTTGGCCCCCTCTCGGTGCGTATGCTTGATCTCGGCATTGTGGAAGTAGGCGTCGAGTCTTCCGCCCTTAGGCAGCTCCGGCACTCCGTGTTCCGCCTTGGATATTAGGTCTTCAGCAAGCTGAGCCATTGTTAGAACTCTCATAGTCTCGTCGTCAAATCGGTTTTAGTAAAGGTGATCAGATCGAAGCTCAGTCTCCACAAACCCCGGTATACTCTCGCGCACTTGCCCAGCCGCTCGCGCGATCTGCGCAGCCTCTCTACGGTCGACGAAACGCCCGGACGACGTGAGAAAACCCTCTGTCTCCGAGCCGGAGAAGCCTTTTGGCCTCCGCGCGTAGACATTCGTGTGCCCGTGGCCCCCGGCGACAATCCCGGTTCCGTGGTGTTCATGCTGCGGGTGATACACACCATCGTCGAAATGAACTGCCGCGCAAATTATACGTTCAGTGTTCATGTTTGTGATATTTTATATTCAACATCTCTACGGCTACTCGCGCTAAGTACCACTCACAAACTGCGTTGTCTGCGACATATCCCGGGGGCCCCGCAATCTGTAATCGGATCGCTTTTACTACGTCCTTCTCCGGGTTGTAGTGGCCTTGGTAAATCTCAAACATCTCGTCTGCCTTTCCCGGATCAAGCCTATCGGAGAGGACAAATCGCCTCTCTCTGAGTATCCTATTTACGTCCGCCACGAAAATCGGCAGTTGCTGATAGAGCCCGGAAGCCCCAATGCTGTTCACTGCCCTTGCGTCGAAATTGCTCTCGACTTTTTGAATTGCGGACTTCATAAGCTCCCAGTCCTCAGTAAAGTAGTCGAATGCTGGGTTTTCTTCGGTGGTGGTATCTCCCGACGGAACATTACCTTCCCCGGCCTCGGCATCTACGAACGCCCTATGCGCCGCTGCCCCGATGGCCGCACAGCAAAAGAGCGCAAAGACCGCTATCACCGACTGCCAAAAGCTATCCCGGAAGAGGAAGGGAGCTCGCTTTTTTACCAGCTTATACGCTCTTTTCCCCAAGGTCGCTAACCCGCGGTATGTGAGGAAAAAGTTGTACAATAGCCGGATGGGGAAGAAGGAGGGTACAAAGTTTCGCAGAGCAAAGGCCGCCGTATCGCTACTCGCTTGTTCTCGCAAGCAGACTTCAGCTTCAGCCTTCTTCTCTGACGCAGCATTGCGAAGCGCCCCGGAAGACGTCCCCGGACTTGACTTATTTATGTACGCCTCCAATTTTCTAAAGTCAAAATCGTTGGGCGACTCCATAAGACCCGTGTCCACACCTCGCATGCCAAAAAACGCAGCATCTTGGGCCATTTTGCATCGGCTCTCAAAAGAGATCAGCCTAAGCTCCCCCTCCACGCGCGCGGCGTCGAGACGGGTATAATCCGGTGGGGTTCCCCACTCTTCCTGCGGATTTACCGAGGCCCAAGCACGATAACTCAGAATGTAGTCTCCTTCTTCGCGCCCCTCGAGCTCGATTATATCGCAAGCCGACACTTCGCTATTGGAACCATGCGCGTTCACCTCCAATTTTTCGCTTATCTCAGCTGCGAAATACGCGTACACCTCGTCAGGCACTTTTACCTTCGGTGGGTCGTCAAACTGCCGCCCATAGCGCGCGAGCTGTGCTTCTCGGTGAGCTACCTGACTTCGCCATACCTCCCATTGCCCGGGACGCGCGGCCCAGTATTCCTCAACTCGTTTGCGGACTTCGAGCCCGAAGCGCGCGGAAGCCCTTTTCTCTTTTTTACTTCTTTTGAACTTTTTCATCTTGGCCAATTTTAGTTCGACACTGCAAATATAATAAAAATTTTTGATTTCCCAACACCATTAACTCAAAGCTTCTGATTTCGCCCCGGTGCTATTGCTGAAAGAGCCTGCATTAGCGACTTCTGCGATATGTTTTTCTCCTTCAACAACTTATACGCTTTCGCGTCGGCCGTCCCCTCCGCGAGTAAATGATAAATCGTCACCGGGCGATTTTGCCCGGGGCGGGGGAGGCGCGCATTGAATTGCAGATAGAGTTCTAAATCCAAAGGCAGTCCAAACCACACCGCGATGTGCCCTCCATACTGAAGGTTGAGCCCGTGGCCCATCGACGCCGGATGCCCCAGCAAAATACGTATGTCGCCTCTGTTCCAGTCTTCATAGTCCTTTGCCGTTTTCGCTTTTAGTCGTTCCAAGTCGTGTTTGAAAGCGTAGGCGATCACGATGTTCTCCCCATCCAATTTATCTATGAGCTCCAGAAGAGCCTCTATTTTCGCGGCGTGCACAACCTCGAACTCTCGCTCTCCGTCTTCTCTCTCTTTGTAAATCGCCCCGTTCGCAAACTGAAGCAATTTGCCAAAGATGGAGGCCGCGGAAAGCGCTACTACTACGTCCCCGCTCGCGAGATCCGCTACCCGATCCCGCTCAAAAATCCGATATGCGGCCGCGGCCTCTTCCGGAAGAGGGAAAGTGACGTCTTCGTGCGTTGCTTCCGGCATATCCGCAAAGTCCTCGGCTTGGAAACTGAGGCATATATCCGATATTCGGTCGTCGATCGCCTTTTTTGCGCCCGCACGCAGCTGATAGCCGAAGCCGGAAAAGTTTTGCATCATATATCTTGCTCGAAAAGCCGTTATGTTCTTACCAAGCCTTTCCCCTCCGTCGAGCAAAAAGAGCTGAGCCCATAGGTTTTCGTAGTTCCGCGGAGCCGGCGTCCCCGTAAGTAGGATAACGCGCGGGACTTGCTGAAGCGGCCCCTTCAGTTTTTTGAATCGCTTAGAATCGTGGTTTTTGAAAGAACTGGACTCGTCGATTATCACCACGTTTTCCCGATTAATGCAGGTTATGTCCGCACCGGCGGCAAGGGCTTTTGCGCGATTCCCCTCGGGCCCAAGCGCAATAGCTACGCTCAACTCTTGGGTATGCCCCCATTTCCGCGCCTCCTCTGTCCACACTAAATCGGCGACCCTTTTCGGGGCGATTACCAGCACCCTTTTGGCTCCTTCCCCGAGGGCCCTTAACATCTGAATGACCGTTAGCGCTATCGCCGTTTTCCCAAGGCTCATGTCAAGGAATATTCCACATTTCGGCTTATCTATTGCCCAGCTTATGGCAAGCTGCTGGTGTCTTCTTGGCACGAATCTTGCAGGTTCCATAAGTTCCTAATTGCGTTGATCAGCGTTTCTTTTCCGTCGATAATAAAGACTACGAAACCGAGCTTTTTCAGCCGGTTGTGCCACCAACATTGCAGCGGCTCTGGCTTTTTGCCGGTAGACTTAATCTCCGCGAAGGCCGCTAACCCACCAGGCATCAGGATTAGCCGGTCGGGAAGGCCACTTGCCGTCGAAAGCAGCTTTATAGATAGGCCACCACGGCGCTCAACTTCACGCGTGAGCTCTTTTTCCAACCATTTCTCGCTGAGATATGGGCGTTTACTCCGTCTCGATCCGCTCATAGTATCTCTGCCTTCCGTATTCCCCGAATCCGCGGAGCCCCTTGCCCTCGCGCCAGCCTTCGGCTTTTCGCATAATGCTGTTTATCTCCATAAGATTGCGCCGTGACGCGTCTTCTTTTTCCTTTCCCAGACACTCGCACCAAATCTCGATCGTGGCTACGTACCTACGTTCTTCGAGGCCGGTCTCCTCGCTGTTTTCATCATTTTGCCCGAGCCATATAATCCGCTCCGATCTGCTCCTCGTTGACCAGTCTTTCGGCAATCTCTTGTCCAAGAAATTGAAGATTACTCCCGTGCGCTCGTCAGAGACCATATATTCTCGCCGCTCCTCTTCCGCCTCTTCGTGGGCGGCTTTAGTTAGTAATAAAGTGCCTCCGCTTCTGTAATTCTCGACGGCCTCCGCCCATAACTTAGGTATCAGCTTATCAAACTCGACGCTGAATACCGAAAGCGTCGCTTCGGCCATGTTGAGCCTGAAAGGCCAATATCTTCGATTCTGTGCGTCGAGGAGAAACGTTAGCTCGTTAGTCGTCGCGGCGAAAACGACCTGCCGGGGGAAGTCTTCCGGGAGTTCCGTGTACGCTCCCCGGTACGTATCGACCGTCTTAGACACGAAATGCTTTACGCTCTCTATGTCCGACTTTCTAAACCCGGCTAACTCGGCAATTTCCATAATCCACGCTCCGCGTAATTGCTCCATGGCCCGCGTCCCTTCGACTCCGAGAAAGCTGTCCGAAAACCAGTTAACGGCCAGCTTTTTGAAGAAAGTACTTTTTCCCGTTCCCTGCTCTCCGACAGCTACCAGCATCTCGTCGAATTTTGTCCCGGGCTGGTATACCCGGGCAACTGCCGCGGTCATCCAACACTTCAAAATTTGCGTAGAGTAGGGAGTCATCGGCACTCCGAACACGTCGCGCAGTACTTGGTGTATGCGCGGCATCCCATCCCACCTAAGCTCATCTAAGTACTCGCGGATTGGGTGAAATGCGTTCTCCTCCGCCGCAATTAAAAGCGCGTCCTTGATCTTATCCTTCGCGTCCAGCCCGTAAGAGATGTCAAGGTGCTCCCTGATTTGGGCCGCCGATACATTCCTTATCGGCGCGAGCGTCCCTTTCTCGTCGTCTCTCACGTAGATTTTCGAGTCGAATTGGTTATATGCAAACTTTTTGGCCACGGCTTTATCGTTTCTGAATATTAGTTTTAGGTTCCATGCATTCTTTTTGGCTGCTCCGTTCCCGTCGAGCTCTAACCGCTTTTTCCAGTCGGGGAGCTCCGCTCCCTGCGCGCCCTCGGGCTCAAGCCTCCGAGACGCTTCTAACTCCATTAGTATTTCCTTTTTTACCTCCGGTAAGTCTTTCGCCCACGCCGCCATCGCTTTGAACGACGGCCCTTTTCCTGCGTCTGAGCCTTCCCCCCCGTCTTTGTCGAGCTCCCCGAATTTATGTATGCGCACCAAATCAAACGCATTGCATAGTTTCCCGTAAGCGGGGTCTGTTCCGTGGTTGGAGTACGCCGAAGATTTGTCTGAGTACACGACTAACCCCTTTATGCCTGTACCTCCCGTGTAGGTATACCGGCCCATGTCCTCTTGCGTCTTCAACGCTGAATGCCCGGCAGAACGCCCCGACAATTCCTTTTTTCTCAAGCGGATCGGCCACTTCTTTTCGGCACAATACGCGCTCTTTATCGGCTATCAATTCATGCCTCGGCCACTCGGACAAATCGGTAAAGTTGATGTAAGATCGTAGTAGCTCGTCTACGTCGACCCACGGGGCCTCTACTCGCTCAAATACCCACTCCCCCGTGCGGCACCTTGACGGCCAATACATCAGACGGATCGGTTGGAAAGAAGAGGGATCGAAAAACTGCATCCCGATTCGCTCTGCAATCCTCCGGGCTACCGCCTCATACTCCACGCCGCTGCACCCGCGGGATAGAGGCGCGATCAGCCGAAATCTCGGCGACGCGCTACAATGATTGCGTGTGCTGTGCACAACGCACTCAAAAGCCGCAGCTTTAACTAAGTCGTCCGCAACGCTTAACTCTGCAAAATCGAGATCGAGGCATAATATGTCTCGGAATCGTAGAGAAGCCCCCGTTCTTTTTCCATCGATGAGGTATCCGCCAACAAAGCCTCCTACGTCTTTTTTCGCGGACTGCTCTTCCTTAGACAGCGCTTTGTACTCGGCGTAGGACTCCGGCGATACGACCGGGGCTGAAAGGCGTTCTACCAATTCAAGCCAAGTTGTCTGTTTGTTCGACCAGCGCGAAGCCCGCGCACTCGGCGCAGTCGCGATAGATAATTTGCGATCCATCTTACTCCTTTTTATAAACGTCAGCGACGAAACCTTCTCCGCGTAGCGGCAACCCCGGAGCCCACTCCGGGGGAACAGCGGCGGCGCCAACTAAGTCCTCATAAAACGCTAAGGCGCGCGCGGCGGGCACGTCGTATACCAACTCGTCATGCACGTGAAATACGTAAAGCGCTCCCTGTTCGGAATAAACTCGCCGCGCTAAATTCACTAAACAATCCCGCGCTACGGCCTGTACTATATTCTCTGTCAGTTTTCCCCCGTAAGTCTCTACCCGGCCCCACTTTTTTGTGACTCGGCCTTCTACTCCCTCGGCCATGCCCGCGTAAGATATTGTTCGCCCTCCAAACTTTCCGGGGACTATCTCGGGCTCATAATACATCAGCTCTCTCCCGCTCGGCAGTCGGATAGATAACCATTTCCTGCCATCATGCTGCTTTCCTTGAAAAACCAAGTCGGGACGCCAGTATACGCGCGTGCCAAACTGCTTCAAAGCGTCTGCTGCCGCCTTTTCACAATTTTTCCAAAACTTGACAATAGCGGGTGACGCATTTCGCCAGTCCGTGACAATCCTGCTCATCTCGTTTTCGCTCAGCCCCATTCTATCCGCCCCGAAGCGCTTAAGGGCGGCTACTCCTCCCCCGAAACCGAGCGCGAGCTCGGCGATCTTCCCCTTGTCTCGCCAAGCGGAGCTTTTAGTAACAAGGGCAATATCAATTCCGAACATCCGAGCTGCTGACGCCTCGTATATCTTCCCGTGCGTTGCGAACACGTCCAGCCGCCACCTTTCGTTAGCGAGCCACGATAACACACGAGCCTCGATGGCCGAAAAGTCCAATGCTACTAATTTGTTTCCCGGGGCCGCTACAAACATAGCGCGTATAAGCTCAGAGAGGGTCTGAGGCACTGATCCCCAAATTAACTCAACGGATTCCGAATCTTCGGCATTTACGGCCTCTCGCGCTTTGTCGAGATGAGGCAGGGTCTGCCGAGGCTGGTTGTGCAATTGTACCATTCTTCCGGCGTAGCGCCCAGTTCGGTTAGCCCCGTAGTATTGAGAAGTCCCTCTTAGCCTCCCGTCTTTGGAAGTCGCCCGGACGGCTGCGGCATACTTGGCGCACGAGCTTTTTGAAACCGCCGCACGGTCCCTTAGTATCTCATCCGCCTGTCCAAGAGATAGCCCGGCTGCTACGTCTTTTCTTATGCTTTCGACACGAACGCCCGTTGCTCTCTCTATCGCTTTTTTGACTTGCTCTACGCTGTTTATGTTCGATATCCCGTGCTTCTCCTCAACTTCCTGCTTTTTCTCAGCTTTGTACCGGGCGTACATCGCATCGGAGCGTTTGGCGAATTCGATATCTACGGCTACGCCCAGCTCATTGCTTAGCTGATCGAGCGCGTATATCTCATCTTCCCCCGCGGGGAGCCCACGGATAGGAAGCGCCTCGTATACCATGAACTCTACAACCGCGTCTTGACGTACATATTCCCTGAATTCTCCCCAAGACTCTTTGCAGTCCAAATCTTGCCGAGTGTGCCATATTCTTGGATCGCTTTTTGTCGGCTTACGGGGCATAGTAAACTTGCGTATCAAAGATGCCCCTCTCGCATCCTTCTGTTGTGGCAAACCGAGCGCCTTTGCGCACTCACTCAGCGACCCCGGAAGTCCGCAATAAAGCGCCTCCGCCATAGTGCAACGCCAGAAACGCGGGTCGAGCTTTATCCCAAGCATTTTTTCAGTAACCACTCGCTCAAACTGCGCATTCCAAGCGTGCTTAATACAATCCTCGGATAAGAGCATCTGCTCTACCGACTCTGGGAATCTGCCGCCCTCGGATTCGTACACCTGCGCGTGGTACAGGCCTCCGCCACTACTCACCAATACCGCAAGCAACAGGGGCTCAAAATCCTCTGCGTCCACGTAACGCCGCAAACCGTGTGTGGATAAGTCGATCGAACTCTTAGTCTCGTAGTCGATAAAGATGTGCTTGGCCATAGTACTGACGGGGGAATCGAACCCCCTCCCGGCCCAAACGGGCCAAGTCGCTCAGACTGGGACTCCAAGATCAGCCAGCTCGTCTCTCCGAGCAGTCTTAACTACACCAGTGGCGCAGCTTCTTCAGCCTCGAAGACATTCTCGGCCGTCGCTCCGAAACGCTCACCGTCGGCCGTCTTCTGAATAGCTTGCAGCCCAACGGCGACGCCCTTGTTCATCTTCGCGAACGGATAGAGCGTAATGTCGAAATTGCATTCGGCTCCTCCGTAAATCTCGTCGGCGTCGAACTCGCTCACTTCCTTGAGTGCACGATCATAAACCTTTGGCTTACGATCCGACCGGGCGTTGATCGCATACGCCCCGGCAAACTCGGGATTTTTCTCCGACATAGGGGGCTTTCCCCCCGCCCTCGGGGCATCTCCGTCACGTTCGAGTAGCCATGCCTCGAACGTAAGATACTTCGCGTCTGCCTCGTTAAAAAGCGCCGATCTTTTCCCCGCGGTGATCGCCTCGTTAAAAGCATTCCGCAGCGCTTCAAGGGCTTCCGTATCGGTTTTCTTGACCGTGATCCGCACTTGGAATTTCGGCTTCTCCCCGGGATTAAGGGGGGTCGCGGGGGAGAAGAGATGCGGAAAGTGCATCACGTATCCGCCGCCGCGCGTCCACACGCGATTTCCGTCCTGTTTCACTCTTGCGTTTTCCATTTTTTCTGTTTTTAGTTAGACATTTTGACCAAAAGGACGTACAAACGTACGCATTATTTTTTGATTTTACAACACCTTTTACTCACTACTGAATTTACAGTCGTTAAAAGCGGGGCGTGGGTCAGAGGAAGGGACGATCGCCGGTTTTCCCGGCACATATTCCACGATCCCCGCAGGCAGTTCAGAGAAAACCTTTTTACCTAATAAGGACTCGAAGGCCGTTATCCCAAGCAGCTCAGGCTCTGTGAACATCTTCTCACGAGGTACTCCTCGCTTCAAAAGCTCACGCTCAAGCGCGGAGGGGTCGGAGATTTTTCTCCGTCCGCGTGATTCGACAAGTTTATATCCCTGAAGTTCTTCTCCGTTGAGCAACAACGCATAACTCTCTTCTTCGATCGCTTTTATCCACTCTTTGAGGCGCGGCAGCAGTTCGAGTACCTCTGATAGCTCCTCGGGCCGACTTGCCGCTTTTTTGGAGTCCTCCGCCCATTGGCGGCAGCGCCCTTTTACCTTGCAAAAAACGCAATGCTCTCCAGTCACTAACTCTCCTTTCCCGTCCCGTGCAAGTCTCGCTGCGGGTTGCACAACCTCGCGTATCCAATTATGTAAGTCTCCGCGGGTAATGTCGAACGTGTCCCAGTTATCGAGCCTTGGCTGAGCTATGTGCAGTCGTATAGTTTCGTAACCAAAAAGCCCCTCCGAGTCAAGCTGGGTGATCGCCCCCCACGCATAAAGAAGGAGCTGGGGATTCCAGTACGCCGATACCTCGATTCCCTTTCCGTACTTGAGGTCGACCACGTGTAATATTTTATCTCGATAGTCTATTGCCAAGGCATCGACGGTTCCGCTGGCGCCTCTCTCTATAAAATCGATGGGCACTTTCCGCTCGAAAGCCGCTATGCGGGACTGCGTGACCCGCAGCACCTCCTCGATATACTCCGTAAACTTGGCTACCTCTCGCTCCATCTCTTCAGAGTAGTACTCATCCGCCCGCGCAAGCTCCTGTGCCTTGGAATCTCCACTCAGTACAGCCTCCGCGAGCGCGTGCGCGGCGGTTCCCTCCGCCGCATACTCCGATCCTGAGTCGATCCCTTCATTAAGACGGGCAGAAGGGTGGCACGTCAGCCATCTGTGTGCCGAAGACGGCGCGAGCAACGCATGCTTACTCATAACTTTTTCGTTTTTTAATGCTTCACAAAGATGCTTGTGACTCCTTAAGAGTCAGGTCAAAATCGGAGATTTCTGCACATCGGCTCTCGGGAAAATCTATGTAGCTTCCTGTATCCAGCCGTGTTGTCACTCTTTCGTTGGCCAGATGGGCGACAATCATTCCCCGCTGCCGCTTGAGATTCTGCGGAAGATACGGTTGGAACTTAACCTTTGTTCCGATGGATAATCTTTTCATACCGGGGTCATTTATTTCGTGGGCTGCCCTCTCTCCTTTTTCGCACGTAGCCCATCGATGAACTTTACCATCTTCAGCGCGTCCTCGACGCTATACATCCGCCGTGCCCCTTCGCGCCCGACCACTCGGATCGAACCCTCCGAAATTAACCGAAGTGTGGTATTTTTGGAAACTCCAAGCAGCGCTTGACACTCCGAAAGCTTAACACCTTTTCCTCCTTCGTAATTTTTCGCGGTTAGCTCCGTCCCAACTCGATACCAGTTAGGTGACTTTTTGGCGCGGTAGGCCTTGCGCAGCTTCGCCCGCGGCTTCAAGAGGGAATTCGGAAACTCTTTCTTTATGCCGCGGAGGAAGGACATAGCCTCGCTGAGCGCCGCAGAGGCGGGGAAATCAAAAACCCGTAATAGCTCTCCCCCTGCCCAAGCGTAACCTCGGTCTCCGAGGAGGCCGAAGTCAATGTCGCCTATCCGCACCCAGAGCCCGGGCTCTCCGCGCTTCGCGCGTATGCTGTACACAATGGCCCCTTCTGCCAAACGAGAGACACGATCTGCTACTGTCGCATCAGGTTCGGACTTGGCTGCCTCTGGATTCAGTGTTTTGGGAAATAATAGCCTCCCTATTAGCCTTGGATTTTCGGGAATTTCTTTTCTCGTGCTACCCATAGTCTCTTCGTTTTTATGCGCCACAGGCCGCTTTGACCCGGCGGACGTCGCGGTCGGTGTCGGTGAGACCTGCCGCGACCTGCTCCGGCGTGAGAGTGACCTGCATCTCGCGGGCGTAGTCGATCGTGTCCCGGCGGACGTCGCGGTCGGGGTCGGCGAGACCTACCGCGACCTGCTCCGGCGTGAGAGTGACCCGCGTCTTGCGGGCGTAGTCGATCGTGTCCCGGCGGACGCTGCTGTCGGTGTCGGTGAGACCTCGGGAGATGTCGATAGGCGTGAGATTCGTCATGACTATAAGATTTTTCTGATGAATTCGATCAGCTTTGCCCTCTTTTCCGGGGAGAGATCTTTTACTCCTTTATCCGCGGGAAGTCCGAGAGTCTCGGAAAACTTTCTAATTTTCTCGCCCCGCCCGTTTCCCCTCGTAACCGCTTCCATCGTTAGTGATATTAGCTCCTCTTCCGACCCGATCAGTATCGGTTGCGGGCTGGGCTCCTCTTGCACAACCATCAGCTCTACATCCTCGGAAACTGCTGTCGGGGTTACGGCCTCGGAAACTGCTGTCGGGGTTACGGCCTCGGAAACTGCTGTCGGGGTTACAGCCTCGGAAACTGCTGTCGGGGTTACAGCCTCGGAAACTGCTGTCGGGGTTACAGCCTCGGAAACTGCTGTCGGGGTTACAGCCTCGGACGCAAGTATGTCGAGGAGGGCCACTGCCGCCGACGAAAGCGCGTCAAGATTTGTTAGCTCCGCGCGGATCGCTCTCCACGCACGGACGACCATTAAACGTTCGTTGTGTGCCATATTATGGGGTTTAGTGGTTATGGGACTCCTGCCGCGACCTGCTCCGGCGTGAGAGTGACCTGCATCTCGCGGGCGTAAGCGAGCATGGCCCAGCGGACGCTGCTGTCGGGGTCGGCGAGACCTGCCGCGACCTGCTCCGGCGTGAGAGT
>QMCE01000294.1_pt1 | contig 34152 bp, 33 predicted proteins | sample 1821851 | NCBI WGS metagenome assembly QMCE01 (sample SAMN09453174, study PRJNA476694) | Termite gut metagenome, whole genome shotgun sequencing project. | isolation source: worker | host: Odontotermes sp. | place: South Africa:Pretoria | collected 2016-01-28 | reverse complement strand
AAGTTCGTTACTTTCTTTATTCGTACTTACTGTAAGTGTTTTTGTAAAATGCGAAAAACCACTTTCTTTGGCAAATTGAAATGACAGTTTTTCGCCTTTTAGCGAACTTATTAGTGCACCAAACAATGCACCTCCCATACAATCAGCTCTGATTTTTGCAATCATTGCTTCCAAACTTCTCCAATCCTGTATGCTCATAGTTGCATTTTTAAAGAGCTTTGTGGCATTCGGTGCAACGCTTGCGGGGGTTGCTGTTGCCGCAGGTGCCGAAGTACTTCCTTTAGATGTAGAACTGTAACCTGCAGGAGTACCGCTACCGGCATCAGCAATGTAACCATTGTTTGTAGAACTCTGATTCGAGCCTTGATTTGGAGGAGTACTCGGATACAGGCTTGCAAGACTTGGCGGAGTGGGGGTAGAATTTTCACTTCCACTGTTTGTACTACTGTTTTTAGTGTTATTTCCAAATAATTCGGTAGTTTCGTATTTAGTGGTTCCCTGTCCTCCATAATTGCCACTACTTCCACTATAGCCACTGTTGTAACCGCTGCTACCACCGGTATAACCACCATAATTGTCATAGCTTGGAGTAAAAAGTCCCGTCCAGGCATCCATTTCTTTATTCATTGTCTTCTGGCGGGCATAGAATTTTGTAGCCCCCATCAACCCCGACAAATCCTCCGAAAGCTTCTGCATATCGCCATCCGTACTCCACCAAAGGGATGCGGCTATATAGCGCTCTCCATTCCGGTAGCGTCCCGCGGCAACCGGGTAATGGTTTCCGCCCAGCACGGTAAAAAATGCCGTCCCGCTGAAAGTGGTAGCCGGGTCGCCGTTGTCATACATTTTGGCGGCTATGTGACTGCTCCTGGTCGCATTTGCCTGGTCGGGTACAATCGTCACGATGTAACAGCCGAAGGCGCCAGTCTGCTTGTCTTTCGCCACCACCATTTTCTGACCTACTGCGGTGTAGTAAACTTCCGGTGCAATGGCTCCCAGCGAGTCGTAGTTAGCCACAAAGGTACCCTCGTAGGCAATGTCGCTCACTATCGGCACGTTGACCGTGACGGTTGCGGGGTCGCCGGCAAAGTTGCCGGGATACAAGCCCTGCATCTCCTCGCTCAACTCTACGTTGACCGCATACGCTTCAAAAAAACTCCGTGCTTCCATAATTACTGCCCGGCGGGTTGTTTCATCTTGTCTCTGCTGTTCAAAGTCCGTATCGTCCTTACACGAATACGAACTCAAAAGTAGTAATAAAATTACAAAATACTTAATTTTTTGCATACTTGTTTTAATGTTAGTTAATCGGAGGCAAAGGTAATAGTACAACAAGTCAATATGCAAAAAAACAGGTGGCTAAATTAACCACAATTAGTGGCTAATTTTACCCTTTTTTGTGGTAAATTTTACCACGTAATATTTTTGTATAATTGACAAAAAATCTTCCTGAAGTACTTCTGAAATGCGGAATAGTAATTCAGTCTCAAGATTGTTGTTTTTCAGTTTTTTGCAAAAATTACTTCGATCGCAGTTTACTTTTTTAGCAAGCCATGCCATGGAGCGGTCATTATCTTTCAATTTTTTTTTTGATGAGTTTTCCTATAGGTATTTTTTTTGACATATTTGGGAATGAAAAAAGCGTGAAACTATTTCGGTTTACTTATTTTTCTCTGTGGCTCGGCAAAGCCATTATACACAAATAAGCACGAAATAGTTCACGCCTCACGAAGCGTGAACTATTGCATCTTATTCTCGTGTATATATGAAATTTTGCCGATTTCAGAGAAGAGAATAAAAGAGCTAAGTTAAGTTATTTTAAATTAATATTTTACATTTTTTCTTATCTGATTTTTTGTTTTAATATTTGATTTCCAAAGGTACAATTATTTTTTATATGTTTCGTTTTTGTATTCTGATTTATAATTTTTTCATTGGTTTCATCCGCCATTCATTTTTTCTTTTTTTAATTTCATCGCTTTTATTTGCATGCTTTATTTTTCTTTTTTTACTTCTAACACTTTTTCTTTTCCTATATAAGCAACATTATCTTCCAATTTAACATCACCCGCATTAAGTGTATGAAAAACGGGTACTATGTGGCTGTATCCATTTCCTATTCTATGCTTTAATTTATTTTTATCTTCAAAATAAACTGCCAAACCAAATACATTGAGGGAATTTTTAATGGCAATTGGCTGCCCTGCTTTAACTTTACGTCCTTCACGCACAAGTGATTTCTTGAATTGGAAATATTCGGCAAAACTTCCATCCTTGTGTTTTATAACAACTCTATTTACATTATTTTCATTGGAAATCCGTTCCAAATAAACACGTCCCGACCGGCAAATTGTATCCTTATGGTCAACGACCTAAGGTAAAATGACATAAACAACGTTGCCTGAAAGGCAAAACAACTTACAAACAGTTTAAAAGTTCTGCCTTCCAGGCAGTGTTTGTCCTGGCTTTTCCGCCTCAAGTTGCGCTTTGCTTACCTGAGGTTATGAAAATATGGCTTTTCAAGCCGCTGGCTTATCCTAAACTCAGATTTTTAGCACGCAGTTTTTCAATTGCTAATAATTTCCTCTTAATATCTAACCCGCCAGCGTAACCGGTCAAATCACCGTTAGTCCCAATTACCCGGTGGCATGGGATTACGATCGGGATCGGATTGCGGTTATTCGCCATTCCCACTGCACGGCAGGCTGACGGTTTTCCAATCATTGCCGCAAGTTGTTTGTAGCTGAGGGTTTCTCCGTAGGGTATCTTCAGCAAAGCTTGCCATACCGATTGCTGGAAGGGAGTTCCGGACGGCTTGATTGGGACTTCAAACGATTCTCGTTTTCCATTGAAATATTCGTCCAGCTCCGAATACATTTTTTTGATTAAAAAGGTTTCCTCTTTAATAGCTCCTTGTACTTTTTTTTCAAAAAAGGAAATTCCGGTAATATATTCCATGCCGGCAAAAATTTGTAGTTGACCGGCTGGTGTTTGGTATAAATAGTAAAACATAGGAATTGAGAGTTAAAACATGAATTAACAATATTTTTTTTGCGCGAGGGTACAACAAACCGTTTCAAACTAAGTTTTTATCTTTTTAAAGCAACATCAGTTTTACATTATTGTCGGATGACAAAGATAAATATTTAATTTTGATTAATTTTGCAGTCGTAACAATTTGTAAAAAATGTTTCAAGAAAAGATAAAATGGGGTGTGATTGCTAATCCGAAATCTGGTTCCCGGCGATATTTTCGCCGGAAAGTTTCGGTTGAGGAGCGGCTGAAAAAGAAGGGTTTGGAGATTGATTTTGCTTTTTCCCAATATCCTGAGCATGCTTGCGAATTGGCACGCGATTTGGTAGAACGGGGCTTTCGTCATCTGATTATTATCGGTGGAGATGGAACCGTGAGCGAGGTTATCCAAGGAGTTTTTTCTTCTTCCGTCAATCCACAGGAAATAACGTTTGCGGTTATTCCTTCGGGAACGGGGAATGATTGGGCTCGTTACTGGCGGATTCGTAAAAGTTTGCGTAAAAGCATAGATGTGATTTTGAATGGAAATACGCAGATGGTTGATGTTGGTAAGTTGACTTATTTTCTTAAGCGTCAGAGGAAAATAAAATATTTTATCAATTCTGTTGGAATAGGATATGATGCTCAAGTGGTGCAGTATTCCGAAATTATCGGGCGATTTATTCCGGGTAAAAAGTGGGTTTACTCATTTTCGGTTATTGCCGGAGCTGTGATGCATGCGCCCAAAATGTTGCGCTTGCATGCTGATAACGATTATATGTTGGAAGGTAAAGTTTACACGATGTCTATCGGTAACGGTCCTTACACCGGCGGGGGAATTAAGCAAACGCCGCAAGCAAACCCGGTGGACGGTCAGTTTGATGTGATGGTAGTAGTAAAACCCTCTTTTTTTGAACTGGTAAAAGGATTATACCGTCTGTTTAAAACCAACTTGCGGGAAGATTCCTGTGTGAAATATTTTCGCACAAAAACGCTTAAAATAATTACCAACAGGCGGCACAAAGTGGAAGCTGACGGCATACTGCTGAGAAACGGCAAAGCACCATACGAGGTGGAGATGCTTCCGGGGGTAATTCGAATGATAGTGCCTTAGGTAAAGAAAAACAGGTTGGTTATTTTTAAAATTTGTAATAAAATCCTATGCTCAACTGTTCCTGTACCTGTAATTTCGGCTTTTTAAATTGGTTTTTGCTGTCGGATTTATCCGGTTTTTTAGGAGTATTATCGTAACGCATAATCAAGGAGAGGCGTGTGCCCAAGTATCTGTTGATCATGAAATTACCTACTGTTTCCCAGTTGAATTCCACGTTTTGGAAATTATATGTGCTAAACAGGTTAAAGTTAGAGTTAACGCTGATTTCATACGAAAATTTCCAATTTGTCTTGGCTTGTAGCATATACCCGAAACAGTTGGAACTTTTTCCTTCGGCAATTCCGACAGAGAGCGGATCGATCTTGTCGTTAATCAAAAAAATCAGTTTATGTGCCAACGGTGCAATTAATATCGCTGTATTTCGATTGTACCGGTAATCCAGCCCTAAACTTGTGAAAAGTCGGGTGGGAGAGAAGAAGGCGGTAACAACTTCGGACGAGTTGGTTCCTGCGTAGCCGGTAAACATGCTTGTATTAAATTCGCTGTATAAGCTGTAATACCATTTTTTATGAAAGGAGGTTTGATATCCTAACTGGCTGGTTATTTTGAAAACGTCATTGTTTACACGAATTGCCCGGAGCGTGTCAACTCCGGAGTTAAAGAATCCGATTCTTACATCCAATGTGTTATTCCATATCAACTTGTCGTCCTTGTTGTAATCTTTTTGATATTCAAGCAAACTTAACAGCGTGGCATTCGGATCTCCCCCTTTGTGCCAGTTTTTTGTTACATAATATTGGGAAAACTGGACGTTTAACTTTCCCTTGGAACTCCAGTTGCTTTGTTTCCGGTTTTTCCGGAAGCTGGATAGCTGCCAACGCGCAGGTGTTGTTTTGTATTCGTCAACATCTACCGTTATTACTTTTCCGGATTTCCGGATGTCGTCCGATTTATCGTCATACATGGGAAGGTTGTAGTATTCTATCAACTCCGGACCGGATATGGCTAACGCGCTGACGGCTCTTCTTTTTTGTTTATACAAAAACCGGTAAGCGGATGCTTTTTGTTCTAAGCTATTGTATTTTAACTGAGTTGTATCAACGGTACTTTTGTAACTGAGTTGGGGAATTTGAAAGTAGTTTAAAAAATCGGCATGGCTGATTGAATCAAAATAAACCGGCTCAATAACTGCTTTTTTTTGCATTTTTAATGCTTGTGCAGTAAGCGAATCTGCGATTTTCCGTGTTCGTTTAAGCTCGGCGGCAACCAAAGCTGCATCGTATTTCTGCTTTTTGACTGCAGGTGAATTGTCTTTTTTTTCTGACTTTGCCTTCGCAGATGTATTTATGGAAGTCATTTTTTCCGGATCTGTTCCGTTACCGGTTAAAAGCCGCTTAACCCGCACTTGGAGCGAATCGTAGGCTGTCTCTTTTCCGGAGTTCCGGAATTCTTGAATGTAAGAGCTTTGTAATGCGTATTTGATACTGTCCTTTTGATAGGAAGTTATGCCTTTTATTTCATTTTCGAAACGATAGATAAGTAGTTGAGGATCGTCATCAGGTTGACCCAAAGCGGAAAAGGCAGGTAACAGGAAAAACAACAAGACAATTCTCCAATTTTTCCCAAGGGAAAGGTTGAAGGAATGTCTATTTATATTGTCAACTTCATTAAGCATTTTATTTGTCTCAATGTCGTTTTGTGTAACCATAATAAAATATTCAAATATTAATTGCGTACCATACTACTTCCATAGGAATATCTTTTGATAGAAAATGAGTTTAAAGTGTAGATTTGCATGTAGTAAAGGTATTGTCTCAAAAGCCTGTCATTAGCTCCTTTAACCGTTCTGCGCTTGACGCGGTAATTGGAACACTTGGCTTGCCAAAAATCCCCTAAAAATAGTATTGATTATTAGGAGATTGCGGGTAAGGCCCGCAATGACGAAGCGTATTTTTGACTTTTGAGGCAAGCCCAAAACAGTACATGGTGCGATATTTTCTTTCTATCCAGAGATAATCCTTATTAACTCTTTGTAAATCAAATGATTTTCAGCCGTTACTGAACAATATCCTTTCTTATTTACCTAATCTTCTCTTTTGCATTTCAGCCTGTTGTTTTTGAGCTTGTTCCAATCGTTCCAGCCAAGCCGATTTCTTTTGCGGCTTCTTTTGGTTTTCCTTGATTGTAGCTAACAACTTCTCCTCGTTCACAAACTTACGGATAATATATGTCTGCAAAATCGTAATGAGAGTGGAGACGAAATAATAGTAGCTCAAGCCGGAAGCATAATTGTTGAAAAAGACGAGGAACATGACCGGCATGATATACATCATTACCTTCATACCCGGCATCTGCTGTGCACCGGTATCGGTCATTCCCATATTAATATGCGTGTAGACGATATTGGTGATGGTCATCAGGAGACAGAACAAGCTGATGTGATTGCCAAAATACTCGGAGATAAGCGGAATATGTGTATTCCAGCTTACGATTGCATCATACGATGACAAGTCAGTTGCCCAAAGGAAACTCTGTTGCCTCAACTCAATCGCCGAAGGGAAAAAGTAGAACAAAGCAATGAGGAACGGCATCTGCAACAGCATCGGTAAGCATCCGCCCATTGGATTTACACCTGCCTTCCGGTACATTGCCATGGTGGCTTGCTGTCTTTCGGTCGGCTTATCTGCCGGAATACGTGCATTGATTTCTTCTACCTGCGGACGAAGCACGCGCATTTTGGCAGAAGACATATATGATTTGTATGTAAGCGGGAATAACAGCAATTTGATTACAATTGTCAACAGTAAAATAACAATCCCGAAATTGGCAATAAACGATCCGAAAAAGTTAAACATCGGAATAGTCAACAGTTGGTTCACCCAGCGGAAAATACCCCAGCCGAGCGGAACTAACCTTTTCAGTTCCAGCCGGTCTTCACTTGCAACTCCTTTGTCATACGATTTCAACAGGCTATACTTATTCGGGCCGAAATAGTAACGGAAACCGGTTGCTGTTTTTCCTGTTACATCGAAAGGAATAATCATTTCTGCAGTGTAGGATTTCAAATAGTCGGAATTTTCCATTCCCATTTCTGATTTCAGCACAGCCGAAGCAATTGTCTTGTCGGCAATCAATACACTCGAAAAGAAATGGCTCTTAAAGGCAATCCAATGCAATCCGGTGGTAATTTCTTTTCTTTCGTCGCTGCTTATACTCAGTTCATTGACATCACCCTGGAAAAGTTTGTAATTGAGAGATGTATAGCGGTTTTCAAATTGCCGGCTTCTCTCCTTTTGCTTGAGTTTTGTTTTCCAAATAGCACTTATTTCAGAGGATGGAACCAATACATTTTCGAGATTATTTGCCTTAATTGCAAAGTTGACCATATAGTCATCTGGACGTAGCGTGTAGGTATAATCAAGCGATTTTCCTTCTCCTGCCGGCAATGATAATACCACCGAACTGTCGGTAACAGTCTTTACGTCAAAAAACATTTCCGAGGTATTAACCAAGCGGTTGTTTCCGGCATTCAGAATTAGGTTAAACCGCGAATCTTCGCTATCCAGCAGCATTACGGTATCTCCTGCATACGTGAGATAATCTTTCAAAATTACCCGGTTGACATCGCCGCCTTGCGTGTTGATTTCAACTCTGATCAAGGCATTTTCCAGTGTTACGATTTTTTCGATTTCTTTGCTAATTGCAACTGCGGCAAAAGCACCATACTTATCGGTTGCTTTCAACATTTTGACCGAATCGGATTCGGCAGCTGCCAATCGTTCTTCCTCTTCCAGTTTAGCCAACTGTTCGGCTTTTCTATTAGCGGCATTTTCAGCTTGAGCTGCGATAGAGTCTTGATAACGGCGATGCTCCTCTATTTCTTGTTCTGTCGGCTGACTCCACCAAAAATATCCCAAGAGGAGAAGTCCCATTAAACTGAATCCGATAATCGTATTTTTGTCCATATTTGCTATTTGTCTATTTATCTACATTTATCTATTTATCCACGTTTACCTTGCTTTATCAACATTTATTTTTTCGCTGCTTGGATAAAACTCATAAAAAGTGGATGCGGGTTAAGTACTGTACTGTTAAATTCCGGTTGAAACTGTACGCCTACAAACCATTTCAAGGAAGGAATCTCTACGATTTCTGTCAATCCCGATTCAGGGTTAGTTCCCGAAAAGACCATGCCGGCTTTCTCAAATTCTTCTCTATATTTATTATTGAACTCGAACCTGTGGCGGTGGCGTTCGCTTGTAGTTTCTTTATCGTATGCTTTTTGAACCAGCGAACCGGCTTTCAATGTGCAGGTGTAGGCTCCCAAGCGCATGGTTCCGTGGGTCGAAAGCGATGCTTTTTGTCCTTCCATAAGATCAAAAATCTTGTATTCCGTTTGCGGGTTCATTTCCGTAGAATCTGCATTTTTGTATTCCAGTACGTTTCTCGCAAATTCCAATACGGCGCATTGCATACCGAGACCGATTCCGAAAAGAGGAATGTTATTTAACCGGGCGTATTTGGCTGCTTCTATTTTTCCTTCGACTCCGCGCATGCCGAATCCCGGAGCAATCAAAATTCCGTCTAATCCCTCCAACGTTTTTTCCACATTGTTGCAATCTATATTTTCGGACTGGAAAAATTGCAAATCCAGCTTCCGGTCGTTATAGGCAGCTGCTTGAATCAGCGCTTCGATAATTGACTTATAGGCATCCGGAAGTTCCACATACTTTCCTATCAAGCCGATTTTTACGCTTTTTTCAGCATTTTTTAATTTATCTACGAAAAATTTCCATTTACCCAAATCCGACTGTTTTTCGGCAGGAAATCCGAATTTTTTCAGTACGATGTAATCCAACCCTTCTTCCTGCATTTTCAGCGGAACCTCGTAAATGGAAGAGACATCGATTGATTCGATTACCGCTTCCGGCATTACGTTGCAAAACAGAGCTACTTTGTCGCGTATCTCCCTGTTCAGCGGATGTTCGGTGCGGAGAACCAGTATATCAGGTTGAACTCCCTGCTCCAGCAATTCTTTTACCGAGTGTTGTGTAGGTTTGGTTTTCAATTCCTTAGCGGCAGCCACGTAAGGCACGTATGTTAAATGGATGCACAAGCAATCGTGTCCCAGCTCCCATTTCAGCTGACGCACACTTTCAATATAGGGAAGAGATTCGATGTCGCCGACTGTTCCGCCGATTTCGGTAATAACAAAATCATGTTCATTATTGTGTGAGGATAATTGCTTGATACTGTGTTTGATTTCATTTGTTATGTGAGGAATGACTTGTACCGTTTTTCCCAAATAATCGCCTCTGCGCTCTTTCTCAATTACATTTTGATAGATACGCCCGGTCGTAACGTTACTGTTTTTGGAAGTAGGCACGTTTAGAAAACGCTCGTAATGACCCAAATCCAAATCCGCCTCGTGTCCGTCTGCTGTTACATAAGACTCGCCATGCTCGTATGGATTCAACATCCCTGAATTGATATTGATATAAGGATCCAGCTTTTGATTAGTTACCTTGTAGCCTCTCGATTGCAAAAGCTTTCCTAACGATGCGGCAATAATGCCTTTTCCTAATGAAGAGGTAACACCTCCCGTAACGAAAATATACTTCGTCTTTCCCACAAAAAATCCTCCTTTATGTAAGTTATAAAATAAACGAAAGCGCAAATTTACAAAAAAAAAAGATTAGTTGGTTGATACGTGCTTCATTTTTAATTCTCTCATATCATTTTCAATTTGTCTCAAAATTTCTTCTGTCTCATTTGAAATGGGAAGAGCCGGCTTGCCATATATCAGCATAGAGTTATAAGGAACAATCAGCCCATCGCCTTTGGGCATAATTTTTCCTGTTCCGGACATGTATGCAGGGACATATTTTACACCCGGACAAAGCGAAAGCAATACGCAGGAAAAGTCCAATGGGCAAGGCGAGAAAAAACAGATGATGCGCATCGGCAAACCAGAATAACAAACCGGTAATGAGCGATAATAACAATGATCCGGTAGTGATTTGATTAGCTGTTACTCCCATTTTATGGAGTAAATCTAAAACCGGACGTAGAAATGCTTGAAACTTGGGCTTGATATTATAAATAGAAATCATGAAAAGCGATTTTATAAGTAATCAATACTTACTCAACTCCCTTTCCAACTCATCCGGAGTCAAGTCTTTTGCGATAAGTTTTCCTTGTGCGTTGAAGAGAAAATTGCCGAAACGCTTGTTTAGTCTTAATTTTTTAGCCAGTTCGGATTGAAATCCGTCCGGTTCTCGCAACACTTGGGAAAAATTCAGCTTGTCTTGCTTTACCACTTCCTCAAAAATACTTTCAAACCGGTCCATCGAGATAGAAACGGATTTAAAAGATTGTTTTTCTTTAAGAGAGTTTTCCGCCTTTTTGATAACGGCAGAAAACTGTACATTTTCATTTCGTGATGCAGCATCATAAGCCGCCCAGAAATTAATCCATACTAATTCATCCTTGTTCTTGTCCGGAAAATCCGCTAAAAAATTCGTTATGGAGACTTGTTGACCAACCATCAAGCGCGATACGGATGCCGGATTCAACGAACTGAAAGAAAAAAACGCCACAATAAGAGTAGACGAAATGATAAAAGCATAGCTCTTTTTCATTTAAAGAAATTTAGTTCAACAATCAAATGTTAGGTAATCTCTATTATCTAACACTTATTACCTGTCCAGAGTTCAAAATAGAAGTTGTAATATTTGAAACTCCGATGCAAAGGTAGGTATTTTTTTTATAAGATATGCCGGAAGGAAGGAAAAATGTTGTTTCATTGATTCTGGAGAGGATATGTAATTTTTGTTTCGTTAAGAAAAATTATTAATCTTTGTGGCTTCGCGGCTGTTAGATTTTGCGCTTGTACTCTTTTATTTAATGCGAAGTTTACAAAGGAGCAAAGACACAACGTTAAAAAGATATATGATAAATAGTTCTTTATAAATGAATTGGCACTGTTGTAACAAAGTTATTTTCAAATAAAAAATATTAGAAAAAAAATTGTATTTGCGTATAAATAAAATTCCTATCTTTGAGAAGAATTAAAAAAGAATGTGTGTAGTTAATGTGTAAACGAAAAAGATATATTCCAATACCCAAATTAAATCCGATTATTCAAGCAAAAAAAATTGATAACTTATCGTTGACCATATCTAATTTAGATAAAGCCATAAAAGCATTATCTAAATCTCATGATACTCATATTTCTTATTTGGGAAATTTTGCAAGACACGATATAAAAAACTCAATTCAGAGCATGGATAGTATTTTATCAACAAATAAATTTAATGAAATCACGGCAGAGCATTTATTATCGTTGAAAACAAATCTCAAAGTAATAAGAGAAACTATGGATAATTTCTCTAAATTAGTTCCATATTCAAATGATGAAAAATTTTCGTTATCAAACTTGTTTCTTGCCGTTGAATTGTTGAATCGCAGTTCTTTTCATGAAAAGAAGATAAATTTTATAAAAGATTATCCTAAAGATATAGAAATAATTATGTTCAATTTGCCGTTTCAGTCTATATTGCAGATGTTGAACAATTTAATAATAAATGCTGTTAAATCATTAGAGAATATCGAATCTCCACAGTTAAAACTGCTTGCTACTGTTAATGAAAATGAATTTTATATAGAAATTTTGGATAATGGAAAGCGTATAGAAGAACAAAACATGGAAGATATTTTTGAATTTGGATATTCAACAACAGGAGGTTCGGGTATTGGGTTGTATCATGCAAAATATCTATGTGAATTGTTAGAAGGAAAAATTCAGATAGAATTGAGAAATGACGAGTTTTCAAAGTCGTTCAAAATATATTTACCAATAATAAATCAAAAAATATGAGACGTAATGTTTTAATTATAGATGATGTAAAAGAACAGGCTGAAGGTTTATCTAAGGGACTTACAAGCTTACTTCCTGATTATTCTTTTGAATTTCGATTTGAAGAAAGTGGGATAATGGAAGCCATAGAAAATCGTTTTTTTTCATTAGCTATAGTGGATATTCGTATGGATGATTTTTCTTTTAATGGAATAGATGTTGTAAAGAGAATTTTTGAAGTAAATCCGTTTTCCAAAGTAATTATTGTATCAGCGTTTAAAGATGAATATTTTTTGCAATTAAAAGATTTATTGCTGACAGGAAAAGTTGTAGATGTGCTTGATAAGGAGGATTTTGATTCTTGGCTGCCTAAACTCAAAGCTAAAATAGAAGGATATTACGAGGAATTGGATAAAGAGCCGGCTGAAATTAATAATGCTTTGTTGCAATTTTATTCCGAAGCTAAAAACGAAAAAGATACTTTCAAAAAAGGAGAAAAATTTGAACATTTTATAAGTTTAATATTTCAGTCAATAGGATTTAATCAAGTCTTAAAACGAGTAAAAGACAAATCTTTGAATGAAGTGGATTTGATTGTCCGGAACGACATAGAAGATTCTTTTTTAAGTAAATTCGGAAAATATATATTGATTGAATGTGAAAATAAACCAGAAGAAAAAGTAAATAAAAATGACTTTATTGTTTTCAATAATAAATTAAAAAATACAAATGGGCTTGCAGAATTAGGTATTATTGCAACAACGGGATATATTACTAAAAATACATATTTGGAAGCACTGAGAGAATCCGGAGAAGTTCGGAAAATATTGTTTTTATCAAATCCTGAAATAGAAAAGTTAATAAAAGCAAGTAACAAGATTTCTGAATTTAAAAATTTGATAGATTCCCAAGTAAAAGATAATTAAGGCATGCCAAAGCTGCTCTAACTATAAAAGATAGATGTTTGATTGATTTTCTAAAGTAGGTTTTTTGAGTATAAAAAAGTATCACAATACCTTACTACTTATGATTACAAAAGCGACATCATGTATATCTATGCCCGGTTTGATGCCAATCAAAACGGATCGCCCGAACCTACTGAACCGGTTGCTATCTTTTGGTTTAAATTGAGCGTCCCGGTGGTGGTTAGGAAGATTATGTAAGGAAATTCTGACATGCTTTTTTTTACTTTTTGCCAAAATGACATTAAAACTCATTTTGGCATTTTTTTTGTTCGATAAGATAAAAAATAGAACATAAAATATTTTTAAATTGTTTTATCAGAAACATATAATAAATTTTTAATTCATTATGCAAAAAGGAAATATCGGGGTTACAACGGATAATATCTTCCCCATTATTAAAAAATTTCTTTACAGTGATCACGAGATTTTTGTTCGTGAATTGGTTTCAAATGCGGTTGATGCTACGCAAAAGTTGAAAACACTTGCCTCGGTAGGTGAGTTTAAGGGTGAGTTGGGAGACTTGACCGTCCACGTCAAAATTGATGCGGAAAAAGGAACGTTGACTATTTCGGATTGCGGTATCGGAATGACGGAGGAAGAAATTGAAAAATACATCAATCAAATCGCCTTTTCGGGAGCCGAAGAGTTTTTGACGAAATATAAAAACGATGCCAATGCTATTATCGGACACTTCGGGCTGGGTTTTTATTCTTCTTTTATGGTTTCAAAAAAAGTGGAAATTGTAACGAAATCTTTCAAGGAAGGTACAAAAGCCGTGAAATGGAGTTGTGACGGAAGCCCCGAATACACTCTTGAAGAAGTAAAAAAAGAGGCTCGCGGAACAGACATCATTCTTTATATAGACGATGAAAACAAAGAATTTTTAGAAGAGGGCAAAATCAAGGGATTACTTGATAAATACTGCAAATTTCTTACAATTCCGGTCGCTTTCGGTAAAGAGAAAGAGTGGAAAGACGGCAAGGAGGTAGAAACCGGCAAAGACAACATCATCAACAACACGCAACCGGCGTGGACTCGCAAGCCGGCTGATTTAACCGAAGAGGATTACTCGAAATTCTACAAGGAACTTTATCCGTTTGGCGATGAACCGCTGTTTCATATTCATTTGAACGTGGATTATCCGTTCAATTTGACCGGAATTTTGTATTTTCCGAAAATAAAAAACAATTTTGAAATTCAGAAAAATAAAATCCAGCTCTATTACAATCAAGTATATGTAACCGATTCGGTTGAAGGAATTGTTCCCGAATTTTTAACGTTGCTGCATGGGGTAATCGACTCGCCGGATATTCCGCTGAACGTTTCCCGAAGCTATTTGCAAAGCGATGGCAACGTAAAAAAGATTTCCAACCACATTACCAAAAAAGTAGCTGACCGTCTGCAGGAGATTTTCAACAAGGAACGCGATAATTTTGAAAGCAAATGGGACAGCTTGAAAATTTTCATTGAATACGGAATGTTGACAGATGAAAAATTTGCCGAACGTGCCGAAAAATTTGTTTTGTTGAAAAATACGGATAAAAAATACTTCACGCTTGATGAATACAAAACGCTTATCAGTGAAAATCACAAGGATAAAGACGGAAACATCATCTACCTCTACACCACTAATCCGGTTGACCAGCATACCTATATTGATGCTGCGCGGGAAAAAGGATTTGATGTATTGTTGATGGACGGCCAGTTAGACGTGCATTTTATCAGTCAATTAGAGCAAAAATCGCAAGGTAAGATCCGCTTTACCCGTGTAGATGCCGATGTGGTTGACAAGTTAATTCCGAAAGGCGACACAAAAGCCGTAACGCTGAGTACCGAACAGCAAAACGCACTTACCGCTATATTCAACGCGCAACTTCCACAAGATGGTAAGATGAACTTTATCGTTACGTTTGAGCAGCTGGAAGGAAATAACCAGCCGGTATATATTACGCAAAACGAGTTTATGCGCCGGATGAAAGAGATGTCAGCCGCACAAGGTGGAGGAATGATGAGTTTTTATGGTGAAATGCCCGACTCATTCAATCTTGTTGTAAACACAGCACACCCGCTGATTGACCGGATTTTGAAAAACGAAGAAGCCGCTTGCAAAGATAAAGTTCAACCATTTGCCGGAGAAATTTCGGAGTTGGAGAAAAAACGTTCTGAATTAAAAGGCGACAAGAAAGATTCGGATTTGGAACAATCCGTTAAAGACGAAATCAGTAACATTGAAAATAAAATCTCGGAAGAAAGAGCCAAGGAAAAGGCGGTTTACGAAGATTTTTCAAGAAACAGCAATGAAGTCCGTCAGTTAGTCGATTTGGCTTTGCTGGCAAATAACTTGCTGAAAGGCGAATCGCTGAGTGCATTTATTAAGAGGAGTATTGGATTATTGTAGAATTTTCTTACAAAAAAACCTGTTAAGTTTTTATGGCTTAACAGGTTTTTTCATTTTTTGTTCTTCCGGTTTTTAGTCATCGAATCCCCCAAAATTACCTTTTGAATCGAATTTAATATCAATATCGCCATTTAGTCCGATTTCGTATCCGTAACGCTCTTTATTTACTTTGACGATTTCGTAATCGGAATAGTTGGTGTTCACATATTGTGCAATTTTCTCAGGAATTAAGTCTAAAATACTTTGCGGCACCGCCTTAATGTGTCCATCCACTTCATCCCACGCCCCCGATTTGGTAAAGTCAATTTCAAAACCGTTTGCCAGATAGACAGTGTAATCTTTGTCAAGACCATCGGTTTCTTTCTCAATACGGGTAATATCAATGCCCTCGAAATGAGTTTTCAAGAATTTTCTACTTGACGAAGGCAATTTCGATTCCGTAATTACTTCTTCTTTTTCACACGAGGCAAACATTGCCGATACAATAAACAGAGTGATTAAATACATTATCTTTTTCATCATACATAATTTTTAATAGATTAATAATCAAATTTTTCACTGATAAATTTTCCTTCGTTGTTTATTATCACTTTAACCTCAGAATCTCGAAATTCCATTTCGATTTCGTAAAGAGTTTTTGTCCCGATTACTTTTTTCTCGATGTCTTCAAATTTGTATTTCGGATACTTTGCTTCAGCTGCAGTTTTGACAACTGCCGGCAACTCTCTTTCCCTAATTTCTTGTTTGTACATCAACAAGTTACCTTCTTTACTGTAAAGTGCTTTAAATTCGCGTAATTTTATCCAAAATTCAACTTCATAAATTTCCTCGTTTGTTTCCCACTCTACGCTGTGTGCATTGGGAAAATCCTGTTGAAATTTTTGTGCCAAAACACCGTCTACATATACATCGCGATGAGGTGTTTTTTTGTAATTTTGAATAAGCATTTCAATTACATTGTCTGAATATTTTTTGGGAATTTCAGGGTTTTGGGCAAATAAAGCTGTGCTTATTAATGCCGCAGATAAAATTAAAATCTTTTTCATAACTGTACATTTTTTAATTATTTTCAACAAAGCTAAAACACAATTCTGAAAAGATTTGGGAATTGTTTTAGAAGCTGTTTCTAAAATATTCAAAATTTCAGGAGACATTGAATAAGATTAAAATTTTAGGTTTCTGAGGTTCTTTTTGTCTGGCGCACCAAAGCAATAGATTAAAATTAAATAGAATAGTTTTCTCAAAAATACAGTTTGAAAATATGATTGCTGTTTTCAAAGCAATATTCAATCTTGATTTTGTATAAGTCAGTAATGGATTTAACAATAGAAAGACCTATGCCAGAGGACTTTATATTTGATTTTATTGGAGAATAACGAGTGAAAATATGATTGATAGGCTGGGTACCTGTGTTGGCAATGGTTATGCGGTTTGAGGTGCAGGTGATTTCGATTTTCCCGCCCTGCTTGTTGTGTGTAATAGCGTTCTTGAGCAAATTAGTAAAAAGAATGTATGCCAAGTCGGCATTCATCTCTTTTGTTATCGTTTTTTTATTTAGAAAAACAACCGCAATTTCTTTATACTCAATAAAATCGGAAAGTTCATCGAGCGCTTTTTCTAATTCTTTGTTTAAATCAATAGACTGTAAATTAGGAAATTGATTATTTTTGATTTTTGACAACAGCAGCAGCGACGAGTTAAGCCGCTTCATCCGGTTGAGAATAGCAGCCAATTCGGTAATTTCCTGGATATAAACTTTATCTTGTTGATATTTTTCGGTCAGAAGTTCGAGTTTGGCAGTCGCAACGGCAAGTGGTGTTTGAAGTTCGTGCGAACAATTTTCTATAAACTCTTTTTGCTCGGTAAAGATGTTTATATTTTTGGAAATCAATTCACTTACTGTTTCGTTCAATTGAGCATATTCCGTAATTTTTGTTTCAGGTAGCGTAATATTTTTACTGTTGTCCAAACGAAAACGTTTGAGTTCGTCAAGCAATTTATAAAAAGGCTTGTTGGCGTGCAAAATAACTCGCTTACTAACCCATATAAGTGTGATAATCAGTATAATCCAAAGTGTAAAAGTCAAATAAAGTATGTTTTTGACCATATCTTCGGTTTCTACCGTTGAAGTAAAAAATTGAATTTGGTAATATTTATTGTTTTGCTCACAGTAGAAAGCCGAAGTAAACATCCGTACCTCTTCCTCTTCGAGTTCGGTGGGAAAGTAAATGTTGGTTGTTTGGAAATTCTCGACAATTTGTTCCGCTTCTTTAAACGTAATTTCTTTAACTCGCAGATTTATAGGCTGGTCGTTTTCCATATTTTCGACAAAACCCTTTGTGCTGTTTGCTTTCAGTACAAATTCCTGTTTAAGATTTATCAATCCCTCATCGTTGCCATCATAAATTTCCTTCATCTGCAACCATAAATAAACGCCGGACCACAACAACATAATAATTGTGAAAGCCAACGTAATGCGCCGTATAAGGTAATTGATTAGTTTCATTTTTTAATTTGTAATTAATTTGTATCCAACGCCATACACGTTTTCAATTTCGATACCGGAATTGGCGGCTTTAAGTTTCTTTCTCAGGTTTTTCATTTGAGAATAGACAAAATCAAAATTATCTGCCAAATCCATATTATCTCCCCAAACGTACTCGGCAACATTCTCTTTGGTAATCAATTTGTTGGGATTGTTTACAAAAAAAGAAAGCATATCAAACTCCTTTCTGTTCAAATTCAACATCTCTTCATTTACAATGACTTCGCGGCTAAAAAAATCAACCTTTGTATTTTCAATCTGCGTAAATTGTTGTCCCTCTTGCTGTTTACGTCGAAAAACGGCTTTAATCCGCGCGTGCAGTTCTGCAAAGTGAAACGGCTTTGTCAGGTAATCATCTGCCCCTAAGTCAAGCCCTCTAACCTTGTCGTCGAGCGAATTGCGTGCGGAAATAATGATTACATTGGCAATTTTATTCTCTTTTTTGAGTGTCTCGAGCAAATTTATACCATTACCATCGGGCAGGTTAATGTCGAGTAAAATGCAGTCGTAATCGTAAATCAGTGCTTTTTCGCACGCAGTCCGGTAGTCGAAAGCCTTTTCTACAAGGTATTTTTCAGTCAACAGAAACTCCTCTATCGACCGTGAGAGAGTTATATCGTCTTCTACAATTAAGATTTTCATTCGTTAAAAGTTGTTTTAGCTATAAGAATGTTGTCGAAAAATTAATTTTTACTTTTTTCTACAATAGCTTCTATTCCAAACAAAAATACAAAAAATATTTGATTGTGGTATAAAATCAATACATCAAGAATATACAAGGCCGCTTATTCAAATCGGGTAATTTTTCCTTTTTCCACCCGGCAATGCTTTTTGTCTTGATATATTCCGTCTCCAAAGTAATATCGCAAGCAATACAAAGTTGCGTTTTCGGCTGGCAGGTATTGAGAATATCTTCCAGCATCTTCATATTCCGGTAAGGGGTTTCGATGAAAAGTTGAGATTGCTTTTCGTATTGCGCCCTCTTTTCCAGTTGTTTAAGCATTTGTACCCGCTCATTTGCCTGTATCGGAAGATAACCTACAAATGCAAAACTTTGTCCGTTGAATCCCGATGCCATTAGCGCAAGCAGGATAGAGGAAGGACCCACCAACGGAACTACCTTGTAATTTTGAGCTTGAGCAATGCGGACAATTTCCGCACCCGGATCGGCAATTGCCGGACATCCCGCTTCGGAGATAATTCCGATGTTTGCCCCGTTTTTAAGCGGCGAGAGATAACCGGAAATTTCCTCCTGCGAGGTATGCTTATTTAATGTATAAAATTGCAGTTCGTCAATATTAATCTCTTTATCTATTTTTTTTAAAAAACGGCGGGCAGTACGAATATCCTCTACGATGAAATGTTTGATTTTTCGCGTGATTGCGAGATTGGCGGTTGGTAATACCTGTTCAACATTACATTCACCCAGCGTGTTGGGGATTAAATACAAAATTCCGGACATAATTTTATTTATTCATTTTTAGTGCTTTGACAGAAAACACTAAGGTATTTTTAATTGTTGTGAAAATGAGTTGAAAGCAATAAAATCTTTTTGCGTAAACACATTTGGGTACAATGTAAGACAAAAAAAATGAAAAACAAAATTTAATTTTCTTGGAAATAGATTATTTTATCTATATCTTTGAAATATCAAAATACAACGAGAATAAACGTATTGTCGCATTGTTAAATTATTGTTAAACTTAACATTAAAAACAAAACCGGGCTTATTTGGTTATTTAATGGCGGGCTACACCTTCGGGTTGCATCGTGCACGGTAGATTACAAAGAATAATCATTGCTCAAATCCTGTCTACGGGAGTTTAATTTAATCCACAGTGCGACATTTTTATAGAGCCATCTTTCATGAAAAGGTGGCTTTTCTGTTATTTTGTAATGAAATCTCGAAAAAAAATAATAAAAATGTAGTAGGAGAGTGTTTATTTTGATAAATTTTATTATTTTTGCGTACCTTAGAATTATCTATTTTAAAAATATAAAAAAATGAGCGAAGAAAAGAAATCTGCGGCGTTACAATACCACGCAGAAGGAAGACCGGGGAAAATTCAGGTGGTTCCCACCAAACCGACAGCAACACAGAGAGATTTATCGTTAGCCTATTCGCCGGGTGTGGCGGAACCATGTCTCGCAATTGAGAAAGATCCTCAGGCTGCATACGATTATACATCAAAAGGAAATTTGGTTGCCGTAATTTCAAACGGTACTGCAGTTTTAGGATTAGGAGATATTGGCGCTATGGCAGGAAAGCCTGTTATGGAGGGTAAAGGACTTCTTTTCAAGATTTTCGCTGATATTGATGTATTTGATATTGAAGTTGACGAAAAAAATATTGATAAATTTATTGATACCGTAAAAGCAATTTCGCCTACTTTTGGTGGTATCAACTTAGAAGATATTAAAGCTCCGGAGTGTTTTGAAATTGAGGAGAGACTGAAAGCCGAACTTGACATTCCGTTGATGCACGATGACCAGCACGGTACGGCTATCGTATCGGCAGCCGGTTTGAAAAACGCATTGGAAATTGTCGGAAAGAATATCGAAGAGGTTAAAATCGTTGTAAACGGTGCCGGTGCGGCTGCTAACTCGTGTACCTCTTTATATATGGCGCTGGGTGCGAAATTGGAAAATATCGTGATGTGCGACTCGAAAGGGGTAATCAACACGAAACGTACCGATTTGAATGCACGCAAAAAACCGTTTGCCACTTCGCGCGATATTACAACGCTGGAAGAAGCGCTAAAAGATGCTGATGTGTTCTTGGGACTTTCCGTGGGTGGCGTACTTTCAAAAGAAATGGTTCGTTCAATGGCTTCAAATCCAATTGTATTGGCATTAGCTAATCCGAATCCGGAAATTTCGTATGCAGATGCAATGGAAGCTCGTCCCGACATTATTTTCGGTACCGGGCGTTCAGACCATCCTAACCAAATCAATAACGTATTAGGATTCCCTTATATTTTCCGCGGCGCACTTGATACACGCGCTACCAAGATTAACGAAGAGATGAAGCTTGCCGCTGTGCTTGCGTTGGCAGACTTGGCGAAACAACCGGTTCCCGAAGTAGTAGCTGTTGCCTACAACAACCGCAATATGAAGTTCGGTCCGAAATATCTTATCCCGACTGCGTTTGACCCGCGCTTGCTGGAAACTGTAGCTCCTGCCGTAGCAAAAGCTGCCATGGATTCGGGCGTAGCTCAACGTCCTATCATGGATTGGGAAGCATACAGAGATCAATTGCGCCGCCGTATGGGATTGGACAATAAGCTGTTGAACAGCTTGACTGCATCGGCAAAAGCACATCCGAAGCGTGTTGTCTTTACCGAAGCTAACAATGTAAATGTGCTGACCGCCGCTTCTATCTGTAAGCAAGAGGGTATTTGTATTCCTATTTTGCTTGGAAACGAGGAACGTACAGAGAAGATTGCAAAGGAAAACAGCATTGATATATCAGGTATCGAAATCGTAAACCTTCGTCACGACCGTGAAGAGGAACGCCGCAACCGCTATGCAACTTATGTCTCGGACAAGTTAGGCCGCCAGGGATATACTTATTCCGAAATGAGCGAAAAAATGTTTGAGCGCAACTACTTCGGAACCATGATGGTAGAGAGTGGAGATGCCGATGCTATGATTACCGGCGTTTATACCAAAACTACCGATGCGATTAAACCGGCGCTGGATATTATCGGTACGCGCGAAGGAATCAAAAATATTGCTACGATGAATATTTTGAACACCCGGAAAGGTACATTCTTTTTTGCCGACACGCTGATAAACAATCATCCGTCGAAAGAAGCGTTAGTAGATATTGCCGTGTTAACAAATCAGTCGGTTAAACTGTTTAACGATTCACCGGTATTGGCAATGCTTTCTTATTCTAACTTCGGTTCCGAAAATGTAGGCAGTCCGACAGTAGTGCGTGAAGCAGTTGAAGAACTTCACAAAAATTATCCGGAAATAGACGTTGATGGAGAGATGCAGATTAATTTTGCGTTGGACAAAAAACTTCGCCGCGAGAAGTTCCCTTTCAGCAAGATAGATGGAAAAGATGTGAATACCTTGATATTCCCTAATCTTAATTCGGCAAATATCTCTTACAAGATGATGCTGGAAATCGGGTTAGCCGAAAATATCGGACCTATCCAAATGGGATTGAAAAAACCGGTTCATGTACTTGACGTAGAAAGTTCTGTACGCGATATTATCAACATGACTGTAATTGCAGTAGTTGATGCGCAAATGAGCGAAGCTAAAAAGAACGGATAAATTGTAAAATAAATCTCAGGGACTCAGAGGACACGGAAATAAAATTCCGGTGTCCTCTGTGTTTTTATTTGCTGATTTAAGGTTATTAAAATCTCGAATATTCACAAAAATCATTATCTTTGTCAAATGAATATACAGTATGATGAGTGAAAATACAAATAAAACCAGCTTTTCAAAAATAAAAAGAATTGTCTTTTTTCTCCTCTTTCCCTTTTTATTTACTTCTTGTTATGGTGCAAGCAAGAAAGAGATACATGCATCCGAAATTTTGAAATTGATAAACAAGGGTAAACCGGTTCAATTTCAGGACAAAATAATTTTGGATGATTTGGATTTTTCAGAAATGAAAGATATGTACGTTTCATCCGTATCCTCTGTTCAAAAGCCGGTACATTCCAATATTCTTTTTGTGAATTGTGTTTTTATGGGAAAAGTTACAGCTACCGGAACGTACCGGAAAAAATTACGAACAGTGGTTTTATTTGAACGGAATGTGAACTTTTTCAACTGTGATTTCAGGGAAGAGGTTAACTTTGAAAGTGCTATATTTAAAGGAGATATGGATTTTTCACGTTCCATTTTTCGCAAAAATACTTCGTTTAATGAAATAACGGCTTTTGGAAAAAAGAATTTATTTACGGAAACAGTTTCTGAATCTGCCTTTCAAATGATTAATGCACTGATTCATGGAAATCTCAATTTTATGAATGCCAAATTTCAGTCAAATGCTTCTTTTCAGTATTTGACCGTCAATATATTACAATTTAGTAATGCCGTTTTCGAGAAAGAAATTGACTTTTCTAATGCAGTTGTTTATAAGAATTTATTCTTCAATTACGTTGTATATAATGGGAATTTAATTTTTTCCTTTTCTAAATTTTATGGAGATTCCGATTTTTTAAATGTGTCTTTTGAACAAAATGCCGACTTTTCCGGTTCTTTTTACTATGGAAAAACGAGATTCAATAATTCTGCATTTAAAGGAAATACCGATTTCTCGAATACGCTTTTTATTCAAGCCCCTCAAATGGAAAATACGGCATTGAATAAAGCAATAGAATTTCAAGCGGTTGAAAATAAGAATATTAAAGTTGAATAATTGTTCTGAAAATAAATATAATAAATTACATTTTAAAATTTACAAATATGTTACGGACATTCAGAAATAAAATAGCCATTTTCCTGTTGGCACTTATGCCGTTTACTATGGTAAGTTGTGATGACGAAGGAAATTTCGATTTGAATAAATTAATTTCCATTTTAATGGAGATGTTAGGTTGGGATTTTGATAAGGAAGATACGGAAAATGTTCCGGACTCAGACCCTTTGACGGACGATGATGTTGTGTCAAGCAGTAAGTTATGGGAAGAACATTTTCCTGAAATCGGAGACCAGGGAAGTTACGGTACTTGTGTAACTTGGGCTACCGGTTATGCTATGAAGTCGGCATTGAACGATATGGAAGGAAAGCGTTTTGTTACAAGTCCGGTCGATTTATGGCATTTAATCGGTACGAATGATAAGAGTACGGGATGTAACGGAACCAGCTTTGAGCCGGCACTTGGAGCTATGGTATCTAAAGGAGCGGCAAGCATGACTGATGTCCCGTTTGCGAATAAAAAGATGACATGCGATGGTACCGGAGTAGGAAATGTAGACAATAAATTAGGTTCTTACCGCATCATTGCTTATACCAATGAATTGAGTGGTAATGGTTCCTATGGCATGACTGTTGCTAATTTTAAAGGATATTTGGAGAAGGGGCCGATTGCTATCGGAGCAAGGTTAGGACAGCGGTTTATGGAATGGAACAATTCATCTGTGTTGTCGGGAACTGACTCGGAAACGGTAAATGGAATGCATGCCTACCATGCTTTGGTAGTGGTGGGGTTTGATGATTCCAAGAACGCTTTCCGTGTGCGTAACTCTTGGGGAAAAAGCTGGGGGCACGAAGGTTCGATTTGGATTGATTACGACTTTTTTATCAATCGATTCTGCTTTGGTGCGTGGGTGGCTAATAATCCGGGACAGGTGACTGGTACCTCGTTACGTTCTGCCGGTCAGGCGGGCGATTTGCAAATGGAAGTGTTGAGCGACAATGAAACTGCAGACGGAAATCGCGTGGTGGAATACAACATTAGAAATTCCGGTTCGGCATCAATCAGTGCAAGCAAAAACTGGAGTGCGGTCTATCTCTTGTTCAGAAAGAACCGTTTGAGCGAAAGATACATTTTGTTTCAAGATTATTACAGCAACGAAGGTGCACAGGGAAAAATTTCTTCCAATGCAGAGGGTGTTGCTGTTTTTCCTTCGGGAAATACGGTTACCAATGTGAACATCACGCCGGGAAGTTCTGCCGCCGAAGCAATGAACGGTACGCGCCTTGCTTTTGAATACAGGTTGCCGCTTGATAAAAATGGAAATAAATTGAACGGTGATTTCTATATGGTATTGATTGCTGATGCCTTTGGCCAGGTGGAAGAAATGGATCTCGAAAACAATACTTGTTTCTTAACCGGAAGAACCGGCGAGCCGATTAAAATCGTGGATGGAAAAATAACCAATATCCCGACACAGTTGAGAGATATTCGTACATTAGTTTCCGAGTCAGAGCCGAATAATTATTCTGGTGTTGAGATTCTACAAACCCTTCAACGTCAATTTAAAAACGGAAAATTAACAAAAACGGCTACTCAACAAGAGAGTGGGTTGAGGAGTGGGAAAATTGCAAAAAGGGTAAAATAAAGTTTAAAAATTTAAGGTTTAAAGTTTAAGAGGTATAACCTACTCCAAACCTTAAACCTTAAATTTTTAAACCTGTTTAAATTTATGGATAAACTTCGTTTTTTGAGCCTCGCAAGTAGTAGTAGCGGTAATTGTTACTACCTTGGTAATTCAATGTATGGTATATTAATTGATGCCGGTGTCGCTGTCCGTACTATTAAAAAACGGCTGAAAGACGTTGGAGTGGGGTTGGAACAGATTTATGCAGGATCATATCAAGTCGATCGGCGTATTAGGCGAAAAGTATCACTTGCCTGTTTATACTACTTCCAAGGTGCACGAGGGAATCAATTCTAACTTTGTGATGACGGAAAAATTAACACCTCAGAGTCAGCGCATTATCGAAAATGGTCAGACGGTTGAAATCGGAGAATTCCGGATAACCTCTTTTCAGCTTCCGCATGATTCGAAAGACAACACCGGTTACATGGTCAATTACCGGAATAAAACATTTACTTTTGCCACAGATTTAGGCTGTTCTACCGATATGCTTTGCCAATGTGTTACTCAATCGGATTACTTGCTGTTGGAGGCAAATTACGATGAGGAAATGCTGGAAACCGGCCGCTATCCGTATCTTTTAAAGAAAAGGGTAGGAGGAGACTACGGTCATTTGAGTAATCGCGCAGCTGCCGAAATATTGACCAATCATGCAACAGAGCGCCTTTCCCGCGTTTTCCTCTGTCACCTCAGCAAAGAAAACAATACGCCCGAATTAGCTTTTGAAACTGTAGCCCAAGCCATTCGTCCGGATGTGGAGCTGATTGTTTTGCCGCGTACTTCGCCGACCTGCCTGTTTGAGTTGATTTGAAAATCCGTTCGGCCGTTTTTGCCCAATGTGAGGAATCTAACTCAAAATGTAATAATTATTTTACATTACTTATAATTCTTTTCTTATAACTTTTTTCTAAATTAGCAAAATAATTAAAATTATTGACTTCTATGTTGACACAGGAAGATTTAAAATTACTCAAAATAAAAGCGATAAGCGAGGAGAAGCTGGATGATCAGATTAAGAGCTTTCAAACAGGTTTTCCATATTTAAAAGTGACGCGTGCAGCTACGATTAACAACGGTATTTTCCGGATAAGTGATGAAAAAAAAGACACATACATCAATGAGTGGCGTGCGTACCTGAAAGGGAGTGGTACAGTGCTGAAATTTGTTCCCGCATCGGGTGCCGCGAGCCGTATGTTTAAAGATTTGTACGAATTTCAAGATTCGGACGGAGAACTACCCGAAGGTAAGGTGGCTCAGTTTTTTGACCGGATTGCCGGTTTTGCCTTTTTTGATTCTTTAAACAGCAAATGCAAGCATAATGAATGGAAAGATATTTCCGAGCTGGTACGGGAAAAAGAGTATAAAAGAGTGGTTTCAAACTTGTTGGACGAAAAAGGGTTGAATTATGGTTTTTTGCCGAAAGGACTGATTCTGTTTCACAAGTATCCTAACGATTCCCGTACTCCGTTTGAAGAGCATTTAGTAGAGGGGGCCTTGTATGCCAAAAACAGCCGGGGAAAGGTAAATCTTCATTTTACTGTTTCACAGGAGCATTTGGCGTTTTTTAAAAAACTGCTTGAACGCAGAGGAAGCGAATACGCTTATTCGTTTGGTACTGACTATGATGTTTCTTTTTCTGTTCAAAAACCTTCGACCGATACAGTAGCGGCGGATAAGGACAATAATCCTTTCCGGACTTCAGACGGCAAGTTGCTGTTTCGTCCCGGCGGACACGGGGCTTTGATTGAAAACTTGAATGATGTAAATGCCGACGTTATTTTTATCAAAAACATTGACAATGTGGTTCCCGATTCGCTAAAACAGCCGACCGTAGAGTATAAGGTTCTTCTTGCCGGGTTATTGGTTAGTCTGCAAAAACAGATTTTTGCTTACCAGCAACAGCTTGAAGCAGGTTCCGTTTCCAAGGAGATGATGGAAGAAATGTTGCTTTTTGTAAAAGAAAAATTGTCGACTTTTGATTCAAAAGGCGGTCTTTCGGAAACAGATCCAATAGAATATTTAAAGAACAAGCTCAACCGTCCGCTACGCGTTTGCGGAATGGTAAAGAACGAAGGCGAGCCTGGGGGGGGGCCGTATTTATGCGAAAACCCGGACAAAACAATTTCCTTACAAATATTGGAAAGCTCGCAATTCAACCCCGGAGATTCCGGACAAATGGAGATTATGAAGCAAGCAACGCATTTTAATCCGGTTGATTTGGTTTGCGGCGTTTGTAACTACAAGGGCGAAAAGTATGACTTAACCCGCTATGTGGATAAGAATACCGGTTTTATCTCTATCAAATCGAAAGATGGTCGTGAGTTGAAAGCTTTGGAGCTTCCTGGGTTATGGAATGGTGCTATGTCTGACTGGAACACTGTTTTTGTAGAAGTTCCAATCGAAACGTTCAACCCTGTCAAAACGGTTAATGATTTGTTGCGGAAGGAACATCAGAACTAAAAAATAAATATTTCCCACAAAGACACAAAGAACACAAAGGTCATAAAAAAACTTTGTGTTCTTTGTGTCTTTGTGGGAAATTATTTTTGAATTTGGCTTGTTTTTCTTGTTTATTTTTACTCCGCCACACAACGCAACGCTTTTCCCTCTCCCCGGAAATCATCATTACCGGCTGCATAGCCGTCGCTGAAGCGCAAGCCATACGCATTGCTGCCTTTTTGCGTGCTGCACCAATAGTATCCGTGCGTTGCTGCACTGTTGAGCACGCCGTGGTTGTGGTTGCGATAACCTGTAACCGGTAGAAAAATGAAGTTTCCGGTAGATTTATCGGTAAATTTTCTACCCTCTATGCCGTTTATCATTGTCCATTCATTCCTTACAGCGTTGGTATCGAGTAATGTTTCCATTTCGGCAAAATTGGGTACGCGCCACCCGGCAGGACTCGGATCGTTCTCATAATCCCAAGTTGTACCGTATGGAGTGTTTGCGTTCCAGTTGCTGAGGTCGGAAGTATCCGACCATGCAATTCCGCGATTCCATTGGTAGAGCATACCTGCATCTTCCGGTCTGCCTGCAAATGTACCGGGAGCGGAGACGTTACTGGTTGCCCATTCTATTCCATTGATTACCACGCCTTTTTCCGTTCTGAATCGAGCACCTGGTTTTCTGCTTCCTTGACTGTAAGAGTTCAAAAATATAAATGCCAAACCTGCAATAAGCAGCAATCCTAAAGGTAAGATTTTATGTTTCATTGTCTATATGAATGAGTTATTTAAGCAAATGTAGCAATGATTTTTTAGAAAAAAAGTTTTCTTTGTAGAATTTTGTATATTTACTGCGATTTTAAAAATTTTCAACTGAATTTTTCGTATGAAAAAAACAGCACTTTTCTTCGGTTCGTTCAACCCTGTTCACATTGGACATTTGGTGTTGGGGAATTATATTGCCGAATTTACGGATGTGGATGAGGTCCGGTTCATCGTTTCGCCGCACAACCCGTTGAAGGATGAGAGTGAATTGCTGGATGACTCCACTCGTTTGGAAATGTTGCGCCGGTCACTGTCCGGTTACCCGGAATTCAGTGTTTCGGATATTGAATTTTTACTTTCCAAGCCTTCATTTACTTTTCAAACACTATCTGTATTGTCAGAACAAGAACCTGATACCCAATTTATTCTTGTCATTGGTGGCGACAATGTCGATCTTTTTCATCAATGGAAAAACTACGAATGGATTATGGAGAATTACCCTATATTTGTTTACCCTCGTTTGGGTTCATCCAACCAAATTCCGGGAAATTATTCAAACATGACGCTTATCAACGCTCCTGTAATCGAAATCTCCTCCACTTTTATCCGCCAATCTATACGGGCGGGGAAAGACATTCGTTTTTTTCTGCCTGAAGCGGCATATAAAATGATAATAGATGGGCGATTGTATTATTGAATCTTGAATTAATAATATGCTTATCAGCCATATTACCCCCTAACAATAATTATTTCCCACAAAGACACAAAGAACACAAAGTTTTTTTATGACCTTTGTGTTCTTTGTCAATAGTTCGTTCAAAACAGCTTTAATTATTTGATTTCCAGTAAAATAATCGAATAAATATTTGGTAAAAACCGCAGGAAAGCTTACCTTTAAAGCAATGATTACCAATCGATTGCTTACGATATGCCCCCTGCGATTTATATTCAATATTCAGAGATAATTCAAAGTGCACTAACAGATGCTTTGTGTCTTTGTGGGAAATAATTATTATAAGTTTTTATGACTTTTGTCTTTGTGTTTATAAAATTAGTTGATTTTAACATTTGGGGTAATATTGCTGATAAGCGTAATTAATAATGCGAATCAGGAGCTGAAAAAATGCGACAAAAGGCATATCCCCCTTACGCCCAAGTCCGGACTTGGGCACACTCTTCAACTCCTGATGCACATAATGTTCATATCTGTGCTGCATTGAGTTTTGCTGCTGAAAGAGAGTCGTTTATTAAAGTTATTTCTACTCATGCAAATACGGCTATTGCTTGATGCTAATCAAAGTAGAGAATTTATAGAGCAAATTTTGATAACGGCAAAAAAATCAAATCGAAGCTTTTATAGAATCACCGGAATATGGGATTTTGGAATTGATTTAATAGAAATAGAAAGAAATGGAAATGTAAAATTTACAATTCGTAATTTTTTTATGTAAAAATATTACGAATTATTTTGTGGATGTAAGAAATATCACTACATTTGCACCGTTAAAACAAAAAGAAATGAATAAACCATATACAAATATTATTCTCAGCTTTATAATTATTCTCTTGCAAAACAAGAGGAAGTGAGAATCGTATGAGTATGTGATAATTAATACATGAAAGCCTTTCTCACTTCAGAATGAGAAAGGCTTTTTTGATAAAAAAGAAGTAATAGTAACTTAAAAAATAAATATTATGGCTGATAGACTTTTTATTTTCGACACAACATTAAGGGACGGCGAGCAGGTTAGCCAAAGCGTTGGAAACGTTGGGGGTAGATATTATTGAGGCAGGATTCCCCATTTCAAGTCCGGGCGATTTCAACTCGGTGGTAGAAATTTCAAAAGCCGTTACCTGGCCAACCATTTGTGCATTGACGCGCGGCGTAGAGAAAGATATTGATGTGGCTGCCGAATCGCTGCAATATGCAAAACACAAGCGTATCCATACCGGAATCGGAACTTCGGACTTGCACATCAAGTATAAATTCAACTCTACGCAGGAGGAAATTCTTGAGCGCGCCATTGCTGCCGTAAAATATGCGAAACGCTATGTCGAAGACGTGGAGTTTTACTGTGAAGATGCAGGTCGCACCGATAACGTATACCTTGCCCGCGTGGTAGAAGCCGTGATAAAAGCCGGTGCTACGGTAGTGAATATTCCCGATACGACCGGTTATTGCCTGCCGACGGAATATGGAGAGAAAATCAAGTTCTTAATGGAAAATGTCAACAACATAGACAAGGCGATTCTTTCTACCCACTGTCATAACGACTTGGGAATGGCTACCGCAAATACCATTGCCGGCGTGATGAACGGAGCGCGCCAGGTAGAAGTAACCGTCAACGGAATTGGCGAGCGTGCCGGAAATACGTCGCTGGAAGAGGTTGCTATGATATTGAAATGCCACAAAGGGTTGAATATTGAGACTAATATCAATACAAAAAGGATTTATCCGGTCAGCCGCATGATTTCCAGCCTGATGAACATGCCTGTTCAACCGAATAAGGCGATTGTTGGACGAAATGCGTTTGCTCACTCGTCTGGTATTCACCAAGACGGCGTGTTGAAAAATATACAGACGTATGAAATTATGGATCCGAAAGATGTGGGAATTGATGACAACTCCATTGTTCTGACGGCTCGTAGCGGACGTGCTGCATTGAAACACCGGTTAGGCGTGCTTGGAATTGAGATGGAAGGCGAAAAGTTGGACAAAATCTACGAATCGTTCTTACGTCTTGCCGACCAAAAGAAAGAGATAAATGACGATGATGTGTTGATGCTTGCCGGACAAGACAGGTCGGCATCTCAACGAATCAAATTAGAATACCTGCAAGTAACTTCGGGAGTAGGAGTGAAGTCTGTTGCCAGCATCGGCTTGAATATTGCCGGCGAAAGGTTTGAAGCAGCCTCCAGCGGAAACGGTCCGGTAGATGCCGCAATCAAAGCCCTGAAGCAGATTGTCAGACGGCAAATGACATTGCATGAATTTCTTATTCAGGCAATTACAAAAGGAAGTGATGATGTTGGTAAAGTTCACATGCAGGTAGAATATGACGGAAATGTGTATGCCGGATTCTCTGCCAATACGGATATTGTTGCCGCTTCGGTAGAGGCTTATATTGATGCGATTAATAAGTTTGTGAAGTGTTGACCAAGTAGATTATGGCAATCGAAAGACCATTATTAAACAAACCGGAAGTATTGTAAATAAAATAGTCTTGAACCTGGATTTTAGCAAGATGAAGAAGATTATCAAGATGAAAAAAATCTTGGGAATTTTGAAAATCTTGCTAAAATCCAGGTTTAGATAAATGCAAAAAATGTGTTGATTATTGAAAAACAAGTGACAATGAAAACATCAGTAAAAAACAATGAGCAAAAGATTTTATTAAAATCTATATTTATATGGATTTTAATAATACCTTTAGCCATATTGAATGGAGCATTTCGTGATTATATCACAACACCGTTAATAGGCGATTTTTTATCTCGTCCTTTGAGTGGGATTATTTTATGTATATTAATTTTCATAGTTTCGATATGGCTCATACCTCGTATTGGACGAGGTAGTTGTGGGACATATATCAAAATGGGTATTATGTGGCTGGCATTAACCATTTTATTTGAGTTTGGAATGGGTTTTTCAACGGGTAAAACTTTTCTCGAAATGCTGAAGGCTTACGATATTACATCGAACAATTGGTGGCTCATTGTGGTTATTTTTACAGGATTTACGCCATATCTTGTTGCAAAAATCAAACAAATAATTTAATCAAGTAAACGACAAAATCCGGGACTCGCACATTGTAACCGAAGTAAAAAATAATAGAATTATCAATTTTGCGTTATTTTTTTGAAATCATTAAACGCAATTGAAAAATGACAAGCAAAACGCCAAAATATAAGTAAACAGAAATACCGCAAGTAATAATTACGGATAAAAAAGATTTGGTAAAAGTGGTAAGAGAGTATTATACCGCTAATTTGCAAGGAAAATCAGTTGTTAATAAAGATTTAGGAATGACAATTCATTTTACAAGTATCGGCAGGTGTGAATTAGCTTATGGAAGAGCATTGCACGCTAAAAAAGTGGCGGTTATTAAATGTTTGGAAAAATTGCCGGAAGTTGCCGAATACAATAACTTTGGAGAAAGAAAAGAAAGCGGTAAACAAAATATTATTGGATTTTTAAACTTTAAAGCAAAAGTAGAAATTGATGGGGATAATTGAAAATGTAAGAATCAGCGTTTTACTGAAAAAAAGACGGGAGAGCTTATTAACAATCATGAAGTAAACATAAAAAGATAAACCTTGCTTATCAGGATTCGCGAAGTTATTCCAATTAGCCACAAGGTTTATTCTTTTATGTCACATAAGGTAAAATAAAATTTATAATACACAAATATTTAACAGAACCAATGTCAAAAACCCTATTCGACAAAAGAATATGAGCAAAAAAGAAATAATAACCGTAAAAGGCACAGCTGTAACCCTATTTTCCAAACCAGACAGTCAAAATTATATCTGTATAACTGATATTGCAAGATATAAAAATCCGGTTGAACCGAAAGATGTGGTTAAAAACTGGATGCGCAACCGTACTACGATTGAATTTCTTGGACTTTGGGAGAAAATCAATAATCCCGACTTCAAAGGGGGCGAATTCGACCCCCTTTGGATAGAATCGGGCAGCAATTCGTTTACAATGAGTCCAAGCCGTTGGGTTGAAACTAAAGATGAAATAATCCCCAAATTGGTAACAAAAAATCAGATTTCATATACTTATGCCAACGAAGCAGATTTATTAAATGTAGCATTATTAGGAAAAACAGCAAAAGAATGGCGAGATGAAAACCCGAACGAAAAAGGTAATATCCGCGATTATGCTTCGTTGGAACAGTTGGTTGTACTCTCGAATATGGAGAGTATCAATGCCCTGCTAATTCGCCAAGGACTTCCACAGAGCGAACGGCTTGTGCAACTCAACAGTGTGGCGATTACACAAATGCGTTCACTGACAAGCAACAGAGAATTAAAGAAATTATAGTAAATTAGTCCGCTGAATGTGAAAGATGTTTTAAGTGTTGAAAAATAAAAAAAATGAGTAAAATTAAGGAAATTGAGGATAATTTAAATTCAGCAAGCTCTCTTCTAAACGAAAGAGGAATATTGGGCGGATTATATTGTAGTGTCATATTATTTGTCACTATTGCTATTTCAGGTGTCAATAAATCAATAGGTTTAGACAACAACACTTGGCTATTTGTTGTAACTACAATATTAGGTGTAATAATGAGTAATGTTTTTTACGAAATATTCATTATTCCTTTTCATTGCATTCATAGACACTATGTAATTAAAGGGTATAATGATAGAGAACAGTCAAAGAAAAATGTAAGTATTTGGACTATTATTTTTGGTAAAATATTTACTATTTCTTTTTATTACATTTGTAGAAAAGATATTACAAAAACAGAGAATACTCGTCTAAAAGAAATTAAAGAACAATCAAAAGAATATAGGGATATTTTAGATGCCAGAGAAGAATGTCTTAACAAAGCTAAAAATTTGCATACATTAGAAAAAATTCAAATCCAAGAAAATATCAGAGTAACATCACTTTATATTGGAGCAAGCAGTTTATTTTTAGCGATTGTATTATTTTTTGTGGCTATGTTTAGCAATAAGTGCGACTGTGGATGTGATGCTACTAAAATATTTTTTTACTATATAGCTGCAGGTTTATTTATCATCTTTTTATGTGCCTTTTTTAGTGCAATAGATAGATGTAAAAAATTAGGTAAATATATTGCTATTGGAAAAAAACAACTTATAGAAGAAAATCCTTGTAAAACAAACAATTAAATTTTAAAAATATGTCAAAAACCCTATTCGACAAAATTTGGGATGCGCACATCGTAACCGAAGTTACAGACGGTCCCACACAGTTGTACATTGATAGAATGTACTGCCA